>Ga0209577_10003920_pt1 | contig 14033 bp, 15 predicted proteins | sample GraSoiAngelo_109_FD_185874 | JGI IMG/M metagenome (GOLD analysis project Ga0209577, IMG submission 185874) | Grasslands soil microbial communities from the Angelo Coastal Reserve, California, USA - 14_0903_12_20cm (SPAdes) (version 2) | ecosystem: Environmental > Terrestrial > Soil > Grasslands...
GCTCGAGCCGACGTCTTCCTATCTCTCTATCATCGAACTCGGTTTATACGAATCCACGGTAAAAACCTACAAAACCCTGATGGAGCGCGGAATCGAGCCTCACTCCGAAGAATGGAAACGGGAGATTGCCGACACGGTCGCCCGGCAGAAAGAAGCCATGCACCCCCGCCTTTTCCCTGCCATGCCGCCCCATCGCTACGTGTGCTTCTACCCCATGGACCGCCGACGTGGCGAAGAAAAGAACTGGTACACGCTCCCCATCGAAGAGCGCCAGCGCCAGATGAACGAGCACGGCATGGTCGGCCGTCGCTACGCGGGCGAGGTCAAACAGATCATCACCGGCTCCATCGGCTTTGACGACTGGGAGTGGGGCGTAGACCTGTTCGCCGATGACCCGCTGGTCTTCAAGAAACTGATCTACGAAATGCGCTTCGACGAAGTCAGTGCCGTCTACGCCCTGTTCGGCCACTTCTACGTAGGAGTACGTTGCCCCGCCGCAGATCTAGGGACTCTCCTAAGCGGCCAACTCCCCAAATGATGGTTGATGGACGGTCTTGATTTTCTTTGCGCCCTTCGCGCTGTCTTCGCGCCCTTCGCGGCTAAAGTTTTTGCTATCTTGTATCCGTAAGCTCCGGAGCAAAAATGGCTACCCTGGGACTCATCGAATACAAAGACGCTTCCCCCGAAGTACGCGCCGTCTACGACGACATAATGGCCACCCGCAAGACCGACTGGATCAATAATTTCTGGAAGGCCATAGCGCATGACCCCATAACGCTCCGCCGCACCTGGGAAGATATCAAGCAAATCATGGCCCCGGGCGCGCTAGACGCCTTGACCAAGGAAATGGTCTACCTCGCTGTCAGTGTCAGTAACCAATGCAACTACTGCATAGCCTCGCACACCGCCGGAGCCCGCAAGCAAGGCATGACCGATGAAATGTTCAAGGAACTGATGGCCGTGGTAGGCATGGCAAACCAAACGAATCGCCTGGTATCCGGCTATCAGGTAGAGATCGACGACAAATTCAGGACCAGCAAATAGTGAGGCGTGAGTTAAGCCCTTTTCTTCATTTTGATCTTGCGGCCGACTCTAACCCGTCCAAACCGAAACTCATGCCGTGCCATATTCACCCGCCGCCCCCGAAAGCTCACTCCTTCGGCTTCTAATCGCAGCCGCTGCTCCATAGCTGAATCGCCGCGCAGCTTAATTTCCCCACTTGCCCCAAGCACCCGATGCCAAGGCAGCCCGAAGGACGTGCGCAGCGTCCCTACAACCTGCCGTGCCGCCCCCGCATACCCCGCCGCCCGAGCCACGCCTCCATAAGTTGAAACTTTCCCTTTAGGAATTCGCCGAATCATCTCGCGGATGCGCTGCCGCATGCCATCGCCGTTCTTGATTGTCATAACGCAATCCACCCTGCCCGGATCAGCCACAAGGAACCGATGGAAACCAGCAACCAAAGCACGACGCCCTGCAGCAACGGACGATGCCCCACCTTCTTCAGTGTCGCAACAGATATCCCGCTGCCAATCAGGAAGAGGGTCACCGTCAGTCCAAGCCGTCCCGCCTTGTACAGCGCGCCGTATGCCGGAGCACCGATGGGCCAGTAGGTATTGCATACTGCTGCCAGGCAGAACAACGCAATAAACCAGGGCCACTGGATCTTGGCTTTTGAGCCCATATACATCGCAGTACCCACGGCCAGCGGAACGATCCACAGCGCGCGTGCGAGTTTTACGGTCGTGCCCACAGCCAGCGCTACCACACCATATTTGGCCGCCGCACCAACCACCGAACTCGTATCATGAATCGCGAGCGCAGCCCACAATCCAAACTGCGTTTGGGTAAGCTTGAGCGAGTTCCCAATAAAAGGAAAGATCAGCAGGGCGATCGAGTTCAGCACGAATACCGTACCTAAAGAGACCGCCATCTCCTCATCGCTGGCGTGACTTATCGGCCCCACCGCGGCAATCGCGCTCCCGCCGCAAATCGCCGTGCCAGTAGAAATCAGGAAAGCCGAAGTTTTTTGCACTCTCAGCAATCGGCCCAGCGTCATGCCGACAATCATGGCAAAGCTGATGCCGAGCAGCGTATAGAGAAATCCACTCCGCCCCGCATGCACCACCTCATGCAGGTTCATGCCGAAACCCAAGCCTACAACCGATGCCTGCAGCAAGTACCGGGAGAGTTTCTTTGACGCGAAATCGAACGGGTGTGCAAACGCGAGTCCAAACGCCAATCCCATAGCCAGCGCCACCGGCGGTGACACAAAGCCGCTCGCGGCGCAAATTAGCCCAAGCACAAAAAGAGTTTTGGAAATCATCAGAGAGGATTGGGGCGCGGCATGCACGCTGCGCCCGCGACGACGGATACTAGGCAGCTACTCCTGTGCCAAAAGATTGGATCGCCTGCTCTTCATTCTCGTAGACTTCGAAAATCGTTACCAGCTTCGTGACCTGGAGCAAATCTCCCACCCGTGGCGTCAAATTAGCCAGTTTGACTGCCCCACCGGCATTGCGAGCCGTGGTGTACAGAGCCACCAGCGTCCCGAGCCCGCCCGAATCGATATAATTCACCACAGCCAGGTTCAGCACAATACGGTTATTTTCCAGAATGAGTTTCTTCACCGTATCCCGCAAGCTGGACGATTCCTCACCAAAAACAATGCGGCCATGGCAATCTACCACCAGCACGCCATCCACCGTCCGAGTACTAATTCTGAGTTGCACCGGAGCCCTCCTTCAGCCCGCTAAAACAGGCCCATTCCCCGCCCCAAAGCCTATCGCGAAGGCGCAGCTTGCGCAAGGATTTCCTCAGCTCCAAGCTGCCGCCAAGCCCATCCTGGGCCCCGGGGGCTTCGTAAACACTAAGCCTTGCCCGGGCCCCGAGCTCAAGCCCGAGTTCGGCCGCCTTACCCGCCTTTCCAGGCAAAATGGCCAAAGCCGCGTCCTCTCCACTGCTCCCCTTCACGTATAATCGACCTTTGACCACATGAGCTATCAGGTCCTGGCACGTAAGTACCGTCCCCAAAAGTTCTCCGAGGTAATCGGCCAGGAGCACGTTACCCGCACGCTGAAGAACGCGCTGGAGCAAGCCCGGACTGCCCATGGCTACATTTTCAGCGGACACCGGGGCATAGGGAAAACGACAGTGGCCCGCATCTTGGCCATGGCCCTGAACTGCCGCTCCTCTGACAAGCCTGTCACCGAACCCTGCGGCATTTGCGAATCCTGCACCGAGATCCGCGCCGGCAACTCGGTGGATGTCATTGAAATTGACGCTGCCACCAACCGCGGCATCGACGAAATTCGCGAACTCCGCGAGGCCGCCCGCTACCGCCCGGCCCGCGACCGTTTCAAAATCTACATCCTCGACGAAGCTCATCAAATTACCGATGCTGCCTTCAATGCTCTTCTAAAAACGCTTGAGGAACCGCCCGGACACGTAGTCTTCATGCTCGCCACTACCCAACCCGAGGACATCCCGCAGACTATCCGTTCCCGTTGCCAGCATTTCAGCTTTCGTGCCGTCCGTTTCGAAGAAATCCTTGGACAACTGCGCGATCTCGCCGCGCGTGAAAAAATCAAAGCCGATGAGGACGCGCTGGCCCTGGTCGCCGAAGCTGGGGACGGTTCCATGCGTGATGCGCTCTCCATTCTCGATCAGGCCATCGCCTCGTGTGGAGACCGGCTGACTGCTGATACTGTTCGGCAGCTGGTGGGAGTGGCTCACTCAGGAATTCTCGAAGAAGTTATGCAGGCCGTCGCACAAGGCTCGAGCGAGGAGGTGCTGCGCCTGGCTGACAAGCTGATCAGCGAAGGTCATAATCCCACGCATTTCGCGCGTCAGATGGTCCGTTTCCTGCGCAATGCGACAGTGGCAAAAGTCGCCGGGAAAGATTCTTCACTTTTGCAGATTTCCGGGGATGAGCGCGAGCGGGTCTCCCGGGTAGCAGAGCACTTCAGCGAAGAAGATCTCGCTCGGCATCTTCAAATCATGCTGCGAACCCATAGCGAGCTTGGCTACAGGCATGAGCAGCGGTTCCACTTGGAACTCGGATTATTGAAAATGACGCACGCCCAGCGCCTGCTTCCTCTCGAGCAGTTATTGAGTGAAGCAGGCGCAACCTCGTCTGGGAGCCCACAGATTCGCTCGGGCAGCAAACCGACCATGGTCGCTGGACCCGGAGAAGCACGGCGGAGCGCCGCGGAATCGCCCCCGCCTTCTCGCGTCAGTAATGTTTCTCCCTTTGCCGCAGACTCTGCGCGAAAAACTGGTTCTAAACCGGAGCTTTCCGCAGAGCCGGACGCAGGTCCGCGTGCAGTCGCTCAGGCATCAGCGCGGGTCATCATGGGATCGGCCGCACCTGCCGCGGTCGCTGTGCAAGCTGCCGAAGTCGACCCAGAGGCAATCCAAAACTCCGAGCCGGGTCTCGCTGCCAAACCGCCCGACGTCCGCAATGTCGTGCTCGACGCGCTCGCGGAAGCAGGCCATCGCATGTTGGTTTCTATGCTCGAGGCTGGCGAGTGGAGTGTGGAAGGCAACGAACTAGTGGTCAAAGTCGCTGCATCAAACATGGTGATTGACATGTCGCTCGGAGCCGAAGCCAAGCGACTCGCCACCGCAGCCGCCAGCGGAGCCCTGGGACGCCCGCTAAAGCTAAAGGTAACCGGCGGATCAGCCCAAACGGCACCAGCCGCCAGCCGCAACGCCTCAAACGGCAGTGGGCGCAGCCGCGCCGAACAAGATCCTATAGTGCGCCGCATGCAAGCGACATTCGGCGCAGAGATAAGGACAATCATCGATTACCGCGATAAGCGGTGAGAGAAAGGTTTCAAAGTTGCAAGGTTGCAATGTTTCAAACGTCAGAGAGAGCAGGGGTTCAACCTGAAACTTTGTGACCTTGAAACTTTGAAACCTTCCTCACCATTCCGAGGAACTCCATGAGTGGATTCAACCTGCAAGACCTGATGTCGCAAGCCAAGCGTCAGTACGACGTGATGCAGAAGAAAATGCAGGAGACGATCGTCGAGGCCTCTTCCGGTGGCGGAACCGTCACCGTCAAAATGGATGGCCGCAAGCAGGTGTTGAGCATGAAAATCGAGCCTGAAGCGGTGAAGTCCGGTGACGTCGAGATGTTGCAGGATCTAGTCACGGCGGCCGTCAACGAAGCCGGCCGCAAGGTCGACGAGGCCATGCAGTCCACCATGGGCGGCATGCTGAGCGGGCTGGGACTGGGCGGAATGTAACAAAATCCAACTCGCCCAATAGACTAGAAAATTACGCGACCACCCGATTATAAAGTTTCCTATGTCTCGATTTGCTGAGCCGATGACGCGCCTTATTGACGAGCTGAAGAAACTGCCGGGCATCGGCAGCAAGACCGCGCAGCGGCTCGCGTTTCACATTCTGCGCTCCAGCGACGACGATGCCGAGGCGCTGGCCGCTGCCGTGCGCGATGTGAAAGCCAGCCTGCGCCTCTGCTCCATCTGCAACAATATTACCGATGTTGATCCTTGCGTTTATTGTGCCAGCGCCACCCGCAACCAGCGCCAGGTTTGCGTGATCGAGGAGCCTACCAACATAGCTGCCGTTGAAAAAACCAAGCACTTTAACGGTGTCTATCATGTCCTGCACGGTTCTATTTCTCCGCTGCATGGAGTCGGCCCCGAGCAGCTCAGGATCAGCAACCTGTTACGCCGTGTGGAAAATGATCAGGTGGACGAAGTGATTATTGCGACCAATCCCACTGTGGAAGGCGAGGCGACCGCAGCCTATCTGTCCCAACAATTAAAACGTCCCGGAGTGAAGATCACTCGCATCGCCATGGGAATCCCCGTAGGCAGCGATATCGAATACGCGGACGAAATCACTATGCTCAAAGCCATGGAAGGCCGCCGCGAGTTGTAGTTTCTTGGGACTTCTGTCACGTCCCCTGTCTTGGTCAATCCCTCTTTCCAAAGTGTGCAAACTTTTTTCTTCCCACTGGAAAGCCTGAATTCACACCCCGCCTATCCCTTTGTAGCCATGCCATAAAGCCCGCGAATGCAGTTACTTACTAGCCTTTGTTGCAGTATTCCATCGCCTTCGCAACTGGCACATGGGTTGCTCTCTCCGTAGTGTTCTCCTCACTCCTCTGAGCTTTTTCCTGGCACGCGGAGTGCCGAGCAGCACCAGCCGGTCGAACCGAGGCCGGAAAGCGCACCCCGGCGCCAGCCGCGCCGCGCTGAAATGTAACCGCATCTCAACTCGACGCCGAGAGACCGGGCCAACCAGCCCGGTTTTTCTCTTCCCAATGTGCGTGTAACACCGATGTCGCGCGGGCAGCGCTGTCAGCTTCGATCCATGATGAGGGACGGATATTTTGTCGATTCCACTCAGGACGACGTCAGGTCAAGATAAACGTTCGGCTCGTCTTCAGCCGCGGTAATTCCCTTTGGCAGTCTACCGCGGTTGTATTCCGCCATGCGATTCTTCCATTTCAGAAATTCCGTGATGGTCTGCGGCTCGATGCGGACCTCCACGCGCCGCAGGCTGGCCAACAGGAGATTCATTTCGTAGCGAAATCCTTTTCCCCCGCGCATATTCTTCTCCGACGCATGCACCACTTCAACCTTCCGCCCGCGACTCTCCAGTAGTCCCCAACCCGCAAGCAGTTCTTCCGGCCTAATCAGCCCAACCGGTGCCAGGTAAAAGCGTTCACATCCCACCCCTATTTCCGGTTTCTCGCGGAACGGCTTGCTGCGGTCTGCCAGAAAATCCCCTCGCGTGATTTTGCACTCCACCACGACGGAGTGGCACGGGCGCTTCCACCCAATCGCATCCGGCATCTCACCGCTCGCGCAAGCCTGCTCGGAAAGCACCACACCACAGCCGTAGCTGCGTAGCCACTTCACAGCCATATCAACCAATTGGGCGTGCGTCATAAGCAGCTTCAAGTTTTAATAGCAGATGCTCGTGGATGGAAGTGACTGACTGGCTAACCTCTGTTTTTGATTCCGCTTACAGTCCCGTGGGACAGCCGCCCCTTTGTGGCACGTTGATGACGGCCTTTTGGCTGCAAAAACCGTTACCTCCGTAACATGCACTGCTTACCTTTTGACTTTAATCTTAACCAGTAATCCGCCTGTCAGGAGCGGCCTATCTTAACTCCACCGACAAACAGAGAGAGCCGTACTGCCTCCGCGAGCGCTTTTGTTCACAGCCTCAACATCTTGGTGAAGTACGTACGCATGTATGGCTTCAATCACAAGCGCACCGAGGGTCAGTTTGAGATTTGTTGGAATGAACTGCAGTCGGCCTTGCCCAAAACCGGCGATGGCGGTTTCCTGCTGGGTGTTTCCGGCAGCAAGCTGTTGCTGGATGGTGTGCCGCTGGAGAGTGGGCAGTCTGAGCGCAGCTTTGCGCAGTTGCTGACAACGGCGGGACTCGCCAGCATCAATTTTTCCAGTAAGGTTACGGTCGATGACTTCGCCCGTCTGGTACGGGCTTTCGCGGTCGGCGGCTCCAAGGCCCAAGATGTCGCCAAGCACATCAAGGACAATCTCGGCGAGACCAAAGACTCCACCATCAAGATTAATGAAGTAAAGTTTGTCGCCGCGGATCCGGCCACCGGCGACCTCATGGTCGCATCGCAGATTGCTGCGCAAAGCCTCGGACCCGAGTTCAAGCAATGGTTGAACGATCCCCAGAAGCTGCTGCAACTGATCGCCGCTGCCGAAGGCGCCCGCGCAGGCGGAGAAGGCGGCATGATGGTTCCGATGGGCAGTGTGCCCATGGTGCCTGCCGGCAGTGCGGGAGCCGCCACCGAAGGCATGGTCGCAGCCGGAATGGCATTTAGCGGAACAGTTCCACTGCAGGAACAGGAAGTGGTTCAGGCAATTCGGCTGCTCACCCGGTTTGGAGAAGTTAGCAAGGACGAATCCAAGACCCCAATCCTACAACAGGAACTCAGTCAGACTGATCCCAATACCAAGCTAAACCTGCAGCAACTCCTGGAGAGCCTGGCGGCAAACCTTCCGAAGCAGGAAAACGATTCTCCTCTGCTCATGAAAGCCGCCGAGCACATGGCGATTCGTTTCGCGTTGGAGCGTTATCAAAAGGGCGAAGTGAAGGTCAATGCCGTGCATCAGATGATGGAGCACATGAGCCGGCAGATGGACACGCTGCGCCAGATTCTGAAAATCCAGGAAGACAAGATGGGTAAGGCCGGGCTGCTCGTCGAGTCTCATGCCGACATCCTGGACCGCATGTTCTGGGCAGAAGTCCCGGAAGCTGGGAAGCGCAGCGTGCTCCTGTCCAATGAAGCTGCCTGCGTGCCTCCCAGAAACATTCGCCAGTTCGTCGAGTTGGTGCTGGAGCGCGGTGACAAAGAAACTGCGGGCGGCATTTTACTCAACTACGTAAATTGCCTCGACGCCAAAGATGCGGAGCCGCGCCGCAAGACGGCCATCGGCTTGAGCCAGATCGCAGACCTTTTCGTCGGACCGGGTGGCTCACTCATGAGCACGGCAATCCGCAAGGTTGGCGAACAATTGGCCAAGGATCCTGACCCCGAACAGCAAAGTCTGCTCAGTGCCGCCTTCGTGCGCCTCAGCCAGGAGGCCGCCAATTGCAAGAATTTCCCTGCGCTCGGCGAAGTGTGTGCCGCCATGGAAAGTGTGGCGAAACAACGCCCTGTTCTGGTCAACGATCTCCGTCCGCGCATCGGCGTGGAAAACCGGCTGCCGGAATTCATTGAAGAAGCCTTGCATTTGCCGGAGCTTCCGCAAGACCTGATCCTGGTATTGCGCCGCACCTCGCAAGCCGCTATCGAACATCTCGCAGACCGTTTCTTCCGTTGCATGCGCCGCGAAGAATGCGACCGCATGATGGAGTTGGTCAACCAATTGGGAGAAGCGGGCCTGATCCAACTCCGCGAGATGCTGCGCACCGGGCAGTCGCGCCAGGCATCCTCAGCCGTGGGTCTACTGAGCCGCCTTGACGTCGGTACCCTGCTCGAACTGCTGCCCATGCGTTTGAAGGAGTGGAACCGTTTTTATCACGACATCGTAGTGCGCCAGATTGCTTATGGCGCCGCCCCCGACCGTGGTCGCACTCTGCTCGAATTAGTGGAAGTCCTCGATCCGGTGGTTTTGCCGCAGGCTGTGGACGAAATCGGTATGAGCGGCGACCGGACGGCCGCGCCACCACTGATCGTCATGGCGCAAGCAGGTGAAGCGCAATCCCGGCCCCCATTCGTCCAACTGAAGGCCATTGAGTCCTTGGGCCGTCTGCGAGAGCCCGAAGCAGTTCCCGAACTCCGCCAGATTCTCGAGTCGAAGAAAAGATGGAAGTGGGCCAATCATCGCGAATTGCGCATCGCCGCCGCCCAAGCCCTGGCAAAAATTGATCCTCGCTACGGAGGCCAAGTGGTGGCTGACAGCGGCCTGCAGCCGGCGGAACTTGCTATTGCCCCGCTCGATGCCGCCCCCGCCTGCCCGTGGGTGCGCCAGCGCCGCTACGAACGCATCGTGTTGCCCAAGACCGTTTCTGCCACCATCGGTAGCTCGTGGGGAAAATCACATATACTGGTCCGCGAACTCAGCCTCGGCGGCGGCATGGGAACAAAAGAAGATAACCTGCGCATAGGCTCAGAAGCCAATCTCGACATCTCGCTTGGCATGCGCCACATCCGCGCTCAGGTGCTGCTGCGCCGCGCCCGCGTCAACGAAGTAGGATTTGAGATCGTTAACACCGACGTGGAGAGCCGCTATCGCCTGCGCCAGCTACTAATGGAGGCTATGGAGCGTGGCCCCGTCGCCAATCTGGACTGGGACGGGAGTCGAAGAGTGTAACTGTCCGCCTCCTGTAAAAAGAAAAGCCTCTGCATGCCGCAGAGGCTTTTCACTTTCCCTGCAAACTTTCTTATGTCACCTTCACGAAGATGATCACCAGGGTGTAAAGCGCCAGGGACTCAATCAGCGCCAATCCTAGAATAAGCGCCAGCTGAATACCTGGTCGGGCTGCGGGATTGCGCGCCAGACCTTCCGCCGCCGCCGCTGTCGCCTTGGCCTGTGCCAAGCCGCACACAGCGGAAGCAATCGCCATAGAAAATCCCGCCGTGATCGCAACCCAGTTCGTCGACCCGGCTGCCGCCCCGCCTTGCGCGAACGCCGGGACGACAAAGCACATTGCCGAGAACACCATGAATAAGTAGCTCAGTTTACGCATTGTCTTTCTCTCCTCATCGCTATGAATTACCGCCAGTGGGTGGTTGACGTCATCCTCGTGCAGACGCCCTCACGCTCGCGGCGAACCAGTACTCAGTACCGGGAACCGAGTACCGAGTTCAAGAAGAATCTGACTTCTCTCGGTACTCGCTACTAGATACTCGGCACTCTTAATGCTCCTCCGCCACTGCTCCCTGCAGGTACACAGTGGTCAAGAGGACAAAAATGTAAGTCTGCAGGAACGAAACACCTATGTGCAACCCAAGAAAAAGAATGGGCACGCCGATCGGCACCAGCGAGATGAATACCAATGTCACCATGTCGCCGGCGAACATGTTGGCAAAAAGACGTATGGTCAGCGAGAGCACGCGCGCTAGGTGGCTGATGATCTCGATCGGCACCATCAGAGGCGCCAGCACCGGCATCGGTCCAGCAAAATGCTTTAGATATCCAATTCCGGCATGTTTGAATCCCTGCGCCTGGTAATAGATGAAAGCGGTGATGGCGCAGCCCAGTGGCACGAACTTTACCGCGGTAGGCGACTCGAATCCCGGAATCAGGCCAATCAGATTGCATATCAGAATGAAGTAGCCCAGCGTCAGCAGGAATGCGGTGTAACCCTCGCTGTGCGGGCCGATTATTTCCCGGCTCTGTTGTTGAACAAAACCGTGGGCCCCTTCGAAAATGTGCTGCACTGCCCCAGGCCGATCGACAGAAAGCCGGGTGCGCACGTAGAAGAAAACCGCGACCAGGAAAATGAAGACGAGGATCTCCATGGCCAGCGCGTTATATATAGGAGCCTCTGGATGCCGGGGTTCAATGCGGACGGCCCGCATCAGGGCGGTGACCGGACGGGCCAGCAGATGATTCAGAATCTGGGTAAACCAGAGTTGTTCGGGCATAAAAAAGCTTTTCTCCAGCCTTAGCTACCCTCGATCTGCATTGCTTTGGGTGATTCAGATTCCACGCGCCAAGGCTACGTAAGTTTCGTAGGCTGCTTCGCACGCGACGGCCGCTACGGGCAGAAACAGGCCCACTAAGAGCCCGTAGAGACTCGCGGGAGAAACACTCAATATAGCATAGGCCGCCAAGGCCATCAAAAAGTAGCGCAGCAGGAAACGCAGTACGATTCCTTTCCCTGATTTTCTCGTGCCGCTTTCCGTGATGCGGTCAGCCAATCCGATCACCACGCGCTTGAGCCAATAGAAATTCAGGTACGCGACGGCGCACCCGCAGGCCAAACCCAGCGCGCTGCGCCAGCCAAACCGAAGCCAGGCGCCCGCCGTAGCCGCCATCGTGACCACAATCATGAACAAGCGAATGCGGTCGAGCGCGCCGGAGTAGAAGGAGTCAGCATCACCTTTTTTTCCCGAGTTCTCGCTTTCCAGTTCCAAAGATACATTCCGTTGTCACGCTGGACGTAGCGAATAATCCTTTAGATCCCGATCCTGAGGAACAATTCCATACTTCTCCTCCAAGAACCGTTGCAGCTTGCGAGGCAGTTCCCGCGCCATTTCCTGCCATGTAACTACCTTGCAGCGCAAGCGAAGCTCAAGAAGGACGATGCAGCGCATTACTGCATACCACGTTTCGTAAAGATCTGGCCGCCGCTCGTCTAGCATCACACAAAAAGCGCACTGGTTGGCGTGCGCGGCCAGCACGTTGCGGATCAACTGGTACGACAGGTAACGATTTTCGAGGCGTGGCAGCATCCCGCAATCAAATACTTGTGCAAAATCTCGATAGCTTTCAATTAACTCAGCCCGCGCGCTCTGAAAACCAGTTTCCGTGAGCTTCGCCTCCACCAGCAGATCTCCAACCTTCATATCTACTTCCGTGCGATCGTATCGGCCGGCGCTGAATGGCACCCGCGCGCGAAATCCGAATTGCGGGACTGATCTCATCTCAACTCCGAGCAATCGAGCAATCCCATTCCGCTTTAAGGTCCCCGGAAAGCAAAAAATGTTCATCAGCAATGCGTCGGAACTGTGGCAGGAATCCAGTTCACGCCACCGCTGCCCATTGCGCGGCAATGCTTCCCAGGCGGTGCTGTGCACCTTGTGCAGCCGCTTGCGCCAGTTTTCGTTGCGCAGAATCGAGGAGTAAGCTTCTGGCAGAAAATTGCCGTGCTGTGTGCCATCCTCGGACGGCACATAGCAAACTACCGGCGGATCAGCCCGGCCCTCGCAAATCGGCAGCCGCAGGCGTTCCGCATAATGAAGATTGCGCGCACTAAGTTCCCGCCGAAGGCCCTTCGCGAAAGGAAAGGATGCTGGTTCGTGATTGAACCGCAACATATGAGCAGAATACAACGTTTTGCTGCACGACCCACAATCCGACCCTGCCGAAGCGCGAAAAGTTACTTCGACTCCTCGGACATCACAGCGCGAATTAACTCTACGAATCCGGCCACGATCCCGAGAAGCAAGCCGGCCAGATAAAGCCACTTTGTATGCAGCCAACGATCCAGAGCGGCCCCAACCAGCCATCCCACGAATGTGGCTGCCGGAAGCGTCAAACCAAGCTGGCTGTAGCGCGCCAGCAGCAGAAAGAAATTCTTCTTTTCTCTCTGTTCGTCGTCAGCCATACCTTCTGTCTTATCACACCTTCAGGTGAATTGCAGTTCTGCGCAGCCCGTTTGAAGGATACGATACCCGGCTCTATGGTTCGGCTTGCTGCGGCTCGCCACGCCACGGCTCTGTCTCACGTTTTTTCGCCGGCGTCGTAGTGATCACTACCACACTGATCAACACCAGCACCGTTCCTACAATCGTGCGCGGGCCAATAGTTTCGCCGCCAAAGAAATACCCCACCAGTACCGCGACCAGCGGATTTACATACGCGTACGTACCTACCTTGGTCGGCGACTCGTGGTGGATTAGCCAGACGTAGGCGGTGAACGCGACAATTGATCCGGCCACAATCAGATAAGCCAGCGCGAGCCAGGCGCCGCGGGAAACCGTATTAATGTGGAAGCCTCGGAATTCCCCGAGAAGCGCTGCAGTCAAGGTCAGCAGTACTCCGCCAACGAGCATTTGGATTCCAGAACTCATGACTTTTTCAGTGGGCAGCGGCAACTTGCGGGTAAGCGCTGACGCGATAGACCAACTGATCGCAGCCACGATCAAAGCGCACGCCCCGGCAGTGTCAATCGGAACTTCTCCGAAGCTCAGCGTGCGGCTCACCAGCACAGCAACTCCGCCGATCCCGACCAGCAGAGCAATGGCCAGCCGCGCCGTCAGCCGTTGTGTCCGAAGGATGAGAATTTCCGACATTGCCATGAACACCGGGATGGTGGCCAGCATGACCGCAGCGAGGCCCGAAGGCACACGCTTCTCAGCCCAGAACAGCAGGCCGTAATCGAAGACAAAGATCAAGACTGCAAGCAACGACGCTGCGCCCCACTCCCGAAGAGCGGGCGAACGAGTTCCCTTCAGCCGCATCCAGCCGTAGAGAACAATCCCCGCGACCAGGAAACGCATGCCCGCGAGCAGAAACGGCGGCACTTCGCGCACCCCGACGCGGATCGCCAGAAAGGTCGAGCCCCAAACAAAATAGATAATCGCGAAGGCGAGCAGCACCTTCCACGCGCGCGGCTTCCAGGTCTCTTCCATGAGGCCAGTCCTGTGCGAAATGCAAACAATCCCGCCTGATTAGATCAGCGGCAGCCATTTTGGAAGCGGATTTCCGCCATAAAAAGTTTTTATGAGGCTATAACCGATCGGAGATATGTGCAGAACGAGCGATGTGGAGGAGCAAGATTTCGTAATTGGATGCCAGAGATGAGAATGAGGTCCTTCAAGCTGAAGCCGGGTGCCG
>Ga0209577_10003922_pt1 | contig 14030 bp, 8 predicted proteins | sample GraSoiAngelo_109_FD_185874 | JGI IMG/M metagenome (GOLD analysis project Ga0209577, IMG submission 185874) | Grasslands soil microbial communities from the Angelo Coastal Reserve, California, USA - 14_0903_12_20cm (SPAdes) (version 2) | ecosystem: Environmental > Terrestrial > Soil > Grasslands ...
AGAGCACCCCCCTTTTGTGGGTAAGGTTGATGAGCAATAGTTTTCACAGCGCTCTCCTTCATTCCAATTTCAAGGCGAGTTCGTTCAGAACCAATGCATCGAGCAAACCTTTGTAAACGATTTAATAAGATTATAGCATAACCCCGCTGAAAATACTATATTCTTGAAAACGATTTTATTTCCACGGGTCATTTAGCTCGTGACTACGAGAAATATTGAGTATTCTCTGTACAAATATTGAAATTACAAGCTTTTCATAACAAAACCCTTGACAAATTTATTGTAATCGATTACAATTGAAACATCAACGACGTTCCTTAGAGTGTAGTAATTGATACGTTCTGGCGACCAGTTGACAAAGAGGCAACACAAACACCCAGAATTGACGAGGCGGCAGCATGAAACACATCATTAACCTCGGTGAAGTACTCATCGATATCATCCCCAGTACACAGATACGTCTGGGAGAGGCTTGCTTCTCCCCTCACCCGGGTGGAGCAGTTGCGAATGTCGCGGTGGCAATTGCCCGGCTTGGAGGGTCTTCACGCTTTATTGGTGGGGTCTCAGAAGATGAGTTTGGGCGACTTCTCGTGCAGGTACTCTCAGAGAATCACGTTGATACCCGGTACGTTCGTGTAAAAAGGGAGGCATCTACTGCGGTAGCGCTGGTTACGCTAGACGCTGATGGGCAAAGACGCTTTACCTTTTTTCGCCAGGGTACAGCTGATAGCCAGTTACAAGCAGAGGATTTGGATTGGAGTGCATGGAATGATGCTGCTATCTGTCATGTAGGAGGCGTCTTACTTTCGACCGAACCAGCCCGTTCAGCAACACTCGCAGCAATGGACTATACACGGCGGGCCGGATCCATCGTGTCATTCGATGTGAATGTCCGTCCGTCATTATGGACATCCCCTATTGCTATACGCGACACGATAGCAAAGGGTGTGGAGCGCGCCGACATACTCAAGCTCAGCGTCGATGAGGCTGAGTACGTCAGCGATCAGGGTAGTTCACCACATGACCTTTCTGAGAGGAACTGGCTGAACACCCTGGGAGAGGGTCTTTTAGAGAAAGGGCCTCGTCTCGTAATTATTACAACGGGCGCCAATGGAGCGCTGTTGTTCACAGCCAGCCACCGGGTAGAGGTCCGTCAGTTGCCGATTCGCCCTATTGACACGACGGGCGCGGGTGATGCATTTATTGGAGCTGTATTATACAAGCTAGCGCAGCAGGGATGCTCCACACCCTCGGATCTTCAAACGCTCATAGAGCATGATCTGAGTGACCTGGGCAGCTTTGCGAATTTGGTGGCAGGTCTGAGCGTTACTCGTTATGGTGGTATTTCGTCATTCCCTTTCATGCATGAAGTCAGCGGGCTTTCGGCTACCTGAGGGACGTCTCCTTGTACCGGTAAGCCTACAACTATCGTTCCTCTGTATTTAGTTTCTGTAGAGCTCCCCTTTCATCACGAGCCTTCTGATGGAGACTTCCACGAAGCCTCGAACTTTTACGCGCATTATAATTGATGCATGTGCGTTGGCTACCTCGATAAAGACAGCTTACAAATAAGGAGTAAGGTATGTCCAGATTCTTCAAAACGCCCTTTACGCTCTCCACCGTAGCGGCGATTGCCCTCGTCACCTTCATTGTTGGTGTCCTGGTCGCTCGCCTGTTCGTCCCGACCTCAACTAGCGCGAACGCGAATGCTCCTGCTGCCGGCAAGCGGGTCGATGTCATCGTCAAAGCGACCGACTCGCAGTTCTGGCAGGCTATGCTGGCAGGCGCCCAGGCTGCTGGAAAAGACTGGGGAGTCAAGGTTGGGCTCTTTGGGGCCACCTCAGAGGCAAATGTTTCCGACCAGGTAGGCCTTGTCGAAAATTCACTTTCTCGTAATGTCGATGGTATCGTTCTTGCTGCCTCCTCCTCGCAGGCGCTCAATAGTGTAATTGACCGTGCTCGCAGTCAAGGCATCAAAGTGATCACCGTCGATACAAAGGTCACCACCGCGAGCGACGGCTTTATCGGGACCGATAACACCAAAGCAGGCTCCCAGGCCGCCGACAGGCTCGGAGGACTCCTAAAACAAAAGGGCGTCACCTCCGGGAAGATCCTCATAGAGTCTTCCGTCGCAGGCGTCCAGACTATCGTCGACCGGGACAGCGGGTTCCAAACTGAACTGAGCGCGCGCTTTCCAGGCTTGAAGATTATCGCCCACCGTTACAACAACAACGATACGCCAACCGCGCTCTCCCAGGTGAACGACGCGATCTCCGCCAACTCCGACCTCGTTGGTATCTATGCCGATAATAATGTGTCAGCGGATGGAGTAGCCCAATCCATTCAGGAGAACAAAGTTCAGAACCGCATTGTCGCGGTTGGGTTTGACTCTGATCCCCAGGAGATTAGCGCGGTGAAGAGTGGCACGCTGCAAGGCATTGTGGTGCAAAACCCCTACTTCTTTGGCTACCAGGGTGTGGTTGCCGCCGCCATGAGCGCCCAGGGAAGATTTGCTCCGCCGAGCCTGGATCCAGGAGCGGTCCTGGTGGATCTGAGCAATATGAACACTGCTGCAGTCCAGAAGCTGCTGAATCCTCCGACCACAAAGGGGGGAGCATAACATGGATACCCCAGCCTCCACCACACCGCTTGTCCAGTTGAGTCACGTGACGAAATCCTTTGGCCCGGTTCAGGTACTCAAAGATGTGTCACTCGAAATGTATCGCGGGGAGGTTCTCTGCCTGGCGGGAGAAAATGGCGCCGGCAAGTCTACTTTGATCAAGATCCTGACGGGAGCCATTCCCCGCGATTCCGGCGAGTACCTGATTGACGGACAGGATGTTGGTTCTCCAAGTCCCGCCCAGGCACGGGCGTTGGGTGTAGGCGTCGTCTACCAGGAGTTGAGTTTATTGTCTCAGGTCTCGGTCGAGGAAAATCTGCTCATGGGGCGTCTGCCAGGCAGAGGTGGAGTCGTCAACAAACGGGAGCTGCGCGCGCGGGCAATCAAAATGCTGGAGCGCGTTGGCTTGAACAAGGTTGATCCAGGCACGCTCGTCTCAAGGCTGCCTGTCGCCACCCGTCAGATGGTGGAGATCGCCAAAGTGCTGGGGGCTGATGCACGCATCGTGATTTTTGACGAGCCGACGACTTCTCTCTCTGAAGAGGATGCGCGTTCTCTCCTGCGACTCATCAATCGGCTTAAGAAGGAGGAGAACGTTGCCGTCCTGTATGTGACCCATCGCCTCGAAGAGATATTCGAAATCGGCGATCGCATCACAGTATTGCGTGACGGCCAATTCATCACGACCGCGCCGACCGATCAATTTACGCACGATACCCTGATCCGATCGATGGTGGGACGCCAGATCGAGGCGCTCTACCCGAAGAGAGAACACAAACAATTCGGAAAAACCCTGTTATCCGTCCAGGGGCTTCGCCTGCCGGGCAGCCCCTATCCCATCAATCTGGAGGTCCATGCTGGTGAGATCGTTGGACTCGGTGGACTTGTGGGAGCAGGCCGCACAGAGACGGTGCGCGCCATTTTCGGGGCCGATCCGCTTGTCGCGGGCAAGATACTCGTCGATGGCAAACCCTTGCGACCGGGCTCTCCGGCGCAGGCTGTAAAGGCGGGCCTAGGGCTGCTCACTGAAGATCGTAAAGAGATGGGCATACTGAAGGACCTCTCGATTCGAGAAAACGTGACTCTTGCCGATCTATCCGCAGTCTCTCGCCTTGAAGTCATTCTTCGCAGGCGGGAGGTCTCACTGGTAACATCGCTGGTGCCTCGCCTGCGCTTAAAGTATCACTCGACTGAGCAACCCATCTCGTCGCTCTCCGGTGGGAACCAGCAGAAAGTCTTATTGAGCCGCTGGCTGGCAACGAAGGCGAAGGTCTTGCTGCTGGACGAGCCGACCAAGGGCGTAGATGTCGGAGCTAAGGCCGACATCTACACGATCATCGGTGACCTCGCGGCCCAGGGATTGGGCATCATCGTGGTCTCGTCGTACTTGCCGGAGTTACTCGGCATTTGCGATCGTGTCATCGTCCTGCACGACTTCGGGGTCACCGGTGAACTCCCGATTGAAGAAGCAACTGAAGAAGCGGTGCTGCAACTGGCAAGCAGCGCTCCCGTACCTGCGCATGCATAGCTGAAGAGAGAGGAGATTTCTCATGGCAACTACTTCTAGTACCTCACAAGAGCCCGCGTCCGTACCGCAGGCAGCGGAGGAACGGCGCACGCCTGTCAGTCTGGGGCGTGAAAGCGGCGGCATTCTGGTCCTGCTGATCTTTTTCGCAGTGCTGATCCTGACAACCAACGACTTCCTGACCCTCACCAATCTCGACAATCTCATCCGGCAAGTGGCAGTGTTCGCGATCCTCTCGGTCGGGCAGTTATTCGTGATTTTGACCGGTGGGATCGACCTGTCGGTTGGTTCGGTTCTAGGCTTGAGCGGAGGGGTAACGGCGCTGCTTCTGGCGGGCGGTGTTCCTATTCCAATCACTATCCTGGCCGGGTTGGGCGTCGGGTTGGGCGTTGGCCTGATCAACGGGCTGCTCGTGTCACAACTCAAGCTGCCTCCATTCATCGCCACACTGGGTATGCTCGGGGTCGCACGCGGCGTGGTCCTCCTACTGACGGGTGCCAAGACCATCGCGCCGCTGCCCGATGCCTTCAATGCCATTGCCAATGGATACATTCTTGGTCTGCCGAGCCTGTTCTGGCTCCTTATCCTGGTGGCCATTGTGGCATCTTTTGTGCTCGGGCGAACAGTCTTCGGTCGCTACGTCTACGCTGTCGGCTCCAATTCGGAATCGGCGCGTCTTTCAGGAGTCCCGGTGAACCTGGTGCTCCTGGCGGTGTATAGCATCAGCGGCTTGCTCGCAGGTTTCGCCGGGGTCTTAACCACTTCACGGCTGGGCGCGGGCATTCCCACAGCAGGAACCGGATACGAGTTACAGGCCATTGCGGGCGCGGTCATCGGCGGCGCCAGCCTGTCAGGGGCAAAGGGCCGTACCATCGGGGCTGTTCTGGGCGCCCTGATCATGGCGATACTTGCTAACGGGGGCAACCTGCTCGGCGTCGACCCGTTCTACCTGCAAATCGCCATCGGCTTACTGATCATCCTGGCGGTATACTTCGATAATCTGCAAGGGCGCACCTTCAATTTCATGCGCAGGGCTGCGTAGAGGCGCCATAGGTACGATAGGAAGTATTGCTTGACCTGGCGTAGGGACAAGGGGAAGTGGAGGGTAGGGGTAGGGGCCTTGTGCTCAATACATCTCACGTAAACTCTTTAAACACAACAATTGTTCGAGTTTTTTGAGGTCAAATCGCCCTCTTCCGGAGACGATACTGATGAGCGTATCAGGCATACGTGAGATGTATTGGGCACCAGGCCCCCTGCCCTCATCCACACTTCCCCCTGTCGCTACACGCGAACAACACCTACCCGTGTTAGGCAGCAAGGGGGTCGAAATTGTGTGCAACTCCCGCCCATTTTGCGCGGGCTGTTATGCAATACACTGAAAGGCTACATTGATAAAGTTGAGATAGTGTGCAAATACCGCGCAAAATGCTCGGTATTATTTTTGAATGGTTGAGCTTTACCATGCAAGCGTGAGGAGGTGGGAGCGTTGGAAACGGGTTAGGATGCGTGTGGCTGGTCATGGTGAGCTTCCTTTCTGATAGAGAAGAGTGGACGTGTAGAAGGGCGAACAGGGCCTCTACCAAGAGTATAACCGGTGGGGAAAATGAGGGCTGCTGACGTGCCTGGGTGAGGCTGACAACGGCAGGGTCTGTGAAAGATGGCCGGGGCGACCGCCAGGGCTTACACCGGGAGGGTTTTTCCCAGGTATAGGCACAGGGGGAAGTGTGGATGAGGGCAGGGGGCCTTGTGCTTGTCCTATGTGCCTGTTCGCCTTACCAAGGAGGACAAGCACAAGGCCCCCGCATCCGCCCCGGAGCACCCCTTGTCCCTACGCACGAGGTGGGTACGGTTGGTTAACTGGACACCCATAGGGGGCAATTCACCGAGGCGGAAGGTGTAAAACGCGCTGGTACAGTTGGCTATAAACACGTGCACTGGCCGACCAGCGCGAATCGTACGCCATCGCGCGCGCGACTAGATCAGGCCACCGGTCTTGCTCCGCGTACAGTCGCAACGCACGATGCAGTGCATCGAGTAGCGCGGACGGCGTGTATTGCGTAAAGCTGATGCCGTTGCCATGGTCGGGGTCGGCATACAGGTCGGTCACGGTATCGGCCAGGCCACCGGTCGCGTGGACGATGGGCAGCGTCCCATAACGCAGCGCGATCAACTGCCCCAGCCCGCCAGGCTCGAAGGCGCTGGGCATGAGGAAGAAATCCGCGCCCGCGTAGATGCGGTGGGAAAGGGCAACGTCGAAGCCGATGCGTGCGCGAACGTTAGCGGTGTTTGCGGCAAGCTCCCGGAACAACTGCTCGTAGCGTGGGTGTCCTGTGCCCAGCACCACGACTTGCAGCGGCAGCTCCCGCAGCTCACCGGCTATGGCCTCGATGAGATCGAAGCCTTTCTGATCGACGAGCCGGCTCACAATACCTACCAGGGGTACGCCTGGATCGTCAGGCAGGCCGAACTCTTCCCTCAAGGCTGTCCGGTTGCTCGCCTTAGCCTCCGGAGCTTCTGCCGCCGTGTAGCGCGCGATGAGATGGCTATCGCTCTCAGGATTCCAGGCATCCCAATCCAGGCCATTGGGAATGCCAAAGATGCGTGGATGACGCTGGAAAAGCACCTCGTCGAGTCCCCAGCCATAATCCAGTGTCTGGATTTCCTCGGCGTAGCGATGTGAGACGGTGGTTACGACATCGGCGTACATAATGCCACCTTTCATCCAGTTTACATCGCCCCAGAACTCGAGGCCAGGCGGGTTGAAGACCTGCGCACGATCCAGCCCGGCCTCATCCAGGATTGAGGGATCCCAGCGTCCCTGGTACTGCAGGTTATGCACGCTGTAGACGATGCGGGCCATCCCCTGGCGCAGGAGATAGCCATGGCTCGTGCGCAGGTAAGCGGCGCAGGGAGCCGTCTGCCAATCATTGAGGTGGAAAATATCCGGGACGAAGCCGAGCCCAGGCAGCGCCTCGAGCAGGCCACGACAAAATAGGAGGAAGCGCCGCTGCTCGTCACGCTGGTCCAATCCAAGATAGATGCGCTGGTGCCGGCCAAAGAACTCCTCGTTATCCAGCAAGTAGACGGTGACGGGCGAATCGGGGAGGCTGGTTTGCAAAACAGACACGCTATGGTTGCTTCCCGACATGGGGATCGCCAGCGTCAACCCTGTCGGTTTAAGCGACCAGCGGGCGACATCAATGGTGCCATAGCGGGGCAGAAAGAGGCGTACCTGGTGCCCCAAAGTCGCCAGTTCTTTGGGCAGACTCCCCAGAACGTCGGCCACACCACCTTCTTTGGCAAGAGGAACCGCCTCCGTACCAACCATGAGAATATTGAAGCGTGTGTTATCCATGATACAGCCCTCGTGGAAATGCCGAAGCGCTATCCGCAGCATTGTTCTTTGCTATTCTATCATGCAGGACAAAGCGGTGTTGTATCGAGAAGGAACATCTCACGTCCCTACGTAAGATATAATGAAGCATTCGGTGAGAAATAACGAAGCATCCATACACCAGGCAGAAAGGATCAGCGGCCAATGAGTAAAGTGTTAGCGGTAATTCTAGCGGGAGGCCAGGGCGAACGATTGAGTCTCCTCTCACAAAAACGGGCCAAGCCCGCCGTACCGTTCGCCGGTAAGTACCGCATCATTGATTTTGCCCTCAGTAATTGCGTGAACTCTGGTATCGCCGATGTGGCTGTCCTGACCCAGTACCGGCCCCACTCGCTGCACGATCATCTCGGCATTGGTAAGCCCTGGGACCTGGACAGGCAGCAGGGTGGCATTCGCCTGCTCCAGCCATATATAGGGCATCACGAGTCAGACTGGTACCAGGGTACCGCCGACGCGGTCTACCAGAATCTCAGCTTCCTCATGGAGACTCGCGTTGACTATGTGCTCATCCTGGCCGGTGACCACATCTATCGCATGGACTACGGGCCAATGATCGCCTTTCACCAGCAGCACAGGTCCGATGTCACGCTTGGCGCCGTAGTTGTGCCTCTGGAAGAAGGACACCGCTTTGGCATTCTGGAAACCGATGCCGAGGGGCGAGTCATCTCCTTTGAAGAGAAGCCCGACAAGCCGCGTGGCACGCTTGGTTCGATGGGCATCTACGTCTTCGATCGCGATACCCTCATTCGTGCGCTGATCGAGGATGCGCGAGCCGCTGAGACTGGCGACCGCCCCACACAACATGACTTCGGTCGCAATATTATTCCATCGATGATGGCGCAGAACGAGCGCGTCTATGCCTATCCCTTTACCGGCTACTGGCAGGACGTGGGCACCATCCAATCTTACTGGGAGGCGCATATGGCGCTGCTTGGGGATCAGCCCGCCTTCGATCTCTACGACCGGTCCTGGGTGATCCATACTCGTAGCGAGGAGCGACCACCTGCTCACGTGCGCAGCGGGGCACAGATTACAAGCAGTCTCATCTCACATGGATGTATCATCAAGGGGCGTGTCGAACGCAGCGTGCTCTCCCCTGGAGTTGTTGTCGAGGAGGGTGCAGTAGTGCGGGATTCCATCGTACTCTTTGACGCCGTCATTGGGGCTGGCAGCGTGATTGATCGTGCCATCCTGGACAAAGAGGTGGTGGTCGGCAAGCACTGCCAGATCGGCTACGGGGATGATATGACACCGAACAAGCTGGAACCTACCCGGTTGAACACCGGTATAACACTCATCGGCAAACGCGCGCACCTGCCTGATAATCTGAAGGTTGGTCGAAACAGCAAAATTGGGGCCGACCTGCGTCCCGAGGACTTTCCGGCTGACACACTGGCGAGCGGCGAGACGGTCGAGGACCGCTCCTTCGCGCATGGTTGGCAGCGCGATCTGGCCCGTCGACGAGCCAATACACCATAGGCAATGGGCGGCTCAGGAGGTGCTGGCTCAAATTCCCAGTAGATGTCTTAAGTATTCATGGCTACAGATGCCAATTTTGGCGCAGCCTCCAGTATCATGTGCATTCCGTATTTGGAGCGCAGCGTCACGCGCGGCTGGATTACCACAGGAAAGCCAGGTACCAGGCGTGGTGTGTAGCGCTGGAGAATGCTCGCGAGCAGCAGTTTTGTCTCCATCTCGGCAAATGGCATGCCAATGCAGATGCGCGGACCTCCACCAAAGGGGAAGTACGCCCCTTGTGGAATCTTCTGCCCACTGGCTGGGTCCCAACGCTCCGGGCGGAATTGCTCAGGATCGCCCCAGATGTCGGGCAAGTTGTGCGTTACCCACTGGCTGAGCAGCGCTACCGTGTTGGCAGGGAAATGATAGCCATCCAGATCGAATGCCTCAATCGCACGCCGTCCCTGAATCCAGGCGGGCGGATAGACGCGCCAGGATTCGTTGATGACCCACTCCAGGTACGGCAGTTTCGCCAGGTCAGCAACTGTAGGCGTGCGGTCTGCCAGCACCGTCTGAAGCTCGGCCAACAATTTTTCGTTGACGGTGGGATGTTGCGACAGCAGGTAGAAAGTCCAGCTCAGCGTATTCTGCGCGGTCTCGTGTCCCGCCGCCACAAAGGTCAACACCTGGTCATGTACCTGCTTATCCGTCATAGTATAGCCCTCATCCTGGGCACCCAACAGCATGGAAAGCACATCTCCCACATCCCGCCCCTCTACGCGACGCTGGGCGATCAACTCATAAACAAAGTCATCAATAGTGCGCAGACCGGTGTCTCGCCTCCGATTTTGCTGTGGGGAAAGGTAACGCTTCAACTGGTCCAGCACGCTCAAGCGCCGTGCAGTATTGTCGATCACTTCATTAAAAGCGTGGCCCAAAGTGGCAACCTGCGTTGGAGAATCTATATTGAAGAGCGACTTCAGGATGATGCGCAGCGTCAAGCGCTGCATGGCCTGGGCCATATCAAGCTGCGCACCGGCCTGCCACGTGTCCAGCATCTCTTGCGTAAACAGCACCATAGTATCCGAGTAGCCTTCCACGCGCTTCTTGTGAAACGCGGGCTGCACGAGCCGCCGCTGCTGGCGGTGAAAATCACCATCGGTGGTAAGTAGCCCATCTCCGAGGAACATCTTCAGATTAGCGCCATTGCCAAGATTAGGCTTTTTGAAATTGCGCGGATGCTCCATCAGAAAGTAGCGGACATGCTCCGGACGGAAAAACGCCACTACTGTGTCATTGCCCAGGCGCAGCCCCACCATACGCCCATATTGGCGCTGATTTCTGCGCAGAAACGTGAGCGGGTCTCGCTGAAATTGCAAAGCATTCCCCACGAAAGGTAATCCTTTGGGGCCAGGCGGTAATGTTTGTGTATGCTGCATCAATTTGTCCTTGTTCTTGATAAATGTTAAAGACCTCTACCCGAATAGAGGCGTGATCAACCTCCAAACGCTTTTGCCAGGGGGAGTGTCTGCTTGATCAAGTCGGCAGCCAGGTCGAAGGGGAAGAGCCCTGTATTGATGAGCAAGTGATATAACTCAGGTCGGTCCTGGTTGGAGCCATAATAGCGACGTAAATAGGCCTCACGTTCGTAATCGCGCTTTTCCACCATCCTGGCAGCCCGGGCGCGATCCACCTGCGCATGGTTCATCACATTTGCGATGCGATCGGCGAGCGGCGCAAACACATAGATATGCAGTGTGCGCGGCGCTCGGTGCAGTAAAAATTGTGAGCCGCGCCCGATAATTACTGCGTCGCCTGCCGTCGCCAGTTCCAGTATAACCCGGCGCGTTAATTGCCAGTGGATGAGTTCTTGTGATTGCGCGGGGAGCTTCGTCGGGTTGAGCAGTGTGTTGAGATTGACCGCAAATGGGCCGTTTGATGAAAGCGCATCGAGGACGTGCCGTACCGTGCCTACCGTTTGCTCATCCTGACGCGCCGCCTGTTCGACATTCACACCGAGCCGCCTGGCCACTTCCCCAATAATTTCGTAATCGAGATACAACAGTCCGCATTCCTGGGCCACAATACGCCCAATCTCAGCACCACCACTGCCGAACTGGCTGGAGATGGTCACCGTGACTTTGCCCTCTGGCGGTATACCGGATGGCATCGCCTGGTCAATCAACGGTGTTTCGGGGAGCAGGCGAGTTGCTTGCTGAGTATCTTTCGCCTGGGGGTGCTGCTGACCTCGTCCGCGAAATAGGTTGGGCATGATTGTCCTCATTGTGTCTAGCAGTACATTCGTACTTCCATCCTACAATGTTACACGCTCAAAATGCAAGGTTGATGAACTTCCTCCAGAAGGTGTCAAGCTCCGAAACGGGCTTGCAGAGCCTCCCAGGCGCTGCTGCTGCTTTGGAACACTACCACGCTGCCATCGGGCGTTACGTGCGTGTGCGAAATGCGGTTTGCCGAAATTTTCCACTGCACTGTGCCTGTGTTCCCGTCGAGACCATACAAGGTCTGGTGACCGCACGAGGTCGTATTTCCTGGCAAACAGAGCGTGACAAAGAGCATCCCCCGCGCCTCGTGCAGGGCGCCCGCTCCAGGATAGAGGAAAAGCGCCTGCTCATCTGGTTGGAAGGTCCAATGCACGGTCGTCGTTTTCACGTCGAACGCAACCAGCGCTTGATGCTGAGAGCCGCTGTCAAGGTTGTTGGACACAACCGCGTAGATGAGCGAACCATTCGCAGAAACGGTGACATCGGAGACCGCCACCATGTTTTGATGCTTCCAGAGGACGTTTTGTGTAGCGGCATCGATGGCCTCGATTGTGCCATCGCCGTAGAGGATGAATTCATTGCCGGTGGCGACAATTCCGCCGGGTGTTTGAGCTGTATCGGAGCCGAGACCCGCCAGTGTCCAGCGTTCATTGCCGGTAGAAAGATCAAGCGCGTGATAGAGATCGCTGCGCCTTACTAAGAGTACGCCTGCGTTTTGGGCCATCTGCGCATCTTCCAGCATTGAAACGGTAGAGTCCTTTTCCGCGATATAGCTGCGCCACTGAATCTGGCCAAGCTGAGTATCAAGCGCGTAGAGCGTGCTGTTTGCCTGCCAGTAGATAAGGCGTTCCCCCGTAAGCAGAGATCCGTAATCGGGCACTGCGGTTCCTTGCTTACGGGGCCCAAAGATGCGCCAGGCGATAACGCCGGTGGCCTTCTGGACCGCGATAAGCTGAACGACCATATTGCCACGCACGATTGAGCGGCTGGCGACGTAGATGAAGCGGGTATCGTCACCTAGAACGGTGCTTTCCTGGAGCTCGCCACCACGCACAACTGTACTCTGCCAGATCACCTGTCCCGAACTGCGATCGAGCAAGTACAGGACGAAGAGATGGTCGAGCGGATGCGTGTAGGCCGCATCATCGGGTGCGTAGTGATAGTTCAAGGATGTAAAGCCGCTCAAGGCCACCAGGAGTGTTCCCGCCTGGGTAGAGACGGCGGGAAGCGAGAAGACGCCCTGGCTGGAGAAGGTTGCCCAGCGTGAAGAGCCTCTGCTATCGAGCGCCGAAAGCTGAGAGAGATGGTCTCCCGAAGTGGCGATTACGAAGCTGCCCTGGCTATCGGCGCCTGTCAGAGTAGCCGGTGTATTCAATGCCTGCTGCCACTGAGCGCTACCATTGCTGGCCTCGACCTGGTTCAAGAACTGCTGTGCGTGATTGAGCCGGGTGTACGTCAGGATACCCGCGCTCATCAGTACAGCGACCAGGGTCAGTGCAAAAAGGAGGCGTGAGAAGCGCCACAAACGCGCGGTTAGTACGAAAGGCATAAGAAGAGTATGTGGTATGCGACTCAGGGCATGCTTTAGCTTCTTGACCCATAACTGGAACGGCAGAATCCACAGCAAAAGGAGGGTGAAGAGGCTGGCTATGCTGATAGCAAGCAGCAGGAGACGCGTCCATGACCAGTTTCGCAAGGCCGTCTGGGTAGCGGTTTGCGCGCTGAAGAGACTGAGTGTCTCGTTTGATACCTGGATCACCTTGGGTGTTGCCGCCGTCACTCCCGCCAGCGGTATGCGCCACCGCGGCGAGCCATTGCCGGTATCGTAGGCGGTAAGCGTGTGGCTGCCATCCGCTTGCACTTGTTCAAACAGCACCAGACCCTGTATAGAATCGACGTAAGGGGTAAAAATACGCCCTGCATCCGTGTTGCTAAAACCAGAACCAATTTGTTCTGACCAGTGCGACTCTCCTGTAGATGCATCGACCGCAAAGAGCCAGAACTGCTCCTGCACCTTCTGCGCATCCCAGGCAATGCCGGTTGCATAAATCACGTTATTGGTATTTGAAATACTGGCCTGGTAAAACTGCGCAGCTGTCAATGTCGCGTTGTCTGCCACGTCCGGCCGTCCATTAAACGACCAGATTGAACGACCGGTTGCGGGATCGAACGCCATCAGGCCTGGCGCTCCCACGGCGATGAGCAACGGCTGCGCTGCATAAGCCATGAGCAGTGTTCTCGTTGGAGAGACTGCTTTCCAGAGGATAACCCCTGTAGCAGTGTTCAGCGCGTAGAGTGTGTGATCGCCCGCCACAAAGACGGTATCTCCATACAGCAATAATGGGGGGGCGTATGCCAGCGTGTCATCAAGGTGCTGAGTCCAGCGAGCGGCCCCATTTCGCAGGTCATAGGCTGCCACGATACCTTTAGAAGCGTTCTTGACATTATAGACGGTGCTGTGGTCAAACGCGGGCGCAAACGCATGCGCTCCCAGCGTTGGCTCTTCCCCTGTTGTTTGCCAGAGCATTTGTCCACCGGCGGTCATCACCTGCAATCCCCCTGCATACTCGACAACGAGCAGGTTGTTGGGCGTGACGCTCAAGGTCGAGTGCGCAAGCTGGGCGGTATGCTGAGCGGCGACACGCCAGGAGGTATTGCTTCCGGCCAGAGTGAGTATCTGCTGCGAGCCTGACTGCGATGTCGATACCCCTAGCAGCAGCGAAGACTGCAATAGCACGGGATTGGTCA
>Ga0209577_10003924_pt1 | contig 14027 bp, 8 predicted proteins | sample GraSoiAngelo_109_FD_185874 | JGI IMG/M metagenome (GOLD analysis project Ga0209577, IMG submission 185874) | Grasslands soil microbial communities from the Angelo Coastal Reserve, California, USA - 14_0903_12_20cm (SPAdes) (version 2) | ecosystem: Environmental > Terrestrial > Soil > Grasslands ...
GGGCGCGCAGCCGGGTCAGGAGCGTGACATACGCAGTCGGGTCGTACCCCACGCGGGCGGCGAACACCTCACCGAGGCTGTCCCCTTCGAGCTCCTTGTCCTGGTCGAGCCCTTCGTCCAGTAGTTTCTTGGCGGCTGCATCGATCAGGTTCTTGAACACGTCGGGATTCTGATGCGCGTAGGCCAGCCCAGCCTCGGAGACGCCTGCCAGTCGCTTGCTGCGCTGGACGACCTCGAGGATATGCTTCTGGGAGACGTGCGCGATCTCGTGCCCCAGCACCGCGGCCAGCTCGGCTTCGTTGCGGATCTGCTTGAGCAAGCCGCGGGTCACGAAGACGTAGCCGGCTGGCGCTGCGAACGCGTTGATCGAGTCGGAGTTGAGCACGGCGAAGTGATAGGGGATGTCCGGGCGGTCGCAGGTGAGGGCCACGGCTCGGCCGACCAGGTTGAGGTAGCGGGTGAGGTCCGGCTGGTCGTACACCCCTCCGTAACGGGCGACGACCTGAAGGGAGATCGCGGCGCCGATGGACTGCTCTTCCTCGTAGGAGATCGGCAGCAGGCCGCTCACAAGGGTGCCGCTCCCATGGATAATCTTGGCTAGGCGTTCATCCCCGGACCGGCGCGCCTGCTCTTCCGCGACCTGTTGAATTTCCGCGCAGCCGCTCCACAAGCCGATGATCGTCAGGACGGGGAGGAGCCTGATCAAATGCCAGGCTTTACTGCGCATATTCCCCGAGCCTCCCTTGTTTCAGGAAGTCTTCCACCTCCTGGTCACTGATCCGGTACGCCGCCATGCGATCGATCGCGTCCCGATGCTGCTGGGTGATGCCAACGCGATTGGCGTAGCCTTCCGAGACCTTGTCCAGGCCGCGGGCGCCGGCTGACGCCGTCACATCTTCGGCTTCGGTCCTCCTGAAGCTCTTGCCGAGCTTGGCCAACACATCATCCTCGCCGCCGGCGGGTTTTGTGGGCGTTGTCTTGCCGGCGAAGATCCAGCCTTTGGCCCCGCGCGCGGTCTGGACTTCCAGCCAATTGCCCTCCTTGCCGAGCACCTCCAGCGACTCCCCGAACTTCAGGTCGGCCACCACGCTGTCCAGCGACGTTTTCCCGGAGCGGAGCTTCGCGGTCTTGCTCTGGACGAAAACGGTTTCTGCCAGCGCGACACTAGTCAGAAGACACAGGTTCAACAACAGCAGGGTGACGAGCGGAGCGGCAAGTCGTGAAGGGCGTTTCAACGGAACCTCCACAGTCGGCTACTTAGACTTCAGTACGTACACGCCATCCCAGTCGGGTGGGGGAGGGGTCGCCAGGTACTCCTGCACCCGGTGCAGGTAAACCTTGGTCGGCCCATCGGACGGGTCCAGCGCCAGCGCGGCTTCGAAACGTTCCTTTGCGACCGTGAATTCCCGTTGCTTGTAGGCGGCGAGACCGTCCTGATACAAGGCGACCACGTGTTGCTTCTCCGCCGGCAGCGCCCCTTTCCGGGCCAGCAGTTCGTACACCACCACCGGCTCCAGCTTGCCCTTCACCCGCAGGATGTCCACTTCCCGCGCCTCGATATCGGGTTTGGCCAGCTCGTACGTCCGCGGGCCCAGGAGGATCAACGTGGCGTAGAACTTGTTGGCTCCTTCCAGACGGGACGCCAAGTTCACGCTGTCGCCCATGACAGTATACTCCATCCGCGCCTGGGAGCCCATGTTCCCCACGACCAGCGGTCCGGAGTTGATCCCGATGCGCGCGACCATCTCCGGAGAGCCTCGCGCTGTCCACTCCTTGCGCAGCCGGGCGAGCGCCGCCTGGTTCTCCAGGGCCGCGAAGCAGGCCAGCGAGGCGTGAGTGGGCTCGCCGAGCGGCGCGCCGAAGATCGCCATGATGCCGTCGCCAAGGTACTTGTTCACGTTCCCCCGATACCGGCGAATGATGTCCGTCATGGAAGACAGATATTCGTTGAGCAGGAAAACGAGGTCTTCCGGGTCCAGTTTCTCAGAGATCGTGGTGAACCCGGCCACGTCCGAGAAGAAGACGGTCAGTTCCTTTTTTTCGCCACCAAGCTTGATGCTCTCCGGGTTGCGCATGATCTCATCCACGACTTCAGCGGACATGTATTTATCGAAGGCGGCCCGCAGCACGCGGCGTTGTCGGCCTTCGGTCAGGTACTCTACGGTGGCGGAGACGGCGTAGGCCAAGGCCAAGGCCCCTTCGGGAAAGACCAGTTCCATCCAGACATCGTGGTCTGTGAAGGCGTGGATGACGAGCCCGTAATAGGCGAGGGCCAGCCCGGCGATGAGTAGGAATTTGAGGGCTTGGCGTTGGACCAGCACGAAGGCCCACGCGGTGCCGATGCAGAGCACCAGCGTGGTCAGGACAAAGGCCCAGGGAGGGGCCTGGGCTATGGCTTGGCTGCGGAGCAGGTTGTCTAGCGCGGTCATTTGGATCAAGACGCCGGGTGTGAACGGAGAGAGCGGGGTCACCCGCAAGTCATACGTGCCGGCGGCGGTCGTCCCCACGAACACGACCTTGTCCTTAAAGAGGGCAGGATCGAGCAGTGGGCGTTCACCCTTCTGCATTTCGGTGTAGGAGCGCAGGACCGCCCCGATGGAGTAGGCCGGGTAGGTCTTCTGCTCCAGCGCTCCATGCCAGTCCAGTACGATGTCGCCGTCCCGCGTGATGGGCACCGTCGTCGGGCCCAGCCGGAGGGTGTGGCCATCTTGCACGGCACGCTCCACTCTCAGCAGGTACCGGGCCACCGCCGTGGCTAATTGGGGAACGGCGCCCTGCATGGTCTGGACCAACGGCGGCAGGCGGCGCATCGTCCCGTCCGGATCAGGCGTCAGAGTGATGTGCCCCAGTCCTCGGGCGGCTTCTGTCAGCGATGGGATGGGCAGCTTCATCCCTTGGTATGGATTCGAGGAATTGGCCAGTCGCTCCGGCTGCGAGTCCACCGGAATCGTCGCCTTGGTCAGGAGCGGAGCGGAGAGCGCGGGTGGTGGATCGTGCTGGAGCAGGAACGGAAAGAAGACGTTTTCCGCGGCGCGCACTTCCTCCGCGAGTACCGCGTCGAATTCTTGGTCGTTGGCGTCGGGCTCGAGGAACAAAATATCGAAGACGATCGCCTTGGCCCCCGCTGCGTGAAGATAGTGCACGACGTAGCCGAAGCGGTCCCGAGGCCAGGGCCAGCGACCGAAGGCGGCGAGACTGGCCTCGTCGACGGCGACCAACACGAGGTCCTTGTCGGCCTTCGCCGGATCGGCGTACTGATTGAAGCGATGGTCCAGGGACTTCAACTCTGCGATGGTGAGGAGGCCGTTGGCGTGAAGCGCCATCGTGGTGATGAACACGGCCAGCCCGATGCCGCAGGCGGCGAGCCACTTCTTGGAGGTTTTGGGCAGCGGCATCGCGTCCAGTATGGCCGAGCGGCTGTCCTCTTGCAAGGCGAGGCGCGGGCTGTTATTAATCAAGAGGAGGCACCGATATGCCGCATGACTTTATGCCGGGATTGGCGGGCGTGCCGGCCGCCCGTTCCAGGATCAGCGATGTGGACGGCCAGGCTGGCGTTCTGGAGTACCGCGGCATCCGCATCGAAGAGCTCGCCGCGAAAAGCACCTTTCTCGAGACGGCCTACCTCCTTCTCTTCAACCGCTTGCCGACCCGTCTGGAACTGGAACGGTTCACCGCGGATATCGCAAGGCACAGGCGGATCAAGTTCAAGATCATTGACCTGATCAAGTGCCTACCCGAGACCGGACATCCCATGGATGCGCTCCAGGCGGCCGTGGCGGCCTTGGGGATGTTCTATCCTGGCCGGAACGTCCGCGATCAGGAGAACAACTACTGGTCGACCGTGCGGCTCATCGCGAAGCTTCCGACCATCGTGGCGGCTTTCGCGCGCATCCGCCACGGCGACGACCACGTCCCGCCGCGAGACGAACTGGGCTTCAGCGAGAATTTCCTGTACATGCTGACCGAGCGGATGCCCGACCGGCTCGTCGCGGACATCCTCGACGTGTGTCTGGTCCTCCACGCCGAGCATACGATGAACGCCTCCACATTCTGCGGGCTCGTCACGGCTTCGACACTCGCCGATCCCTACACCGTCGTCGCCTCGGCGATCGGTGCCCTGAAAGGGCCGCTGCACGGCGGGGCCAATGAGGAGGTCGTGGCCATGCTACGTGAGATCGGCACGATCGAGCACGTGCGTCCGTACCTGCAGGCGAAGTTGGACAGGAAGGAGCCGATCATGGGGTTCGGCCACCGGGTCTACAAGGTCAAGGACCCGCGCGCCGTGTTCCTCCAGCAACTGGCGCAGAAGCTCTTCGCCCAGTACGGGAAGTCCCCGCTCTATGAACTGGCCGAGGAGGTGGAACGGGTCGGCCTGGAGCTGCTGGCCCACAAGAAGGTGTACCCCAACGTGGACTTCTACTCTGGCATCATCTATGGCCAGATGGGTATCTCCAGCGACACGTTTACCCCGATCTTCGCCATGTCCCGGGTCGCAGGCTGGCTGGCCCACTGGCTCGAACAGTTGAGGGAGAACAAGCTCTACCGGCCTGACCAGATCTACGAGGGGGAGCACGGGCGTCGGTACCTGCCGCTCGACCAGCGCGACTGAGCGCGTTCGCAGCCCGGCTGCTCCCGTGCTTGTTGCTTGAGCGGCTCCCCGGACTGGATTACAATCCCCGCGCTGGACAAAGCCGTTCTGCCCAGGGTGAGCTTGTTGCAAAAGGGGGAGGCGTGAAGAAGAAGCCGCGGAACAAACCTGCCGGGAAGCCGTTTCAGGGGAAAGTCATCTACCTGTCCAGGCAGTCGTCGCAGCAAGTGGCCGGCAGGGCGACCCGACTGGAACGGGACACGATGGGTGAGCTCGCCGTCCCCGCAGATGCCTACTACGGTGTGCAGACTGCCCGCGCGATCGAAAACTTTCCGATCAGCTCCCTGCGGCTGCCCCGCGCCATGATCCGGGCGCTGGGACTGATCAAGTGGGCCGCCGCGCGCGTCAACACGGAGCTGGGGTTGCTGGACCACAAGATCGCCAAGGCGATCCAGCGGGCTGCGCAGGAGGTGATCGGCGGCCAGCTGGACGATCAGTTCCCCGTGGACGTCTTCCAGACAGGCTCCGGCACCTCGTCCAACATGAATGTCAATGAAGTCATCGCCAACCGGGCGGCTGAACTGCTGGGGGGGGAGCGGGGCAGCAAGCTCGTGCACCCCAACGATCACGTGAATCTCGGACAGTCCAGCAACGACGTGATCCCCACAGCCATTCACGTCGCGGCCCTGGAGCAGATCGACAAGGCGCTGATTCCGGCGCTCAAGCACCTCTATACAGCCCTGGCAGCGAAGGCCAAGGAGTTCGACGACGTGGTCAAGATCGGACGCACGCACTTGCAGGATGCGACTCCCGTCCGGCTCGGGCAAGAATTCTCGGGCTACGCGCGACAGATCGAGTTGGGCATGCAGCGAGTGGAGCGGGTGCGCTCTTCGTTGGGGGAGCTGGCTTTGGGAGGCACCGCGGTCGGCACAGGCTTGAACGCCCATCCGGAGTTCGCCAAGCGCGTGATTGCGTTGCTGGCCCGCGAGACCCACTGTCCGTTGCAGGAAGCGAAGGACCACTTTGAAGCCCAGGCCGCCCAGGATGCGCTGGTGGAAGCCAGCGGGGCGCTCCGGACCGTGGCGGTCAGCCTGATGAAGATCGCCAACGACATCCGATGGCTGGGATCGGGTCCGCGCTGTGGTCTGGGGGAGATCCTCCTGCCGGAGACCCAGCCCGGCTCCTCTATCATGCCGGGTAAGGTCAATCCTGTCATTGCCGAGTCGGTGATGATGGTGGCTGTCCAAGTCATGGGGAATGATACGGCCATCATGGTGTCTGGCCAGGCCGGCAACTTCGAGTTGCTCGTCATGCTGCCGGTCATGGCACACAACCTCCTGCAATCCATTGCGCTCATGGCCCGCGCGACAGAAAACTTCGCCGTTCGCTGCGTGGAGGGTCTTAGAGCCAACCCCGAGCGGTGCCGGGCCGGCATCGAGCAGAGCCTGGCCATGTGCACGGCGCTCGTGCCGGAAATCGGGTACGAAGCGGCGGCCGAGATCGCCAAGGAGGCGTTTCGGACCGGCAAGACGATCCGCGAAGTCGCACTGGAGAAGAAGGTCCTGCCGGCGGAGCGCCTCGCCCACCTCTTGGATCCCTGGCGCATGACCGAGCCGGGCTTGACCGGCGGCAAGCCAGGGAGCGCAGGAGGATAACCTTTTTGACAAGCCCTTTGGGGGTATGCTAGCTTCGGCCCTTATTTTTTGCCGAGGTAGGGTCTCGCTGGCACAAAGACTCTTCGGATGAGCACGAAACATTTGATTGTCGTCGTCGGCGCCGGACCAGCCGGACTGTCCGTCGCCAACGTCATGTCCAAGCAGGGACATGAGGTAGTGGTGCTCAACCGGGACATCAAATTCGGCGGGCTCGCCGAGTATGGCATTTTCCCCAACAAGCACAAGTTACGCGGTGGCTTGCGCAAGGGCTACTGGGAAGTCCTGACGCGCCCCAACGTCCGGTACTTCGGCAACGTGACGGTCGGCAACGGCTACCATCTGACCGTGTCAGAGCTGCGCGCACTGGGGCCCAGCGCGTTGGTCTTCTCGACCGGGGCCCAGGGCACCAAGACCATCGGCGTGGAGGGGGACACCGCCAAAGGGGTCTATCACGCCAAAGACAGCGTCTACCACTATAACCTGCTGCCGGGGTTCAGCACCCGCCTGTTCGAGATGGGCCAGCGCGTGGCGGTGATCGGCATCGGGGACGTGATGGTGGACATCGCGCACTGGCTGTCGCGCCGCCGCCGCGTCGCGGAGGTCCACGTGATCGTCCGGCGCGGGCCGGCCGAGCGCAAGTACAACCCCAAGGAGATTCGCGCCGTCTGCGCCTCTATCGATCAGGACTCCCTCCAGAAGGAGATCGCGCGGATCGCTCCGCGCCTGGAAGCGGTACAGCAGTCGCCCGAGAAGATCCTGGCCGAGATGCGGGCGGAGTTCACGAAGTGCGAGCCGCCGGAGAGCCAGTCCCGCATGCACTTCCATTTCCTGTCCTCCCCGAAGCGCGTCCTCTCCGACGGCCAGAACCAGGTCGTCGGCTTGGAGGTGGAAGACACGAAGCTCGAACTCAAAGGCACGGAACCCGCGGCGGTCGGGCTGAAGACCTGCTACACGATCCCGTGCGACAGCGTCGTGTTCGCCGTCGGGGACCGCGTGGATGAGGCGGTCGGGCTTCCGTACAAGAACGGAGTCTTTGTCACGAACCCCAACCGGACGCAGCACGATCCCGACGACAGCCTGTTCCAGGCCTACGACGAAGCGGCTGGCGCGATCATGCCGGGGGTTTTTCTCTGCGGGTGGGCCCGCAAGGCCAGTGACGGGCTGGTCGGCGTGGCCAAGCGGGACGGGGAGTGGTGCAGTGAGGTTGTCCTGCGGTACCTGGCGGACAAAGCGCCTCTGACGGCGGAGGAGATCGCCCACAAGCTGAAACGGCTAGAGGCCTTGGTGAAGAGCCGTCAACCGGACCTCGTGCAGGTCGACGATCTGTTGGCGTTGAGCGAGATGGAGCAGGAAGAAGGGCAGCGCCGCGATATCGAGGAATTCAAGTTTCCCACCAACGAGGAGATGCTCGTCGCCATTCGCCGGAAGAAGTCCATGGCGAAGGTCGAAGCGTCCCGTTAGCTTTCCCCCCACTTCAGTTTTTTCCGCAACATATCGTAGTAGGTGCGGTCCGCGAAGCGGATCAGCCGCGTCTTGTTCTCCGACGCTTGGACCTCGATCAGGTCGCGGGGCTGGAGCGCGATGCCGGCCTGCCCGTCGAACGACACCATGGCACCCTCGTCTTTGCTGACCAGCCTCACCTCGACGTGTGCCTCTTGGGGGATGACAATCGGACGGTTGGTGAGGGTGTGGGGACTGATGGGGGAGAGGATCAGCGCGTGCACGGCGGGATTGAGGATGGGCCCGCCGGCAGCCATGGAATATGCCGTCGAACCGGTCGGGGTCGAGATGATGAGCCCGTCGCCCCGCAATCCTGTGACGAATTGGCCATCGATGGAGATCTCCAACTGGACCATGTGGGACAAGGCGCCCTTGCTGAGCGCCACGTCGTTCAGCACGGCGGCGGCGGCGACCTGCTTGCCCATCCGGACGATGCGGGACCGCAGCATGAGGCGTTCCTCTTCCGCGTAGGTATTGGCGAACACCTGTTCCAGCGCCTTGAAAAGCTCGTCGCGCGTGACGGCGGTGAGGAAGCCCAGCCCCCCGGTGTTGACGCCCAAGATCGGAATGGGGCGGTCTTCGACGAGGCGGGCCGCCGCCAGCATGGTGCCGTCCCCGCCGAGGACCACCAGCATGTCGGCGAGCGCGGCGAGGTCCTTCTTGGGATAGGAAGTGGTCGCTCCGACGAGCTTGGCGGTGGCGGGATCGAGCAGCAGGTCCTTGCCCCGAGCCCGCAACCAGGGGACGAGTTCCTTGAGGAGGGCCTCGGTATCGGGCGACTCCGCTTTGACGAGGATACCGATGCGTTTCATGGGCGGCATTTTAGCCCGGATTGTTCATGAATATCTACTACGTCGCCCGATCCTCGCGCGGGGTTGCCCATTGCTCTTCAAGTCGCAATGGGCCATGGCTTCGGTCTCGAACGCCTTGCTATGACATTCATGAACAATCCGGGCTGGCCGCGCTGATTGATTGTCAACGCAGACGATTTCGGGGTAGTACCTACAGTGATTTTTGCGGTGTGCACGCGTGTGGCGGTGGTCGCGCGGGGGACGCCCTTGACACTCTCCCGCCCACCCGTTAGAATACGTTCACAGATTCTCCACGAACGGCATGGCCCACCTGGAGGAGACACAGGATGTTTGAACGGTTCACCGACAAGGGCAGAAAGATCATCGTCTTGGCGCGCGAAGAGGCCGAGCGGCACCAGAACGACTACCTGGGCACCGAGCACCTGGTCTTGGCCATCCTTCGCGAGACCGACGGGGTAGCCCTGATGATCCTGAAGAAAATGGGACTCTCCACCGAGCAGATCCGTCTCGAAATCGAGCGGAACCTACCGGGAGGTGGCACGACGATGACCTTCGGGGAGATTCCCTTCAGCCCGCGAGTGAAGAAAGTGATCGAGTACGCGGTCGAAGAAGCCCGGTTGCTGGGCCACAACCACATCGGCGGCGAGCACCTCCTGTTGGGCCTGCTCCGCGAGGAAGAAGGCATCGGCGGGAAGATTCTCCGGAGCCTCGGCGCCAATCTCCTGACTGCCCGCCAGTTGACCGTCTCGTTCCTGCGGAAGAGCTCGCCGCGGGAGCGCGACCGGAAAAGCAATACCCCGGCGCTGGATGAGTTCGGGCGAGACCTCACCCATCTCGCGCAGGAGGGCTCGCTGGATCCGGTCATCGGCCGGCTGGACGAGATCGAGCGGGTGCTGCAGATCCTCAGCCGGCGGACCAAGAACAACCCCGTGCTGATCGGAGAAGCCGGCGTGGGCAAGACGGCGATCGTCGAGGGCCTTGCCCAGCGGATCGTGAGCGCGGAGGTGCCCGACAATCTCTTGAACCGTCGCGTCATCGCGCTGGACCTGGGCTCTCTCGTGGCCGGCACCAAATACCGCGGCCAGTTTGAGGAACGCCTCAAGGTCGTCATGAAGGAGATCGTCCAGGCGGGCAACATCATCATTTTCATCGATGAGCTGCACACCCTGGTCGGGGCCGGGGCGGCGGAAGGGTCCATCGACGCGTCCAACATGCTGAAGCCCGCGCTCTCGCGCGGGGAGATCCAGTGCATCGGCGCGACCACCCTGGACGAGTACCGCAAGCACATCGAGAAAGACGGGGCGCTAAAGCGGCGCTTCCAGCCGATCTACGTGCAGCAACCCAGCGTGGAAGAGACCATCCGCATCATCCAGGGCCTGCGCGATCGCTACGAGAGCCACCACGGGGTGGAGATTACCGAAGAGGCCATCGCCGAAGCCGTCAAGCTGGCAGACCGGTACATCACCGACCGCTTCTTCCCGGACAAGGCCATTGACGTGATCGACGAGACCGGGTCCCGGGCCAAGCTGCAGGCCTACGCCCTGCCGGGCGATCTGCGGGCGATGGAACAGGAGTTGAAGAAGGTCTCGCGCGAGAAGGAGATGGCGATCGCGTTGCAGAACTTCGAGGAGGCCGTGAAGTTCCGCGAAGAGGAAGAGCGGCTGCGGAAGCTGTTGGAAGACTCGAAGCGCGAGTGGAAGAAGAGCCAGGAGAAGAGTCGGCCAGTCATCGCGAAGGAGGACGTCTCCTACGTGGTCTCCAAGATGACAGGGATCCCGCTCTTCAAGCTGGAAGAGGAGGAGTCCCAGAAGTTGCTGCGGATGGAAGAGGCGTTGCACAAGCGCGTCGTCGGCCAGGAGGAAGCCGTCTCCGCCGTCGCACGGTCCATCCGGCGCTCGCGGGCCGGACTCAAAGAGTCCAAGAAGCCGATCGGGTCCTTCATCTTTTTGGGACCGACGGGCGTGGGGAAGACCGAGCTGGCTCGGGCGCTCGCCGAGTTCCTGTTCAACACCGAGGATGCCCTCATCCGGATCGACATGTCCGAGTACCAGGAGAAGTTCAGCAGCTCCCGCTTGTTCGGGGCACCTCCCGGCTACGTGGGCTATGAAGAGGGCGGCCAACTCACGGAGAAAGTCCGCCGCCGGCCGTACTCGGTGGTGCTCTTCGATGAGATCGAGAAGGCGCACCCGGATCTCTTCAACGTGCTCTTACAGGTATTGGACGACGGCGTCCTCACGGACAGCCTCGGCCGGAAGGTGGACTTTAAGAACACGGTCATCATCATGACCTCCAACCTCGGCACCAGGCTGATCAAAGGAGCCTCGCTGGGCTTCCAGCGGGACACCTCGGAGGACGTCAATCGCCGCCACAAGGAAGACATCCTGGGCGAACTCAAGCACACCTTCAGCCCCGAGTTCCTCAACCGCATCGACGAAGTGGTAGTCTTCCACTCGCTCGAGAAGTCGCACTTGGTGACGATCGTGGACAACCTCCTCGCGGAGCTGAACCAGCGCCTGGCCGATCGCGGGATCGAGCTTGAGGTGTCGGACGAGGTCAAGGCCTGGTTGATCCAGGAAGGCTACCAGCCCATCTACGGCGCCCGTCCGATGCGTCGGTGCATCCAGAAGAGCATCGGCGACCCGCTCTCCGAAGAGTTGATCAAGGGGCGGTTCCGGGAGTTCCGCAAGATCAAAGTGGTCATGAAAGGCGGGGCGCCAGCCTTCGTCGAAGAGGAGGCCCTGGCCGGCGTATGACCGGCTGGCCAGGCGTCCCGGGGTTGTTCCCACCGTTGGCCGCTCCGCTCTGTTGATTCTGAGTGCGACCACGCCTACCAGTTCGCTTCTGTGTGGACTGCGCCGTCTCCCCCCGCCCTGTCTGAGCCCCATCCGTGATTCTGGGCATCGAGACATCCTGTGACGAAACCGCCGCTGCCGTTGCCCGCGCGGATGGTGCCGTGCTCGCCGAGATCGTACGTTCGCAGGTGGAGACCCATGCCCGCTACGGGGGCGTAGTGCCCGAATTGGCCGGCCGCCGCCACATCGAGACCATCGACCAGGTTGTGCGGGAGGCCTTGACCCGTGCGGGGATCGGCCCGCACGAGTTGAGCGCGGTCGCGGTGACTGGAGGGCCCGGACTCATCGGTGCGCTCCTGGTCGGCGTCGCCTACGGCAAGGCGTTGGCCTACGCGTTGCGGATCCCGTTGTTTCCCGTCAATCATCTGGAAGGCCATCTCTGCGCGGCCAGCCTGGGTGCTGGCGCCGTGGCCCCGCCTTTCGTGGCGCTGATTGCCTCGGGTGGCCACACGAATCTCTATCACGTCAAGACGTGGGACGAGCCGGAACTGCTGGGACGGACACTGGACGACGCGGCAGGAGAGGCCTTCGACAAGGCTGCCAAGATGCTCGGCTTGGGCTATCCCGGCGGTCCCGTGATTGACCGGCTGGCAGGGGAGGGCGACCCGGAGCGGGCGCCGTTCCCCCGTCCGTACCCGACGTGCGAGGACCTCAATTTCAGCTTCAGCGGCATCAAGACTGCCTTACTGTATTACCTGCGGGATCGGGAGGCCGAGGGTCGTTCCTGGCATGTGCCGGACGTGGCGGCTGGATTTCAGCAGGCCATCGTGGACGTCCTAGTGGAGAAATCGCTGGTCGCCGCCAAGCGCTGCGGCGTGCGCGACGTTGTGGTGACGGGCGGCGTGGCCGCCAACTCGCAGCTTCGTGCGCGCTTCGAGGCTCGCGGGCGCGACGAGGGGATCACCATCCATATCCCCCCGGTTGGCTACTGCACCGACAATGGGGCCATGATCGCTGTAGCCGGCGCGCGGCTGTTGCGCGAAGGTCGTGTCGCGTCGCTGGATTTCGAACCTCGAGCGGACTGGGTCATTGGAGGCTGACGAGCGTAAGGAGGGCGCCCGATTCCTTCTCCTCATGGTAATCTAACCGGGCTCAAGCCAAGCCAACTGAGGCGGTTGGAGCATGTCTACCGCCGCCGGGTGCCCGAAGATGCCATCATCTCCTGGGAGCTAGCCCGGTTTTGCGCGGGGCTCTCCCGCGAGATCGGGCGCCAGATCGGCCTGCTGATCAATCGTCGGGGCATGATCGAGGACGTCATTGTCGGGAACGACCGAGAGGTCGTCTTGCCCGACCTCTCGGACTATCGCCTCGGCCGGCAATCGCTTCGCGGCATTCGGCTGGTCCACACGCATCTGCGCGACGAACCGTTGAGTCAGGACGACCTGACCGACTTGGCGCTCCTGCGCTTGGACCTGATCGTGGCCCTCGGCGTGCGCGCCGACGGCCAGCCTGGCCATCTCTATGCGGCGAACATCCTCCCGCCGAATCCAGCCGGCAAATCCTATGAGGTCTGGTCGCCGGTCTCCGTGCAGGACTGCCAGGTTAACCTGGGCGAATTTCTCGGCGCGCTCGACGAGGAGCTGAGCCGGACCCGCACCGTGCATCTCGCGGACGACATCCAAGAGCAGGCAATTCTGGTCAGCGTGTCGCGGCAGACCCACGCCGATCAGGAAGAGTCGCTCGCGGAGCTGGCCGATCTGGCCCGCTCGGCCGGCCTCATGGTGCTGGACACGGTGGTTCAGCGGCCACAGGCGCTGCATCCCAAGTACCTGCTGGGCAGCGGCAAGCTCAAAGAGGTCGTCATCAAGGCCTTGCAACACGGGGTAGACTACCTCGTCTTCGATCAGAACCTGTCGCCCGCGCAGGCCACGGCCATTGCCGCCGTGACCGAATTGAAGGTCATCGACAGGACCCAGTTGATTCTCGACATCTTCAGCCGGCGGGCGCACAGCCGTGAGGGCAAGCTGCAGGTGGAGCTCGCGCAGTTGCGCTACCTCCTGCCTCGCCTCACCGGACGCGGCACGGCGATGTCGAGGTTGGCGGGGGGCATCGGTGGGCGCGGACCCGGCGAGACGAAACTGGAAGTGGATCGGCGCCGCGTGCGGGACCGCATCAGCCATCTCGAAAAGCAGATGGAGGCGCTGGCGCGGACCCGCATGCAGCAGCGGGCCCGGCGCCTGCGTCGGGCGGTGCCGATCATCTCGATCGTGGGCTACACCAACGCCGGCAAGTCCACGCTGCTGAACGTCCTGACGCGCAGCCGGATGACGGCGAACAACCGCCTCTTCGAGACGCTGGACACGGCGAGCCGCCGCCTGCGCTTTCCGGAGGAGCGGGAAGCGATTGTGACCGACACGGTCGGGTTCATCCGGAATCTGCCCGAGGAACTGATGGGCGCATTCCGCGCCACGCTCGAGGAACTGCGCGACGCCGACCTGTTACTCCATGTGGCGGACCTGAGTAGCCTGACCCTGGAGCGACAGGTGGCGGCCGTGGAGGATATTCTGCGTGAGCTTAAGCTTGATCGTCTGCCGCGCCTGTTGGTCCTGAACAAGGCCGATCTGGTGGACCCGGCACAGGCTACGGTGGTGAGCGCGCGCCTCGGCGGGCTGGCAGTCTC
>Ga0209577_10003925_pt1 | contig 14025 bp, 13 predicted proteins | sample GraSoiAngelo_109_FD_185874 | JGI IMG/M metagenome (GOLD analysis project Ga0209577, IMG submission 185874) | Grasslands soil microbial communities from the Angelo Coastal Reserve, California, USA - 14_0903_12_20cm (SPAdes) (version 2) | ecosystem: Environmental > Terrestrial > Soil > Grasslands...
GGCTGTCGACTGATCTCTTGCACAGTAGCAGGGCGGGATATCTTCCTGCGCGAATGGTTCACGGCAATCTACGAGCGGTAAGGACACGCAAGGGAAGTACATTTGCTCCCCTCACGAGAGAATTGAGCGATGGCTATAGCGCGCCGCCCACCAGCTGAAAACCAGAATTGCCGCTGCCAATAAAAACATGACGGTCTCGATCCCCAGCGTATCAGCGATCACGCCGAGAAAAAGCAGGACCGGAATAGAGCCAGCATTATACAACATCGACTGGAAGGAAAACACGCGCCCTCGCTCCTCGGCGGGAGCTTGCTCCTGCATCACCGTCTGCGCGGGGATATTCACCATTTCCAGCGCAATTCCTAAGAAAAACGTGATCCCAGCAATGAACAAGAGGATCCCCAGGGCAGGTAGAGCCAAATACGACCAGAGGAAGCGACCGAGCGGGATGAGTACCAGGCCAGCAGCAGTGCCCAGACTGCCCAGGGCGATGGTGCGGTTCTTGCCCAACTTCTGCATAAGCAAGGGCATGATTACACCACCAAGCACTAAACCAATACCGGCCGGCGCAAAAATGAAAGGCATATCCTGGAAAGGCAGATGCAAGACATTGACGACAAATGGCCCCGCCAGCTCGCCTATCACCAGCAGCAAGATACTGACGAACGAGACCCGGAGTAAAGCGAGCAGCAACTGACGATTCGAGCGAACGTAAGACCAGGCTTCTCTCACTTCGTGTCGTATGATTTCCCACGTCTGCTTTCCCAGCGATTTGAATAGATCTGGCTCGTCGCTCTGCTTCTGATCCAGAGCGCGTTTGGGAATTGCCAGGATCAGCAAGGTACAGATGACATAGAAGAAGGTGACAATCACGAAGAGCATATCAAAGGATAGAACCTGTAGCTGAATAAAGCCGAGTGAGAGAGAAAAGGGCGGAAAGAGTGCTGTAATAAGCCCACCGAGTACTAGAAAGCCCAGGGCCTGCGCAATGGTGAGGGTGATGTTGAAGAGCGAGAGCGCGGGCGCCAGGTCCTTCTTGCTCACGAGTAATGGGATAGCCGATGCCTCGGCAGGCGTAAAGAACTGTGTCACCAGCGAGATAAAAAATGTCAGGAAGTAGATCGGAAGGACGGTATGCGGGTTCCAGAGCAGCGCCAGTACGATAAGACCTGTAGCCACCGCGCGTAGAGCATTGCTTACCCAGAGCACGAATCGCTTGTCCAGGTGATCGACATAGACGCCTGCAAGTAAACTAAACGGCACGGCGGGAAGGGTGAACGAGACGATAGCAAAGCCGACCATCACCGTGGAGTGGGTGACCGCCGTCACAATGGCAATGACGCCATAATTGGCCGCGTTAAACACTATCTGCGATAGTAGCTGTGCCAACCAGAGCAGTAAAAACGAGCGATTCCTTAAGACACGGCGAAATGATCCTGCTTGTCCTTCCTCTACAAGAGTGAGAGGCGCAGCAGAGGTGTGCTCATCTCTTCGTTCTGTCTTCACATGCCTCCTTCTGTAGCTCGGTTGTACTTCCTCATTCATTGGAAAGGTTTGTCGCGATCAACTGGCCTGTAGCGACTTCCCTATTTGCATATTATAACAAATAGGATGCACCAGTTCCACCCCTTGTGTGAGATACACGTAGCTCTAAGAATAGAAGCGTTCTCTCAGGAGATGCCTGGCTCGAAAGAGATGGGTCTTGATTGTGCCAATAGGTATGGAGAGGAAGTCAGCCATCTCTTCACAGGCTTGACCTCTGATGGCGTCTGGTTGTGGCAGATGGCCGGACATCCCAAGCGGATCCGTGTCATCGATCCAGCCGACGGACACATCGTGCGAGAAATTGGTCTGGGGGAACATGCCGAGTGGATGGGTGGACTGTTCGTCGATGGCACGTCCTACTGGCTTGGGCCTGAGCAGGAAGGAATGATTGAACAGCACTCGTTGGAAGACAACACAGTGCTGGCCAGCTTTGGAGTCGTTCCCAGCGCGGAAGGGATCACGATTATTGGGTCTACGCTCTGGTATACGAGTTATCGACAGCGGCTACTGGCAGCGGTCGATCTGAGGACAGGACAAGAGAGACAGCGGTATCACCTCCCGGGTGATCCCACAGGCATGTGTTGGGACGGTGCGCAGTTGTGGTACTGTGATTACATGCACCGTCAGCTCTGCGCGGTACAGCTCCCAGTTCTTAAGAACGCAGCAATATCTTAGTCGTGAAACCAAAAGATGAGATGATTCACGCCACGTCTTCAGCTGAGGGGTCAAGGTGAAGACCTCATTTTCATCGCGCCCAGTTTCTTGCTCTGTCGCGTTACTGGTCAGTTCGTTCTTCGGAATACTCGCCTTTGGCTCTCCATCCTTCTGAGAAGCGGCAGCTTCTTGTTGTACAGCCTATTCACTTGCTGGAAGATGGCTGGTCATCACGCTTGAAAAAGGATGGGCATTTCCTAGCCGGTGCTTCCTCGGCCGCGCGCCTTCACCCTACGAGAGCGCCTTCGGTGGTTCTGGCTCGCCTGGCGTCTCCGCGATGACTTCCTCCACCGTCTCAGCGAGGTCGTCTTTCGCTCGCTGGAACTCTTTGGGATGGGTTGCGCGCCACTCAATCCAGACGGCAATCAACAGCGCCTGGAGTACCCCAGCGACAGGCGAAGCGAAGAGCGCTCCCGTGATCCCAAAGAGTTCGGCTCCAGCGATCAGCGCGGCGAGCGAGACCACAGGATTGAGGCCAATGGCTTTCCCGACGATACGCGGCCCCACCACGTCGCCCTCGATCACGTGAACCACCACGAAGTAGACCAGCACGATGACAGCGGGAACCCACCCTTTGGTCAGGGCGAGCAGCACACAGATCGCGCCGGAAACAAGCGTTCCCAGCACCGGAATGAACTCTAACACGAAGGCCAGCACCCCCAGTAAGAGGGCAAATGGTACGCCGATGACTTGCATCCCAACTCCAACCAGTATGCCAATCAGCCCGCACAGCAGCAACTGGCCGCGAATGTAGCCACCCACGACACGCTGCAAGGTATCCAGCAAAAGCCGCATGCGCCCTTGCAACTGATCTGGCATGTTGCCACGCAACCAATTGGACACCCGTGCGCCACCCGCGAGGAGGTAGATACTGATCACCGCTACCAGGATCACATCCAGGGCCGCACCGACAATACCGGTGAGCAGCGGGACAACGCTCCCCGCGAAGCCTTCGATGCTTGCGACGACCTGATCGCGGGCCGACGCAATCTGACTCTGCGAGAGGCCAAGTGACCGCAAGGTCTGTTCCAGGGGCGTGAGCTGACCACCCTTGCCCGGCGTCAGCAAAAAACGCACATAGTCGGAGAGCGAGATCACCTGCGCGATCGCCGTGCTCACAATCAGATAGAGCAGCACACCCAGGGCGCCCAGGACGACAAGGTAGACCAGGAGGATGGCGAGGAAACGCGGCATCACACGCTCCAGGAGCTTCACGGCAGGCGCGAGAGCGTACGCGAACAGCGCTGCAAACGTGAGCAAGAGCAAGGTTTGGATCACGTGCCCTGCCAGCCACAGGATAAGCAGCGCGACGCCTGTCCAGGCAAGAATGGCCAACGGGAGGCCAACCCGTCGCATCCACGTGGCGATCACCACTACTGAGTTAACATCTCGGGTCGCGCGTGGACGAGTATTTGAGGACATACACCTGCTCCTCTGTCATGGATACTGCTGCGTATTCCATGATCGTTCCTGTTCACACGTTGGCACACAAAGAGGAGTATTCACTTTAAGAGTAATACTACCACGAATAAACTTGACGTGCCAGGTTTTTCGAGAGGAGTGTTTTGACAGCGCTATGAGCGATTTTTACACGGACCTTATCGTAAGAAGCAGGGGCACCAATTTGGCTTACACGGGTAGGTTTTTTTCGCGTGTAGGGACAGGGGGAAGTGTGGATGAGGGGATGGGGCCTTGTGCCCAATACATTTCACTTAAGGGATTGTTAGCCTCATACGGCAGAGGTAAAAACCGTCAATTTGAGCCTGCGAATCGTCTTTATTTGACTCGCGAATTTCCTTAAGTGAAATGTATTGGGCCTTGTGCCTGTCCTCAATGGAGGCGCCGAGGACGAGGACAAGCACAAGGCCCCATCCCCTCCACTCAGCCGCCCCTTGTCCCTACACCTTTGGAGGCCATCTCCAAAAAACCTACCTGTGGAAGCACCAATTTGGTGCCCCTGCTTCTTACGATAAGGTCCGTTCGTTTAGCCCACACTGCCGGACATCTCCAACTGGATCAGGCGGTTCAACTCAACCGCGTACTCCATCGGGAGTTCCTTGGTGATCGGCTCGATGAAGCCGTTGACGATCAGCGAGTAGGCCTCGGACTCATCCAGGCCACGGCTCATCAGGTAGAAGAGCTGGTCGTCACCGACCTTCGAGACGGTCGCTTCGTGGCCGACTTCGGTCTGGTTCTCTTCGACGCGAATGGTTGGATAGGTATCGGTGCGAGCATGCTCATCGAGCAAGAGTGCGTCACAGCGGACATGGGACTTGGTGTGGTGCGCACCCCGGTTGATGCGGACCAGGCCGCGATACGTGGCTCGACCATTCCCTTTGGAGACCGACTTCGAGAGAATCTGGGAAGTGGTGTGCGGAGCAAGGTGCGTGACCTTGGCTCCAGCGTCCAGCTGCATCCCATCGCTGGCGAATGCGACTGAGAGGACATCACCACGAGCGCCTGGCTCCATCAGCAGCACCGCTGGGTACTTCATCGTCACCTTCGAGCCGAGGTTGCCGTCGACCCATTCCATCGTCGCGTCTCGGTAGGCCGCTGCGCGCTTGGTGACCAGGTTGTAGACGTTCTTCGACCAGTTCTGGATGGTCGTGTAGCGCACGCGTGCACCTTCCATGACCTTGATCTCTACCACGGCGCTGTGCAGGCTATCGCTCGCATACGTAGGTGCGGTACATCCCTCAACATAGTGGACATAGGAGCCAGGAGCGGCGATAATCAACGTGCGCTCGAACTGACCCATGTTCTGGGCGTTGATACGGAAGTAGGCCTGCAAGGGAATTTCTACGCGCACATTCTCCGGCACATAGACAAAGCTGCCGCCACTCCATACTGCGCTGTTGAGCGATGCGAATTTGTTATCGGACGGCGGGATAACGGTGCCGAAGTGCTCTTTGATGAGGTCGGGATACAGGCGCAGAGCCGTATCCATGTCGGTGAAGATCACGCCCAGCTTCTCAAGGTCTTCGCGCACCTTGTGGTACACCGCCTCACTCTCGTACTGTGCCGTCACGCCTGCCAGGTACTTCTGCTCAGCCTGCGGGATACCCAGCCGATCAAAGGTATCCTTAATGTCTGATGGGATATCGTCCCAGGTTTTCCCCTGCTGCGAGACTGGCTTGATATAGTAGTAGATGTTGTCGAAGTCAATCCCCGAGAGGTCCGCGCCCCACGTGGGCATGGGGCGTTTCTCGAAGAGTGCCAGGCTCTTGAGACGGAATTGCCGCATCCAACTGGGCTCGCCTTTCATCTCGGAGATCTGCTCGACGACCTTCTTGCTCAGTCCCCGCTCGGATTTGAATACATAATGTTCGGCCATGTGGAACCCAGGAGCATATGCCTGCTGTTCCGTACTGTCTACTTGAGTAATCATAAGAATTCACTCCATCCAGGCCTTCGAGTACTACTGGACCGGAATCCAACGCGAAGGCCTGTACTATATTTGCCGGATACACGATAGTAGGGATGCACCCATTTTCCCCTCTCCTGGTAGCCACTTTATGAGGTGCTGGCCCTGTCTCCATGGTGAAGATTGCCTGTGCCAACTGCCACGCGAGTGGCTTCTACATTGCTCCGCTTGAGTAATTGCTTTCCGCCAGGAAAGGAGCGCATACCAATCTTGCCCCGGTTAACCAGCGTTTGGACATACTGAGGACTGACCGGGTGATGGCTGTTTTTGCCGATGATCGTTACCGCTTCTGCTTGTGTAATCCAGGTGTTACTCATAGTATAAGTTGCCTACTTCCTTTTTAGCCTTGCGAGCATGCCACTTCGCAAATAAAGTTCTGTTCTTTTCAGACTACCGAAGAATCGCTGAATTACTTCTCATACACCACTTTGTATAGACCTGTATGGTCTAGACCTCTCCCCGCTCCTTCATCAGTAACCGTGTGAACTTGCCAGCCACGCTTTGTCATTTTCTTTAAATCTCTAAGAAACTGATACCGCGCTTCTCCCTTGAACATTCCTGACGTATACGTCTTGACTTGTTGCATTTGCGTTGTCTCATTTCTCCTGATTGTTGCTGTGTATCGTAGAACTTGCTCAGTGTTTGGTCTGTAAAGTGTACTTGATGCTCTAACCAGTCCCACCTCCTCTACTCAACCCAAGGAGAACTCCCCCGTTGTGAGAAGGCAAAAAATACGGATGTCCCATAAGCACATTCCTTAGACGCGATCATGGTACTGGTTCCGTTTCTTTTCCCTTGCTCGCCTCTCGGCGTCACGATAGATCATGTAGCCAAAAGCACAAACAAAGATTGCGAGGGCGAGGAACAGGGGGATGAATGATGGCATACTGATCTCCTTTGCTGTTGTATGCTAGAAACACTTGAATGGAGAGAGAGAGGGAGCACAAACGCAAGAGAGCCAACATGACCACCTTGTCGCAGTACGCTCTCAAGATCTGAGCGCCATTTCATACGAAGAACTTGAGGGTCAGAACCCATAAGAAGATCTATGAGACTCTTTAAGTATACACTATTTTTTACGAAAATGCAATATTTATCAAAGGAGCTGAGATACTCAGTAAATTATTTCTGTAACCTGGAGACTCGACCTAAGAATCTTAGGAAGCGCACCTGGTGTTGCTATGCATAGTGCGCTTTGCCTTATCCGTTCCGTGCGATGATTTGCAACCACATGCGCGGCACCTCGGTCATTCCGAGTTCCGGGCATGCCTGGTACACGGTCGTGCCAAGGGCGGCGGCTCCCAGGGCCAGCGGGGCCCCTGGCAAGGCCCCCTCGATGAAGAGCCAATAGTGCCCAAGGTCCCTTAACCCATCCAATGATATCACCACTCGTTCCTGGAGGGTCTCAACACGGCTAAATCCACTCTCCTTGAGCAGGCTACCATACTCCTCGGGAGTGAGCCACTGCATGGCGATTGCTTTCGCCTCGCGTGATAACTGCACTTCTGGATATGCTTTGCGCAGCCACTGCACAGCTCGGCGTATCCAGAGACGGCTGAAGCGGAGGGTGCTTTCGACGTTGGCGCCAGTGTAGAAGGCGCTATTACAGGCAAAAATCCCGCCTGGAGCAAGAATAGCGGCTATCTGCCGAAATGTGGCGCGTTTATCAGCAATGAGGTGGATGGCGTTACAGAAGAACACCGCATCGGCATCGTGGACGAGTGTGGGAAGATCGCCGGCTTCTCCCTGGAAGAAATCGACTTGCACCCCCAGCCCTTCGAGGCCCTTCTGCGCGCGCTGTAGCGCGTCTGCTGACGGGTCAACGGCGAGAATGCGTGCCTGGTGTCCTCGACGGGCCAGTTCTTCGGCAATCAGCCGCGTGACCGCTCCAGTTCCACAGGCCATGTCCACAATCGTCAGTGTCGCATCAGGAGGGCGTGTCACCAAGGGTGCGAGTGCTTGCTGAACCAGTGAACGGTTGATTGCTGTATAAAATGGATAGGATGCAAAGGCTTCAAACGTAAATTGGTGGGTTTCCTCCGTCTCAAAGAAGCCCATGAGTGCCACCTCTTCTCTCTTGACTGCTGCTATGGAAGTATCTGGCGCTAGAGTCCAAGTCCAGGACTGTCGCTCAGATACGAAAATTATACCTTATCATTCAAGTTGAGAGACAGAGAACACGCTGTGTCACTACCTGCCACAGTACATCAACGCGACAGAGAGTGACACCAACACAAAGCAGTGGAACCGGTAAGACCCAGGAGGGGATTTCTTCACCTGGTACAGCATGCCTTATTCCTTCAAGACGTAGCCGACGCCGCGCACAGTATGGATGAGGCGTGGTTCGCCCTCGGCTTCCAGTTTGCTGCGCAAGTAGCCAATGTAGACCTCCATCACATTGGAGGAGCCCTCGAACTCCATGCCCCAGACGCGGTCCAGGATGATCTCACGGGTGAGTACCTGGCGCGGGCGCCGCAGCAAGAGGGCCAGTAACTCGTACTCGGTGGGAGACAGTTCAATCTCGCGTGCGCCACGATGGGCCACGCGTGTACCGGTATCCAGCTCGACATCGGCGTAGCGCAGCAGCTCGTGCCGCTCCTCCTGGCTGCGGCGGAGCAACGCCTTGACGCGGGCCACCAGTTCTTCGGGGGCAAACGGTTTCACCAGGTAGTCATCGGCGCCCCTCTCGAATCCTTCCACCCGGTCAGCAATGGCGTCGCGAGCGGTGAGCATCAGGATGGGCACGTTGTCGCCTGCCGTTCGCAACCGCTGCGCCACCTCCAGACCGTTCAGCCCCGGCAGCATGAGATCCAGGATGATCAGATCAGGCGGGCGCTCCAATACGCGATTGAGGGCCTCAGGGCCGCTGGCCGCGATGGCTACACTGTACCCCTCAAAGGCCAGGACGCGCCGCAGCAGGTCCGTGATGCGAGGATCGTCATCGACGATCAGAATATGTGCTTTCATAGATTTCTCTCCACCTGCTCTGTAGGTTTGTCTTTCCGCTTGCTATGAGCAGTATAGCACGGCCAGATGAAGCGATTCTTAGAAGAGCCTGAGATAGACCTGAGGAATATAATGACCGCGGTACCGGTAGAGATCGGTACGCTTCATGCGAGAGGAAGCCAGACGCTGAAGGTGCTGCCTTTGCCGGGTTCGCTCTGGGCGGTGATGCGACCGCCAAGCTGCTCTACTAACATCTGCGCTATGGACAGACCTAATCCTGTGCCCTGGCGGGAGCGAGCGCGATCGGCACGATAGAAGCGCTCGAAGATGTGCGGCAGATCAGCAGGCTCAATGCCGATACCTGTATCACGGATGCGCAGTACGGCCTGATTGTCGACTCGTTCCAATGAGATGACGACCCGGCTCGTTCCCCCCTCGTCGCGAAGAGGGGTATACTTAATGGCGTTGTCGAGCAGAATCAGCGTGACCCGGCGCAAGCTCTCCTCATCGCCGCGTACCCGCACCGGCTCGATGTGGCCGACCTCCAGCTGTACCTGCGACCCATCTACGTCCAGGCGCCTCCGCAGCTGGCGCACCAGTTGGAGCACGGCGCGATCCAGTTCGATCGGTGGAGCACTTCGCGTGCCCCCCCATGTCGCTGTCTCTATCAGCTGGTCTGCTGATGGTGCATCTGAACTTGCATCGGCACGGGCCAGCAGCAACAACTCCTCTACGAGTGCTGCGAGGCGGAGCGTCTCCTGGTAGGCATCGGCCAGCATGGTATGGCGCTCCTCCGGTGGCAACTCATCGAGATGGCGCTGCAAGAAGGCCAGATTGCCCTGGATGGTGGTGAGCGGCGCGCGCAGTTCGTGTGAGGCGTCGGCGACGAAGCGGCGCTGGGTCTGCGTGGCGCTTTCCAACGAGGCGAGCATCTCATTGAACGTCTCCACAACCTGCGCCAGTTCGTCGCGCCCTCCAGGTTGGGGCACGCGCTGGCTCAGGTTGCCCAGACGTGTGCCGCGCGCGGTGGAGGCGGCGATGGAGCGCGCCGTTATCACCAGTTCCGAAAGGGGGCGCAGCACGCGCGTTGCAATGAGCCAACTCGCGAGCAAGGTTCCCGCCAGTGTAGCAACTCCAGACAGCAGGAGGAGCGCTCGGAGCATCAGCATGGTCGCGTCGACATCGGAGAGTGACTTGGCGACAAGCAGCACACCAATGACCGGGCCATTACCCGCCGGCACCCCGTCGGTGTTCCCACTCACGCCATGCGCTGGCGCCCGGATAGGCAGCGCTTCTACACGCACATGCTGCCCTTCCACCACCGTATCGTACAGCACAGAGGGCTGGCCAGCCAGCGATGCGCTTGCTGTCTCATTGCTGAGGGGAATACGCGTACCACTCGTCGAGAGATAGCGCACCTGGCTCTGGGTGTCCAGGACCTCAACCACGACGCCGGGATCGCGGTACGTGTCGACCACACGCATCGTCAGTTGACCTGGCCGCCAATATGGTGGAGCGGCAGATAGATCATCCAGCACGTCGAGCATAGCGACGCGCGCCTCCGTCCGGACGGCGCTGTTCACGCTGGTATTAATGGCCCCGGTCGTCAGCAACAGGAACAGCAGCGCAAAGAAACCCAGGGCCACGGCAAGAAGTGAGCCGTACCAGAGGAGGAGCCGCAGCCGGAGCGAACGGGGGAGTGACCGCCTGGGCTGCACTACCTTACGTGTATGCAAGGCCATTTTCATCGTGATGCTCGCTGTCGAAAGGCAGGACTCGTGTATTTCATGCTATATGGGAGTATAGCATAGAAGTGCGGAGCGATGCCGTACCATCATGCAGTACCTTTCCTTGCTGTAGGGCCTACTCTTTCCGCCAGGGGAGATGTATGGAGCATATCGCACCAGAGTGAATTGATCCTGTGCAGTAGCTGAAATGAAGCTGAGAAATTCAGCACCACTTTTAAGCACTCGATCGCTATTGAGCGTCTCTGACGCCAAACAGATGGACCAGGCTCAGGAAGAGGTTCAGAGTTTCGCACAAGAGTTTACCTGTTCTGCATGCCATATCAATACTCGCGGCAAAACTTTCATGGCCAAACTTTGGTGGCAGAGGTTGCTTTTCAAGTTTCGATAGCATAAGCTCATAACGGAAAGGATCAGCGCAACTTCCTGGTAGTTGTTCCTTTAATCTTTTCAAGAGCACTTGCTTGCTCGGAAGATATGGCTGTACATCCACGAGAAGAAGGGCGGCTGTATGCATTTTGATGAGTGGCTTCTTGTTTCCTCGCTGCTGCTCCTCTTGAGTATCCTGGCCTGGAAAGTTTCGAGCCGGTTAGGGATTCCAGCCTTGCTGCTCTTCTTAGGAATTGGCATGCTGGCCGGTTCAGATGGCCCAGGTGGGATCTATTTTGATAACGCGCTGCTCGCCCAAGAGGTAGGCATCGTGGCCCTGGCCTTTATCCTGTTTGCAGGAGGGTTAGAAACGCAGTGGAAGGTGGTTCGTCCCGCTCTTGGGGCTGCGCTGTCCCTCTCTACCATTGGGGTGCTTTTGACTGCCGTAATTGTGGCGGTCTTTGCTTTGGTGGTGCTTCACTTCTCGTTCGTCGAGGGCCTATTGTTGGGGGCCATCATCTCGGCCACCGATGCGGCAGCCGTCTTTAGCGTGCTGGGAGCCAGAAACCTGCAACTCAAGGGAAAGCTCCTACCGCTCCTTGAACTCGAATCCGGAACCAACGATCCGATGGCCGTCTTTCTCACGGTTGGGCTGACGGCTTTGCTGGCCAATCCCAAGGAGTCGGTAGTGAGCCTACTCCTGTTATTTGTGCAACAGATGGGAGTGGGAGCAGTATTGGGGCTCAGCATTGGATGGGCAGCGATCTGGCTCATCAGTCGTCTGCATCTCGATGTAGAAGGGCTCTATCGCGTGTTCACGATCGCGCTCGTCTTGTTCGCCTATGGTCTCACGGCGTTGCTTGGGGGCAGCGGATTTCTGGCCGTCTATGTGGTCGGAGTGCTGCTGGGCAATAGTGCGGTACAACAGGTGGATCGACTCTCACGCTTTCACGATAGCCTGGCCTGGCTGATGCAAATCGCCATGTTCCTGATCCTAGGATTGCTCGTTTTCCCCTCACGCCTGCCTGCAGTAGTGGGAAGTGGACTGCTCATCACAGGGGTTGCCGTCTTTCTTGCTCGCCCGCTCAGCGTGCTGATCGCCTTACAGCCGGTCAAGATGTCTCTTCGGGAAAAGCTCTTCGTTGGGTGGGTGGGATTACGGGGAGCGGTTCCGATTGTGCTAGCCACCTTCCCTTTGCTCGCAGGCCTGTCGAAAGCGTCTTTTCTCTTCGATCTGGTCTTCTTCGTTGTGCTCGCCTCCGTGCTGCTTCAAGGAACGACGGTTCCTTTGGTGGCTCAGTGGTTGGGGGTCATTGCTCCTGCATCAGAGGCACAGGAAGCGAAGGCAGTGCTTAGAAAGAGTTAATCGTAGAACGTATTTCTTATTCTTTCACAGGGGCTATGGTGATAAGGCGCCGGTTTGTACTTTTGCAAGAAGTCTTGTCCAGGCGAGGACCTGCGGCCAGGATTGGGGAAGGACGAAAGAGTAGGGAAGATCATGATCACTTGCCGTCCCGTCTTCCGCATCGATGCGCCTCCTGTCCAGGATGCTCATGCTGCTCTCGTTCAAGGAACGCGCTCCCGCGCTTCTCTCGTTCACAGGGTGTTTGGCTTTGGCGCCGATGGTTGCCGTCTCCGGGTAGTCATATGTCTGGTGATCTGGCACACCTTGTGCTATCTCTTGCGTATTGATCAACCGCTCACGCAGGAATTGTGCTGCGGTGACCGAGTGAGAAGCTACGCCATTGTTCTCGCGGACGAGCTGCGCGTCCATCTCCTCTCGTGAGGAGGAAGAGAACACGCGCAAGCGGTCTGGTGGGAAAGCCCGATAGAGCCGTAGAAAGCGAAACAGGGCATCGAGGGAACTCAGCACGGTCGACCTCCACTGCCACCATATCATCCTCTCGGTTGAATGGCAACACGGTAGTACATCATCTCTCTCCTTGTGGTAGCTTGCTCGAGGGGCCGAGAAATAGTGAACCTCATCCCCTTTCTCCTTGATAGCTTAATGCAGCATACCTGACGAAGCTGAGTTAGATCTATGATCTGGCTGAGATGGAACTGTGAGAATGGCCTCTTTCCCAGCCAGGCCAGCAGCGCACTGAATACGCTGATCGGCTTTGGGGTCACGGCGCTGGTGATTGTTCTCGTCACACTTGGTCGGCTTTGCTACCAGCCAGATCAAGAGTAGTTTTGTTGCTTTGTCTGTATATGTTCTTTATCCATCATCTGTTTCATGCCATGAGGTATGCCGCGTGTGCATAAGGGAGACCTGAAGCTCCACTGCTCCTAGCGTGAGGGGCCTTTGCTTCATGGCGCTCGCTTCTCAGTAGAAACTCCAAACAGAGCTGGATGATGTATAACGCCTGTCGGCACGAGCAGGTTCAAAAATGTGCGTGTGACGATGATGGCGGTAAACATACTGATCAGCACCCCCAGCAGCAGGGTGGTTGCGAATCCTACAATGAGACTGGCGCCAAAGTTATTGCCAAAGACATACAATACAGCGCAGGTAATCATGGTGGTGATATTTGAATCCCGGATAGAAGGCCAGGCCCGTTTCCAGCCGATAGCGATAGCCGCAGCCAGCAATCTCCCCGCCCGTAACTCCTCCTTGACCCGTTCAAAGACGAGCACGTTAGCATCCACTGCCATGCCAATTGAAAGGATAAACCCGGCGATACCCGCCAGGGTGAGCGTTACGCCAACCAGCTTGAAAATGGCGAACGTCAGGGCGGTGTAGAGGAGAAGGGCGAGGTCCGCGAGCAGGCCAGGAAGACGGTAGTACAACAGCATAAAGAGCATGACTATGCCGATGCCGATGGCACCTGCGACCTGGCTTTTGTTCAGAGAATCCTGCCCCAGGGTAGGGCCAATCGTTTGCTGGCTGGCGATTTTCAACGCGATGGGAAGCGCCCCATAGCGCAGGACCGTTGCAGTACGCTGCGCCTCTTCGTTGGTAAACTGACCAGTAATCACGCCCGGCCCGGTAATGGCGCTCTGAATGGTGGCCGATTGGATGACTTCCCGGTCAAGCGTGACGGTCAGAATATTCCCTCGATTCTGCCGGGTAAAGTCGCTGAAACGTCCCACGGCGTCGCCTTGCATCGCGAAGTTGATTTGCGGTCGCCCTGTCTGCTCCTCGACCCCCACACCGATTTGACCGGGATCCAGGTCTTTCCCAGTAAATGGAGCCTTGCCGCCCGGATTGTACTGGGTGAACTGCTCAGGGTTGAAGCGCGAGCCAGGAGAAAGTATGCCTTGCTGTGTGGGACCAGTGTT
>Ga0209577_10003926_pt1 | contig 14024 bp, 12 predicted proteins | sample GraSoiAngelo_109_FD_185874 | JGI IMG/M metagenome (GOLD analysis project Ga0209577, IMG submission 185874) | Grasslands soil microbial communities from the Angelo Coastal Reserve, California, USA - 14_0903_12_20cm (SPAdes) (version 2) | ecosystem: Environmental > Terrestrial > Soil > Grasslands...
ATACGAGTAGGGCGCGTAGGCGACAGGCGGTGCGTACACTACCGGCGGAGCGTAATAGCCAGGGCTACCATAACCGACGGCAAAGCCCGGGCCGCCGATCGATACACTCCAGGAATCCCTCGCCGATGCGGTCGAGGCGATAGTGGCGCTGCCCAACAGCAAAGCCGCGGCAGCGATGGTTGCGATACGATGTTTCATAATTCCTCCTGCATAGTCGCGAAAGGAGCGACACCTATCCAACGTCTTATAGACAGCCGACGTTGACAGCAAGTTTCCGCGCCAGAACAAGCGGTTACAATCAGTTACGTTTCGGCTATGCTGGCTTTGTCCGGCGAGCCGCCTCCTTATCATCGAAAGACGGAGAATCCCATGAGGTTGTGCCGCATCCTGGTTTCGTGGCTGTCGTTTTTCGTCGCGGTTTGCGGCACCGTTGCATCATCCGCCGCGGCCGACCTCACCATCGGCATCGGGGCCGACGTGACCGCAATCGATCCGCACTATCACAACGTGACGCCGAACAACAATGTGGCGGCGCATATCTTCGATTACCTGGTGCTTCGCGATGAGTTTCAGAAGCCGATCCCGGGGCTGGCGGAATCCTGGAAGACCATCGATCCGCTGACCTGGGAGTTCAAGCTGCGCCGCGGCGTCAAGTTCCACGACGGCAGCGATTTCACCGCCGCCGACGTCGTGGCATCGATCGAGCGCGTCCCCGAGGTGCCCAACAGCCCTTCACCGTTCACCGCTTACACCAAGCAGATCAAGGAAATGATCGTTGTCGATCCGTACACGATCCGCTTCCGGACCGCGACGCCGTATCCCCTGATGCCGACCGACATGACGCAGGTCGCCATCGTTTCGAAATCGGCGGCCAAAGCGACAACCGAAGACTTCAACAGCGGCAAGGCGGCGTTGGGAACCGGGCCCTACAAGCTCCTTCGGTACGTCAAAGGGGACCGCATCGAGCTTGCCCGGCACGACGCTTACTGGGGCGGCAAAACGCCGTGGGAAAAGGTGACGCTGCGTCTCTTACCCAACGATGCGTCACGGGTGGCCGCGCTGCTGGCGGGCGACGCGCAGGCCATCGAATACGTGCCGACCTCCGACGTCGCCAAAATTCGCACCGACAAGCGCCTGAATGTCTTCAAGGTCATCGCCGACCGGTTGATCTATCTGCACATGGACAGCGACCGCGACCATACGCCGTTTGTTTTCGACAAGACAGGTCGGCCGCTGGCCAAGAATCCGCTCAAGGATCCGAAGGTAAGGAAAGCCTTGTCGAAGGCGATCAACCGAAACGCGATCGTCGACAAGGTCATGGAGGGCGAAGCCGTCGCGTCCGGCCAATTGCTCGCCGACGGGATGTTCGGAACGACCAGAAATCTGAAGGTCGAGCCGTACGATCCCGAGGGCGCGAGGAAGCTGCTCGCCGAGGCGGGTTATCCAGAAGGATTCGGCCTGACCATTCATTCGCCGAACAATCGTTACGTGAACGATGCCAAGATTGCGCAGGCCGTCGCGCAAATGCTGACCCGAGTCGGTATCGCGACGCGGGTAGAAACGATGCCATCGGCGACTTTTTTCCCGCAGGCGACCGACCTCAAGTTCAGCTTCATGGTACTCGGCTGGAGCTCGGGCACCGGCGAAGCGTCGAGCCCGCTCAAGGCGCTGCTCGCCACGTACAACAAGGACAAGGGCTTCGGGACGGCCAATCGTGGACGCTATTCCAACCCAAGAGTCGATGCGCTGCTCGAGGAGGCGCTCGCCACCGTCGACGATCCCAAGCGGGAAGCGCTATTGCAACGCGCGACCGAGCTTGCGATCAACGACACCGGAATCATCCCTTTGCATTTTCAGGTGAATCTGTGGGCTACGCGCAATGGGATCGCCTATCTACCGCGCACCGACGAGAATACGCTGGCGCACAAGTTCCGGCCGGCGGCGGGCAAATGAGCGCGCAACGCGCCGCTGCGTTAGAGTTCGCGTCCTCCGCGAGCCAACGCATCATAAGCCGCCGCGAACGATTGCGCGCTCGAGGTCGCCGACAATCGAACGGTGGCCGAAGTGCTCACTTTCTTCGAGCTCCGAAAGCAGCGTCAGTGTCGCCGGAAGGAGACGCAAGTCGCGCGACGCGTAGTGTGGCGCAGAGCTTTGTGGAATAATTGACTGGCAACGCTTTAGTCTTCGCCATGCTCAACGAAACCTTGCTCGCCGCGCTCGGCGAAATTCTTCCGCCTTCCGCGCTGCTTACCGCCCAGGAGGACACGCGACCGTATGAATGCGATGGCTTGACGCTTTTTCGGGCACAGCCGCTGGCGGTGCTTCTGCCTGAAAACGAGGCGCAGGTCGTCGAGATTCTGAAAATCTGCAACGCAGCGCGATTGCCGGTTGTGGCGCGCGGCGCGGGCACGGGTTTGTCCGGGGGCGCGACACCCAACACCGACGGCGTGGTGCTGTCGCTCGCCAAGTTCAAGCGCATCCTGGCCATCGATCCGCTCGCGCGTATCGCCGTGCTGCAGCCGGGCGTGCGCAATCTTGCCATTTCGGAAGCGGTTGCGATCCACGGGCTCTACTACGCTCCCGATCCCTCGTCGCAGATCGCATGTACGATCGGCGGCAACGTCGCCGAGAATTCCGGCGGCCTCCACTGTCTCAAGTACGGGCTCACCGTGCACAACGTGCGCCGGGTGCGGGCAGTGCTCATCACCGGCGAGATTGTTGAATTCGGAAGCGATGCGCTCGATAGCGCCGGCTACGATCTGCTCGCGCTGATCACCGGATCGGAGGGTCTGCTGGCGGTCATCACCGAGGTGACCGTGCGCCTGACGCCGAAGCCCCGTGAGGCAAGGTGCATCCTCGCCGCGTTCGACGACCTGGCCAGCGCCGGAGACGCGGTAGCGGCGATCATTGCCGCGGGCATCATTCCTGCCGGCCTCGAAATGATGGACAGGCTTACCATCAGCGCCGTCGAGCCATTCGTGCACGCCGGTTATCCGCTCGACGCCGAGGCGATCCTTCTCTGCGAAGCCGACGGAACCCCGGAAGAAGTTGAGGCCGAGATCGACGAGATGCGGGTGCTGCTCGAAGAGAGTGGCGCGACACGCGTTGAGGTATCACAGAATGAAGCGCAGCGGCTGCGATTGTGGTCGGGCCGTAAGGCGGCGTTTCCCGCGGCCGGCAGGATCTCGCCGGATTATTACTGCATCGACGGAACGATCCCGCGACGCTCGATCGCGCCGGTGTTGACGCGAATCGCCGAGCTCGGCAGGGAATTCGGGTTGCGCTGCATGAATGTCTTCCACGCGGGCGACGGCAACCTGCATCCACTGATCCTGTTCGACGCCAATCGTCCGGGTGACGCGGAAAAGACCGAGGCGTATGGAAGCAAAATTCTGGAGCTGTGCATCGAAGTCGGCGGCACGATTACCGGCGAGCACGGTGTCGGACTCGAAAAGATCAGCGGCATGTGCGTCCAGTTCGCGTCCCGCGAGCTCGAGTGGTTCCACGCGATCAAGCATGCATTCGACGAGAGCGGCCTGCTGAATCCCGGCAAGGCGGTGCCGACGTTATATCGCTGTGCCGAAATGGGCCGGATGCACGTGCACCGCGGCCAGCTGCCTCACCCCGACTTGCCGCGCTTCTGAGACGAGGCGGAAAAGAGCGACATGAAGACCGAGACGAAACAAGATCCCGTCATCGTTGCCGAGCTGGTGACACGGCTTTCGGGCGACTTCGGCGAACGCGCCGTGACCACGCACGCAGTGCGCGAGCACCACAGCCACGGCGAAGGTCTTGCCGACGCCGCGCTTCCCGACGTCGTCGTCTTTCCTCACTCCAACGAGGAGGTTGCGTCGATCGTGCGCTTGTGCCATCTCGCACGCGTCCCGGTGATTGCCTTCGGCGTTGGCACGTCGCTCGAAGGGCACGTCGCCGCGCTCTACGGCGGCGTCTGCGTCGATCTGTCGCAGATGAACCGCGTGCTCGAAGTCAACGCCGAGGATCTCGACTGCCGCGTTCAAGCCGGTGTCACTCGCGAGCAACTGAACGCGGAACTCAAAGGCACGGGACTCTTTTTCCCCATCGATCCGGGCGCCAATGCCACCATCGGCGGAATGGCCGCGACCCGTGCGTCGGGCACCAATGCGGTCCGCTACGGTACGATGCGCGAGAACGTGCTCGGGCTGACCGTGGTAACGGCGGACGGGCGGATCGTCAAGACCGGCGGGCGCGCCCGCAAGTCCAGCGCCGGCTATGACCTGACGCGACTTTTTGTCGGCGCCGAAGGGACGCTCGGCGTCATCACCGAAATCCAGTTGCGCCTGTACGGTGTTCCCGAGGCAATTCAATCAGCGGTGTGCCAGTTTCCAGATCTCGCCAGCGCGGTCAATACAGTCATCATCGCCATGCAGACCGGAATCAGCGTGGCGCGTATCGAGTTGCTCGACGAGGTCCAGATGGAAGCGAGCATCCGCTACTCGAAGCTTGAGGGTTTTGCCGTCAAGCCTACGCTATTCTTCGAATTTCACGGCTCGCAAGCCGGCGTGCGCGAGCAATCGGCGGCGATGCAGGCCGCAAGCGACGAATTTGGCGGCAGCGCCTATCAGTGGGCGACGAAAACCGAAGACCGGACGCGTTTGTGGAAGGCACGGCATGACGCGTATTACGCCGCGCTTGCATTCAAACCGGGCATGACCAGTTTCGCCACCGATGCCTGCGTTCCCATATCGAGACTGGCCGATTGCATACTAGAAACCAAGGCCGATGTCGAGAAAAGCGGTCTGACGGCGCCTATTCTCGGGCACGTCGGCGACGGCAATTTCCATCTCGTCGTACTCTTCGACGGCGCCGATCCCGCGCAACGCGAAAGCGCAGAGGCGCTCGCCAAAGGTGTCAGCATGCGCGCGATAGCGATGGGCGGCACCTGCACCGGCGAGCACGGTATCGGCTGGCATAAACTGGACGTTCTGGCGCAGGAGCACGGCGAAGCGGTCGATCTGATGCGAATGATCAAACGCGCGCTCGACCCGCGCGACATCATGAACCCCGGGAAGACCGTTCCGTTATGACGGGTACAACAGTTGCACGCGCGTTGCTGCGATCGGCAACCGCCAGCGACTGCCTTTCGCCATGTGGCATGTGATCCGCGGATGTATACGCTTTACATCGGCAACAAGAACTATTCGACCTGGTCGCTGCGCTCATGGGTGCTGATGAGGACGGCCGGCATCCCGTTTCGCGAGCAGCGACTGGTGCTTTACGAGGCCGACTCGAGCGCGCGAATCCGGGTCCATTCTCCATCGGCCAAGGTTCCATGCCTTCACGACGGAGCGGTGGTGGTATGGGACTCGATGGCGATCGCGGAGTACCTCGCCGAGCGGCACCCGGGATTGTGGCCCGCCGATAACGAAGCGCGCGCTTGGGCACGCTCTGCCTCGGCGGAAATGCACTCCGGCTTTAGCAACCTGCGCAACGAGTTCGGCATGAATCTGCGCTTGCGCGACAAGCGTATTGCCTCACCCGCGGTCGCAGCCGAAATCGAACGCATCACCGAGATTTGGCGCGAGGGCCGGCAGCGCTTCGGTGAAGGCGGTGGTTTTCTATGCGGCCCGTTTGGCATCGTCGATGCATTCTATTGCCCTGTCGCATTCCGATTTCAGAGCTATGGTGTCGCGCTCACCGGCGAATGCGCGGCGTATCATCAGCATTTGATCGCGCTGCCGGCGATGCAGGAATGGCTGGCGGACGCGATGCGCGAAGCCGAGCATATCGCCCGGTTCGATGCTCCGGCAGCGCAGGAACAGCAGCAGTGAATGCAATGCGCCGCGAATGAGCGACCTTCTCGGCGTCTGGCGCGAACGGGTACGCGCCGCTGCCGCCGGCAACGAGCCATTGCGCATCGTCGGTGGAAGGAGCAAGGATTTTTACGGCCAGCAGCTCGTCGGCAGCATTTTCAGCACCAGTGCGTATTCAGGCATCCAGGACTATGATCCGACCGAGCTGGTCATTACCGCGCGCTGCGGCACGCCGCTCGATAAAATCGAACACGCGCTCGCCGAGCGCGGCCAGATGCTCGCGTTCGAACCTCCGCATTTTGGCGCCGACGCAACGCTCGGCGGCTGCATTGCCGCAGGCTTGTCCGGCCCGCGGCGCCCGCACGGAGGCGCGGTGCGCGATCATATGCTCGGCGTGAGGATCCTTGACGGCCGTGGCGACGAGCTTTCATTCGGCGGCCGGGTCATGAAGAATGTCGCCGGGTTCGACGTCTCGCGACTCATCGCCGGCTCGCTGGGCACGCTGGGCATCATCCTCGATGCGTCCTTGAAGTGCATGCCTTTGCCGCGCGCGGAGACGACGCTGGCATTCGAGCTGGCCGTCGACGACGCGCTGCGCCGGATAAATGAGTGGAGTGCGTTGCCGCTGCCGTTGTCGGCAAGCTGCTGGTTCCGTGACCGCCTCTACGTGCGCCTGTCAGGCGCCGCCAGCGCCGTCAGCGCCGCGCAGCATCACCTCGGCGGCGAGGAAACGGAAAACGCTCCCACGTTCTGGCGCGCCATACGCGAGCAGCAGCACGCTTTCTTCCAGGTCGCATGCAGTGCGCCCCTGTGGCGGCTGTCGGTGCGTTCGACCGCTCCCTACGCCGATCTCGGCAGCGAGCAGATGATCGAGTGGGGAGGCGCGCTGCGGTGGATATGCGCGGCGCCCGATGACAGCGCAAAGCGCCTGCGATCGTGGGCGAAGGAATACGGCGGCCACGCGACGCTCTTTCGATCGGCCGACAAGTCAGCGGGAGCGTTCCACGCGCTTTCGCAGCCGCTGCTTGCGCTTCATCAGCGCCTCAAGGCGGCGCTCGACCCGGCCGGGATCTTCAACCGCCACCGCATGTATACGGAGTTCTGAGCTTGGAAACTAATTTGGCCGATTTCATCAGGGATAGTGCCGATGGACGCGACGCGGACGCAATTCTGCGCGCCTGCGTTCATTGCGGGTTCTGTACGGCGACGTGTCCTACGTACCAGTTGCTCGGCGACGAGCTCGACGGTCCGCGCGGGCGTATCTATCTGATCAAACAGCTGCTCGAAGGCGCGGACGTGACGGCCAAGACGCAGCTGCATCTGGACCGTTGTCTGACTTGCCGCAGCTGCGAAACAGTTTGTCCCTCCGGCGTGCGCTACGGCAGGCTGGTGGATATCGGGCGCCGGGTGCTCGAGGAGAGAGTGCGGCGGCCGGTGGGCCAGCGCGTACGGCGGTGGCTGTTGCGCAAGGGCTTGAGCAACCCCTCGCTGTTCGCTTTCGCGCTCGGCGCGGGAAGGCTGGCAGGATCGCTTCTGCCGGCGTCGCTGTCGGCCAAGGTGCCGCCGGCGCGGGCGGTAAGACCCTGGCCGGCGCCGCGTCATGCGCGGAAGATGCTCGCGCTCGCCGGTTGCGTACAGCCAGCGTTGGCGCCGAATATCGACGCGGCACTGGCGCGCGTGCTGGATCGCGTGGACATTTCGCTGATCCGCGCCCCGGGCGGCGGATGCTGCGGCGCCATCAGCGAACACCTCGGCGCGCGCGAGGAAGCATCGACGTTCGCGCGCCGGAACATCGATGCCTGGTGGCCGCATATCAAGCAGGGCGCGGAGGCGATTGTCGTCACCGCGAGTGGCTGCGGCGTGACAGTCAAGGATTACGGCCACTTGCTGCGCGACGATCCGCAATACGCCGACAAGGCGAGAATGGTAGGGCAGCTCGCGCGCGATCCGGTCGAAGTGATCGCTGACGAATGGAAACGCTTCGCGCCGCTGGTGGCGATGGACCACGGTCCGCAGCGGGTAGCATTTCACTCGCCGTGCACATTGCAGCACGGCCAGCAGCTCAATGGGCGGGTGGAGGAAATTCTCGAGGCAATCGGCCTGGAGCTCGCGCCGGTCACCGATGGGCACCTCTGTTGCGGCTCCGCGGGCACCTATTCGATTCTGCAGCCAGTGTTGTCACAGCAGCTCAAGATCAACAAACTAGCAGCGCTGGAAGCATCGGCGCCTGACCTGATCGCGACCGCGAACATTGGCTGCCTCAGTCATCTTGCGAGCGGCACGCAGCGGCCGGTGCGTCACTGGGTGGAGATTTTTGACGCGCGCCTGCGCATCCGCTGATGGTTCAGGCAGCGCGAACCTACCGCGCGGACTATCGTTGTTTTCTTGCCATTCCGACCCGGTGGATGGACAACGATATCTACGGGCATGTCAACAATGTTGCCTATTACTCGTATTTCGACACCGCGGTGAACGAACATCTGATTCGCGAAGGCGGTCTCGACATTCGCTCCGGGCCAGCGATGGGGATTGTCGTCGAGACGCGGTGTCTTTTTCACCGGCCGCTGTCGTTTCCGCAGATTATCGACGCCGGATTGCGCGTCACCAAGCTCGGCAATTCCTCGGTGACCTACGACATCGGCTTGTTCGAGCGCGGCGCGGATGCCCCCGCGGCAACCGGCTACTTCGCTCATGTCTGGGTCGAACGCTCGACGCGGCGGCCGACCTCGGTGCCCGCTGCGATTCGTGCCGCGCTGGGTCCGCTGCTGGTCGTGCAGAAAAGCTGATGGCCGTGGCACTCGAGCCATCGAAGCCGCGTCGCTTTGCGCTGATCGCTGCCGCAGGAGCAAGTGCGCGCTTCGGAGGTCCCGAGCAAAAGCAGTACGTATTGCTTGCCGGAAAACCGTTACTCGCACGCACCATCGCCGCGCTGAACGGATCGGCGGTCCTGGAGACGGTCTTTGTCGTGCTTGCCGGCGATGACACCCTATACGACGAGCGCGTCGGCGAGATCGCGAGAGTCGTTCCACTGCGCTGCGGCGGGCGCACGCGCGCGGAGTCGGTGAGAAACGGACTGGCGGCCATGGGCGATAGGGCGACGGCGGAGGATTGGGTACTCGTTCACGACGCGGCGCGCCCGTGCATCGATGTCGCAACGCTGAATCGGCTGCTGAACGAGCTGGAAGACGAGCCCATTGGTGGCCTGCTCGCGATTCCTCTTGCCGATACCCTGAAGCGCGCGGAAACCGGCGCCGCACTTCGCTGCGCGGGTACCGAGTCCCGGACCGGATTGTGGTGCGCGCAAACACCGCAGATGTTTCGCTACGCAATCCTCAACCGCGCATTGCGGCAGGCCGATCTTTCCGCCATCACCGACGAAGCGCAGGCGGTGGAGGCGCTCGGACTCAAGCCGCGGCTGGTGCAAGGCAGCCCGGCGAACATCAAAGTGACCTATCCCGAGGACCTCGAGCTCGCCGCGGCGATCCTCGCCCAGCGGCAGCGGAATGGAGCATGACCATTCGCATCGGCAATGGTTTGGACGTGCATGCGCTCGTGACCGGCCGGAAACTGGTACTGGGTGGCGTGACGATTCCCTTCGAGCGTGGCTTGAAGGGGCACTCGGACGCCGACGCTTTGCTGCACGCGATCTGCGACGCGGTGACGGGCGCCTTGGGTGAGGGCGACATCGGTGCCCATTTTCCGGATACCGATCCGCGCTACGAGGATGCCGACAGCCGAATACTGCTGCGCGCCGTATGGCAGCGCGCGGTCGCCGAGGGCTATTCCCTCGGCAACGTCGACGCCACCGTCGTCGCCGAGGCACCGAGGCTTGCTCCTTACATTCGGGAGATGACGGCCAACATCGCGTCCGACCTGGGCGCGGGCATCGAACAAGTCAATGTGAAGGCGACAACCACCGAAGGGCTGGGATTCGCCGGCCGCGGCGAAGGCATTGCTGCGCTGGCGACGGTGCTGCTGATCAAGAACCGGTAGCTGACTTGCGTCCGGTGAGAGTCACGCGCGCGCAGGTGCCGCCGCCCTCGCGCGGCAGCAGCTCGAATGTCGCCCCGTGTAGCCGCGCGATGCGTTCGACAATCGCGAGTCCGAGTCCCGCGCCGGCTCCGCCTGTCCGCGCTGGCTCGCCTCGAGTGAAGGGCCGCTTCAGGCGCTCGACCTGATCCGCCGCGATGCCTGGCCCACGATCGGCCACTTCGAGCACCGCCGACCGGCCGTCGGCGCGCGTGACGACGTCAACCGGAGGAGCGCCATAGCGCAGCGCATTGTCGATCAGATTGGCGATCAGACGCGATACTGCGGTCGAGCGAAGCGGCTGCGGTGGCAGCTCGCCGCGGTTGAAGCGGACTTCGATCCCGGCCTTCCGGTAGCGCTCGACCGCCGCCGCCACGATGTCATTCAATTCCCGCATTTCGAGCGGCGCCTCGCGGTCATCGCGCGCAAACTCGAGAAACTGACCGATGATCTTGTCCATCTCGGCGATGTCGGAAATCATTCCTTCTTGCGTTGCAGCGTCCTGCGTGCCGACCTCGATGCCGAGCCGTAGCCGTGCCAGCGGCGTGCGCAGGTCGTGCGACACGCCCGCGAGCAGCAGCGCGCGATCTTCGTCGGCTCGACGGAGCTTGTCGAGCATCTGGTTGAAGCCGCGGCTGAGACTCGCGATTTCGGAAGGGCCTGTTTCGGGCAGCGGCGGCGGCAGCTTGCCGTCCCCGACCTCGGCCACGGCGTCGTTGAGCTGCCGCAGGGGACGCGCGAGATAGCGAGCGAAAAAGTACGCGCTGGTAAGCAGCACAGCGAGCGCGATCAGGCTCCATTCCAGAGCCCGGGACTGAGCTTGGTCCACGGGGCGCGGCGGAAGCTGAAACCCTGCCCAATACGCATGGTCTCCCGCGATCAGTTTGATCCACAAGAGTTGCAGCCGCGGTTGAATGCGCACGTCCGTCTCCGGCCCCAGCTCGGCCTTGAGTCTCTCCAGCAGTTCGACCATAGCAGGGTTTTGCGGCGGTCCGCCGACGAAGCGACGCTCTTCGTCCGGGACGATCCGTGCCTGATAGGCGTCGCCGAAGCTGGCGAGCGCGGCGGCGGTCGATTTGGGGTCCGCGGCCGCGAGCCCCGCGCGCAATGCCTTGAGCTGAACGATCTTGGTGTCGCTGAACTGGCGCGAGAGAAGTGCCGCGCGATCCTGACGGTAGAGAAAGATCGCGGTCGCCTGGCTGATCAGTATGACCAGCAGCAACAACAATGCAAGGCGGCCGAACAGCGACCGCGGCCAGAGTGTCAACTGACGACCTTGTCGCCGGTCGCCGCGGCATCGGGAGCCTCGTCGGGCACGAACACATAACCGAAGCCCCACACCGTCTGGATGTAACGCGGCGACGAAGGATCCGCTTCGATGAGCTTGCGCAGCCGCGACACCTGAACGTCGATGGCGCGATCGAACACATCGTGGTCGCGGCCGCGGGCAAGCAGCATCAGTTTTTCACGTGCCAACGCTTGACGAGGATGAGTTGCCAGCACCTTCAGCAAACCGAACTCGCCGGTAGTCAACGCAACAGCCTCGTCGCCGCGCATCAGCTGACGCGTGCTCAGGTCCAGACGATACGGGCCGAAGGCAATCTTTCCATCGGCTGCCGGCGCGCCCGGCGCGAGCCGCTCGGTCTGGCGGCGAAGCACCGCGTGAATACGCGCCACCAGCTCGCGCGGATTGAAAGGCTTTGGCAAGTAATCGTCAGCACCCGTTTCCAGGCCGACGATGCGATCGACGTCTTCACCCTTGGCGGTAAGCATGATCACCGGCACCGTTTCACCGGAGGCCCGAAGGCGCCGGCACACGGCAAGTCCGTCTTCGCCGGGAAGCATGAGGTCCAATACCAGAAGATGGGGCGGGTCGCGTTGCAGCTTCTTGTCGAGATCCCGGGCGTCGGCAAGCGCCTGCACCTGAAAACCCTGTTCAGTCAGATAGCGAACCAGCAGCTCGCGCAGTCGCGGATCGTCATCGATCACCAGAATTTTTGGATTGACCTGCTTCATCGCGTTCCATCCTAGCATCGACCAGATCGCGAAAAAGCGGCTGGCCTTATCTCAAATTGTAACGCTCGCCGCTGGGAGTAATGATTGGTTACATAAACCGCAAGACGATGCCCTAGCGAAGTGGTCATAATCGGACCAGGAAATCTGTACGCAGTGGACGCTCGAGTGTCACCCATCGTCCGCATGCGGCCGGTTTGCGCAGGCGCAGCCATGGCTCGAACGTGGACCGTGCCCTGCGGCGCGGGTTTGTCTTCTGATATCTGAACGAAAGGTTAACCGATGAAACGCAAACTGTACGCCCTCATCTTCGCGGCCGGATTTGCCGGCCTCGCGTTGACCGCCTGGGCTCAGGCGCCCGCACACGGGATGCACGACCCGCTGGTGGTGCTGCAGAAGATTCAGGCGAAGCTCAACCTCAATACCTCGCAGCAGCAGCAATGGGACACCGCGGTCGCGCAAAGCAAGACAGCGCACGACGCCATTCGCGCCAATTTCCAGCAGCTCAAAGCGGCGACTCAGGCTGAGCTCGCCAAGTCCGACCCGGATCTCGCCGCGCTTGCCTCACTATCCGATCAATTGCAGCAGCAGAACATCGCGCAACGGAAGCAGGCTCGCGCGGCATGGCTCGCTCTTTATGGCACTTTTTCCAGCGACCAAAAGACGACGGTAAAGGACGCCATCAATGCAAGGATGGCGCGCATGGACGCATTTCGCCAGCGCATGCAAGATCGACTTTCTGGCGGCTGATCACCGGGAGTCGCGGCAACGATTGTCCTTAAGCCGGTCCGTGCGGCTCTCCAACCCAACTCCACGGTCTGGAGTTGGGTTCTTTCTTTCCGCGATGACTGCGTAATCGGGCTCAGGTCCCTCCGTAGCGGCGCTTTCAGCCACCTTCGTAAAACAGGCTGACGAACGGCAGTTGTGGCTTCACGCCAATCGGTCATAATGCTGTTGTCATAAATGCAGGTGCATTGCCGGATGCCGGCCACGTCTCCGCCGGCCTTCGGACTGCAATCGCGGACCGGGTTTACCCCCCCGACCCTAACCGGTCATCCCGAACTCGGTCTGTCCTTCCAGCGCCTCTCATCGAGGCGTTTTTTTTGCCAGGCCGATCAGCTTGATCTGCTAGACACGTTCGACCGCCGTCGCCTCGTCACCATGGGTCAGAAGCCTCTCGACCAGCAGATGCAATTCCTGCGGCAACACCGGCTTCAACAACACATGGAGCGACGCCTCGCGCATGGCCGAAATTGCCTCGGTTGAGGAGTCGCCGCTGATCAGCATCGCGGGAATGTGCAGACCCAGCTCGTGACGCAGCAGCGCCACCGCGTCGGTGCCCAAGGCGCCGCCTCCCAAGCGATAGTCGGCGACGATCAGATCCGGGTAGCGGCCGTGGTCACCCAACGCGGTCAGCATGTCCTTGCCGGAGCCGGCACCGACGACCACTGCGCCTGATTGTGCCAGCCATGCGCGCATGCCTTCGACGACAGTGAGCTCGTCATCGATGACCGCGATGAGCGCTCCGCCGAAAGTCGGGCTCGATGACGCGAGAGCAGGCGAAGCGAATTGCCCGGCTTCATCAGGCATTGTTCGTGGGACCAGGATAGAAAATCGCGACCCCCGACCGGACGCGGACTCGACCTCGACTTCGTGTTGGAGCAGCGCGGCGAGCCGGCGAATGATCGCCAGACCCAGGCCCATGCCTTGTTCGCCGTGACGCTCTGCGGCGTCAATCTGATAGAACTCATCGAATATGCGCTCGCGTTCCGTCGTCGATATGCCGATGCCGGAATCGCAGACCTCGATCGCAAGAAAAGCCCCGCGGCGGCGCACGCCGAGCACGGCACCGCCGCGCTCGGTATATCGCACAGCGTTTGACACCAGATTGAACAGGATCCGCTCGAGCAGCAGCGGATCGCTGTCGACCCAGGTGTGGGTCGCAACGACGCGCAAGCGCAAACCCCTGGCGGCAGCGACTTGTGCAAACGCGGAGTCGACACGCGCGAATAGCGGTGCAAGGGGAAAGGAGGAACGGACCGGCTCGACCGCGCCGGCATCGAGCTTGGAAATATCCATCATGGCGCTGAACAGGCGCTCCAGCGCGTCGACCGACGCGTTGACATTGTCCACGAGGCTCTTAAGCTCCGGCTCGCGCACCTTCACCGCCAGCGCTGCAGCGAACAGGCC
>Ga0209577_10003927_pt1 | contig 14022 bp, 13 predicted proteins | sample GraSoiAngelo_109_FD_185874 | JGI IMG/M metagenome (GOLD analysis project Ga0209577, IMG submission 185874) | Grasslands soil microbial communities from the Angelo Coastal Reserve, California, USA - 14_0903_12_20cm (SPAdes) (version 2) | ecosystem: Environmental > Terrestrial > Soil > Grasslands...
AGTTCGGCCAGAGCGGTGCGGGTGATCCGATCGCCTTCGTTTTCGAGACTGTGAACCGCGAGGCGGCGGGGTTCCAGGTTCTTGAAGCCGTCGAGGCCTTCCAGGGCCTTGGCCAGCTCCACCCCTGCCTTGGCCAGAGCTTCGCCCATGGCTCGGGCCGGCGGAGCGATGGGGTAGCAGCGGTAGAGGTCCATCTTGTCCGACACCTCTTCAGCCAGATCGACGACGTCGTCCAGCGACGAGGCCAGGTCGTAAATGTCCTCCCGTTCCAGCGGGGTGACGAAGGTGTGGTTGATCAGGTTGTAGATCTCGTGGGTGACGTCGTCGCACTGGTGTTCGAGGTCGCGAAGGCCCGGATGCCGGCTCTGGCCCTCGAGCAAGCCGTTGCGCAGCTGGGCCAGCGATTCGGCGACGAGCTCTCCCTGGCGTTTGAAAAGGCCGTAGAAACGACGTTCCTGTGGGACTACGCTCAGGCGCATGGTTCACCTCCGCCGCGATGATAGGGGCCGTCGGGTTAAGGTGTCGTTAAGGCCATGGGCCGTACGATTAGCTGCGTGGAGAGATCGGTCGATGGACTGGGGGACCGGGTCGTGGCGGCGCTCGCGGCTGCGGTCGAGGCACTCATAGAGCGAGATCTCCGCAAGGCTGACGCCGTCGTTCGCGGCGATCTGGAGATCAACCGGCTGCGCTACGCGATCGAGTCAGACGCTACCGACCGTCTCGTCTCCACACACGATCCACTGGAGGTGCGCTCTGTCGTTGCGACGCTCTACGTGATCTCTGACTTGGAGCGAATCGGCGATCATGCCGAGGGCATCGCCAAGGTAACGCTCATGCTCGGGCCGTCTCCGCGCCTGGGCCTACCTTCGGTGATCCGTGGGATGAGCGTCCTCGTTCTGGACATGGTGCGGGAAACGCTGGCGGTGTTCGCCTCTGGCGACGCGGCGCGCGCACGACAGCTCTGCGAACGTGACGACGAGGTCGACACTCTCTATGATCGTGCCTACGGCGAATTGCTCTCGCAGATGGGGAGTGACCAGGAAATCGTCAACGAAGCCACCTACCTGCTCTGGGTCACTCACAACCTGGAACGGATTGCCGACCGGGCGACGAACATCTGCGAGCGCGTCGTGTTCCTGGTTTCCGGCACGGTGGAGGAGTTGAACGTCTCCAAATACTGACGCCTCTTCCCGCCGGGTGGTGCTCTTTTCACCGCTGCGTGATTTGGCGAGCGATCTCCGACAGGAGCTTAGCCCCGGAGCTATCAACCTGGTATGGCATCGTCAGTGGGCCGGCACGGTCCATGAGCCTGCCACGGACGCCCTGATCCTCAACACGCCAGACCCAGTCGACACGACGGCGGTGGTTCGCCGGGTCACGGCCAGCCCGACCCTGGTCGTCGGAGGGACGCCCAGTGAGGCGGTGACGTGCCTCGAGCTGGGTGCCGACTCCTGGCTCCCGGCGGATGCCCCCGTGCGGCTGATCGCTGCCCAGCTCCGGCGTCTGCTGCAGGCGCGTTCTCTCCCAGCGCTCTCGGCGATGATCCGCGTGGGGCGCGTGGTGCTCGATGCTGAAGCCCGTCGGGCGCGAATCGGCCTTCGAGAGCTCGAGCTTTCACCGAGGGAGTTCGACCTCCTCCGCGTCCTCTCGGTCAATGCCGGCAAGGCCCTGAGCCGCGACCGGATACTTGGGGCAGCCTGGCAAGCCGGCTTCGTCGGCGAGCCGAAAACGGTCGACGTTCACATCGCATGGTTGCGACAAAAGCTAGACGGGAGTGGGTTGCGAGTGACCACGCTGCGGGGCGTTGGCTACCGGTTGGACGTCCTCGGCACCATGAACGGGGAAACGACCGCTCCTCCGCGCTAGGACAAGCTACGGTCAGTAGTGATCGTCCAATTCAACAGGCCCAACCGGCGGGATCAGCCGCCCGACCCGCCCCCCGCTCCCGTGCTACCCGAGCCGCCCGCCCCGAAGCGGAAGCTGCCGGCGGGCACAAGGGTGATCGAGGTGGCCTTGATGCTGCCGTCGGCCTGACGCTGGCCGGTGATGGTCACGTTCTGGTTCTCCTGCAGGTCGGAGACTCCGCCGTTGACCGTCTTGCGCACGACCACGGTGGGATCGAATGTGACCTTGACGTCGGTGTTGCAGGCCGCGCTGTGGACGGTCAGGCTGCCGCTGCTCAGGAAGCTGATGGTGCCCGTGGCGCCGCGGCCGCGGGCCTGGGCCGCCCCGCTGGCGCCCGGACTGGGGGTGGCGCAGAGCGCCGCCAGGCCCCCGCCGCCGGCGAAGTTCCCACCACGCGATGAGGGCGAGCCGCCGGAGGACGAGGCGGCTGAAGCCTGGGAGCCGTTCAGGCCGATCCGGTATCCGCCGTAGAAGCCGCCGAGCAGGGTAACGACCGCGATCAGGATGGCAATGGGCGTCTTGAGCATGTCCGCGCAGACCTCCAGGGGTTATTCGTAACGCAGGGCTTCGATGGGATGCAGGCGAGCGGCCCGGTTGGCCGGGTAGATGCCGAAGAAGAGGCCGATCCCCAGCGAGACGCCGAAGGCAAGCACGATCGACGATGGCGAGACCAGGGGATGCAGGCTGGAGACGAGCGAGCCGAGAGCACTCGAGCCGAGCGTCCCGACCAGGATGCCCAGCGCTCCGCCCACGGCGCTGAGGAACATCGACTCGATCAGGAACTGCAGCAGGACGTCGCGGCGCCGGGCGCCGATGGCTTTGCGGATTCCGATCTCCCGAGTCCGCTCGGTCACGGTCACGAGCATGATGTTCATGATTCCGATACCACCCACCACCAGTGAGATGGCCGCGATCGCGCCCAGCAGCAGAGTGAGGGTGCCGGTCACCTGGGAGGCGGTGTTGAGCACGTCGGCCTGGCTCTGGAGCTGGAAGTCGGCGTTGGCGACGCTGGAGATGTGGTGCCGGTCGAGCAGGACCTGGGTGATCTCGCTCTCGGCGCTCTGCGTCGCCTCACTGCTCGCCGCCTGGACGTAGATCGACTGCACCGAGTGTCCGCCCAGCAGAAAGGACCAGGCGGTGGTGATCGGCATCGCGACCAGGTCGTCCTGATTGGTGAACCCGGAGGAGCCCTTGGACTGGAAGACACCGACCACCCGGAAGATCTGGCGGTTGATCTTGATCGTCTGCCCCAGCGGGTCCTGTCCGCCGAACAGGTTCTGGACCACGGTCGGCCCCAGCACCGCCACCTTGCGCTGGGCCTGGACGTCCTGGGCGGTGAAGAACTGGCCTTCGGCCAGCTGGTAGTTGCGGACCTGCGGGAACTGCTCCGTGGTCCCGGAGAGCGATGTGCTCCAGTTCTGGTTGCCGTAGGTGATCTGGGCCCGGCCGCCGACGTTGGGGATCGCGGTCACAACGTCTGGCGCCAGCGTCCGGTCCTTGAGCGCCGCCACGTCCTGCATGCTGAGCGTGTTGCCGGTGCCGAAGCCCTGCTGCACGCCGCCCACCCGGAGGTTGCTGGGGGAAACGGTGATCAGGTTGGACCCCAGCCCCTGGATCGAGCTCTGGACCGAGGCCGAGGCGCCGTTCCCCACCGCGACCAGGAGGATGACAGCTCCCACCCCGATCAGGATGCCGAGCATGGTAAGGCCGGAGCGCAGGCGGTTGCTGAGCAGCCCGCTGAAGGCCAGGCGGATCGCCTCCACCAGGGTCATGCCTGCGTCTCCACCGCGGCGGCACGCCGCTCGTCGCTCAGCACCAGGCCGTCGCGAAGCCGGATCACGCGATCGGCGAAGGCGGCGATGTCGGATTCGTGGGTGATCAGGACGATGGTCCGGCCCTGCCGGTGCAGGTCGGCGAGGAGCCGCATGATCTCCTGGCTGGCCGCGGTATCGAGGTTACCGGTGGGCTCGTCGGCGAGCAGGATGCTGGGGTCCGTGACCAGCGCGCGGGCGATCGCGACCCGCTGCTGCTGGCCGCCGGAGAGCTCGGTGGGCTGGTGCCCGGCCCGATCCTCCAGGCCCACCAGCCTGAGCGCCTCGAGCGCGCGGCCGCGCCGGTGGTCGCCCTCGCCCGCGTAGATCAGCGGCATCTCCACGTTGTGGAGCGCGGAGGAACGGGGAATCAGGTTGAAGGACTGGAAGACGAAGCCCACCTTGCGGTTGCGGATCCAGGCCAGCTCGTCATCGGTCAGCCCGGCGACGTCGACTCCGTCCAGGATGTAGTGGCCTTCGGTCGGCTGGTCCAGGCAGCCGATGATGTTCATCAGCGTGCTCTTGCCCGAGCCGGAGGCGCCCATGATGGCCAGGAACTCACCGTCCTGGACGTGCAGGGTGATCCCGCGCAGGGCCTCGACCTCGACGTTGCCCATGCGATAGACCTTGGTGATCCCCTCGAGGGTGATCATCCCCCGCCGCCGCGGACGGTTCCACCTCCAAAGCCGCCGCCACCGAGGAGTCCGCGTCCGCTTCCGCTGGTGCCCGTCGCCGCCCGGATGGTGGGCAGGACCACCTGCTGGCCCTCGTTCAGGCCCGCCTTGACCTCGGTCAGAGTGTCACCCTGGAGTCCCAGGACGACCTCGGTCGAAAGCTGCTGGCCGTGATCCATGACGGCCACCGTGGTCGTCCCGTTGGAGCTGCGGACGGCCGCGTTGGGCACGAAGAGCACGTTCTCGGCGGAGGCCGTGGTCACGCCCGAGTTGACCGTCATGCCGGCGCGCAGCCGCGGGTCGAGCCGGTTGAGCACGAAGGTCGCGTAATAGTTGATGACGTTGGAGGTCACGGTGGAGTTGGGCGCGACCACGAGCAGGTGTCCGCTGATGGTCAGGCCGGGGATGGCGTCGAAGGTCAGGGAGGCGTTCTGGTTGGGCTGCAGGCCCGCGGCGTCGGCCTCGGCGAAGGGGACGACGGCGTAGTACTGGCTGGTGTCGCTGATAACCGCGAAAGCGGAGGAGGCGGCCGAGGAGCTGGACGAGGTCGTGACCTGGGGCGCGGTCGCGCCCGGGGCCTGTCCCGTGGCCCCGCCGCCCTGCAGCGCCTGCTCACCCACCTCGCCGTTGAGGCTGACGATGACCCCGCTGCTGGGCGCGGTCAGCGTGGTCTCGTTGAGCGCCAGCTGGGCCGCCTGCACCTGGGCCTGGGCGGAGACCACGCCGGCCTGGGCCGACGCGATCGCGTTCGGCTTGGCCTGGGTCTGGACGGTGTAGCTGTCGCGGGCCGACTGCACCTGGGCGCTGGCGGAGTTGATCCGTCCCTGGCCGTTGATCTGGTCGAGGTGCTGGCGGCTCTGGTCCGAGGAGAGCGTGCTCTGGTCCTGCGGGCAGGGGGCGGTGCTCGAGCCGGCCGTACAGCCGTCCGCGGTCAGCCTGGCCCGATCGCTCGCGACGGTCGCGGCGTCGGCCTGGTTCTGAGCGTTGACCTGGGCCACGGTGTCGTTGTAGCTCTGCTGGGCGTTGCTCAGCGCGTGCTGCAGCTGGGCGACCTGAGCCGCGGTCAGCGGCGATTGGGCCGCCTGCAGGTTGGCCTGGGCCGAGCTGAGCTGAGCCTGCGCCTGGCTGAGCGCGGCCTGCTGGACGCTGGGATCGATCCTGGCCAGCACCTGGCCGGTCTTGACCTTGTCGCCGACCTTGACGTCGATCTCCTGCAGCTGTCCGGTGACGCGGAAGCCGACGTTCACCTGGCTGCCCGCGACCAGCGAGCCGGTGCCCGTCACGGTGCTCGTCACGGTGCCCCGGGTGACGGTCGCCAGCCGGGCCGCGACGGTGCGGCTGGGGGCCGCGAAGACGGTCTCCCGCGCGATCAGGCCGGCCAGGATCACCGCGATCGCGGAGAGGCCGACGATCCAGCCCCGGGTTCCTCTTAGGAAGGCGGGGGCTCCGCGACGCAGGGGTAGCGGAGAGATCCGGGGTCGCTGCACCCTCAGCCCACCCGCCGGTCAGCCACCGGTCGGCTGAGCCTGGAAGTTGCCCAGGGTTACCCCCACTGAGATCGTCTTTCCGTCCCGGACCACGGTCAGGGTGACGTGATCGCCAACGTGCTTGGTGTTGAGGTAGCCGGTGAGGTCCTCGATGGTCTTGAGGGTGTGCCCGTCGATCTGGGTGATGATGTCGTCTGAGGAGTCGGCGCTACCCGAGCCTCGCAGGCCGGCCTGCGCCGCCGGGCTGCCGCTGAGCGCCTGGATCACGAGCACGCCCGAGTCGCGCGAGAGGCCGTCCTGCTGGGCGGCGGCGGCGGTGATGGTCTGGGCCTCGATCCCGAGCGAAGCGTGCTGGACCGACTGGCCTCGTTCGAGGGCGCTGAGGACGCCCTTGGCGGTGTTCGACGCAACCGCGAAGCCCACTCCCACCGATCCCTGGATCGGGCTCTGGATCGACTCGTCGATGCCGATCACCTGGGCCTGGGCGTTGAGCAGCGGTCCACCCGAGTTCCCCGGGTTGATCGGGGCGTCGGTCTGGATCAGCCCGGTGAGGGCACGGCCGCTGGGCGCCGAGCTGCTCCGGTTGAGGCCGGAGACGATGCCGGAGGTCAGTGATTCGGAGAGGCCGAAGGGGGCGCCGATCGCCAGCACGGGATCCCCGACCTGGACCGCGTTGGAATCCGCCAGAGTCAGCGGATGGAGGCGGCTGGCGGACACCGAGACCTTGACGATGGCCAGGTCGTCGGAGGCGTCCACGCCGGCCACCGTTCCGCTGACGGTGCTGCCGTCGCTGAAGGTCACCTGCGTCTGGCGCGCGTTGGCGACCACGTGCTGGTTGGTCAGGATGTTGCCCTGGGTGTCGAGCACGATGCCCGACCCGGTGGCTTCGCCGAAGCTGCGGAAGCTGGACCCCACCACGCTGGCGATGGTGACCACGCCGGGGGAGGCCTGTTTGTAGATGGCGGCCGGCGACAGGCCGCCGGCGGCGTCGCTGGAGGGCGGTGATCCGCTGATCTGGGTCGCCGGGCTGGAGGGCGAGGGCGAGGCCTGCCCGAGGGCGGCCAGGGGCCGGTTCTTGGAGGCCAGGGTCACGGCCAGCGCGCCTCCGCCGATGCCGATCACCAGCCCGGCCGCGAGCATGGCCGCGGCCATGCTGCGCGCCGGACGGTGGGGGAAGGAAGAAGGCGAAGGTGGGGTGGAGGCGAGGACGCGCGGGTAGCTGAGGTCGATGGGTCGCGCCGGCTCGACTGGTGGCGCGGGTTCGACCGGTGGCGTGGAGTCGACCGGCTCGCTGCCGGCCGCCTCGGGCGCCGGATTGGGCTCGCGCTCCTCGCCGGCGGCGGGCGGCGTCTCTTCCACGCCTTTCATCCTGTCCTCGGCCGATGAATCAGTCATGAGTTGCTCCTAAGACTTCCCTAAGACTTTGCCACCGGGAGCTCGACCTTGAAGGTCGCCCCTCGGTCCGGGTTGTTGATCGCGTTCACCCGCCCGCCGTGCTCCTCCGCGATCCAGCGGGCGATGGCCAGGCCCAGGCCGGTGCCCAGGCCGGAGCGGGAGGTGTCGGCCTGGTAGAAGCGCTCGAAGATCTTCTCCGCGTCCCCGGCGGGGATCCCGGTCCCATCGTCGCGCACGCGCAGGCAGGCGACCCCATCCTCGCGTTGCAGCCCCATCTCGATGTGCCCGCCGCGGTCGGTGTGCTTGACCGCGTTGTCGACCAGGATCCAGAGCAGCTGCTTGATGGCGTCGGCGTTGCCCACCACGGTGATGTCGTCGGCCCCGTCCAGCTTGACCTCGCGATCGCCCGCCACCGCCTGCGCCTGGCGGGAGACGTCGCGGACGATCGGCTGCAGCTCCACGGGGGCCTTGTCCAGGTGCTGGCCGGCGTCGGCCCGGGCCAGGGTGAGCAGGTCCTGCACCATCCGGCTCATCCTCTCGCTCTCTCCGGCGATGTCCTGGAGGGCGGCGCTGCGATCCTCGCTGGTGATGTCGTCGCGCTTGAGCAGCAGCCCGATGTTGCCCCGGATCGTGGTCAGCGGCGTGCGCAGCTCGTGCGACGCGTCGGCCACGAAGCGGCGCTGGGCGGCGAGCGCCTCCTGCAGCCGCCGGTAGGCGTCCTCGAGCTGCTGCAGCATCAGGTTGAAGCTCTGCTGCAGCCGGCCGACCTCGTCATCCGTCGGCTGGTCAGGCAGGCGCCGGCTCAGGTCCTGGGTATGGCCGATCTCTTCGGCGGTCCTGGCCATCGATTCCAGCGGCCTCAGCGCGCGCCCGGCTAAAAACCAGCTGGCGGCGAGCGCGGCGAATAGGGAGAGGAGCGCGCCCAGGATCAGGAACAGGCGCAGGGTCGACAGCTGGCTGGTGAGGGCGGCGATAGGGCGCCCGGCCACGACGTAGCCGTTCAGGCCCAGGTCGGGCCGGGACCAGGCCTGGACGTAGACGCGAAGGGGGAGGTCGGGACGCGGTCGGATGGTGGTCGTGTAACCGTCAGCGCCCGCCCTGGCGAGGACTGACGCCGGAACCTGAGGCGGCGCGTTGTTCACCAACGCGTCGCTGACGACCTGGTTGCCGCTGATGACCTCCCAGAAGGTCTCGCCGGCGGTCGAGAGATCGGGGGGGAAGAACGGTCCGTCCCGGGGCACGGTTCCACGGCGCACGATGAACTGGGCCAGCTGCTGGCCGCGCGCGCTCAGGGCCGTGTCCTGCTGCGCGATCAGGCTCCGCTCCACCAGGGTGTAGACGATCATGCTGAAGATGACCACGGTGAGGGCCACCACGCCCGCCCCGAAGAGGGCGATCCGGGCGCGAATCGGCACGTTCACTCTTCTCGTAAGACGTACCCCACGCCGCGAACCGTCTGCAACAGCCGCGGGCGGCCTCCAACCTCGAGCTTCTGGCGCAGATAGCCGACATAGACGTCGACCACGTTGCTCGAGGCCCCGAAGTCGAAGCCCCAGACCGCGTCCAGGAGCTGTTCCCGGCGCAGCACCTGGTTCGGGTTGCGCAGGAAATGCTGGAGCAGGTCGAACTCCTTGGCGGTGAGCCCGATGGCCGCCTCGCCCCGGCGGACCTCGTGGGTGCCGATGTCCATCAGGACGTCGGCGTAGCGGAGCGTGCGTCGCGCCCGCGGGCCGCGGCGGCGGAGCAGCGCCCGGACCCGGGCGAGCAGCTCCTCGTAGGCGAAGGGCTTGACCAGGTAGTCATCGGCGCCGCTGTCGAGCCCGCGCACCCGGTCGGCGGTGGCGTCGCGCGCGGTCAGCATCAGGATCGGCAGGTCGCCTTCCGCCCGCAGCCGGCGGCAGACCTCGAGGCCGTCGATCCCGGGGAGCATCACGTCCAGGATGGCCAGGTCGGGCATCCGCTCGCGGGCCCGGGTGAGGGCGATGGGGCCGTCGGGAGCGACCTCGACCTGGTAGCCCTCGTAGACCAGGGCGCGCCGAAGCGCGGCGGCGATCTTGGTGTCGTCGTCGACCACCAGGATGTGGGGCTGGTCGCTCACGCCCTTATCTAAGCACGGGACCATGAGATTTCTCTAAGACCGGCCGGTACTGAGGCACCCGGTCTGCGCGCGGGCCGGACTAGTGCACGATCATGGTCGCGAGCATGACCAGGGCGGCGATGGTCATGGAGGCGGCCGCGATCCAGCTCAGGGTGAGGCTGAGCCTGCCGCTCACCCGCTTCCCCATCACCCCCCGGTCGGCGCCCAGCAGGACGATCAGGACCAGCAGCGGCGGGGCCACGACGCCGTTGATCACGGCGGTCCAGAAGAGGGCCCGGATGGGGTCCAGGTGCATGAAATTCATCGCCACCCCGGCGGCTGTCGCCGCGGTCAGGATCAGATAGAAGGTGGGCCGGTAGCGGGGCCGGCTGGCCAGGCTGCCGGTGAAGCCGAGGAACTCCTTGAGGGCGTAGGTGGCGGACGCGGCGAGGATGGGCATCGCGAGCAGGCCCGCGCCGATCATGCCCAGCGCGAAGACCAGGAAGGCGAAGGGGCCGGCCAGTGGCGAGAGCGCGGCGGCGGCCTGGGCCGCGGTCTGGACCTGCGTCTTGCCGTGGGCGTGGAGGACCGCGGCGGAGGTCAGGATGATGAAGTACATGACCAGCTGGGAGAAGAACATCCCGATCACGATGTCGACCCGGGCCGCCGTCATCTCGGCCCTCCGGACGCCCCGCCTTCCGCTCTCGGTGGCCTTGCCGGCCGCCCGAAGCTCATCGACCTCCGACGATGCCTGCCAGAAGAACAGGTAGGGCGAGATCGTGGTCCCGAGCACGGCCACCAGGGCGGTCACGAAGTCCCGGCTCAGCTCGAGGTGGGGGACGAGGGTGCCGCGGACCACGTCGAGCAGAACCGGATGCACGAAGAAGGCGGTGACCACGTAGGCGAACAGGGCCACGGTCAGCCATTTGAAGACATTGAAGATCGTGGCGTAGGTCGCGTACCACTGCAGCCCGACGATCACCAGGGCGACCGGCGCGACCAGCCAGATGGCGGGGACCCGGTTGCCGGAGATCAGCGATCCGCCGGCGGCCACGGCGCCCAGGTCGGCGCCGATGTTGATGGTGTTGGCGATCAGCAGGCCGGCGATCGCCAGCCCGACCACGGCCGTCGGGAACTTGCGCCGCAGGCTCACGCCCAGGCCGACCCCGGTCTGGAGGGCGATCCGGGCGCACAGCTCCTGGACCGCCGCCATCAGGGGGAAGGTGAAGAGCGCGCTCCAGAGCAGGCCGTACCCGAACTGGGACCCCACCTGGGAGTAGGTTCCGATCCCGCTCGGGTCGTCGTCGCTGGCGCCCGTGATCAGCCCCGGACCGAGCAGCTGGAGCCAGCCCATCACGCCCCTGCGCCGGGCCTCCTCGACGGTGGTCCGGCCGGCCTGCGGGGTCCCGGACGGAGCCAGGTCGCCCTCCCCTCGATGGCCCTTGACCAGCTCGTCGTCAGCCGGCTCCGGCTGAGGGCGGAGGGCGCGAAGCAGTGGGTCCCGAACCGAGCGCCGCGGCGGCTTGTGCCCGGGCATTCAGCCCATCCCGAACTCGCGTTCCGCCTCGGCTGGGTTCATCTATGTTGATATTAGCGGTATAAAGGGCGGGGTTGGGACGGCCGGCCTGGCCGGCATAACCTGGAGCCGGGAGCGGCGTTGTACCATGCCGAGGATGGCTCTAGCCGGGACGCCGTTCGGCTGCTAGGATGGTCTTGAAATGTCACAAATAGTGGCGAAGCTGTTACTGGGCGGTGCCCTGGCGGTACTGCTTCCCTCCTGCTACGGCACCGAGCTGACCATCGACCGCCACGCCGGGGCGGTGACGCTGGCCTTCAACTTCTCCCAGCCGCTCAAGCTTCGTGACGTGGCTGCCGAGCCCACCCCTGTGATCGCCGTGGCCAGCACCGACAAGGGCAGCGTGGTGGTGCGCGGCTTCCACGAGCCGGGAGACTTCGCCCACCGCAACTACTGCGGGGCGGGCGCCACCCAGGTGCTCCTCAGCGGCTGGATGCGCAGCGTGCCCGACATCGAGGCGGTGGCGGCCCGTTCGCACCTGAATCCCAACCGGGGAGAATACGGGGCCGACGCGCTGTCCGCGATCAACGGCTTCCTCGCGCCCGTGGTCGAACCGGCCATCGGGCATCCCTGGTACCGGGCCGAGCACGTGATGGCGCTCGACGGCGTCCAGAGCCGGATCCGGTCCGACATCGACGACCCGACGGCGGTCCAGACGTTCGGCCACGGCGTGCCGGTCATCGTCCAGACGATGACCCGGACCATGCCCGGGTGGAACCACTGGAACGCGACTCACATGATCACGATCTTCGCCTTCGACTTCAGGCACAACGATCCGTCGAAGGACACGGTGACCTACGCGGAGACGCCCTCTCCGCTGGCCGGCTATCGCGGTCCGGACTTCCAGACCATCACCGTGCAGGCGCTCTGGACCGCGATGCAGCAGTACACGGCGCAGGCGCCCTACGACCCGCTGAACGTGATCTGGTAGCAACCGCCAGGCGGTCGCTACCCGGCGAGGTTCGACATCAGCGGTATGGTCAGGCCGTTGAGCGGAGCCGCCGTCTCGCCGGCCAGGAAGACGATCAGGCGAGCCACCTCCTCGGGGCTGACGCCGGCGCGCAGCTGGGGCAGAGCCCGCTTGAGTAGATCCGTGTCGACCGCGCCCGGCGCCAGGCAGACCGAGCGGATCCCGTGCGGTCGACCCTCCGCGGCCAGCGCCTCGGTCAGGCCGGCGATGCCAAACTTCGAGACCACGTAGGGGAGGAGACCGGGGAACTTCTCCACCCCCGCCACCCCCGAAAGCGATGCGATGTTGACGATGCAGCCGCCACCGGAGCGGAGCATGGTCCGGTAGGCGAAGAGGGCGCAGAGCACCGCGCCCCGAGTGTTGACCGCCAGCGTCCGGTCCAGGTCGGCTGTGGCAAGGCGCTCGATCTCCTTGCGCTCCAGCGTGCCCGCGTTGTTTACCAGCAGCCGGACGGGTCGATTCAGCTCCCGAGCACGCTCGAAGATGCGGGCGACGCCCTCCTCGGTGCCCACGTCCGCGGTGACGGTCTCGATCACCCCGCCGGCTCCACGCACCAACCTGGCGGTCGCCTCCAGCTCGCCTTCGGTGCGGGACGCCGCCACGATGGTGTAGCCGGAGCCCGCCAGGGCCGCCGATGCCGCCCGGCCGATGCCGCGCCCGGCGCCGGTGACGACGGCCAGCGGCTGGTCCATCAAGCCAGCTCCCGGTACAGCCGCAGGTGCTCCTCGACCGTGCGGGCCAGGTCGAAACGGCGCACAGCCCAGGCCCGGCAGGCGTCGCGGTCAAGGTTTTCGAGCCGGCCGGCGGCACCGGCCAGGGCCTCGACGTCCCCGCCGGGGACGAGGAAGCCGCTGACCCCCTCGGCCACCACCTCGGGGAGGGCTCCCCGCGCGTAGGCGGCCACCGGTGTGCCGGCGGCCATGGCCTCGACCGCCGTCAGACCGAAGGGCTCCTCCCATCGCGCCGGCATCAGCAGGCCCTGCGCGCTCCCCATCTCCATGAAGACCCGATCGCGGGGCTGGGCGCCGATCGCGTCGTGAAGGGCGAGCCGGTTCTCGAGCCCGGCATGGTAGGCGGCATCGTACACGCCCCCGACCACCCGCAACCGCCTCCCGGCGCTCTCCGCGACAGCCAGCGCATCCTCTATTCCTTTCTCGGGAGCGATCCGCCCCACGAAGAGCCAGCGGCCGGCGACGGGCGGGCCGGGCGCGATGCGGGCCACCGGCACGCCGTTCAGTATCACCCGGCTTTCGCCGACCCAGGGCCGCCAGGCGCCGGCCATGGACCGGGACACCGTCACCATCGTGGCCTGGCGGGAGGCAGCGGCGGCCGCCTCCACAACCCGGTCCAGGACGGGCGGCAGGTGCAGGGTGTGGAGGACCCGACGGTGCGACTGGCCGAGCAGCTCGAAGGCCGGGGCGTCGAAGGCGTGATTGTGGACCAGGTCGAAATCGGCCGCCCGGCGGCGCACCTCGTAGGCGATGCGCAGGAAGGCCAGCCGCTCCCGCTCCTGGTCCGCGGGGTCGCTCGGATCGGGCCCGCTGAAGGCCGCGGGAGCCATCAGCGCCGGGTCGATGCCCAGGGTTACGACCTCCGCGCCTGGCACCCGCGACCTGTCGGCCGCGAAGAGAGTCACCGCCTGGCCCCGCCGGGCGAGCTCACAGGCCAGGTCGAAGAGCAGCGCCTGGCTGCCGCCGAGGAAGGGCTCGGCGATGGGGGAGACGAGTGGGGCCACCAGGGCGATGCGCAGCGGGCGGCGAATCACTCGATCTGCAGCCTGCAGAGGTCGCGCGCGACGTTCACTCCCAGAGCGGCGAAAGGGATCACAGGCCGCCGGGTCCGCCGGAAGTGATCGGCGACCGCGGGCGAGTAGAAGATCCCGGCGCAGCGATACGCCGTGGCCAGGTCGCGAAAGCGCACCTCGAGCTCGCCCTCGAAGGCGACGTGGGTGAAACCGTGGCCCATGAACCAGTTCGGGTCGTCGGGCCACAGGACGATCACCTCACCGGGCCGGCGGGTCACGCGGAGCAGCTCGCGCAAGCCATCCTCACCCCCGTGCTCGGGGTCGGCGCCGAAGGCGGAGGCCGAGATGGCCAGGTCCACGCTCTGGTCACCAAGCGGTACCGC
>Ga0209577_10003928_pt1 | contig 14018 bp, 10 predicted proteins | sample GraSoiAngelo_109_FD_185874 | JGI IMG/M metagenome (GOLD analysis project Ga0209577, IMG submission 185874) | Grasslands soil microbial communities from the Angelo Coastal Reserve, California, USA - 14_0903_12_20cm (SPAdes) (version 2) | ecosystem: Environmental > Terrestrial > Soil > Grasslands...
CATGGCGCGCGTGAACTCCTCCCAGGACGGACCATTCACAAAAGTATCGTTATGCCACGCGCTCAGGTCACGTTTGTCCGGAGGCACAGCAGTGCCAGCAGCTTCCACTGTCGCTTTCGGACCCAGGTGTGTGATGACCGCGTAATCCCATGCGTCGCCATCTTGGTGGCGAAGAACAATGAAATGGTCTGGCATCGGCTCATTGGGATTGGGCGTCTTCAGCCAATCACCCAACTGAGCCGCTTTGCCGAGAGCGGCCTTGGTGAAATGGACGTGATAAACGTCCGTGCGTTTGCCGGCTCCGGCGGGTGCGGCACTTTTTTCAGAGGACTTCGCTGTTCCCTGTGCATGAACAACTGCAAGCGGCAAGAGGCTAAATAATGTAATGGCGACTATAGTTATTAGTGATTTCATAGTTATTTGTCTTTCTGATTGTAGGTTGAATTGAAGCTTAGAGGACATGGGACTTTAGCCGTACACGCGGCTGTGGTGCCGGAGTTCACCGAATCATGTCAGGTCATTGATGACTAAGAGCACTGGGCCGGATGGGCTCGAAGCTATGACGTAGATGCGACCACGGGTTGAATCGACAGCCATAGCGCCGTTCGGTGTAGCACCGAAAGGTCCGAGCGAGAAGGTGGCAATCAAGGCGCCTGCCGATCCGTTCCTGACCTCTATGCTGTTTCCAGCCTCATTCGCTAGGTAGAGGTGATTCAGCGCTGTGTTGACGCCTATGCTGGCGGGGGTGTACGACAACGCGATCGTTGTGAGAATTCTCTCAGGATTCCATTAGCGGCATACAGTCTGTTGGTGACAGCATTGACAGACATCACCCTGCCGAAAGCGTTACTAGTCACCGCAAACGTTGTTGGATCCACCCGCTTCGAGACGCCACTCGCCGTCAAGTAGAGTCTGCCGGTCGCACCGTTGGCGATGATCGATCCCATGACGCCACCTGAATATATGGGCCCAGCTATAACGTTGAAGTTAGCGGCATTGATGGCGAAGACTGGGTCATTACCAGGACCGCATTGCGCACCTACCCACTCACGGTTTCTGTTAGAGTCGTAGGTAGTGTTGATCGGACAGAAGCCGAGAGAAATCGCCGCTATAAGGTTGTCGTTGTTGCCATCGCGAACAAGGGCGGCTCCTCCGTAAACGTTTGCAGCCCAGTAGTGGTTCGTCAGTACATCGACGCTAGCGCCACTCCCAGTACCGACGTCCGTAGCTGCAAAGCTTGTGCCATCAATAACAACAACATCCTGACCGCCAGAAGCGCCTCCGCTGGTGTAGATCTTGTTGAGTGCTTCATTAACTGAAACGAAGGCCAAGGCATTCGTTTGGAGGGGTACCTGGGCGACGACATTAAAGGGGGGCCGGGCTGGCTGGATGGCGAGGAATTCGGGCCCGCCGTTCCCGCTCTGGCGACCGATTCCCGAGGCAAAAACGCTCTTCCTCCCTCCGGGCGTAAATTTCAAAATGTCGCCCGTCGTGTCGGTATGGATCTCAGCGACAAAGAGATTGCCAGCGGTGTCGAAGGCTAGGCCGCGAGCTGATCTTACGTCAGTGGTAAAAGTGCTCTTTGTTCCGTTCGGTGCGAACTTAAGAATTGCGTCATGACCATCCTCGAAGCCGACAGACACGAAGAGGTTGCCGAAGCGATCAAAAGCCAAAGCGGTGGGCCCTACATCAGGACCGAATGCTGATGGACCGACGAAGATGCTCCTTGAGCCGTCGGGCGTAAACTTATAGATGGTTTGGAAGACACCGTCCGGTACGTAGAGATTCCCTGCGCTATCGAATGCTGGGCCGAAACTTTGGCCGGGAACTGAGCCGAAAGTGCTCTGCGTGCCATTGGGTGCGAATTTGAAGATGGTGCTTGCAATGTTTGGGTCGGTCCCGTCCTGCGCATCAACAAAGACGTTGTCTGCGCGATCTATTACAATGCCCGAAGCGAAAAAGTTATCGCTGAGTGTAGCGAACGTGCTCTGCGTCCCGGTCGGAGTAATTTTCACAATCGCCGGGTGACATATGTCGTCGCAGGAGTTAGTTGCCACAAACAAATTGCCGACGCTGTCGAAAGCCACTCCGCGAGGGCGAGGAATGCCAGAAGAAGCAAACGTGGTTTGCAATGGCGTGTAATCGTAGATAAAAAAGCGCCCCTGCCCAGGAAAGCCATTAATGGAAGCGAATAGATCGCCTGTTGCGCCTTTGGCCAGGCGAACGTTGTCCACAAACGTCGTGTGGTCGCCTTCCGGAATGGTTCCAGCAAAACCGATCGTATGGTTCCCTGCAGTAACATTGCCCAGGTTCACACTGGCCCCGTTAAATGAGCCTAGAGCGGCTGGAAACAGGGTGTTACCTACCTGAGCACCATCAAGGAAGACGTTGACGCCATTTGGGCCATCGTAGTATGGACGCCCCTCAAGGCTGAAGTATGCAACCCAATTTCCAGCAGCAGGCACTGAGAGGGTTTGTGAGAAACTAACGCCAGCCAGACTGCCATCTCCACCTTGTAGAAGCCCCGCTTGACCCGAAGTGCTAATCGCGGCGTTATTATTGTTACCGTTGGTTGCGCCTGCTACGCCGAAACAACTCTCATTGGCAGCGATACCAGAGCTGTTGGTAAAGGTCCAACCGGGGTTACTAGGATTATACTGGTAGGCACCGCAACCGCTGCCCAGATCAGGTTGTTCAAACCCATTGTTAATCGGGTAAATAGTCGAAGCAGAGGCGGTATTGATTGCGGCGAGCATGAGCCCGGCAAACGCGCCATAAATAAAGTTTGTTATTGTTTTCATGTGTTTCTTCCTTTCGTCATTCTTCTCCAGAAATTCCGGACCGAAGTTGGGAAAAATTTTGCACGAATTGGAAAAATTCTGAGTCTGGTCCGGCATTAGAACCGAGAGAATAATCTGCTTGAGGCGGGCCGCGCTATAGGACCTTAGGCTATTATACTTTGGTATAATACGGGAAGGCCGGCGAACGGTGTAGCACGTGCGTCATTTGCGCCCCGTTCATATCGCTTTGTCATTGCCGTGCGGATAGCAGAAAAGGCAGAATCCAACGTGTGAAGCACTGCGAAATTGCCGATAACCTCAGCAAAGCTGATTGGAGTTGGGGCTGCGTCTCATCCGTGGTTGCCGCAAAGAAAGAGGGCAACGAACTGCGAGGGGCCAGGAATTACACGGGGACTTAACCTGGCGCGGTGGACAATGAATCAGCACGGTGTTCCAATAACCGCCTCTCCGCACCGCTGAGTGCTCGCAGTTTGCTGCCAAAGGTTTTCATGCGTTTTTCCTGAGATTGTGTTTCGAACCAAGGCGAGGATAGCCTCTTTAAGGCACGCCGCGCTATTGGACCTTAGTTTATTGAACTTTAGTGTAATACGGGAGGCCGGTGGACGTTGTAGCACGTGCGTCATTTGGGCCCCGTTCACATCAGTTTGTCATTGCCGTGTATAGCTTAGTCTTGAGAAGGCGCTTTACTCGGCCTCCTTCGTCTTGGCTGCTATAGCTTCCGGCGTGTAGGCTGGCGCAATCGCAGCCGGGCATCTCGCCGACCTTGCATAAGAACAAGTCGTATTCGAGGCAGAAGTGCCAGCCCGCCTTGCACTCCGTCCCGGTCAATCGCGCGTCATCATGTACGATCGTGTGCCATCGTTCTGCTGTCATGACGCAATCCAGTTGAACAACGCTTGGTAGCGCTGCGTGATTGTCATGTCCGCGTAGGCGTGTGGCCGGAGGCGCGTTCCACTCCACGGTGTGGTCGTTGGATGTGACCGTTCTTGTTTCGGCCTTCGTCTGTTTCCTTTCATCACTCGTCGCCTGGATTTGCCGACCCAAGCTTTGGGAGATGATCCGAAATGCGACAAATCCTGACTCTGGTCCGACATTAGAACCGTGAGAGTAGCGATGCGCGCGCCGGTCTGTCAATTATACCTTAGTATAATGCGGAAAGGCCAGTGGGAGGGCGGCAGGCTGAGTCTGTTGTCTGATTACCGGGCCTTTTCTCAGTTCACCCGCTCGGTTCATTCAGGTGAATGGCCCCTGCCTGGCCATGTCCTCACGTCCTATCTTCCGTTGATTCCGCAACGCTGCGTCAATCGAACTAATTCGGCCACGGATTGCACCCTCATCTTCTCCATCACGTGGGCACGATGAACTTTGACCGTCTGTTCGACAGTGCCGAGGTTGCCGGCAATTTGTTTGTTCAGTTTGCCAGCTACAACGTATTCGAGCACTTCCCGCTCGCGCGGTGTGAGCGTGGCCAGGCGCGCTTGGATTTCGGAAAGCTGTGCCTGCTCATGTCGGAGAGCGCGGTTCTTCTCAATCGCCGCATGAACCGCTGCAAGCAGGTCTTCATCATTCACCGGCTTGGTAAGGAAATCACTAGCGCCGTGTTTCATTGCCTGGACGCTCTTGGGAATATCGCTCGTACCGGTCAGAAAAATAATGGGCAGGAGACTGCCTGCCTCGGCGAGGATGTGTTGGAGTTCGAGACCATCCAAGGCCGGCATAGCGACATCGAGCACGAGACAGCCCATTATCTGCGGATCAAACTGGGCTAGAAACTCGTCTGCTGACGCGAACGCAGCTACAGCAAAGCCAGCGGCATGCAACAGGCGCGAGATAGATCTCCGTACCGGCGCGTAATCGTCCACAATAAAGACGGTGGGAGTAAGAGCAGTCATCAAGTCTATCAGTCTTTAGTTACGTCATAGCCACTCCCCCGTGGGGCCTTTACTCCATTTGGAGCAACACCTCCCCGATGGCGCACAGCGCCGTGGCTGCAGCACTGCATATTTGTAAGGTGGTTTGTATCAATTATGGGTGCTCCTTTGTCCGGTGCAGCTATAGGCAGGCTGAAGTGGAACGTCGCGCCGCAGTCGGCATTGTTTGTGGCCCAGAGTTTTCCTCGATGGGCGGCAATGATGGTACGGCAGACCGAAAGGCCCAGCCCCATCCCCTTCGGTTTTGTGGTGAAGAAAGGCTCGAATATTTGTTCCATTTTTTCCTCCGGTATGCTGCCGCCCCGGTCGGTAACGGATACGGTCACTGCGCTCGAGCCATTCCGATTCTGAATTCCAGTGCGAATGAGCAGCCGGCGTTCCGGAATGGTGCGATTAGTTATCGCGTCACAAGCATTCACCACTAGGTTGACTAACACCTGTTGAAGCTGCACCGGGTCGCCAATAATGCCGGGCAAATTCCGCGCGAGCTCACAATCGACGATGACCTTTTGATGTATGAGATCGCTACGGAGCAGTCTCAAGACATCCTGCACAACGTTGTTGATCCGGAGAGAATGCTGTTGCACTTCGCCTTTTTTCAGCCACAAACGCAAGCGGCGAATGACTTCGCAAGCACGTTTATCCTCGCTTATCACTTCATTAAGAATTTCGCGCAGTTCGGTGTGGTCGACCTTGCCGTTCGCGAGGATCCGCTGCGCAGCTTGCGCGTTGCAGAGGATGGCGCTGAGCGGCAGGTTAAGCTCGTGCGCAATCGAGCCAGAAAGTTCGCCCAGCATCGTTACGCGCGAGAGATGCGCCATCTCATTGCGCTGACGTGCCGCCAGCTCTTCGGCTTGCTTACGCTTCGTGATGTCGACTGAAGCACCGCGCATCCGAGCCGGCTGACCGTTGCTGTTGAACTCGACGCGGCCGCGCCCGGCGATCCAGCGCAGTTGCCCATCCGGTAGCAGCACCCGATACTCAGCTTCATATTCCGCGCCAGTGCGCAAAGAGTTCTGTACAGCCTGGAACACCAACTCACGATCCTCAGGATGTACCGCGCTTCGGAAGCGATCCAGGTCGAGCTTCTCCGACGGTGCGAAGCCAAAAAGAGCGCGCCCTTTGTCCGCTAGCCAAATTTCGTTACGCGCAATATCCCACATCCACATGCCGAGCTTGGCAGCGCTGGCGGCAAGCTCCATGCGCTCCTGTGTTTCGCGCAAGTCAACCTCGCTTTCTTGCAATCGCCGCGAGAGCTGTGCCGCGTGGAGCAAATCGTAGCTCAATTCGTAGGCCATCGCCGCGACAATTCCCGAATATGCGAAGCAGAGAAAAAGCGGAATGTCGATGATTCCCCAGATCACGAGCGGGACGTGCCATGCCAGAATCGCGCCGAAAATCATGCTGCCGCCAACAACTAAAGCGCGTCGCTGGTCCCCCCGACGCCAGACGGTAATCGTCGCATCGACGAAAAAGATAAGCAGCAACAGTAAGCTTACAGAACTAAGCAAGCCCCACGGATTCGCCACACCTACCGGCACCGAGATGATCTCACCGCCACCCCATGAAAAGTGGCGGAGGCTTGTAATGTGCCGGAAGTTAAGATTCGGCGTAAAAACGAAATTGAGAATCAGAACCAGTGTCCGCAGGCCGCAGATGCTCCACGCGAGCCAGCGTCGTCCGGCGTGGAGATAGAGTCGCACGAAACTCACGAACGAGATAACGAGTACCCACACGGGCACATGTATCCAGCGCATAAGCGCTTCGTATTGGCCGACTGTCTCGGCATGCATCATCTCTAACTCGAACGCGGCGATGGCCGCCGCCGCCACTGCGGTAACGGAAAATAAGAGATGCGCCGGATCTTGACGCTGCTTGCACCAGACCAGCAGGTATATCGCCGCCAGTGTCAAACACGCGGCGGCATTCATCGACCAGACGATGGTAATCCAACTCATGGGATGCCCTCGTCTGACTTTGGTAATTTGCTGATGATATGCTTTGGCCGCGTTCGCGGGATCCAAACAAGTTTGTTTGTATCCTCAAAAGTATGTGCGGCACCGCAGACGTGGTACCGCGGGTCGCGGCCAATAATTGCGACCAAGCCTTGCTCACTACTGATGGTATCGCCGACCGCCACGACCCGGCATGGTTCTGTGCCCGTTGGAGGTGGCGGGCTTTTTTTCACGAGTCGCGTTCTAAGAACTTTGCCTGGGCCATTGAAATTGGTTAATTGCGTTTTTTGCGCAAAATATTCTTCGGCAATTCGCGATCTAGCTTCTAGTCGCACCTCCTTCTACGGAGAGGACAGGCCGAAGTTCCCGAAAATCTGCAGAATGCGGAAAAGCATATCTGTTTATACCGCCGGGGTCATGAGGTAGGGCGATTGACCCATTCGACTTGCTCAGGGCAGGCTCTCAATCGCCCCTACCTTGCTATCGAGGCGAGGACGAGAAAGATGCAGCCGACAACGCCAAAAAGTAAACTCACGATCCAAAACTTGCGTCTCTTTGTAAGCGCGGAGATTGCCGCGATGGCAATTGCGATTTGGAACATGGTGACGCCGCGTGCGAACACTTCGTGCTTGTGAAAATTTGATTTGGCTGCTGCTTCCTTGTGCTCGGCGTCCGATTTGATTTCTTCCTGCTCTTTCTCGTAACGATCCCGCTTGGATTGGTCCGATTCGTTAGGCGCGCCGGCGAGCGACATCTTTGCATCAAGCACCGAAGCCTTGATGCTTTTCGCCTGATAGTAATTCCATTGATCGGACGCTTCGATTTGGTTCATCACCGCCTCGTTCACGTGTTGTCCGGAGAGGAGTCCGGCGATCGCGGCAAGGACAGCGAGAATCGCAGTGCTCAAGGCCACCCACGAAATCCAGGTTTCGCCGCTGTGTTCGGCTTTGTGATGGACCTGCTCATGCAAATGCTCGAGAGGGACTTCCGCTTCTTCCATCGCGGAGGAGCTTAGGATCCACATTCGTGGATTCAAGATCGAATCGACAAAACCGCGCGAGAACAGGGCTCGGGGGAGCTCGCCCCTCCATTTTCGCAGGGTTCTGAGCGGCAACGTCAACGAGGTGGGCTGATTTAGTGAAGTGGAGGGCGGAGCTCTGCGACGCCTCACGAGATAATCGATTCAAGCCAGCATCGACAAGTGGCAGAACAACAGCTTAATTCAGCAGCGAATTTCCGATGAGCCAAAGCGCAACCACACCACTGATCTGTCAGATCTGCAAAAAACATAAATCACCGCACGGCGGAATGGTGGCGGAGCTGATTCGGCCGTCGCTTCTCGAATTCGCCAAGAAGGAAAAACCCGACTTGGACAGCAAAGGGTTCATCTGCTTCGACGACCTTGGCGAATTCCGAAAGGATTACGTAAAGGAAGTTTTGCAGGATGAGATTGGCGAACTTTCCGCGCTCGACCAGGAAGTCATCGAAAGCCTGGAACAGCACGAAATCCTCTCCAGCGACATTGAGAAGCAATTCGAAAAGAAACTCACCTTCGGCGAGCGACTCTCCGACCGGATTGCTGAGTTCGGCGGCAGTTGGAAGTTCCTCATTACATTTGGCGCTGTTATCTTCGTGTGGATCGCTGCGAACATCGCGTTGCTCGCTACCAGAGCGTTCGATCCTTATCCGTTCATCCTTCTCAATCTGATTCTTTCCTGTCTCGCCGCTGTCCAGGCGCCGGTCATCATGATGAGCCAGAATCGGGCGGAGGCGCGCGATCGGTTGCGCGCGGAGAACGATTACAAGGTCAATTTGAAAGCCGAGCTCGAGATCCGGCATTTGCACGAAAAAATCGATCATCTGCTGCGCCGGCAATACAATCGGCTCTTCGAGATCCAGCAGATCCAAATTGAGCTGTTGGAAGAAATCGGACGCAAGCGCAAGAGCTGAACGTTGATTTCGACGAATCACTCGAAGCTATCTCGTAAATACGCAGCGCTGTAACTACGGCAGAGTCGGCCCACCACTACGAGTGTCGCCGTCCAGCCGGTTCAGCAACGCGGCCACGACCAACGAGACGACACTTTCCCGTTTCGACTGGCCAGTGTCTCACAAATGTCGGTTGCAATTGGATCGAAACCAAATACGCATTGCGCGCTGTGAAAAAAACTCCAAAGGCGGCTGTCGCCAATCCTAGCGAGACCAAGGTCGCTGTAATCGGCGCATCCGGTTACGTTGGCGAAGAGCTTGTGCGGCTGCTTTTGCGACATCCGCATGCGGAGCTTGTTGCAGTCACGTCGCGACAATTTGCGGGAAAGAGGTTGGCCGACGTTTTTCCGCGTCTTTCGCACCACCAGAAAGCCGGGGACCTCCGCTTCGGCGCGTCGGATCCGGCGCAGCTCGCGCAGATGGCACAAATTATTTTTCTCGCGTTGCCGCACGGCTTCGCTGCGGAATTTGCCAAACCGCTAGTTCAGACTGGCGCGCGCATTGTCGATCTTAGCGCAGATTTCCGAATCAAGGACGCGAAGATATACAAGGAATTTTACGGTGATGATCATCCCGCTCCTGATTTGCTTGGCGAATCCGTCTATGGTTTACCTGAAATTTATCGCGCGGAAATTTCAGATGCGACTCTGGTAGCCTGTCCGGGTTGCTATCCCACGAGCATTTTGCTTCTGCTGCTGCCCCTGATTCGCGAAAGAGTGCTCAATCTCGCAAGCATTCTGGTGACAAGCCTAAGTGGTGTGACCGGGGCCGGCCGCAAAGTCGAAGCGGATTATCTCTTTGCCGAATGTAACGAAAGCATGCGTCCCTATGGAGTCCCGAAACATCGACATCTTTCCGAGATCGAGGAGCAGTTATCGACGTTCACAGGGGAAAAAATCACAATTCAATTCACGCCCCATCTGGTTCCGGTGAATCGCGGGATCATTACCACGATTTATGTTGATCCAAGCAAAAAGATCGACGCTGACTCGCTCGCTTCGATTTACCAAAAAGCGTATGGCAATGAGCCGTTTGTTCGTCTGCTCGGTACCGAGCGTTTTCCCGATTCTAAAAATGTTAGTGGAACAAACTTTATTGACATCGCATGGCGCCTGGATTTGCGCACCGGCCGCGCGATCTTAATGAGCGCGATCGACAACATTGTGAAGGGCGCCAGCGGACAGGCTATTCAATGTTTCAATTTGATGCGCGGTTATCCCGAAACATCCGGATTGCAAATTCCGTGAATTCGGCCGGCTCAAACCGCAATGTCTCATAGCAAAATTTTCAAGAGAATCGAAGGCTCAATCTGCGCGCCGGGTGGTTTCAAGGCGGCGGCGGTTTTTTGCGACATTAAACGCCTCGGGACCGGCAAAGGGTCGGAAAAAGGGCGAAAACGCGATCTCGTATTGATCGTTTCGGATGCGCCGGCAGCGGTCGCGGGAATGTTTACCAGCAATCAGGTTTGCGCTGCGCCCGTGAAATTGAGCGCGTCACGCGCGGCAAAGCATTTTGCACGAGCAATCGTGGTGAATTCTGGCAATGCAAATGCGTGCACCGGCCGTCAGGGAATTGCCGACGCAAAACGAATAACTGAAACCGCCGCGGCTGCCCTGAAATTGAGAGAGGGCGATGTGCTCGTTTGTTCGACAGGCCGAATCGGTGTGCTGATGCCGATGAAAAACGTCGAGCGAGGAGTTCGCGCATGCGCGCCGTTACTTGCAAGGTCGCCAACGAATGCCCGCCAAGCCGCGGAAGCCATCATGACGACCGATACGTGCCGCAAAGAAATTGGAATCGAACTTAAAATTGGAACATCGAAAGTGCGGATTGGCGGAATCTGTAAAGGCGCCGGAATGATTCAGCCAGGGATGGCTGCAAAGCACGCAACGATGCTCGCCTTCATTACAACGGACGTTGCGATTGAACCGAAGTTGCTAAAGCACGCGCTTCGAATCGCCGTCGCGCAAAGTTTCGATCGCATCACGGTTGATGGCGACATGAGCACCAACGATTCCGTAATCGCGTTGGCGAATGGGTTCGCCCGAAATCCGAGAATCGAGGTTCGAGATTCGAGGTTCGGCGTTTTTCAAACGGCGCTCAACGTCACCTGTCTGGAGTTGGCGAAAATGATTGTGCGCGATGGTGAAGGCGCTTCACGTTTCATTACCTTGCATATTCACGGCGCGCGCAATGCGGCTGAGGGAGAGGCGGCTGCGCGCGCAATCGCTAACAGCACACTGGTGAAGGTCAGCTGGTGCGGCGGCGACCCCAACTGGGGACGAATCCTGTGCGCGCTCGGCTATTCCAAGGCAAAAATCAACGAATCGCTTGTCGATATTGGCTACGCGAAGCCTGGCAGTCGCGAGATACTTTTCGCGTTTCGCCGCGGCCGCCCAACAAATCTTGCTTTGAAAACCCTCGCAAAGATCACGAGCGCGCCCGAATTCGAACTGCATGTCAATCTTCGCCTCGGACGCGCTGCTTTCACCATGTGGGCGAGCGATCTTACAGAAGAATATGTTGCGTTTAACAAGGGCGACGTGAGCGATCCCGCAACACTCGGAGGTTAATGGAAACGATTATTTCCAAAGCGGCGACGCTACTTGAAGCTCTTCCGTACATTCAACGGTTTCGCAGCCAGGTCTTCGTCGTGAAGTATGGCGGGAGCTTCATGGATTCGCCGGATGAAGAGGAACGGCACCGTGTCGCCCGCGACATCGTATTTCTCGAAGCCGTCGGCATTAATCCCGTCGTGGTGCATGGTGGCGGGAAGGCCATCACACGCGCGCTCGAAGCGGCCGGCGTGAAAGCAGAATTCGTTCATGGTCATCGCGTGACCGATGCAGCAACAGTGCAAGTAGTCGATCGCGTCCTGTCGCGCGAGATCAATCCAGAAATTGTAAAAGCGATCCAACGTTTTCGCGGCAAAGCTCGCGGATTTGCCGGGACCGATATTTTTCGTTGCCGGAAATTTTCGAGGCCAAAAGAAAATGTAGATCTTGGTTTTGTTGGTGAGGTTGTCGATGTAAGCGTGGAGCCGCTGCGCGAGTGTATTCGGCGCAGGATCACTCCGGTGATCAGTCCCACAGCGCGCGGCAATGACGGCAAAATCTACAACTGCAATGCGGACATTGCCGCGGCAAAGACAGCGATCGCACTCAAAGCGCGCCGGTTGGTTTTCATGAGCGACGTCGCGGGATTGTTGCGCGATGCAAAAGACAGCGCGACGCTCATCAGCCACCTTTCCACAGCGGAAGTCCCGGGCTTAAAAGAGTCCGGCATCATTGCGGAGGGGATGATTCCCAAAGTCGACAGCGCGACCGCGGCGATCGAAAGCGGCGTAGAGAAGGTCCAGTTTGTCGATGGGCGGATTCCGCATTCGGTGCTGCTGGAGATTTTTACCGACGCTGGAGTGGGAACGGAGGTGGTTCTATGAAAGCGGTTTTCTTGTTGAAACCTTTAACCATACTCTTTCACTTTCACTTACTCTATGTCTCACCAATTCGATCACGAAAAACTGAATGTCTATCATGAGGCCCTGGATTTCGTCGGCCATGCGACAGAACTACTGGAACGTGTTCCGAAGCGCGTCGCTGTTTATGATCAACTCGACAGGGCTTCAACCGCGATCCCGCTAAACATCGCTGAAGGAACGGGGAAATTCACACCTCCCGACCGCTGTCGGTACTACAACACCGCGCGCGGATCAGCTCTCGAGTGCGCTGCATGTCTTGATGTACTCGTGGTTAAGAAAATCTTAAAACAGGAGATCACAGAAGCGAAAGCCGTTCTCATTAAAGTTGTCTCGATGCTTGTTGGTCTCATTAAGGCTGTCGCGCCAGACCGAGTTTACGAAGAACCAGGCGGTTATGTCGCGAGACTTCCTGAAGAGCAAGTGAAAGTGAAAGAGCAGGATAAAAGGACATAACCTCGGTGAAAGCACGATCCTCTGAAACGCGACAGGAGTTCGCGCAAAACACGACTAATAGCATTCGCGAGTTGTTCGAACAATACGTTGTGCCCTCGTATGCGCGGTTCGATCTCGTGCTGGAGCGCGGCCAGGGGAGCCATGTTTGGGATGCAAATGGGAAACGTTATCTGGATCTTGGCGGTGGCATTGCCGTGTGTGCGCTCGGACATGCGCATCCGGAAATAACCGAGGCGCTGATCGAGCAGTCAAAGAAGCTGGTTCACACTTCAAATCTCTATTACACCGAACCGCAGGCACGGCTTGCCAAACGAATTGTCGATCTTACCGCTCCGGGGCGAATCTTCTTCTGTAACAGCGGCGTGGAAGCGAACGAGGGCCTTTTCAAACTGGCGCGAAAATTCGGTCAGGACCAAGGGCGCTACGAGATCATCACAGCGTTCGATTCATTTCATGGACGGACACTGGCCGGAATCGCCGCGACCGGTCAGACGAAAGTAAAGAAGGGATTCGATCCCGCCGTCGCGGGATTCAAGCACGTGCCGTTTAACGATCTCGACGCGCCGCGCGCGGCGATCACAAAATCAACGGTGGCCATCCTGGTTGAACCGATCCAAGGCGAGAGCGGTGTCATGATGGCGACACCCGAATATTTAATCGGATTGCGAAAACTGTGTGACGAACAGAATTTACTTTTGCTCTTCGACGAAGTGCAGGCCGGGCATTTTCGGACGGGAAAGTTTCACAGCTGGCAAAGGATTCTGGAAGACGGGGAAACCGATTCTTTGCCTGATGGAATCTCAATGGCCAAGGGACTTGGCGGCGGGTTTCCGATCGGTGCGCTTTGGGTGCGCGAAAAACTTGCTGATGTTCTTTCGGCGGGGACGCATGCGAGCACGTTTGGCGGAACGCCGTTGGCGTGCGCGGTTGCATTGCGAGTTCTCGATGTGGTGGAGCGGAATGATCTCGCGGCAAACGCGCGACGCATCGGTGAATTGTTGATCGATCGGTTGCGCCGCATGCAAGGCAAATATCCGCGCGTTGTGCGCGAAGTCCGGGGTTTAGGGTTGATGATTGGCATCGAATTCCAGCCGGACCTTCGGGCCTTTGCCCGAGAACAAAAATCGCCTGCAATTCAAGTTGTGGACCGATTGCATGAAAAAGGTGTCTTGACCGTTCCCGCGGCGACTTCCGTGATTCGCTTGTTGCCACCGCTAAATTTGAGCGAAAGCGAAGCCGACGAAGGATTGCACGTCTTCGAAGAGGTGATCGCTGATCTCGCCGAGCAAGAGAAAGAGTAAGAAGAAGAGGAAAAACAGATGAAACATCTGCTTAGCATCGAACAGACCTCGCGAGAGGAGATCGACCGTATATTGCGACGGACGGCCGAGTTCAAAACGAATCGCGGGAG
>Ga0209577_10003929_pt1 | contig 14016 bp, 10 predicted proteins | sample GraSoiAngelo_109_FD_185874 | JGI IMG/M metagenome (GOLD analysis project Ga0209577, IMG submission 185874) | Grasslands soil microbial communities from the Angelo Coastal Reserve, California, USA - 14_0903_12_20cm (SPAdes) (version 2) | ecosystem: Environmental > Terrestrial > Soil > Grasslands...
CAAATCGCCAATGCCGTTGAGGGCAGGTTTAGCGCTGAACGCAATTTGCTGTTCGCGCAGATTTACGACGTTAACCGTCCGTGGATTCAGGCATTCAACTGGAAGGTGTCGGGCGTGGCCGTCGGCATCATCGTGGCCACGGCAATCGCGATCTTTTTCTCTCGCCGCTATATCAAACAGCGGTCCGAACTCTGGTGGCTGTTGCTTGCGCTGGCCGGCGCATCTTCGTTCCTAATGTTGCCCCCCAGCGCGTTTTTGTGGAGGCATCTTCCTAAGCTGCGCTTCTTACAGTTCCCCTGGCGATGGTTAATGCCGCTGGATCTTGCACTCGCATTTTTTGTCGCCGCGGCAATCTCGAAGATCAGGGCGATTTGGTTGTTCATTGTCATGCTGGGGCTGGTGTTGGCAGCCGCCGCCATTGTTCGAGACACGCGCTGGGAAAGCGGGAGCGTTCCATTTGTCGCCGAAGAGATTCGCTCCGGCCATGGTTATCGCGGCATCCAAGGGTTTACGCCCCTCAACGCTCGTGTCGGGGAGGAGTATAAGGAGCGTCCTCTTATTACCACCTTGGATCCAAAGGATGGCTCGTCCGAGCCAATGCAGCTCAACATCGAGGAGTGGACTGCTGAACGAAGAGTTTTTTCAGCGCACACCGCGGATGCCGTAACCCTGGTTCTTCATCTCCTGAACTATCCCGCGTGGGAAGTTCGAGTGGATGGGCAAACAACTCTGACCGAATCGGATCCGGACACCGGTCAAATAATCGTTCCTCTTGAGAAAGGCTCCCATCAGGTCGAGGTCCGCTTTCGCCGGACATGGGATCGAACGGCTGGAGGTGTGATTTCAGTGTTATCGGTCGTCGCCCTCATCATCGCTATGCTTTATACGCGACGGCGGCCAGCAGTAACGATTGTCAAATAGTAATTCATCATGGCGAATTATCCTCATCGTCATTGGCTTTATCTTTATCGCTATTCTTTTCCTCAGGCGGCGGCTCGCCCTTCTGGTCGCGGATGTGGAGCACGCTGCAATCGCTGTCCTCGTAAACGCGATCGAACCAACCGCTCCGCATCGCGTTGTCATAGAACGCATCGTGATCCTTGGTGTTGTCGCTGAAAACCCAGCGGGTGCCAAAACGATCGCGGATCAAAGGACCGGGATCTTCTTCATCGCCAGTCGTGATTTTCTCGTAAAGTTTGGACAATTCCGGGTTCTTGTCCAGCAGGTAAGTCGGATCAAGTCCTGACACGTAAACATGCGTGGGATCGAAAAAGAACAGGCGCGGAAAATCGTCCCAGTCGGTATTGAAGACTATTTGGCCGGCCGGAATATTCGAGCGCATCCAAGCGGCGCCCTTTGCGTAATAGTCACGGCCCTCGCTGTCGCGTATGTCCTTCGCGGTGTGAGAGACATTTATAAAGAGCGCAGCGCCCAACGTAATTGAAGCAAAACCCGCTTTGATAAGCCGCCAGGTTTCCTGTTGTCTGATCTCTTTCGCAGTCGCTGAAGGTTGCCGATCGAGAAAGGGCTGCAAATCTTCCATCACGGCATCAGGCAAGCGAGTGAATACCGCACGTCCCCGCCAGAAATTTTCCAGAGTGAAGGCCGCGAACAGAATGGCGAAGGGTGGAAAATATTCTGCAAAACGCTTCCAGCGTGCGGTCATCAATAACAGCGAGGTGGATAAGAAGAGAAAGAAGAGCGGACGTTCCGCACGCTCGCGATCTCCAATGTCAAAGAATAGATAACCGGCCAGCATTGCCGCCAACGCCACGAAGCAATTGGCGACGAACTCGCGCGTGTCGTACGGATACCATTCCTGACCGACTTTGATAGCAAAGTCATTCGGAGTAATCTTGACGCGGGCATGTTCATAAAAAAGATAGAGGTTGTGAGGAAAGTATGGACTGATCACGAGTCCCAGTACTGAACCAAGCACTACCCACGCCAATGGCCGCCATTCAAAGCGCTGCTCCGTCCAGCCAATCACAATCGTCCAGACGCCGGCCGCCAGAATCAGCAGTACAAACAGGTCGTAGGTCAACGCAAACACAAAGGCCAGTGGCAGCAGCGGCCAGAATTTTCTTTCAAACAGCAGGTACGTTCCGATACAGGAACGGCGCAGAAGAGGCGAGCAAAGCCAGGAGCCAAATCAGGCGGTAACGAATTTCGTAGCGGACGACTAGCCAGTAGCAGAAGAAAACAGCCACGCTCGCGAAGATGGCAGCGGCAACCTTCGCGCCGGTTTGCAAATCGCGAAACCACGTGAACGGAATCAGGATGATATGAAATAACAGATGATGGTCGACGTAGTCGTGTGGATTAAGCGTGGTCAACGGCAACCAAATGAACGATGGCGGAGAAAAATGTTTGGCGCGGATGCTCTGCCAAAGCATCTGCGCCCACCTGATGTGATAATAGCCGTCAAAATCGCCGCAGCAGATTGCGCTCGTGGAAAATTGTAGCCACCAAAAAATCACGCCGATGGCAATGGCGCCCGCGATGAGATCAGTTCCATGCACGGCTGCGTCAGATTTGATCAAATCTGCCCATGCGCGTTTCGGTTTGATTTGAACGCTGTCCGGTGATTCTTGAAGCTCTTCCATGTCGTCATTGAAAAGAATGACGGAAGCGGAAGAACAAATCAAATAGTTTTTAGATCTGAGAGCTTCAAATCCCTACCCAGATCGAGTTGCAACGCGCGCGTTGATCGCCTTGGGCCGAGAAATCACTTTCGAAGGGACCTCTATGCATCTTAGACTTCGAGTGTCAGGAAATTGGGTGTGGAAAATAATCTGAGATCTCAGATCGAAGATCTCAACCAAGCAACTCGTTGATTAACTTCAGCAACTGCGAAGGGTCGATCGGTTTGGTCATGTGGGCACTAAAGCCGGCCTGCAATGAGCGGCCGCGATCGTCGTACTCGGTGTAGCCCGTGACCGCGATCAGTGGAATTTCTCGATAATCCGGCATACTCCGCAAACTCTCAGCCAGTTCGTAGCCGCTCATCGCGGGCATCCCAATATCCGAGATGATCAGATCGAAAGCTCTTTCACCTGCCAACCGCAAGGCTGCGCGCGCCGAATCCGCCGTACTTACTTCATAACCGGCGTGCTTTAAGAATAGCCCGATCATTTCGGTCACATCATTTACGTCATCAACTACTAAGACTCTGGGTTTCGAGGTTCGGTTATTTGGGCGGCGACCTGGCCGGAACGTTGGGTCGCTTCGCCGCGTTCGGGCCTTGGCAAACGACGCTATCGGCAGGGTTGGCTCTTTACCGGGAACGATTGATGTCTGGTTTGGATCCGCCAGACGCAATGAGACCGTCGGGTCAGGAATCATTACAGGGCAAGCTTGTGCGGCCATTTTCTCGCCAAGCAGCAACGCGAGCCGGGCTGAATTACTTTGTTCAGGGCAGCGCCGCCATCATCGGGGCTATCGTGCGCGCGCACCTAAGAACTCGCTATTGGCTTGTGCTTTGGGGGGGTCATTACTTTAACGCAAATGCCGGGGTTGTGTCTACACTTCATTGCATAACATTTTGTCAAACCTCAGGCGTGATATTCTTAGCCGAATGGATAAGCGAATGGATGCACGCTTTCGTTTGATAGGGCTCCTGCCGCTGATTTTTTTCCTCGTCCAAGCCGTGCACTACTGGCGCTATGGTGACGCCGGCAATTTGTTATGGATGTGCAACGTCGGAGATTTGCTGTTGGCCTTAGGACTGTTCCTCGGACATCGGGAGTTGATTCGCGCCGCGGCCATCTGGACCATACCGGGCCTGGCAGTTTGGATTCGCTATGTGTTGCTTGCCAGCGGTCTTTACTTTTCAACCACTCTGGCACATGTGGGTGGAATCATCGTGGGAGTAATTGTGCTGCGCCGCGTGCGCATGGATCGAATAGCCTGGATTTACGCGTTCGCCTGGTACCTTTTCATGCAAGTCGTCTCACGCTTGACGATTTCGCCAGAGTTGAACGTGAATGTCGCGCATCGGATTCAACCAGGATGGGAAAACATTTTCAGCAGCTACTGGAAATTTTGGATCGTGATGAGTGCGGTCGTCGCCGCGGGGCTTTGGGTGATTGGATCTGTGCTTTCGTGGATCTGGCCGGCCGAGGCGGAAACCCGACCGTGAGGGAGGGTGCAAGGGCAAGATTAATGTTCAGTTCGGGAATAGCGGGCAGGATGCCCGCGCACCGCCGACAGGGGATCACGCTCCTCAGCGACCAAGCACTGCCGCTTGCGGACTCAAGACCAACAAGTGCCAGCGATGCCAAGTATCGATCGGCTCCTTGTAGAGGCGAATGTACGCAGTCTCAACATATAGCCTTTCAGGCATCGGCCATTCAACCCGTACGATCGGATTAAACGAAAACGGAACCGTTTCAGCAGTACTCGTTGTGTCGTGCGCCACCGTCTTGTTCGACGATTCTCCCGCCGTTTTCTTTCCCGCCGACGATTTCTCGTCAAAAGCCGCCGAAGCTGTTAGCAACCGCTCATGCAAAGCAATGCGCGCTTGCGTCGGAGACTTACCCCCGGCGTCATAGATGCCAATGTCGGCGCCGAAACCGGTGGCGATCTTCGACGAATCGGGCGACCAGACTGGAGGCGCCTCAGCTAACGAATCATCCAACAGCCGCTCCTGCCCTTCGATTGAAATCACTCGCGGTCTGCCGGCCGGAGTCTTGAATTCTTTCTCGCGCGCGTCCCATTCACTCTCTTTGCATGCGAGCGCAGCGAGCCCATAACTGTCCGGCGCCCATGAGAGGGCGAAATAGATCAGTCCGTCGCGGCTCGTGAGCGGCTTGAGGTCATAACCGTCGCGGTTGCACAGATAAATTTGTTCAGTATTAAAAACCTTCACCGGCGCAAACGCCGGCAGGACAGAGGATGTTGGAACCGCAGAAGCTCCGGGTGAAGCCGCAGCGATAGGCGCCAGTTCTTCTGCAGGAGTAGGACTGGCTTCGGCTTTCATACTCTTGCGCCCAACGAAAGCAATGAAGCTGCTGTCCGCCGACCAGACGACCGAATCCTGGAAAACAACTGCGAGATCGGGCGGCGTCATGTTACGCAGAAAAGTTCCGTCCGCGGAATAAAGATCGATGCGAAACGTTTGCGATGGTTCGTCCGCCGTGTTGTAAAGGGCCAGTGCGCGTTGATTGTCCGGCGAAACCACCGTCCGCAGCAGCGCAAAATCCGGATGGCGCTTATCAAAATCATCTTGAATTGCCGGGACTATCTTTGCGTCGTCAGCAGTTGCCGCTGGCGGTGGTTCGACATCCGCCTGAAAGTTGAAAGCCAACGCCCGTGAAGGAACATCACGCAACTGTCGAGGCCTCAGTCGCTCCTGTCCGCTCTCGCTGTGACATGCGATTGCGGATAAGAGTAGAACCAGGCTTATCAAGAGTGAGCACGTTCTTGTCACTGAAGTAAGATAGCTTGACGGTCGCTCGTCAGATCAAATCTGGTGCGCCAAGACTTTGTAAGTAGGTCTCATTCACACCCTGCTTTAGGAGTCTGTCGGAAAAAGTGCCGTTAGGCACGAAATGTTTATAGCCCAAAGGCTCTCTTCCGTTTATAGGAAGCGGTCACGTGCTACAGATTCGTCGCGCACTAGATCAAAGTTTGGTCGTAGCCAAAGCCCGCTCAAGATGACATCACCAAGAATCTCATTCGCCAATCCAACTTCAAGCGCAAATAACGCGCGAATCGTGTTGCGCGGCGAAAGATGATCTTCGTCTGAAGCATCGTCGTCGACACAGTTGTGTTCGAAGGCGCGAGCCAAGCGGCGCGGCAGCGGCTCCCAGCTTGCCGTCTCTTTGATGTATTCACGAACGGCGAGGGCTCCTACCAAATCGCAAGCCAACTCTTCGGCGCGCTGTCCCTGGATGCGCAAGCCAGTGCGCATAGCGGCGCGTCGGCCGATGGCGCGAAACAATGGCTTCAGAGAATCCGGTTGACCGCTGGCAATGTGCGTCAACTCATGGGCCAGCACGCCGATCATGGCCTCGTCGGAACGCAAACCGGCGAGAAAGATAGTGCCGAACTCGATTGTGCGCGGGTCGCGCAGCACGACCGAGGCATTATCACGGGCATCGACGTCAGGCTTTACGCGGCGCACCGCTTCGACCCGCGTAGTGGCCGAATTGATTTTGGTCTGCATGGCGGCGCTGCCGTAGAGATCATAGTCCTTCGCCAGTTGAATAATCGCATTGACGACGAGCTTTCTGGTCGCGGGCAACAAGCGCTCAGCGCGATGCTGACCGGTGACGGCGTCGGGATTGCTCACCGGCAAGGAAGGTCGCGCCTGCATTTCGTCGATGGGCACGCTGCCGGACGGATCTCGAATGCGCTCGGCACAAGTTGCGCCGATCGCCCGCTCGACTATGCGGCGATCCGCCGAGCTGAATGGCTCGCGCGTGGTCGTGGAGTGTGCGCCGTTTCGGGAAGGCTGGCGTTGCGCAATTGAAACGGGAGCGAAGACAAGATGACTCAGCAGAAAGATCGAAAGCAGCAAAGGTGGCTTGTTTCTCCGTGAAACTTTGTGGCCCTCTGTGTCTCTGTGGTGAGAATATCGGTGAAAGTATTTACCACCGAGACACAGAGACTCACCGAGACTGCACAGAGAACTGGTTCTAGAAGGTTGAGGCATTATTTGTTCCGCCACTCCGGCTTTCGCTTTTCCATGAACGCGTGCACGCCTTCACTCGCATCTTCAGTCTTCATCAGTTCGTTCAAATAAAGATCCTCGACTTCCGTCAACACTGATTCAAAACCACTTCGACCACCAAGATCAAGCGCGGCGCGCGTCATCGCGAGTGAGGACGCCGAAAGCTCGCGAAGCTTGACGAGTAAACTCTCCGTTTTTTGCTCAAGCTCGGCGCTCGGCACAACGTAACTTACCAGGCCAAGTCGCCGAGCTTCGCCGGCATCGATCAACTCGCCTGTGAGTATCAATTCGCGCGCGCGCTTCTCTCCTATGATACGCGGCAGCAGGATGGCGGCCACGGGCGGAAACACACCGAGCTTGATCTCCGGCTGCCCAAATCGCGCTCGTTCGCTGGCAATCACGATGTCGCATGCCGCCACCAACTCACAACCGCCGCCCAGCGCTGCTCCATCAACGACGGCAATCGTCGGTTTTGAAATTTGCGCCAACGCGCGAAAGATCGAATGAAACGAGTCCAGCATCTGAAAGATGGTTTCCGGCACATGCTCTTCGATCGCCACCCCCGCACTGAAAGCTCGCGCATCCGCCGCGGCATCGAACACGATCGCGACCACCTCGCGCCGCGAAATACACTCGTTCAACGCCTCGCCAATCTCGGCCATCATGGCGATATTGAAAACATTGAGCGGTGGCCGCGCGAACGTGATCCGCGCGACGCGATCGTCAATTTTGAATTTGATATCTTGGAATTCTTTGGTCATCACTTCACGAAGGCGGGATCGAATGAGAGGTTTGCGCGCTGCGGAGTAGCACGTTCGTATCCACGAGCCACCTCACAGTTGTTATCTTCACGCTCTTAAGGTGACTGTCATCCCGTGTAATTTTAGCCGATATCGCGCGATATGTCGCTCTGTACAATCTTTCATAGTCTCATTCGTTAGGTGGTACGACGTTATTCGGTCATCATTGGAATCTCGATCCCTCGCTCGCGCGCGGTCTCCATCGCTTCATCATATCCCGCATCAACATGCCGCGCGACGCCGAGGCCCGGATCGTTTGTGAGTACGCGGTTCAAACGTTTCGCTGCTTCGTCCGTGCCGTCGGCGACTGAGACTTGTCCGGCGTGTAAACTGTAGCCGATGCCGACTCCGCCGCCGTGATGGAATGAAACCCAACTTGCGCCGCTGGCGGTGTTCAGCAGCGCATTGAGAATCGGCCAGTCGGCCACGGCGTCAGAGCCGTCTTTCATTGCCTCGGTTTCGCGAAAAGGCGAGGCGACCGAGCCGGTGTCGAGATGATCGCGGCCGATGGCGATCGGCGCTTTCAAATCGCCACGGCGAACCAGTTCATTGATTGCTTCGCCCATCTCGGCGCGTTCGCCGTATCCGAGCCAGCAGATGCGCGCCGGCAAGCCCTGAACCTTCACGCGCTCACGCGCGAGACGCAGCCAACGATTCAACGTTCGATCATCAGGAAAAAGCTCTAGCGCGAGATCGTCAGTCTTGCGAATATCGTCGGCCTCGCCTGACAGCGCGACCCAGCGAAACGGCCCCTTCCCTTCGCAAAATAGCGGGCGAATGTATTCGGGCACAAAGCCGGGAATTTCAAATGCATCTTTGCAGCCGGCATCGAAGGCCATCTTGCGAATGTTGTTGCCGTAGTCGAAGGCTATCGCGCCGTTGCGTTGCAGCGTGAGCATGGCTTCGACGTGACGGGCCATCGATTCCATGGCGCGCGCGACGCATCCGTCCGGATCGATGCGACGAAGTTCAATTGCACCTTCAACCGAAAGGCCGGTTGGCACGTAGCCATTCAGAGGATCGTGCGCGCTGGTCTGATCCGTGACCGCGTCGATCTTTACCCCGCGTCGCACAATCTCGGGCAGCAACTCCGCGCAATTCCCAATCAACCCGACTGACAAAGCGCGCTTCTGCTCGCGCGCGTCTTCGCAAATGTCGAGCGCTTCGTCAAGCGTCTGCGCGATGCGATCGCAATAGCCAGTCAGCACTCGCCGCTCGATGCGCGCCGGATCGACTTCGATACCCAGGAAGACTGCGCCATTCAGCGTCGCCGCCAATGGCTGGGCGCCGCCCATGCCGCCCAAGCCGCCCGACAGCATTAACTTTCCGGTCAAGTCGCCGCCGAAATGCTTGTCAGCCATCGAAGCAAATGTTTCGAAGGTTCCCTGTACGATGCCCTGCGTGCCGATGTAGATCCAACTGCCCGCCGTCATCTGGCCGTACATCATCAAGCCTTTGCGCTCGAGTTCATGAAAATGCTCCCAGTTGGCCCAGGCGCCAACCAAATTGGAATTTGCAATCAAAACCCGCGGCGCATGTTCATGCGTCCGAAAAACTCCAACCGGTTTTCCCGACTGCACCAGTAGCGTCTCATCGTTCTCCAACTCTTGCAGCGACCGAACAATCGCGTCGAACGATTCCCAATTGCGCGCCGCCTTACCTGCACCACCGTAAACGATCAATTCATCCGGCTTCTCTGCTACTTCGGAATCGAGATTGTTCATCAGACAGCGCAGCGCCGCTTCCTGATGCCAGCCTTTGCAATTGAGTTTGGCGCCACGCGGGGCACGGATCGTTCTTGCGCTCATAGAGTGTTGATAGCCTACCGTCGTTGTGCAACCCGCGCAAGAGTTCTAAAATACCCGCACGCTTTTATCGGGAGGTTGTTATCCATGAAGAGGTCGCTCAAGGTTACTCGTATTCAGAAACCAATTCGGCTCATTTCAGTCCTGCTAACTACATTACTTTTCTGTCAACCGACCGTCTTATTAATTGGAAACGCGCAAGGCCGAAAGCAACGCGGCGAAAAGAAATCCACGACGACCGATGATCAGCGCATCGCACATGTGCTGTCGCGTTTGACCTTTGGCGCGCGGCCCGGCGACTTCGAACGCGTCCAAGCCATGGGAGTCGATGCTTTCATCACGCAACAACTCGATCCTGATTCCGTAGAAGACAACGCTGCGATTGCAAGAATCAAAAAGCTGCCGACAATCGGCATGGCGACGCCGGTAATCATCGAACAGTACACGCCGCCCAAGCCTGCCGTCCTCCCGTCACCGACTCCACCGAAAGCTCCGGAGACTAGTTCCGTTTCGCAGAAGTCGATCGCGCAGAACACTTTGGGTCAAACGCCGCAGCCATCTGCAAACACCAGTATGCCTGCGATGCAGAACGAGATGCCGAATGCGAAGAAAGAAGATGCAGGCGGGACGCCTGCGCTCCCAGCTCCGAAACCGACACCGCCACCGAAGAATCCCTATATGGTGATCACGGACTTGCAGCGGGCGAAGGTCTTGCGAGCTGTGTATAGCGAACGACAGCTTTACGAGTTGATGGTTGATTTTTGGGAGAACCATTTCAGCATCTTCGCAAACAAGGATGACGATCGTTACCTGCTCACCAGTTTCGATCGCGAGACGATTCGTCCCTTTGCGCTGGGGCGGTTCCGCGATCTGCTCGGCGCGACCGCGCATTCGCCGGCGATGCTTTACTATCTTGATAATTGGCGTTCGAGCGTTCCCCGTCCGTATCCCGCCAAAGGAGACAAGCCCGCCGGAGTCGACGGCGGCCTCAACGAAAATTACGCGCGCGAATTGATGGAGCTGCACACGATGGGCGTGGATGGCGGATACACGCAGCAGGACGTGCAGGAAGTTGCGCGCTGTTTCACCGGCTGGACCATTGAGAAACCAAACCAGGAAGGATTGTTCCTGTACCGTCCCGGTCTGCACGATGACGGCGCAAAGGCTGTGCTCGGCCACAAGATTCTTCCTGGCGGAGGCATTGGGGATGGCGAACGGGTGCTCGACATTCTGGCGACACATCCTGCGACCGCTCGGTTTATCGCGACGAAACTGGCGCGCCGCTTCATCAGCGACGATCCACCCAAGTCAGTTATCGATCGAGCTGCGGCAGTCTTCCTCAAGACTGATGGATCAATTCGGGAGACGCTGCGGGCAATTATTACTTCCTCCGAATTCTTCGGCGCTTATCACGCGAAGGTGCGTTCACCCTTCGAATATGTCGCCGCCGCGATGCGGGCTTTGAATGCCGAGACTGATGGCGATCGGCCGGTGCTGGATGCGATTGCCCGCATGGGCCAACCGGTCTTTGGCCGCATCACTCCGGATGGTTACGCGGATCGCGCCGATCAATGGCTTTCGAGCGGCGCGATGGTGGCGCGCTTCAATTTTGCGAGCGCGCTGGCGACAAACCGGATCAAGGGTACGAAGATCGATTTCGAGAAACTACTTTCCGGAATCGATCCGGCAAACAAAGTCCAGGTTGCGTCGCGACTCGCGCAGTTGACGTTCGCTTCCTCGCAAACGCGAACAGAATTTGAAAAGTCTTTGAGCTCTGCTCCCCCCGGCGCGATCGTGGCGCCGAGTTCAGGTCCAAATCTCTCGGTCAGTTACGCGCAAGCTGCCCGAAATTATATTTCGGACTTAATCACCTTGCTGATTGGCTCGCCCGAATTTCAGCAGCGATAGAATGCGCGCTAATTTTGGAGTGCGCCGGCAGAGCCCGGGATCCCCAGCGGGGCAGCCCCGCTGGGGTGGCAGCGCAGCGGCGACGGCGCTTTGGATCGTAACCCGCAGTCGTGTCAGAGCCGCGAGCGGGAGCGACCGGATCATTTTCCATTTGTCATTTAGTATAATTTAGTATTTTTCATTTGCCATTGTTGGACACTGCTGCCTACAGTCCAAAATGCCATTGACTCTAGCGTGTGTCACAAATGAACCATCTTCAAATGGCAAAATGGTAAATGGAAAATGACAAATGGAAAATGATCCGGTCGCTACCGCTCGCGGTTCTGACCCTGATAGTCCCCACTTTACATCCAGTTGCCAATCCGGCGCAGCCACGTGCGGCAATCACTGTCAATTTCACACCTGGCCATCCTGCGAACCGTTTCATTCCTTCACACGCCTTCGGCGCCGGGGTCGATGGCCATGCGGAAGGAGAAACCGATCGTCAACTCTCTCCGGCGAATATCGCATCGATGCTTTCGGTTGGATTCAAGCCGCTAACTTATCGTTTGCGAACCGAACTCGCGGGTGAGGCATGGCATTGGAATCCCAACGGTAGCTGGAGCGATCCAGCGCATCGGCAAGGCTATTGGACCTCGACCAGCGAGCTTGGCGACCCAATTCACGTATGTTATGGCTACCGCCTGCCGCGACGCGGCAACACGATCGACCAGGCTAACGACGACGGTTACTCGCGCCTTGACGACGGCGATGCTGAGACTTTTTGGAAGAGCAATCCTTATCTTGACGCGCACTTCACTAAAGAGGACAACTCAACAAACCCGCAGTGGGTAATGATCGATCTCGGTGTGCCGAAGAAGATCGATGCCATCAGAATTCTGTGGTTGCAGCCCTTTGCCACAGATTTTTCCGTCGAGTACGGCCACTTCGTTGGCCCGGAGGATTTGTCGCAAAGACTGCCGACCGAATGGCGCGATTTTCCGCGCGGGAAGATGACCAATGGCGGAGGCGGCAATGCGCTGCTGAAGTTATCAGGCGCACCGGTCAAAGTCAGATTCGTTCGCATTCGTTTGAACTTAAGTTCCGAAACCAGTGCCAATAACTCAAGCGACATTCGCGACCGGCTCGGCTATGCAATCCGAGAGATCTATCTCGGCTCGCTTGATCGCCGTGGCCGATTGAAGGACGTGATTCGTCACGCCGCCAGGCGAAACGGTCAGACAATCATCTATGTATCTTCTACTGATCCGTGGCATCGGGAAATTGACCGCGACGAACAAACTGAGCAGCCGGGCTTTGACTTCATCTTTAATAGTGGTTTGACAAACGGCTTACCGTTGCTGCTTCCAGTGCCAGTGCTTTACGACACTCCGGAAAACGCTGCTGCCGGGATTCGATATCTGAAAAGCCGTGGCTACGCGTTCGAGCGAATCGAAATGGGCGAAGAGCCTGACGGTCAATTCGTAGCCCCTGAGCATTTCGCGGCTTTGTATCTGCAATTTGCAAAAGCGCTCCACGATATCGATCCCACTTTGCGACTTGGTGGGCCAAGCCTCCAGGACATCGAGCAGTCGCAGGTTCCCGGAAGAATTGAATTCGGCAAAGCCGGATGGCTCGGGCGGTTCCTCGAGTATTTGAAACGCCATGACCAACTCGACAAGTTCTCGTTCTTTTCCTTTGAGTGGTATCCGTTCGGAGACGACTGCAAACCTCAGCAGTTGGTCGAAGCGACGGGAATGCTGACAGATGCCTTGCACGAGCTGCAAGAGGGCGGACTGACGCATGACATTCCGTGGATCATTAGTGAGTACGGCTATTCCGCGTTTGGCGCGCGCGCCGAAGTCGATCTCGATGGCGCCTTGCTGAACGCCGACGCGGTCGGCCGTTTTCTGACGCTGGGAGGAGATGTGGCGTATCTGTACGGCTACGAACCGAGTGAGGTTATCAGCGAACAGAGCTGCTCATCCGGAAACAATATGCTCTTCTTTCGCGACGCTACGGGACATATCACAAAGCCCACCGCGACTTATTGGGGAGCCCGTCTGTTGACCCAGGAATGGGTCAAGCCTGGCAACGAAGTCCACGAAATTTACCCGGCAGTTTCCAACGTGCGCGATCGCAATGGTCAACCGCTAGTCACGGCCTACGCTGTTCATCGCCCTGACGGGCTATGGTCGGTCCTGTTGATTAATAAGGATCGCAAGCGCGCCTATTTAACGACTACGGTCTTTAGAAAGGTCGCATCCGATTCGATCGGACGTTTCGTTGGCAGAGTTGAGGTGTATCAATACTCAGACAAGCAATATGTACTTGGCGGCCCGCCTAATAATCCCTACCCAATCAAAGCAGAGGAATCAGAACACAGGACTATTACTTCCTTGGAAGCGACGCCGATCTTGCTTCCGCCCTACTCGTTAACAGTGATGCGAGGAAAATTGAACCCCGGGTTGATCAGGTAGACGGATTAAGCCGCTCTTGTTTTGGTAGCCCTCGTTATAACGTAGTCGTCGCGGGCGGACTCCTGAACGTGCAAGTGCCGACTCTGAACGCGAGCCAGACAATCGTTTAGCTTGCGCGCTAACTCGGCCACGTGAGGCTCCTTAATAATGTTGAAATGATTTCCCGGAATCTCGTGTACTTCGATCCCGCCGGTCGCCAGCACCTGCCATCCATCGACCACGTCGTAGGCGCGCAGATCGCCGCTGGCCCAAAACAGCGTGACTTTGCCGTCGTAAACCTGGGGAACATGATTGCGCGCAGCCAATGAATTGAATTCAGCGACGTCGCGCAGCAGGCGTGGCAAATCGCGGTTGAGATTTCGATACAG
>Ga0209577_10003930_pt1 | contig 14015 bp, 13 predicted proteins | sample GraSoiAngelo_109_FD_185874 | JGI IMG/M metagenome (GOLD analysis project Ga0209577, IMG submission 185874) | Grasslands soil microbial communities from the Angelo Coastal Reserve, California, USA - 14_0903_12_20cm (SPAdes) (version 2) | ecosystem: Environmental > Terrestrial > Soil > Grasslands...
CCACAGATGAACACAGATCTTTGAATCCTGAGTCCTGAATCGTGAGCCCTTTCTCCTATCTGTTTCATCGGATTGCCGAGCCGTAATCCCGCGGCTGCGGGGCGAAGGCTGGTCACGTGTTCCAGTCTTATTCTTAGCCATCCATCAATCTGATCGCTGATCACTCGCCTGCCAAGCCGTCTTGTCACGCCAGAGCTTTAGCGTCGGCGGAAGCTTTCGCGAAGGCTGGTCACTTGTCGAGCCGTAGCCTTCTGCGTAGGCGGGTCGTTTTCTCTTCTTTCACTTCGTAGGTCACCGTCTCAATCTGATCGCTTCCTGGGCACGTGTCAGTCGTCACACGTCGCCTGTCGCTAGTTTTATCCGCAATTCGAACACAATCCAAAAGGTGGCGCAGCTAACGACTGGGCTCCCCCTGCAATGCTGGACGTTGTATTGGGGCAGGTTCTGACCTGTATGTCTACCCCAGCTGCCGTCACGATAAAAAAATATCCAATTGACTTTTCAATACGTACGTCCGTATTATTCCTCACTGGCGATGAGTAGGCCTTCTCTCCGCGGCAAAATATTGCGAACCGGTATGCGCTTGATGTTTAGGTCCGGTTATCAAGGAGCGACCGTGCGCGACATCTGCGCGGCTGCTGGCGCCCCGCAAGGGTCGTTTACCAACCATTTTCGTTCGAAAGAGGCCTTCGCCGAGGAGGTGCTCGACCAATACTTTGATTACTTAAAAGGATTGGTGAATCAGGCGCTAAACGATGAGACTCGCACGCCGCGCCAGCGACTGAAGCGGTATCTCGATATCATCACTGGCAAGCTAGAATGCGATCGCTGGAGAATCGGATGCTTGATTGGTGATTTGAGTTTGGAAACCAGTTCCCAGAGCAAACGCTTGCGCTCGCGGCTCGACGCAATTTTTCAAGAGTGGCGCACCTTATTTGCATCGTGCATTGCGGCGGCCCAGTCTGCGGGCGAAGTCGATTCAAAGTTTGATCCCACCGAACTCGCCGAATTCCTATTGGCATCCTGGGAAGGAGCAATTCTACGAATGAAGGTCGAACAGGGGCCCGCCGCTCTTGAGCGCTTCAAAACAATTGTATTTGAAACCGTCTTCAAGGCACCCGGAACACTTAACGCCAGGACGCGGCGGGTATCCGCCCGATCAGCGAGACGCAGTCCTAACCGAGGCCCGGGTCGGGCAGCGGTGAATCGCAAAGCAGGTTGGAGATGATATGAAACGACCTTTGTTGGTGGGGTCAGTGACTATGATTGCTCTGCTCCTGGCGGCGGCTTCCCTGCCACCGGACAAAACAAAAAGCGAGGAAGCGTTTGATCGCCTGGCAACGCTCAAGGGAGAGTGGAGGGGCGAACAAGAGGGTGTTAAAATCAGTTTGATTTATACGCTGACCGCAAACGGCAGCGCATTGATGGAGGAGTTTCGACCCGAGAGCGGGGCGGTAATGATTACAATGTTTACCGTCGACGGTGATCACCTCATCGCCACCCACTACTGCTCGGCGAAGAATCAACCACAGATGATGACGTCCGCCATCACCGATGTGCAGAAGCCCCTGGCATTTTCCCTTGCTCGCATCACCGGATTGAAATCGCCCGATGATTGGCACAATACCGGCCTGACAATGATCCAGGAAGACAACGATCGTTTGACGCAAGAATGGACTTATCAGTCCAAGGAGAAGAGCGGGAAAAGGATCTTCCGATATACGCGTGTTCGGCCATGAGCAAGTTCACGAGCCTGCGTGAATGAGATCACGAGCGACACATGTGGTCGATGGCGCGAGAGTGAGATCGCATATTGCCGCCTGTCTGTTTAATTTAGCAGTCCAGGCAGATCTCGCCCCCGCGCAGCAAAGTTTGGTTGACGGCAAGATCGCGCGAGATGGCGCTGATCTGTTTTATACCATCGTCGGCGCGAGTGGTGATTACGTACTCGTGTTAAGTGGCGGCCCGGGCGAAGACATTCGGTCGATGCAAGGTGTCGCTGACGAGCTGGGCAAAAAATATCGATGCATTATGTGGGAACAACGCGGGACGGGTAGATCGAAGCTCCCAAGGTATGACTCATCGACGATCAACCTAAACGTATATATTGAAGATATCGAGGCGCTTCGTAAGCAGCTGCACGCCGAGAAATTTGTCGTGGTCGGAAACTCGTGGGGAATGATTCTCGGCCTTGCTTATGCGGGGACACACTCCGACGCAGTCCGCGCAGTTGTCACGATTGGTTCGGGTCCGATCACGTTGGAATATCTCAGTGTGTTTTCCGACAATCAGATTGCAAGACTCGGTGCATGCGAACTCGAAGTTCGCGACTTTTGGAAAGATCCAGCGCGCGAAGCAGCTGACTCCGACCGCGCCGCATTTGAACGCTTACGCGCGGCAACACCGGCTTACTTCTATGACCGAAAGAAGGCGTTGCAGATGGCCTCGGAACTCAAGCCTGAGGATTACAATTTCCGCGTTCCGCCTGCCTTTCTTAAAGCCGAAGGAAAGTATGACATCCGGCCGAAACTCAGAACGATCACTGCTCCCGTTCTTCTCCTTCAAGGGCGACAGGATCTGGCAGGCGAAGCGAATATTTGTGAAGCGCACTCGCTAATCAGGAATTCGATGCTCGCGTTCATCGACAAATGTGGCCACATGCCATGGCTGGAGCAGCCAGAGCAAACTTGGAAAATTGTCGATGAGTTTTTGGCGCACTTACCGAACTGACGCGCGAGATTAGCGAGGAATCACTGTCGCAGATCTGTTTACGTGCCAGTGCTTAGGGCGATAGTTCGGGCATCCTTAGCAGCTTATGATGGTTGCTGAATTTCAATTGTTGTTCTCTGGGTAACGCGTCCGTCTCGGGTGCTACGCCAGTCCGGCTCGGACTTTCGGTATCCACCGAAACAATCTTTGTTTGATTTCCTAATCTGGTAACCCCATCCGTCTGCGCCGAGGTATTGCACCGATTTCGGCAGTTCGATCCGCACCTTCGGGTCCCGCTCCGAGCCGATCACATTATTGTTTTCAACTCTTCGCTCCGGAGCGCTGGCCGCGGCGGCGAGAGAAGCGACAAGCAGAAATGCAATTGCGGATGGCGGATCGCGGATATCGGGTGGGCATGGACTACGCGTTCGCGTAAGTCTCAGCGACTGTCGATGCGTTAACAAAGATCAAAGTTCGCGAGGGCGAGGGCGGCATCGCGGCGATCTCCACTTAGCGCCGCGATGGGAAAAGTAACAACGGCGTTACTTTTTGCGGAAGGTCCGAGCCACAACTTCCGAATCCCAAAAATGTTTAATTTTTAGAAACCCCTAAAGTTATGAACTCGAAAAAAATCATTCTCCTCAGTTGCGTGGTGCCATGCGTTTTCGCGGTCTCACCTGCGACGGCACAGATGAGAGGACAGATGGCGGGCATGCCGATGCACCGCGCTCCCATGCCAGCTTCGGCAGCGCGAATGCCGATGCAGCGCGCACCAGCGCTGAACTCCACATCCCGCTTCCACCGTTTCAACGACGGCGACTTCGATCGGGATGATCGGTTTCGTCGCATCAACCGTGTCATTGTTATCGACAACTTCGCTTTTCCCTTCTTTGCGTCCTTTCCATTCTATTACCCGTATTCCTATCCCTATCCCTACTACGGGTATCCGTATGGCGCTTACGATTCATACGGCTATGGTGCAGATTATGGCGGGTATGGCGCGAGTGGCTCGCTGGTTGTGCAAGTGCAACGCCGACTCGCAACCGCTGGATATTACTCTGGCTCGATCGATGGCGTGATCGGTAGCGGGACGCGGCGTGCAATCCGCGCCTTCGAGCGCAGCCACGGTTTGCCGGTTGATGGCGCGATTCACCGGCGATTGCTCGCGGCAATGGGCCTAGCGTAATCGCCGAGACGATTACCGATCTTTGTTAGTTGGAGTGGCAGAGTCGGCAGCAAAAAATGCACCCTGCTTCGTGCCGATCTTCTCGGCCTTGAGCAGCTTCAGTCGGGCCGCAAGCCACTCAGCACGCGACGCCACTCTCGGATGGTTCATTTGGTTCTTCTCTGTTTTGGTTTTCATTTTGTTCTGCTTCTGTTTGGGCTTTGAATAATGTTTGCAAAATATCTTTTGAACTGTCGCCGACAAAACCGTGCTAGCTTGGCCGCAGAATGGAACAAAATGGGGTGGCGCCTTAATATTTGACATTTAATGTCGCGACGCTGGAAAAGCGGCGGACACAAAGAGCGATGGGCAATCCGACCAGAAGCGGATGCCCAATCGGGCCGGTAATGTAAGTGGCGATGTTAAACTGCGGATGACCGATTGCCGAAAGCGGAATAACCACGAAGTACATGAATAGGAATACAAATTCGCCGTAGAAGAGACCGCACAGGACCGGGCGTTCGACCAACAGACGAAGTTTTCTGCTGGCGACGTAATAAACCGTCGCAGCAGCGAATGCGACAGCGAAATGACAGACAAGGCCAATGGCAGCGGAGGTCCATCCCATATCACGAGAATGCGTTCCAAAGATGCCTCCAGCGATACGCTGCAGGATGCGAAACGGAGTGGAGCCCATCAGGCTGAACCCAATAAACGCTTGAGTAAGATCGCACACGCCGGCCAACAGTCCGCCCCAGAAGATCGCCGCAAACGAACCCTTGGAGAAAATCTTCATGTTTTGACTCAGGAAACCGACGCTTCAACCACCCTTCATCCGATTTCGGCTCGGCGGCAGGGCAAGGCCGCCACAATTATTGTTTCGAAACCCGCGCTGTTTCCAGCAAGAGAGTCTTCACATCGGCAAGAACGAGGCGCAGGTCGAGCGTACCCGAACTGTAGATGTTCCGGATGCGACCTTCGCGATCGATTAAAAACACCCGAAGGGTGTGATAAAGTGGACCTTGCGGATCGGCCGGGCTTTGTCGTTTGTCCACCACCTGATCGTAAGCGGCGAGGATAGGTTCTAACTCTGCGCGCGATTTTGATGTAGCAAAGCGCCACTCGCAACCTGATCCCTGTTCGCGAACATTTTCGGAGTAGGTGGCGAGACGCTGTGGAGTATCATACTCGGGATCAAAGCTTAGACTAACAAGACGCATACTCTTTGCCAGTGTTTTATCGTCGACGCTGAGATCATGGATTTGGCTTAAGACGCCAGTCGCATAAGGGCATGCCTTGGGTGCCGCGCAGCGAGTGTAGATGAAACTCAAGACCGTGATACGCCCGTGCGTGAGTTCGCGCAGTTTTATCGACTTGCCATTGGAATCGAGAAGTGCGCCATCGGCGGCAGGTTTTACAACTGGCAAGCTATAACTGCCCGGTGTGGGTGGATCGTAATCGTAGTCGTTGTCACGCGGAACCTCGGCTGCAAACAGATTCATCACACTGCTAGCCAGACCGAGCGCAAAAATAGGGCGCAGAAACCTCCTATGAGCGAAATGCATTAGCGTTGGGGAGCACACGCGCCTCGCGTGTCAGTTCCGGCGCCCTCGCCGGAATTAATTTCGTAGTCAGGTTGTTGGTCGGGGAAGCACGAAGTTCGCGATGACGAGGGCGTCATCGCCAGCACGGGAGGCGCGTGCGCTCCCCGGATCGTTCGCGCGGTGCGCATGTTATCGCGCTTACTTGCTCGCAACCGTCGTGCGATTGGCGCCGATTTTTGTCGAGCCAAAGAGCATGTGATGCGGGCGACCCAGCTTGAGCGCAGTGAAATCGAGATCGAACGCCGGCTTTAGTTCTTTTCCGTCCCAGGCGTAACCGCGGAGAAACTGCTCGTTGTCGGCACCTTGCTTATCCCATCGCGCCAAGAGCGAGCTGGTGAAGTAGAGTCGTTTCCCATCCCAGCTCTGCGACACCATGTTCACCTGCTTGCCAATCTGTTTCTCGTAAATTTGTTTCGGTTTCTGCGGATCGGAAACGTCGAAGACGCGGCACTTGCCGTCGCCGAAACTATCGACAAACAATGTTTTGTCATCGGCGCTGATGCTGATGTCGACGGGGAGCACACCGCCTTTCACATCACTGATCGGCGCGACCTCTTTCGCTTGCCATTCGCCGCGATCGTCCGCGTAAACGAGCCAAAGCTTTGAGCCCAGCGCGGTAGCGGTAAAAGCGTAGTTGTGTTTGTCGCCCCAGGCCCAGCGGATTTCGAGCGGAGCACCCGGCACTTGGAAAACCTTTTTCGGCTGGCGCGCATGAAAATCCCACATCACCATCGTGTTCCCGAAATGCTTCATCGCCTCGGGATCAGCAGTCAATTTGCCGAAGTCCATCGTATAATTGTTCCAGCCGGTAAAGGATGAAGTGAGCAGCGCGTTTTTCCGCGGCAATACTCGGGCATCATAGCCGTAGCCATCCGCGAATTCCTGTCCTGAAGCACCGCGCGCATCTTCTTTCGTCGGGAGCCAATGCGTTGTGATGTAGTTGCCGTCGTTCCCGTATTCGACCAGCGCGGTCTTTCCTCCTTTGTCCTTCGCGTTGGAGAGACATGGAATAAGCACGCGTCCGGGCAACGCATATGCGCCATGCGGTCCGACGGCGCCACCGGTAGTCTCGGCAAAATTGTCGATTGTCTTCGTCAACTTCGGCTTGGCCGGATCGGTGTGGACATCGAAAATGAAAACGCGGCTGCTTTCGAGGCCGGCCAGCCAGAGCTGACGGCGGTCGTCGGTGAACCCGCCGTGATGTGCCTCATTACGTCCATCGACGGAAGAGCTGCTGACGACTTTGCCGTAGGTAGGCGAGCCGGGTTTTACGTCGACCGTGACGAGTTTGTCGGAGCCATCGCTCATCCCTTCGACCCCGAGCGTCCAGACATAGACGAACTCCTCCTGACCGTCGATGCGGGCAAGGTAAGGTGAAGAGCAGGTTTCATCGGCGCGAGCCAAGTCCGCGCTGAAAGTGAGCGCGAAAGCTGCCGCAAAGACGACATGCGAAATTGCAGCGATATCTAACAGACTATTGATGGGTGTTTTCATTTTAGCAGGGTCCATTAATCACGGCTTTGAATAAATTTCTGATCCGGCTTCCTGAAATTCTGTCGCCTTCTCCTGAAGTCCTTGCTCGATCGCTGCAGCCTCATCGATGCCCTTTTCCGCAGCATATCGTCTAACGTCTTCCGTTATGCGCATGCTACAGAAGTGCGGGCCGCACATGCTGCAGAAATGGGCCGTTTTCGCGCCTTCTTGTGGCAAGGTTTCGTCGTGGAACTCGCGGGCGGTCTCGGGATCGAGTGAGAGATTGAATTGGTCTTCCCAACGGAATTCGAAGCGTGCCTTACTAATAGCGTTGTCGCGGTACTGAGTGCCAGGATGGCCTTTCGCTAGATCGGCGGCGTGCGCAGCGATCTTGTAGGCAATGACGCCATCCTTGACGTCTTTCTTGTTCGGCAAACCGAGATGTTCTTTCGGCGTGACGTAGCAAAGCATGGCGCATCCATACCAACCGATCATGGCCGCGCCGATCGCGCTCGTGATGTGATCGTAGCCGGGGGCGATGTCGGTGGTGAGCGGACCCAAAGTGTAAAAGGGTGCTTCGTCGCACCACTCGAGTTGTTTCTCCATGTTCTCTTTGATCATGTGCATCGGAATATGACCGGGGCCTTCGTTCATCACTTGCACATGTTGTTTCCAGGCGCGCTGGGTCAGCTCGCCTTGCGTGTATAACTCAGCGAACTGAGCTTCATCATTTGCGTCAGCAATACTGCCAGGCCTCAGGCCGTCGCCGATGGAAAAGCTGACGTCGTAGGCAGCCATGACCTCGCAGATCTCGTCCCAATGAGTGTAGAGAAAACTTTCCTGATGATGCGCGAGACACCACTTGGCCATGATTGAGCCCCCGCGGCTAACGATGCCGGTGGCGCGCCGGGCCGTCATAGGGATGTACCTTAATAGTACCCCTGCGTGGACGGTAAAGTAATCCACCCCCTGCTCCGCCTGTTCGATGAGGGTGTCGCGATAGATTTCCCAGGTCAGTTCTTCGGCGCGGCCCCCGACTTTTTCGAGCGCCTGATAAATCGGCACCGTGCCGATGGGCACCGGTGAGTTGCGGATGATCCATTCCCGGGTGGCATGAATGTTTTTGCCGGTACTCAGATCCATCACCGTGTCGGCGCCCCACTTTGTCGCCCAGCGCATCTTTTCAACTTCTTCCTCGATCGACGACGCCACGGCACTGTTGCCGATGTTGGCGTTGATCTTCACCAGGAAATTGCGGCCAATAATCATCGGCTCCGATTCGGGATGATTGATGTTAGCCGGGATGATGGCGCGTCCGCGAGCGACCTCGGCTCGCACAAACTCTGCGGTGATCTCAGATGGGATGTTCGCGCCAAATGAATCGCCGGAGTGTTGCTGCCGAAGATCGTTTGGAGGATAGGCATCTTGCCTGTCTGGCGAATGGGCATCTTGCCCGTTCCGCTTATCGACAGGCGGGACGCCCGTCGGCCCTGACAGGCGGAACGCCTGTCTTCCGTTTTCGCGGATCGCGATAAACTCCATTTCCGGAGTAATGATCCCCTGACGAGCGTACCAAAGTTGCGTGACCGGGTGGCTTGCGCTTCCGCGCAGCGGCCTCCGGGGCTTGGAGGTTGGAGCTTGGAGCTTGGAGTTTCCATTGCGCTTCGCTGATTTTTCAGCGTGTGCAATGGAAAGGTATCCATCATCGATGGGCTTGACGCGGCGTCCTTCAATCTCCTCGACATCGCCGCGGGCGCGGATCCAATCGGCGCGTAATAGCGGCAGCCCTTGCTCGACGTGGCCGCGGAATTCCGGATCGCCCCATGGCCCGCTGGTGTCGTAAACGCGCACCGGCTCGTTTGCTTCAATCTCGCCGGACATTGTTTTCGTTGGGGCCAACGAGATTTCGCGGAAGGGGGCGCGGACGTCGGGATGAATCTCGCCGGAAAGGTAAACCTTGCGCGAATTCGGAAGGTTGTAGCCGCGGTCGCTGGCCGCGGATTTCGCGTCTTCAGCACCGGGCTCAGCGATCCCAGCTACCGCCGCGCCATTGTTTTGAGTAGAAACGTTTTCAGAGCGCGCCGCACCAGTATTTCCGGGATCATCGATCCCGGCTACGATATCGTTTTTTGGGAGGATGCTCATTGTTGCAGAATGCGTTTCGTGCTTAGGCCAGGTCCCTCGCCCCGAAAGCATTCGGGACTCGGGATGACAGCGCGTGTTTGATCCGTACTCATCCGTGTAATCCGCGGTTCATAAAAAACCATGCGCAGGAAAACGCATGGCTGAAATCGCCAGTCCGGCTCGGACTCCTCGCTCCCTTCGGCGGCATTACCCGCATCAGGTTCAAGGGGTTCGTCTCTCCGACGTCTCAGCCAATCGCGGCTCCCCCGCATTTATGTTTCAGAATAAGACCGGCCCGGCGCAAGTCAATGCGCGCACCACGGGCACAAAGTTCCCCAAGTACACGAGCATCAAAATGACGTCGTGGCTTTGGACTTAGCCTGCTGCCCGGCAGCCCGGGGCGAAGAAGGGTGTGAGGAAACTTACTTCGCGGTCTCTTTCACATTGGTGTGGAAAACGGCCTGCCATCCGCCCTTTGCCATTTTCCAAACCGATCCGGCATTGAAACTGCCTGAGGCATCTTTCCCATCATAGGTGCCTTCGACCACAACCTTGTACGTGCTCATGATTGTGTCCGCCCCAACAGAAACGATGTTGTAATCGCTGATGGCGAACGATTTCATGTCCCACTTTTTCATATCGTCCAATTCCTTTTGCATATCGGAAATGCCCTCGGCATAAACGCCACGGAAGTCCGCGTGCACCACCTTCTTGAAGTCGTCGGATTTCTTGTCTTTGAATGCCTGCCACGCCGCTTGTTCCTTTGCCATCATGGTGTCCTTGTCCGGCGCGGCTAGCGAGATAGCGATCGTCGCGAAGAACGCGGTCACTGCATAAGTCATGTATTTTTTCATAAGTCCTTTCGGTTCAGATTGAAGTCGAGGCTAGATAGGCTGATAAACAGCGTCAATACATTAGGACTCGGGCGCGCCGCGGCCGACGACCGCGGCTACAAATCCTACGGCTCGACTGGCGCGGTGCCGATCGGCGATGGTGTTGGAGTTTGGAGCGGGGTGGAATTTTCCGACGGCCGCTCAGAATACAACATATCAAGCGACAAGCTTGGTGGAGCTGCCGGATTCACCAGCAATTCTTTTTCCGGTGCAGCGCCGCCGGGCTTTTGCCGGCGATAATCCGCCACAACCAACGGTGGCTTCTTGGTGTCGGCCAGCGCCCGAAAGTTGTCGATCCCAGTGCAGATGGCATCGGCTAATTTTTTTCGCCATCCAGGATTGGCAATCAACCGGCTTTCGCCACGTTCAGTCAGAAAGCCGCCTTCCACCAACACCGCTGGAATTTTCGTTAAGCGCAGGACGGCGAAGCGGGCGCGTTTAATTCCGCGATCGAATTCGCCGATTTGGCCCAGTAGCGAGTGATAAATACAACTGGAAAGCTCCACGCTGGGGGCATCGGCCTCGGTGCCGTTCTGAATATTGATCGATGCAAGTGTAAGGCCATCTTCATAAGTGGAAGGCGCACCGCGCGGGGTGAGCGAATAAATTTCGAAACCGGTCGCGATGGGATCGCGATCGGTGGCGTTGAAGTGCAGGCTAACGAAAATTGAATCGCTGCTGGCGTTGGCGATTCTCGCGCGCAATTCCAACGGCACGAAAACATCGCTTTCGCGAGTCATGATTACGCGAAAGCCTTTCGCCTGCAGCAAGGGCCGGAGCAGCCGTCCTAAATCAAGGGTGTAGTCCTTTTCATAGCCGTAACCGCTGATCGCGCCTTTATCGAAACCGCCGTGACCGGGATCGAGCACGACTGTTCGGACCCGGCCGAGCTTTTGGATCATGTTCGGGCGCAACTGTGGTTCGAGCGTTTTGGCGAGATCGATGCGTGAGACAACGATTTTTCCGTCGTGGACGAGCACCGGAAAGCTCAACCAATTGCGCGCGCCGTTGATCAGCATTTCCCGGCTGTCGATGTGAAATTGCATTTCATTCTTGCCGTTGTGCAGCTCGACATTTTTCCCGTCGATTGTCGGGTTCGGGAAACCATAAAACTTCGCGATATTATCGACGCTAAGAAAATCGCGACCGTTGATTTTGATGACCTGCCACTCGACCGCGGCGATCAGCTGGCTAACGAAAAAGCAGCCGCCAATCGCGCACAAAATGAGACGACGTAAGTTCATCATCTCAAAAAGGATGCAGGATGAGTGCCATCACTTTCACCGGGCATCGGCTTATTTGACTGTGGCATGCGCGTTTTGTAAGCAATAGTCATGGGAGTCGGCATTCCTGTTCGCTCTCTCAATATTAATCGCACTTTCCTTTGTTTTCGCGCGGTCTTTTGGGCCAAGAGCAGGCTTCCGGCTACTACCGACGTGGCGCCAAATGTACGTCTATGGCGACGCGCGCAGAAGTGCAATCCGAATCGGCTGTTATGGATTTAGGGCGATCCATCCATCCAAGCTGGTCATGTCCCTTCTGATTTATTGACCCTTGGTGTGATCGAAGAATTGCCTTGGCCACAGCGCTCTCGTTGCTGGCAGGTTTCGTAATTCTTCCTTCCGCAGTCGCGCAGGACCTCCCCGACATGCGCCCGGCGCTGATCGGATCGGGCAAAGACGCTCTGATAAATATGATCGATACGCAAAAGCTGAGCAAGGAGGGCCAAGGAGACGCCGCGCTCATGTTTTTTGCCACGCTGAATCAACGAGGACATCCCGATTTCTTCAGCGCCTACCGTGTCACACCGGGAGGTGAGAAACTGAAGAACGAAGTTGTCCGCTGCATGTACAAGGCGCATTTCGTCCCCGCCGTTTACAACCACGCCAACGTGCCGGCAAAAATTTACGGAACCATCATCTTCCGCGTAGTCGATGGGAAACCACACTTGAGGATTTTTCTGAATCAGGAAATGAGCGAACTGAAGCGGGAAAGCGACTTTATTGGTCCGCAGGCTATAGCCCTTCCCGGACATGTTTACGAACGCATCCAGTATCCACGCGGTCCGTGGGCGAGTGAAGACAAGCCCGGAATCGTCGAAGTCAGCTTAAGCGTCGACGCGTCCGGGGAGCTCAAAGACGTTCAGGTCCTCAAAGAAATGCCGCCGGGGCACAATTTTGGCGCACTCATGATCAAGGCAATTCGACAAAGCACGTATCTGCCGGCCTTTCGCAACGGCAAACCGGTCGACTCGACCACCCACTTTCATATGACGCTCTCGCCAGGTCGACGGTGAAGCTCGCGGCGGGCATATTCCTCCGGTTGGAGTGCCATTGGCCTACTCGATAACTAAACAAGTGCGAAGGTGAGACACCGCCTTTCAACCCATCAACCGGCCGGACGGGCATTGGACAACCAAAGGCTTTGCGGTTTGTTCCACGATGATTAAATCAATCCCACTGATTATTTTCATTTCCGGGTGCGCCCTTTATGCGCGGGCGCAGACCGAGCCGCAAAAATCTCCGCCACTGGCCACGGCCACACCGCCGCCGAATGTCCAAACCGCTGGCAAAATTCCGGCAGAGAAAAGTCCGCCGCCACCAACCAGTCCAGTCGCACAAACGCAGGGAGAAATCACGACTCCAACCCCGGAGGACAAGAACCCACCGCCTTTCGACACAGCCAACATGGATACTTCGGTGAAGCCTTCGGACGATTTCTTTTTGTATGCCAATGGCGGCTGGATCAAACGCACGCCAATTCCCCCGGAATATTCCCGCTGGGGCAGCTTCAACCAGTTAATCGAAAAAAATAACGACGCGCTTCACGACGTCGCCGAACGCGTGGCCAAGGGAACGACTGCGACCGATTCGGACGCAAAAAAGGTGGGCGATTATTATGCCAGCGGGATGGACGAAGCGACCGTTGAGGTGGCGCGCGCGAAACCGTTAGCCGAGGAGCTCAAGAAAATCGATGGCGTAAAGGATCGCAACGATGTGCTGAAGGAAATTGCGCATCTGCACACCCTCGGGATCACGTCTCTCTTCGGTTTCACTTCCGGCCAGGACGATAAGAACAGCACGATGGTTATTGCGCAGGCTTACCAGGCCGGACTCGGCATGCCCGACCGCGATTACTACACCAAGACAGACGAGGCTTCGAAGAAACTGCGTGATCAATATGTGCAGCATGTGACCAAGATGTTGACCTTGCTCGGCGAGGACCCGAAAGCCGCCGGCGAGCACGCGAAAAAGATTCTCGCGCTCGAAACCAATCTCGCCCAGGCCTCGCGCACCAAGGTCGAGCTGCGCGATCCGCAAAAGAATTACAACAAGATGAAGACATCGGCCCTTCAGGCCCTCACGCCCGACTTCAAGTGGGATGTTTACTTCAAGGAAACCAATCTGCCGGATCCCGGCGAACTGAATGTCGGTCAGCCCGATTTTTTCAAAGGCGCGAATAAAGTTTTTGCGAGCACACCGATCGATGACTGGAAAGAATATTTCCGATGGCATCTGGTGCACGCGACCGCGGGAGAGCTTTCCGCCGATTTCGTAAACGAAAATTTCAACTTCTACGAAACGACTTTGCGCGGAACCAAGCAAATCAAGCCGCGCTGGAAACGAGTGGTGACATCGACGGACAGTTCCATCGGAGAAGCGCTGGGAAAACTTTACGTTGCCGATTATTTCCCGCCCGAATCAAAAGCGCGAATGCTAGATCTCGTTAACAACTTGCGATCGGCCTTGGCCGACCGGATCAAGACGCTGGAATGGATGGACGAGGCGACCAAGGAAGCAGCCTTGAAAAAACTCGCGGCCTTCACCGTTAAAATTGGTTATCCGGACAAGTGGCGCGATTACTCCGCGTTGCAAATCGACCATGGGCCATTCGTGCTCAACGCCATTCGCGCCTCAATGTTCGATGTCCATCGCGAATTGAACAAGATCGGCAAACCGGTCGATCGCTCGGAATGGGGCATGACTCCACCAACAGTGAACGCGTATTACAACCCGAAGTTGAATGAGATTGTCTTCCCCGCCGGGA
>Ga0209577_10003931_pt1 | contig 14014 bp, 9 predicted proteins | sample GraSoiAngelo_109_FD_185874 | JGI IMG/M metagenome (GOLD analysis project Ga0209577, IMG submission 185874) | Grasslands soil microbial communities from the Angelo Coastal Reserve, California, USA - 14_0903_12_20cm (SPAdes) (version 2) | ecosystem: Environmental > Terrestrial > Soil > Grasslands ...
CGGGGGCAGCTCGTCGAGACCGAAGCGGCGCACCTCGAGCACCTCGGGGCAGGCGCGAGGGGTGCCGGAGACGATCCGGCCCGCGTAGGCGACGATCACCACCCCGGCGGTCACCAGGTTGGCGTGGTGGACACCGACGAGGCGGTCGATCTCGACCCTGCAGCCGAGCTCCTCGTGGCACTCGCGCTCGGCGGCGGCGCGGGGATGCTCGTCGTAGTCGACGTAGCCCCCGGGAAGGGCCCATTCGCCGAGGCGCGGCTCGATGCCGCGACGGATCAGCCAGACCGTCCCACCAGGCCCGTCGCTCAGCACCGCCACCGCCACCACCTTGGGGTCGCGGTAGGCGATGAAGTCGCAGGCGCCGCACGCCGGCAACAGCTTCCCCTCGACGTCGCGCTCGCTCAGCTCGGTCGCGCAGCGCGGGCAGAAGCGGGCGCGGAGCGTGGTCGACGCCGGGCGCGGCTGGCTCTGGGGCTCCGCCATGAGGGCCATTATCGGCCGGTGCGCGCGGCGCCCGGGACGGCCCGCCGCTGAGCGGGGCCCGGGCTCAGCCGCTGGGGAGGCGGACGTCGACCTCGATGTCGACCGAGTCGGCCACCTTGAGCGCGCCGAGCATGGCGCTGTAGGGCTTGATGCCGAAGTCGGTCTGGCGGATGGTCGTCCGACCCGAGACGCGCTCGCCGCTCTGGGTCAGGTCGATGCGCACCGGCCTGCCGGCGCCGCCGATGGTCAGGTCGCCATTGAGCGCGAACCTCCCGTCCCCCAGGCTCTCGACCGCCGTGGAGCGGAACTGGATCTGCCCGGAGGTCAGCACCTTCTGGGTGACGTTCTTCCGGATGTCGGCGCGATCCTTGTCGCTCAGCGGCATCGCCCCGCCCTGTCCCTCGAGGACCTCGAACGAGCCGCCGTCCACGGTGGCGCTCACGCTCGACCTGGTGATGTCGTCGGGGTCGACGGTGACCTCGGCGTTCCAGCGGGAGGCCTCCAGGGTGAGGTCGTGCCCCACCCGCGACGCCAGCCCCTCTCGCTTGGTGTAGACCTTGATGCTCCCGTCGCCGGGTCCGAGGGTTGCCATGGCGCGGCATCGTACGACGCGAGCACCTCCGCGGAGTAGAGGCGCGGCGTCCCTAGTCGGCCGGTCGCGGGTCAGCAGGTGGTGGAGAAGATGAGGGTGACCCCGACCAGGTTGAAGAGCCCGTGGAGGGCGATCCCGGGGAGCAGGCTGCCGCTGCGCTCGTAGACGACGGCGAGCATGCAGCCGAGGAGGAAGAGCGGGATCAGCACCACCGGCTGGAGGTGGGCGAGGCCGAACACCAGGGCGCTGAGCGCCACCGCCGACCGCGGCGGCACCCGTCCGCGCAGCCAGCCGTACAGGAAGCCACGGAAGAAGGTCTCCTCGGCTGCGGGCGCGATCAGCGTGACCGTGACCACGGCGAGCGCGTGGTAGCGGGGATAGGCGCGGATGACGTCCCGAGCCTGGCCGCAGTGGTCGGCGGGGAACATCCCGTTCTGCAGCCCGCCGACCACGACCACGAGGACGTACGCCGCGATCGCGAGGGGGATGGCGGCGGTCAGCCAGCGCACCGACACCGGCCTCCAGCCCAGCGCGCTCGCCGGCGCGTGCCGGTGCAGCGTGACCAGGCCGAGGACCGCGCCGACCACCCCGCCGTAGAAGGCGAGGCTGACCAGGAAGCTCGATACCGCGGTGCGCAGCGCGTGGTCGTCCGGCGGCAGCAGGGGGATGACCGTGGTCACCAGCCCGAAGCCCAGGAGGAGCCCGAGCACGACGATGAGCGGCAGGCTGAGGACGACGTCGCGCCACGTCCACGGGCTGAGCTGCCGGCTCGCATCCGGACGCGCGGGTGGTGCCTCGACGCCGGCGCCGCTCACGCCTGACAGCGGCCTCCGGTGCAGTACCAGTCGTACATGTTGAAGGTCCACACCCGGTCGTTGCGCTGCACCCCGCGCAGCCGCGGGGAGTGGCTGTTCACCACGACCTGCTGGTACAGCGGCACCTCGGGCAGGTCGGCGGCGAGCGCCGTCTCCGCCTGCCGGTAGGCGGTCGTGCGCTGGGCCAGGTCGACGGTGGAGCGCCCCGCGTCGAAGGCGCGGTCGACGACCGGGTCGTCGAGGCCGGCGGCGTTCTGGCCCTGGCCGTGGTTCGCCGCCGAGGGGATCTGGTTCTCGTCGGGGCACGCGCCGCGGCAGTCGGAGTGGTAGAGCGAGTACCAGCCGTCGGGCTCCGGAGCGCCGGTCTGGCCGTACATCGCCAGGTCGAACTCATGGGTGGCGAGGATGCCGCCGTCGCCGAAGGACCCGAACAGCCGGCCCGCCTTCACGGTGCTGAGGTTGGTGAAGATCCCCACCTGCTCGAGGTCGGACTGGATGGCGATCTGGGCCTGCTGGCGGGCGGGGTTGCCCGAGGTGGTGACGAAGTCGAGGTCGATGCATCGGCCCTGGGGATCGGCGCGTCCGCGACCACCGTGACATCCGTCGCTCGGCCGGTAGCCGGCGGCGTCGAGGAGGCGGCGCGCCGCCGCGGGGTCGTACGCGGTGGTCGGGATCGACGGGTCGCGGATGAACTCCTCGCCGAGGTAGATCCAGGAGTCCTGCGGGACCGTGGTCTGTCCCCGGGCGATCGTCCGGACGATCTGCTGCCGGTCGATCGCGCGCAGCACCGCCTGGCGGAAGCGCAGGTCGGCGGTCACCGGGTCGAGCCGCGCCTGCGCGCCGCACAGCCCGCGCGCGTCGGCGCACATGTCGAAGTCGAGCTTCTCCGCACCGGACTCGGGAATGGTCTGCACCGTCAGCCGCCCGAGCTTCGCGGCGTCGTCGAGGGCGCCGAGCAGCGCGAGCCGGTAGTCGAGCCCGACGTCGATCTCGCCCGCCTTCGCCTGGGCGAGCTGCGAGGTGACGTCGGAGATGAATCTGAAGATCACCCGGTCCAGGTGCGGCTGGTGCCCCCGATCCCAGTAGTGGCGGTTGCGCACCAGGGTGATCGACTTCGTCGGCTCGTATCCCGCGAGGACATACGGCCCGGTGCCGACGATGATGCGGTCGAGGGTGTCGGTCCCGTGGTACGCGTCCGCCGCGCCGGTGGCGGTGCGCAGGTCGACGGTCTGCGGCGTCCGCTCGAGGTCGGTGTCGCCGTGGAAGGCGTTCTCCAGCCGGGTCGCGGGCAGGATGCCGTACACCCCCGAGCCGAGCGAGAGATAGCCCCCGTAACGCGTCTTGAATGACAGCGTCGCCTGGGTCGGGGTGTCCTCGCGGCAGTCGATCACCTGGTCGGGCCCGGCGGTGCTCAGCACGGCGGTGGGATTCCGGTCGTGGTACCGCAGCCAGTAGAACTGGATGGTGGCGCAGACGTCGTGGGCGCCGAAGCGGCTGCCGTCGTGCCAGAGCACGTCACCGCGCAGCTTCCAGGTGACGCACATCGCCGCGCTCGCGACCGGGCATCCCTCGGTGCGCACGTCGCCGTTCGCGGTCGTCGGCACCTCGGTGGCGAGCATCGGACGCCAGAAGTCGGCCAGCGTGCGCGCCCTCGCGGTCTCCTCGAGCGGCCGGTACCAGAGCAGGCCCTCGGCGACGGGCGCGTCGACCGCCACCGAGAAGAGCATGGAGTCGACGATGCCCGCGGCGAGGAAGGAGGTGGGCTCCTGGACCACGCCGATCGTGACCGTGCCGCCCTGGTTGTGGGGGTCGTCGGGCCCGGCGGGGAGCGATCCCGCGGGGGTGCCGCCGCCACAGGCCGCGAGCACGACCACGACCGGGAGCAGCCGGACCGCCCATCGCATGCGCCGGAGTGTAGCCACCGGCCGGTGCTGCTATAACCGTCCGCCATGGCCCGGCGCACTCCCCTCTGGGACCGCCACGTCGCCCGCGGGGCGCGGATGGTCGAGTTCGGCGGTTACGAGATGCCGCACCTCGCCGTCCGCGGCCGCGCCGGCGTCTTCGACATCTCCCACATGGGCGAGGTGCTGCTCACCGGCGCCGGCGCCGAGGCCTCGGTCCAGCGCCTGGTCGCCAACGACGTCGCCCGGCTGAGTCCGGGGAGCGCGCTCTACGGGGTGATGTGCACCGAGGCCGGCGGGATCGTCGACGACGTCATCGTCTATCGCCGCCTCCAGGGGGAAGGGGGGAGTCCCCCTCCAGAGGATGGCTTCCTCGTCGTCGTCAACGCGGCCACCCGGGAGAAGGACGTCGCCTGGATGCGCGCCCACCTGCTCGCCGACACCGAGCTGACCGACATCAGCGACCGGATCGCGCTCATCGCGGTGCAGGGTCCCGGTGCCGTCGACATCGTCGCCCCGCTCTGCGAGGCGGAGGTGCGTGACCTGCGTCCCTTCCGGAGCACCGGAGCACGGGTCGCGGGCATCGACGCCTCCACGTCGGTGGTCTCGCGCACCGGGTACACCGGCGAGGACGGGGTGGAGATCTACATCGACGCCGACCGCGGCGGCGAGCTCTGGGACGCGCTGCTCGACGCCGGGCGCGACCGCGGGCTCGTCCCCGCCGGGCTCGGCGCCCGCGACACCCTCCGTCTCGAGGCGGGGCTGCGCCTCTACGGCCAGGACATGGACGAGTCCGTCGACCCCTACAGCGCCGGGCTGGGCTGGACGGTCAAGCTCGCCAAGGGCGACTTCTGCGGCTCCGACGCGCTGCGGCGGATCGCCGAGCAGGGCCCGCCACCGTCGGCCTCTCCCTCGAGGGACGGAGCATCGCCCGCCACGGTCACCCCGTCCGCGACGGCGACCGCGAGGCCGGGGAGGTCACCAGCGGCGGCTACTCCTTCACCCTCGGCCACGGCATCGCGACCGCCCTCGTCGACCCGGGGGTCGCCGGCAGCGACCACCTCGACGTCGACATCCGCGGCACCATGACCGCCGCCGCCGTCGTCCCCCTCCCCTTCTACAAACGCCCGAGGAGCTGATCACCGTGCCCGACCTCAGCGGCTTCCGGTTCACCGCGACCCACGAGTGGGTGGAGACCGTCGACGGCGGCGCCCGCGTCGGCATCACCGACTTCGCCCAGGCCCAGCTCGGCGACGTCATCTTCCTCGAGATGCCCGAGGTGGGCACGACCCTGAAGGCCGGCGACCGCTTCGGGGTGATCGAGTCGGTGAAGGCGGCGAGCGACCTCTTCGTGCCGGTGGGGGGGCGGGTCGCCGAGGTCAACGGCGCCCTCGCCGACGCTCCCGAGCGGGTGAACACCGACCCTTACGGCGAGGGTTGGATCCTCCGCCTCGAGGACGTGGACGAGGCCGGCGCCAGCCTCCTCGACGAGGCCGCGTACACGCGGCTCACGACCTAACCGGGGGCAGGCTACGCCTCCCCCGCTCGGTCGCAAGACATCGCTTCGCGATGCCGGCTCCCACCCCCTCCACGCCGGCACTCGCCGGCGGGCGGCGCACTAGCCTCTGCTCAGACGGCGCTCAGCTCCCGGCCTGTGAGCGCCGCCAGCACCGCCGGCGAGGCCTGCACCGCGGTGCGCTGGAGGTGGTGGTGCACCGCCCGCAGGCCGCCGAGCTCCTCGCCGCCACCGGCCCGCCCCGGTCCGCCGTGGACGGTCTGGGGCATCGGGGTGCCGTGCCCGGTCGAGGTGCGCCCGCAGCTCTCGTCGACGAGCAGGACCCGCCCGTGGTGCGCCGCCAGGCCGAGGGCGAGCCGCCCCGCCTCGGCGGCGTCCGGGGTGAAGACCGACGCCACCAGGCTCCCCTTCCCCAGTGCCGCCAGCGCGACCGCCTCGTCGGTGTCGGAGTAGGGGACCACCGTGCACACCGGCCCGAACGCCTCGAGGGAGTGGATTGCCGGATGAGCGGAATCGCGGGCGAGCAGCACCGTGGGGGCGAGGAAGGCGCCGCGCTCGGCGTCGGCCCCCTGGGGACGGGGCTCGCTCTCGAGCACCGACTCCGCGCCCTCGCGCAGCCCGGCGATGGCCCGGCGCACGTCCTCGCGCTGCTCCAAGCTCACCAGCGGGCCGACCTGGACGCCCTCGGCGCGGGGGTCGCCGAGCACCACCGGCTCGAGCCGGCGGCGCAGCCCCGCGACCGCGGGCTCGACCAGCCCGGCGGGGACGAGCGCGCGGCGGATGCAGGTGCAGCGCTGCCCGGTCTTGGTGGTCAGCTCCCGGGCCACCTCGTCGAGGTAGAGCTCGAACTCGGCGGCGGAGGAGGTCGCCGCGAGGCCGAGGATCGAGGCGTTCAGCGAGTCGGCCTCGGCGTTGAAGCGCACCGCGTTGCCGGCGATCGCCGGGTGGGCGCGCAGCCGTGCCGCGGTCGCCGCCGAGCCGGTGAAGCCGACCAGGTCCTGGCCGGTGAGGTGGTCGAGCAGGTCGCCCGCCGACCCGCAGATCAGCTGGGCGGCGCCCTCGGGGAGCGCCCCGGAGGCGATCACCTCGCGGAAGAGAGCCTCGGCGACGTACGCGGTCGGGGTCGCCGGCTTGACCACCACCGGCACCCCGGCGAGGATCGCGGGGGCGAGCTTCTCGAGCATCCCCCAGACCGGGAAGTTGAAGGCGTTGATGAGCACCGCCACCCCCTCGAGCGGGACCTGGAGGTGCTGGACGACGAACGACCCGTCCTTGGCCAGCGGCTCCGGCTCGCCGTCGAGGAGGAAGGTCGCGTCGGGAAGCTCGCGCTTCCCCCGGCTCGCGTACGCCCCCAGGGTGCCGATGCCGCCGTCGACGTCGCCCCAGGCGTCCCTGCGGGTGGCGCCGGCGGCCGCGGAGAGCGTGTAGAGCTCCTCCTTGTGCTCGCCGAGGTGCTGGGCGAGCGCCTTGAGCATCCCCGCCCGCTGTTGAAAGGTGAGCGCCCGGAGCGCCGGGCCGCCGACCCGCCGGGCGTGGTCGAGCGCCACACCCATGTCGACGCCCTCGCTCGAGACCACGGCGACGGGCTCGCCGGTCGCCGCGTCCCGAACCTCGACCCCGCCGCCGGTCGGGGCCTGCCACCGCCCCTCCACGTAGCTCTGCAGCGTCCTCATGCTTCGCTCCTCCTGCCGCTCGTCGAGGACACTGTCGCATCTTGGTGGCGGCGCAGGCTACGCCCGGCGGCCTCAGAACGCGCCCGTGCCCGCCGGTGTCCCCAATCCGGCGGGCGGCGTGTAGCCGCCGGCGACGGGGTTCAGCTGGTCGGTGTGCGCGTAGGGGTAGGAGCCGGCGACCAGGCTCGATGTGTTCCCCGCGAGCGCGTACACCCCCGCGATGAACGCGGTGGCGGCGCTGGTGCCGCCGGCCATCACCCAGCCGGGCGCCGAGTAGGTGTCGTACATCGCCACCCCGGTCGTCGGGTCGGCGACCGCGGAGACGTCGGCGATGGTGCGCCGGGGGCAGCCGGGGTCGCGCTGCCACGAGGGCTTGGCCTCGAAGCGGCTGCAGCCGCTGCTCGCCCCCGCCCATGGGGACTCCGACCAGCCGCGGGCGCTGCCGTCGCGGCGGAGGGTGGTGCCCCCGACGGCGGTGACCTGGGGCGAGGCGGCGGGGTAGCCGGTGCCGTAGCCGCCGTCTCCGGAGGCCGCGGTCACGGCGACGCCGGGGTGGTGGTAGAGCCCGTCCCACTGCGTCTCCTCGAGGGACTCGGCGACGCCGTAGCTGTTGCCGATGGCGACCACCCCCGGCAGTGACGCCGCGGTGCCCTCGGCCACGCCGAGGTCGGGGATCCCCGCGCCGGCGCCCTCGACGAGGGCGATTCGGCAGTCGGGGCAGGCTGCGGAGAGCATGTCGAGGTCGAGCGAGATCTCCCGCGACCAGGCCACGTCGGGCCGCGGATAGCGGGTGCCGCCGTGGGGATCGAGCTTGCGGAAGCAGCCGTTGGCGCTCGTGCACGGCGGCAGGCCGAAGGTCGAGCGGTAGACGGCGAGGTCGGACTCGGCGTTGGGGTCGTCGAAGGCGTCGACGAGGGCGACGAGCCGCCCCTGGCCGGAGCTGCCCTCGAGGCCGTACGCCGAGCGCAGGTCGGACGGGCCGTAGCCGCGGATGGTACCGGCGGGCACCGTCGGGTCGGCGGGCTCGATGACGATCATCGGCCGGGCCACCACCCGGGCGGCAGCCGGGCCCGCCCCCGCCCCGCCGGTCACCGCCGCCGCCGCGATCGCCGCCACCACCACGGCGACCAGGATCCCCCTCCTGATCCTCATTCCGGTCAGGGTAGCGGATCACCGCCGCCGATCCATTCATGCAATTCGAACGCGCCACACGGCGGCGCATCCGGCCCATGCTCGGGTAGGATCGACGGCACCCTCGCCGCGCGGGCAAGCCGGTCGGAGTCCGGCGCAGTCGCGCTACTGTGGCCGCCCCGGTTCGACGGGTGCGGAAGCCAGAAAACCGCCGGTGCAGGGCCAACTCGCGGACCTCCGCGCCCCGAGGAAGAGTTGGACCCCGAGCTCAAGAAGAACCGCCGCGGCGTCATCCTGGTCTTCACCGGCAACGGCAAGGGGAAGTCCACCGCCGCCATGGGGCTCGCGCTGCGCGCCGCGGGCAACCGCATGCCGGTGCGGATCGTGCAGTTCATCAAGGGCAGCTGGAAGACCGGCGAGCGCACCGCGTTCACCGAGTGGGTGCCGGGGGTGGAGATCGCCGCGGAGGGCCGCGGCTTCACCATCGACAGCCTCCGCGACCCCGCGATCAGCGACGAGGAGCACGCCGAGGCGGGGCGCAACGCCTGGGCGATCGCCGACACCGCGGTGCGCGGTGGGACGTACAAGGTCGTGGTGCTCGACGAGATCCTCGGGTCGATCACCGCCGGGCTCGTCCCCCTCGACGAGGTGCTCCGGCTGATGCGCGAGAAGCCGCGCGACGTGCACCTGGTGCTCACCGGGCGCAACGCCCCGCCCGAGGTGGTGGAGCTCGCCGACTGCGTCACCGAGATGCGCGAGGTGAAGCACCACTACCGCGGCGCCGGCATCCCCGCGCAGCGCGGCATCGAGTTCTAGGAGCCCGGCTCCGCGTGATCCTCTTCCTCACCACCGCCGACACCGAGCTGATCGCGCTCGCGGCGGCGCGACGGCGACTCCCCGAGGGCTGCGCCGAGGTGGTGGGGATGAGCTGCGCCGGGTGGACCGCGGAGGACGTGCGCTCGCGGCTCGAGCCGCTGCTGCCGCGAGCCCGGTGCGTCGCGATGCGCCTGCTCGGCGGGCGCCGGGCCATCCCCGAGGCGATCGACGCCGTCGCCGCCGCCTGCGCCGCGCACGGGGTCGCGCTCGTCGCCTGGCCCGGTGACCTCACCCCCGACGCGGAGCTCAGCGCGCTCACCACTCTCGACGCCGAGGTCGCCGGCCGCGGCTTCGCGTACCTCGTCCACGGCGGAGCCGCGAACATCGCGCAGCTCATCAGGCTGCTCGGCGACGCCACCTGCGGCACCGCGCTCGGCTGCGAGCCACCGCAGCCCGTCCCCTGGGACGGCCGCTATCATCCCCGCGCCCCCGAGGACCCCGCGGCGGCCGCGGCCTGGTGGACGGCATGGCTCGACCCCGCCGACCCCCGCCCGGTGGTCGGGCTGGTCTTCTACCGGGCGCACTGGATGACCGGCAACCTCGCCGTCGTCGACGCCCTCTGCGCGGCGCTCGACGAGGCCGGCTGCCGGGCGCTGCCGGTGTTCTGCTACTCGCTGCGCACCGAGGGGGGCGACCCGCCCGCCTTCGCCCATCTCGGCGGCGCGGACGGCCGCCCGCTCTGCGACGCGCTGATCAGCACCCTCTCCTTCGCCATGGGCGAGCTGCCGGTCCGCGGCCCCCAGGTCGCGGCGGAGTGGTCGGTCGCGGCGCTCGAGCGGCTCGGCATCCCCGTCGTCCAGGCGATCGCCGCCACCGGCTCGCGGGAGCGGTGGGCGCGCAGCGACGCCGGCCTGAGCCCCGTCGACGTGGTGATGAACGTCGCCCTCCCCGAGTTCGACGGGCGGATCGTCTCCGTCCCGATCTCCTTCAAGGAGAGCGTCGACGGGGTCACCCGCTACGTCGCCGACCCCGAGCGGGTGCGGCGCTGCGCGGCGCTCACCGCCCGCCTCGCCCGGCTGCGCCGGCTGCCCCGCGCCGAGGTGCGCGTGGCGGTGGTGCTGAGCAGCTATCCCACCCGCAACGCCCGGGTGGGCAACGCCGTCGGCCTCGACACCCCCGCCTCGGCGGTGCGCCTGCTCCGCGCCCTACGCGACGACGGCTACGACCTCGGCGACGGCGCGCTGCCCCAGGACGGCGACGCGCTGATGCACACGCTCCTCGGCGCCGGCGGCTACGACCGCGAGTACCTCACCGCCGGGCAGCTCGACGCGTCCCCCGGGCGGCTCTCCGACGCCGAGTACCGGACCTGGTTCGACACCGTGCCGGCCTCGGCGCGCGACGCGGTGCGGCGCAGCTGGGGCGAGCCCCCCGGCCGCCTCTACGCCCAGGGAGGCCGGCTGCACTTCGCCGGGCTGCGCTTCGGCAGCGTGCTCGTCTGCATCCAGCCGCCGCGCGGCTTCGGCGAGGACCCGGCGGCGATCTATCACAGCCCCGACCTCCCGCCCTCCCACCACTATCTCGGCTTCCACCACTGGCTGCGCGACGGCTTCGGAGCGGACGCGCTGGTCCACCTCGGCAAGCACGGGACCATGGAGTGGCTGCCGGGCAAGGCGCTCGGGCTCTCGGCCGCGTGCTTCCCCGACCTCTGCATCGCCGACCTGCCGCTCCTCTACCCGTTCGTCGTCAACGACCCGGGCGAGGGCGCCCAGGCGAAGCGGCGCGCTCACGCCGTCGTCGTCGACCACCTCATCCCGCCGGTGAGCACCGCCGACGCCTACGGGCCGATCGTCGCCGTCGAGCAGCTGATGGACGAGTACTTCCAGGCGCAGGCGCTCGACCCCGACCGCCTCCCGCTGATCCAGGAGCGGATCTGGGAGGAGGTGCGCCGCGCCCACCTCGATGCCGACCTCGCCCAGCCGTCCGTTCCCGACGACTTCGACGCCTTCCTGCTGCGGATGGACGGCTACCTCTGCGAGATCAAGGACGCGCAGATCCGCAACGGCCTCCACGTGCTCGGCGCTCCGCCGGAGGGCGAGGCGCTGCTGGACATGGTGCTCGCGTGCGCCCGGCCGACCGACGGCGGCGTGCCCGGGCTGGAGGAGTCGCTCGCCGCCGCCTGCGGGCTGGACTGGGACGCGCTGCTGGCGGATCGGGGTGCGGGGATCGGCGCGCCGCCGGCCCCGTTGCTGCCGTTCATGGCGGGAACCCCACGGGTTGCCGGGGACCTCGTCGAGGCGGTGGGGGCGATGGCGCGCGCCCAGCTCGCCGAGCTCGCCGCCGCCGACTTCGACACCGCCGCGATCCCCGCGCTCCTCGCCGCCACGGTGCCGTCGGACGGCGCGGCGGCGGCGCTGGAGCACGTCGCCACCACGCTGTGGCCGGCGCTGCGGCGGACGTCGGACGAGATCTCCAACCTCCTCCTCGGGCTGCGTGGTGGATACGTCCCGGCGGGGCCGAGCGGAGCGCCGACCCGGGGGATGACCCACGTGCTCCCCACCGGGCGCAACTTCTACTCTGTGGACCCGAAGGCGCTGCCGACGGAGACGTCCTGGCGGGTCGGACGGCGGCTCGCCGAGGCCGTCGTCGAGCGCCACGTCGCCGAGACCGGGGCACCGCCGCGCACCGTCGGCATCGTCGTCTGGGGCACCTCGGCGATGCGCACCGGCGGCGACGACATCGCCGAGGCGCTCGCCCTGCTCGGGGTGCGGCCGCGCTGGACCCGCGAGAACCGCCGCGTCTGCGGCCTCGAGGCGATCCCGGTCGAGGAGCTGGGACGCCCGCGCGTCGACGTCGTGCTCCGGGTGAGCGGGTTCTTCCGCGACGCCTTCCCCAACCTCGTCCACCTCTTCGACGAGGCCATCGACCTGGTCAGCGGCCTCGACGAGGACGCGGCCGCCAACCCGATCGCCGCCCGGGTGCGCGCCGAGTGCGCCGCGCTCTCCGCCGCCGGGCTCGACCCCGCCGCCGCCGCGGAGCGCGCCCGCTACCGCATCTTCGGCAGCCGCCCCGGAGCCTATGGGGCGGGGGTGCTGCCCCTGCTCGACTCCGGCAACTGGCGGAGCGACGCCGACATCGCCGCGGTGTACACCGCCTGGGGCGCCCACGCGTACACCCGCGGCCGCTACGGGGTCTCCGCCGAGGAACAGTTCCGCGGCTGCTTCTCACGGATCGCGGTGGCGATCAAGAACCAGGACAACCGCGAGCACGACATCTTCGACAGCGACGACTACCTCCAGTACCACGGGGGGATGATCGCCTGCGTCCGCGCGCTCACCGGGACCGCGCCGCGCGCCTACTTCGGCGACAGCGCCGACCCGGCGCGGGCGCGGGTGCGCGACCTCGCCGAGGAGGCGCGGCGGGTCTTCCGCGCCCGGGTGGTCAACCCGAAGTGGCTGGCGGCGATGCGCCGCCACGGGTACAAGGGCGCCTTCGAGATGGCCGCCACCGTCGACTACCTCTACGGCTACGACGCCACCGCGGGCATCGTCGAGGGCTGGATGTACACCCAGGTTGCGGACGAGTACGTCCTCAACTCGGAATCTCAGGAGTTCGTCCGGCGCAGCAACCCCTGGGCGCTGAAGGGGATGGCCGAGCGGCTGCTCGAGGCGGCGGCCCGCGGGCTCTGGGACGGCGCCGACCCCGACCGGCTGCGCCGGCTGCGCGCGGTGGCGACCGAGGTCGACGCCCAGCTCGAGGCGGGGATGGCCCCGCCCGCCACCCTGCCGACGTGACCGCCGGCGCGCCGGTGGTGCTCATCGCCCACGGCACCCGCGACGAGGCCGGACGCGACGAGCTGCGGGCGCTCACCCGGGCGGTGGCCGCGGGCGCCGCCGCGCCGGTGCGCTGCGGGGTCATCGAGTACCCCGCCCCGGGCCTGGATCCGGTCTTCGCCACCCTCGCCGCCGCCGCCGAGGACGCCCGCCGCGCCGGCCACTGCGAGGTGCGGCTGGTGCCGCTGCTGCTCTTCCCCGCCGGCCACGCGGGCGACGACCTCGCGGTGGTGATCCGCGGCGCGCGGCTGCTCCACCCCGGCGTCCGCTGGCGCTGCGCCCCGCTGCTGCGGCCGTCCCCGGCGCTGCTCGCCGCCCTCGGCGAGCGGGTCCGCGCCGCCGACGCCGCGCTCGGCGAGCGCGCCGCGGGGATCGTCGTCGTCGGTCGCGGCACCACCTCGGAGCACGCCAACCGCCGCCTCGAGCGCCTCGTCGCCGCGCCCCTCCACCACCTCGACGGGCGCCCGGTCGAGCACGCCTTCGCCTCGCTCGCCCCGCCGACGGTGGCGGCCGCGCTGGAGCGGCTGCGCGACGGCGGGCACGAGAGCGCGGTGGTCGCCCCCTATCTCCTCAACGAGGGGCTGATCGCCCGCCGGGTGCGCCATGAGGCGGTCGCCGCCGCCGAGCGGCTGGGGATGCGGGTCGCCGTCGCCGGGCACCTCGGCCTCCACCCCGCGGTGCTCGCCTACCTCCGGGCCCGGGCCCGCGGCGCCCGCTCCGGCGGCGCCGCGAGCGCGCTCTCGGCAACCCCGCTGCGGCCGGCGGGGATGCGGCATCCCCGCCCGATCGTCGTCGCCGGCTGCGCGAGCGGGACCGGCAAGAGCACCCTGGCGCTGGGGCTGATGGCCGCGCTCCGTGCCCGGGGACTGCGCGTCCAGCCGTTCAAGGTCGGCCCCGACTACATCGACCCGCTCCACCACAACGCGGTCGCGGGGCGCACCTCGCGCAACCTCGACTCCGTGCTCTGCGACCCCCGCACCCTGCCCGCGCTCGCCGCCCGGGCGGCGGCGGGGGCCGACGTCGCCGTCGTCGAGGGGGTGCTCGGGCTCTTCGACGGCCGCCTCGGCGGCGGCGACGCGGGGAGCACCGCGGAGGTGGCCCGGCTCGTCGACGGGGTGGTGGTGCTGGTCGTCGACGCCGCCCGGGCGGCCCGCTCGGTCGCGGCGGTGGCGCTCGGCTTCGCCCGCTTCGACCCCGCCCTGCGGATCGAGGCGGTGGTGCTCAACCGGGTGGGCTCGGAGCGGCACGCGCGCACCG
>Ga0209577_10003934_pt1 | contig 14012 bp, 10 predicted proteins | sample GraSoiAngelo_109_FD_185874 | JGI IMG/M metagenome (GOLD analysis project Ga0209577, IMG submission 185874) | Grasslands soil microbial communities from the Angelo Coastal Reserve, California, USA - 14_0903_12_20cm (SPAdes) (version 2) | ecosystem: Environmental > Terrestrial > Soil > Grasslands...
CTACCACGGTGCGTCACCCGAGGCGGCGGTGCGGGCCGAGCTGTGCCGGGAAGCGCTGCGCCTGACCGGGCTGCTGCGCGAGCATGCCGTGGCGGCCACTCCGGCCACGTACGCGCTCGCGGCGATGATGTATCTACACGCGGCACGCCTGCCGGCACGGCTCGATGCGGCGGGCCATCTGAGCGTGCTCGCCGAGCAGGATCGATCGCGCTGGGATCCCGAATTGATGGCCGAGGGGCAACGACTGCTCGAACGCTCGGCAAGGGGTGCCGAGCTCACCGAGTATCATGTGGAGGCTGCCATTGCCGCGGTGCACGCGTCCGCGGCGCGCCTCGAGGACACGAATTGGGCGCACATCGTGTCGTTGTACGACATGCTGCTGGCCATTCGGCCGACCCCCGTCGTCGCGCTCAACCGCGCCATCGCCGTGGCGCAGCGCGACGGCCCCGAGCCGGGGCTCGCGGCGATCGCCGCGATCGCCGACCGCGACCGGCTGGCCAATTATCCGTTCTACCACGCGGCGCTCGGCGAGTTGGAGCTGCGCCGCGGGCAGGGCGACGTGGCCCGCGGACACTTCGCGGCCGCGCTCGCCCTGGCGCGTAATGCCATGGAGCGGCACTTTCTCGCGCAGCGCATGGAGGCGTGTGATGCCGGAAAGGCCGATCTAACGTGGCAGCTTGGCCCCAGCTACCGTTGAGCGATTGGGCGGACACTCTTACGACGCTGCAGCGTTGGACGCAGATCGTCGGCAAGACGCGCCTCGCCCTGGCCCCGATGCAGAATCACTGGTGGCAGGTGGCGCTGTACGTCACCGCCCGCGGGCTGGGCACCTCCGCCATGCCGTATGCCAAGGGCAACGTCGACCTGGAGTTCGATTTCCTGGACCACCGCCTGGTGGCGCGCACTAGCGACGGCGCGACCCGGAACATCCCCCTCGCGCCGCGATCCGTCGCGGACTTCTACCAGGATTACCTGGGTATGCTGGCGGCGCTGGGCGTCGCGGTGAAGATCTGGCCGGTGCCGCAGGAGATGGCGGACACGACCCGCTTCACCGCCGATCGGGAACACGTGTCCTACGACCCTGACGCGGCGCAGCGTTGCTGGCGGATCCTGGCGCTCACGGACCGCGTGCTGCAACGGTTTCGGGGGCTCTTCCTCGGTAAGTCGAGCCCCTCGCACTTCTGGTGGGGCGGCTTCGATCTGGCGTGCACACGCTTCTCGGGACGCCCCGCGCCGCGGCACCCCGGGGGGATACCGCATCTCGCCGACTTCGTCACGCGCGAAGCGTACTCCCACGAGTGCATCAGCGCCGGATGGTGGCCGGGCAGCGTCGCCGGGCCGGTGGCGGAGCCCGCGTTTTACGCCTACGCCTATCCGGAGCCGGCGGGCTGCCCGGAGGCCCCGGTGCGGCCGGCCGCGACGCGCTACCTCATGGCGATGCGGGAGTGGATCCTGCCGTATGAGGCGGTGCGGGCGGCGCGAGATCCTGAGGGCGCGCTGCTCGAATTCCTCCAGAGCACCTACGAGGCCGCCGCCGACCGGGCCGGGTGGGATCGCGCCCGGCTCGAGCGGGCGTAACCACCGCTGTCGATTCCTCTCCACCCCGTTCGTCGCCATGAGAACCCTCAGAGGGAGACGTGGCAATGCGTGGCATTTCGGCAATAGTCGCCCTGGTCCAAGTCATCACGGCGGTGTCCTTGTGCGCCCAGGCGCCCGCCAAGCGTGACGCGCAGGGGGCGTGGGGTGGCAACACCAAGGGTGTGGGCCACTACGTCGATGTGAACGGCATCAAGCTGTATTACGAGGTCGCCGGGACGGGCCGACCGCTCATCCTGCTGCACGGCGGCTTGGGCGCGCTCGAGATGTTCGGGCCGAATCTCGCCGCCTTTGCTCGGGGCAGACAGGTGATCGCTGTGGACCTGCAAGGCCACGGGCGCACGGCCGACATCGATCGACCCTTGAGCGTCGCGTTCATGGCGGACGACATCGCTGCCCTGATCAAACATCTGGGACTCGCGAGCGCCGACATCATGGGCTACTCGCTGGGCGGCGGGGTCGCGCTGCAGACCGCGATCCGGCACCCGGAGGTGGTGCGCAAGCTGGTGCTCGTCTCGACGCCGTTCCGGCGCGACGGGTTCTATCCCGAGATCCTGGCGCAGCAGGGGCAGGTGGGCCCCGCCGCCGCCGAGGCGATGAAGCAGACGCCGATGTATCAATTGTACGCGAGCCTCGCGCCCCGGCCCGAGGACTGGCCGCGGCTCCTGGGAAAGATCGGCGACGCGATGAAGCAGGACTTCGATTTCTCGAAGGACATCGCTGGCATCACGGCGACGACCCTCGTGGTCGCGGGCGATGCCGACATCTTCCCGCCCTCGCATGCGGTCGAGCTGTTCGGCCTGCTGGGTGGGGGCAAGCGCGACGGCGGATGGGACGGCTCGGGACGCCCCAAGTCGCGGCTGGCGATTCTGCCGGGCCAGACGCACTACACGCTGTTCAGCGCTCCGGTCCTGGCGGCGACGGTCATCCCGTTTCTGGACGAGCCCGTGTCACCGGGCCGGTGAGACCAGCCTCGAGCGTCGCCACGATGCGATCGACGTCGTACACGCAACCCGCCCAGGTGCCGCCGCTCGCCTGCTGGAGCGCCGCCCACAAACGCGTGTCCGCCGGCAAGGCGGCATGGGGCGCGAGCCCGGGGTAGGGCTCGCGCTCCGCCAGTAGCGCCGCGCCTGCCCCCCGGTCGAGCCGCTCGCCGGCCACTCCCACGAGGTCGACTGAACCGGTGAGTGCGCGACGGTCGATCACGATCTCGATCAGGTCATCGTCGCGCACCCGGCCGATGGGCCCGCCATGCAGCGCTTCCGGTCCGATGTGACCCACGCACGCGCCGCTCGAGAACCCGGAAAAGCGACCGTCGGTGAGGAGGGCGACGTGCTTGCCCCAGGGGAGATACCGCAGCGCCGTCGTGATCTGCGCGGTCTCCTGCATCCCCGTGCCCGACGGCCCGTTACCGATCAACACGATCACGTCGCCCGCTCGGATCGGCCGCTCGCCGGCTCCTTTCACAGCGCGGATCGCGTCTCGCTCGTCGACGAACACCCGCGCCGGTCCGCGGTGCCGGTACACCTGATCGTCGTTCACCACGGACGGGTCGAGCGCGGTGGCCTTGATCACCGCTCCGTCGGGCGCCAGGTTCCCGACCGGGAACACGACGGTGCTCGTCAAGCCAGCCGCGCGCGCGGCGTCGGGACCCATGATGACGTCGTCCGGATCGACGGCCGCCGCCGCGGCGAGCCGCGCCCGTGCCGCGCGGCGCCGCTCGCTCGCCGACCACCAGTCGAGCGTTGCATCGAGCGTGTCGCCCGTCGCCGTGAGCACGTCGCCGTGCAACAGGCCCATGCGGCGCAGGTGCAGCATCACCTCGGGCACTCCACCGGCCATGAAGACCTGTACCGTCGGATGGCCGCGCGGGCCGTTCGGGAGGGCATCGACCAGACGCGGCGTGGCGCGATTCACGCGGATCCAGTCGTCCACGGTGGGCGGGCGCAGCCCCGCCGTATGCGCGATCGCGGGAATGTGCAGCAGCAGGTTGGTGGACCCACCGAACGCCGCGTGCACCAGCATGGCGTTCTCGAGCGCGTGCTGGGTCAGGATTCGTTGGAGCGGAATCCCGAGGGCGTGCAGCCGCACCAGCGCGAGGGCGGAGCGGGCGCCAAGCTCGAGCCACGCCGGCTCGCCCGACGGGGCGAGGGCGCTGTGCGGCAGCGCCAGTCCGAACGCCTCCGCCACGACCTGCGACGTCGCCGCGGTCCCCAGGAACTGGCATCCGCCGCCGCTCGACCCGCAGGCGCGACACCCCATTGTGGCTGCATAGTCGAGGCTCACCAGGTCGCGCGCGAACCGGGCGCCCAGGCTCTGCACTTGGCCTGCGTCCTCCGCCCCGACCGCCGGCAGGGTGACCCCGCCGGGGACGATCACGCCTGGCAGCTCGCGGCATCCGGCGAGCGCGAGCATGGTCGCGGGTAGCCCTTTGTCGCACGTGGCGACGCCCATTACGCCTGACGCGGTGGGGAGCGAGCGGATCAGCCGGCGCATGACGACCGCTGCGTCGTTGCGATATGGCAGGCTGTCGAACATCCCGGTGGTCCCCTGGGTGCGGCCGTCGCAGGGGTCGCTGCAGTACGCCGCAAACGGGATCGCCCCCGCCGCGCGCAGCGTCTCCGCCGCCGCGCGCACGAGCAGTCCGATCTCCCAGTGTCCGGTGTGATATCCCAGCGCCACCGGGCTCCCGTCCTCGGCGCGCAGTCCGCCGTGGGTGCTCACGATGACGTACTGCGGGCCCTCGAGCGACCCGGGACTCCAGCCCATACCGACGTTCTGCGTCAGGCCGAAGACGTTGCCGCTCGGCTCGTCGCGCAGCATGTCCGCGGTGAGAGGGAGGCGGCCGGCGGGCCCGTCACCGGCCAGCCGGCCGGCGGCGACAGCTGTGGCGGTGCCGAGCACCGCGTCGAGGGGCGGAGCGTCGAGTCGCCTATGCATGTGCACAACGTTGCGGCGGCGGACCGCGGATCGCCAGCGACGTGTAGGGGCGCAGCATGCTGCGCCCCTACGACGATGATTTCCGGGCTCCCTGAGTGCCGGGAGACATGCCGGTCGTCGTGATCCCCGGGCTGTCGCCCGGGTCAGTGCACCCCCGTGAAGCCTCTTCTGACCCCGGGCGCAAGCCCGGGGTGACTGGAGAGTACGGCCCGCAGTCTCGTCGGGTTGGAACTGTGCTACCGCAACGGCACCAGCAGCGCGAGCACGACGGTGGTCACCATGCTGGTGATGCCGACGGACGCGAGCACCGGAGTCCACGACTTGAGTGTCTCCACCTCCGACACGCCACCCATCTTCGAAAACAGCCAGAAGCCGCTGTCGTTCATCCACGTCCCGACGAGCGACCCGCTGGCGATGGCGGTCGCGACATACACGGCGTGAAACGGAAGACGACCGTTCGCCGGCAGCATGGCTGCCAGCATCGCGGCGGCCGTGATCATCGCCACGGTGCTCGAGCCTTGGGCGATCTTGATCAGGCTCGCGACCCCGAAGCCGAGAAAGAGAAAGACCAGGCCGGCGCCCGTGCCCGCCGCCGCCTCGCTCCCCACGAAGGCCCGCTCGATCACCGGTCCGATCCCCGTGGCCTGCAGCGCGACCCCGAACGCCCCGCTCGCCGCGATGATCAGGATGATGAAACCAGCGCCCATGAGGGACGTGTCGACCATCCGCGCGAGGTCGGCCCGGCTCACGCCGCGCTCCCGCACGTACAGCCACAGGGCGACGGCCGCGGCGACGAGCATCGCCAGGTTGGGGTTCCCGACGATCGCCGTGTAGGGCACGAGCGCCGACCAGAAGGCGGAGTGCACTCCCGGACGTGCCGTCATGGATGCGACTACCGTGTTCGACGATATCAAGAGCACGGGCAGGGTGATGGGCAGCAGGGAGGGGACGAGACCGGGAAGTGGTTGCGTCGCAGCGGCCGGCGCCGCGGCCGCTTGTGGCACGACGGGCATCCGGCGGTCCACCCATCCGGCCAGCAGCAACCCCACCCCGGCCGCGGGCAGTGACACGACCAGACCGACCAGGACCATGGTTCCCAGGTCCACGCCCAGCGTCCCGGCGACCGCCAGCGGTCCGGGGGTGGGTGGCACCAGCGTGTGCGTCGCTCCCGCGCCCGCCGCGATCGCCAGGAGGTACTTGAGATAGTAGCGGTTGGTGCGCGTGTACCCCGAACGGGCCAGGGGGACCAGCAGATAGAAGACCGTGTCGAAGAACACGGGGATCGACAGGACGTAGCCCGTGGCGCACAGCGCCGTCGCGCTGCGCTTCTCGCCCAAGAGGCCGATGAACGCCGTGACGATCCGGTCCGCCGCCCCGCTCTCCATCATCGCCTGTCCGGCGATCGCCGCCAGCGCGATCACGATCCCGATGGTGCCCGCGGTGCGACCGAAGCCCTCCGCCACGCGCGCGATCTTCGCCGCGGGGTCGCCGGGCGCGAGCAGGCTGACCACGATCGCGGCGGCGATCAGAGCCAGAAACGCGTTGAGGCGGAGCCCGAGGATCCCGCCGAGGATCGTGGCCATTCCCACGAGCAGGATCAGCAGGGGATGCATGTGCGCTCAATACTATGGCGGACTCAGTGAGAGCGGTACCAGGAGCGTGGCGGCCGAGAGGCGGCGGTCAGCGCAACGTGTCGCCGAACGGCCCCCGGTCACCGAACCGTTGGGAGAGGCGCAGGGGAAAGACGCGCTCGCATGCCGGACACTCCATCTCGACGGCGCCCTCGGGCAACGCCGCGCGGCGACTGCAGCGCGGACACACGGCGTAGCGCGATCCCCACTTGACCGGCAAGTCGACCGCGTCGTAGGGACGGTCGACGACGGACCACACATCCGGGCGCACCGTCACGATTTCCAGCGCGTCGCGTGGCACGCTGCGGGTACGCTGGAACACGTCGAGCCAGGCGGCGTCCGTCGTGAGACGCACGACTTGATACCAGGCGCCGCGCCGCACGCCTAGGTTCGCGTCGCCCGCCACCCGGGCCCAGGGGGGCACGTCCGGCATAGTCTCCCTTCGGGCAGGGGGGGGCGCGCCCCGCACCACTACTTTGACACTCGACGCTCCGCGGCGCCCGTGACCCTGATCACCTAGTCCCCCCCCCGGACGTAGACCACGGCCGCACGCAGCGCTCTTGGCTGCTCGCGACCGCGAGCTCCAGCCCGCGCATGACGTCGAGTGCGCGCTCCGGCGTGACCGCCAGCTGCGCCTTGCCCAGTATGGCGTCTCGCAGGTTCTCGTAATAGTGCGTGAAGCTCGAAGGGGTGGTGGGGATCGTGCGCGTCCCCTCGGGGCTTGTGAGCTTGCCGTATAGCTCCGCGGGCTCGACGTCCCAATCCGGCTCGTCGGGCGTGCGGCCGGCCTTCAGCGCGGCCTCCTGTGGATCGAGGCCGTACTTGACGAACGAGCCCTTCGTTCCGTGCAGGGCAAAGGACGGCGCCAACGGCTGCGCGAGCATCGAGCCTCGCAGCGTCGCCCGCATACGCGGGTAGCGTAGGGTGACGTCGAACGCATCGTCCGCGGCCGCGCCGTCGCGCTCGATCCGAATGTCGGCGGAGATCGCTTCGGGAATCCCGAAGAGCAACAGTGCCTGGTCGAGCAGGTGCGGTCCCAAGTCGAACCAGACGCCTGAGCCGGGCAGGGGCTGCTCGCGCCATGCGCCCGGCCGGAGCTCGAGACGGAAGCGATCGAAGTGCGCTTCGTAACTCACGATGCGGCCGAGCACGCCGTCCGCCACGACCCGCTGTACCGTGACGAAGTCGCCGGTGTAGCGACGCTCTTGATAGACCGACAAGACACGCCCGTTCTGTCTCGCTACCTGGACGAGATCCTCGGCTTCTGCGACGGTTGTGGTGAACGGCTTGTCGACGACGACGTGGCGACCGGCGAGCAGGCATTGCCGCGCGATCGGATGATGCGACGTGTTGGACGTGACCACGACGACGAGGTCGATCGGTCGGGCGAGCAGCTCGTCGACGCTCGCGACGAACGTGACGTCGGGATAGCGGGGATCGGATGCGCCGTTGCGCCGTACGATGGTCGTGAGCTGCAGCCCCGCGACCGCGCGGATAACCGGGGCGTGGAACACCTGGCCCCCAAAGCCGAACCCGACGAGCCCGACGTTCAATCGCTCGTCATGATGAACAGCGGGGCTCCGTCGAACTTGTAGATCGGCCGCAACCGATCGGTGTTGTAGTACTTGGCGACGTCCACCACCTTCTTCTCCGTCGTCACGCTCGCGATCGGCACCGTGTCGTAGAAGCCGCGGTGGATGCTGACGAGGCGACCGTACTCTTTGCGCGCCACCAGATCGAGCGCCAGGTTGCCGAACGCCATCGGGACGATGGAATCGAGCGCGTCCGGGTCGCCCGAGCGCACCAGGTAGCCGAGCCGCTGGTTGACGACGTCGATACGCCGGCCCTTGTTGTATTTCGGCGACGCGTCCCTCAGCGCCACACCCACCTGTTCGCCGATGCCGCCGAGCTTGCGGTGGCCGAACATGTCGGTCTCCTCGCCCTCGTACGTCATGCCGTCGTGCGTGGCGAGGCGCGCGCCCTCCGACACCAGCACGACCGCGTAGCGGCTGGGATTCTTGTTGCGGTCCTGCGTGAGCAGCTCCGCCAGCCGCTCCACGTCGGCGGGGTGCTCGGGAATGACGCAGCGATCCGCCGCACCCGCCATGGTGGGGAGCAGGGCGGTGAAGCCGGCGTAGCGCCCGAACACCTCGATCACCAGAAAGCGCTCGTGCGAGCCAGCCGATGTACGCAGCCGGTGCGTCAGCTCGATGGTGCGCGTCACGCAGGTGCTGAAGCCGATGCAGTAGTCGGTGCCGTAGACGTCGTTGTCCATCGTCTTGGGGATGGCCACGACGTTCATCCCTGCGTCGTGCAACCGCTTGCCGTAGCTCAGCGTATCGTCGCCGCCGATGGGAATGAGGACGTCCACGCCGATGTGCTCCAGGTTCTTGAGCACGTCCTTGGTGATGTCGTTGACGTCCTGGTCGTAGCCGGTGAGGTGGGCCGGCACGCGGGCGCGGGGCAGGTGGCTCGGCCGCACGCGCGAGGTGTGGAGGAACGTGCCGCCGGTGCGGCCCGCGCGGTTGACCGTCGCTTCCGTGAGCGGCTGCACGTTCTCGCTGTTGTCGGCCTTCGCGTCGCGTACATAGTCGACGAGCCCCGACCAGCCGCGGCGAATGCCGACGACGTTGTAGCCGTCGCGCAGCGCGCGAATGGTGATCGCCCGGATGGCGGGATTGAGACCGGGGACGTCGCCGCCGCCGGTCAGAATAGCTATGGTGCCTTTTCCCATGGAGACAAGATACGGCCAAGCTGCGATCTTTTCACGAAACCCCACGGGGTGTTGACAGTCGTGGACCGCGTCCCCTCCTTGTAGGGTCCAAAACGCCCGAGCCATTGCGTATGCAACCCCCGCGTTTCGAGTTCAGCCTGGTGGCCGCGAGCCTCACCCTCGCAGCGTGTGGCGCCGGGGCGGCGCCCGGCCCGTTTCACCCGCCCGTTCCCAGCCCATCGGCCTCGGAGGCGCCCAGCGCCTTCGACAACAAGAGCAACGGCGTGGTCGATGATTCGACCCACGACGCCGACCGGGAGAGCTTTGACGAGGTCGAGGACATCGAAGATGGGTTGGGACCGCTCTACAATGCGCAGTCCTGCCGCGAGTGTCACCAGAACCCGACATCGGGCGGGCCCAGCCAGGTCAGCGAGCTGCGCGTCGGCCACGTCGACTCCGCCGGACAGTTCCGTAACCCCGACATCCCGATTGCGCGTGGCGCGGTCGTGATTTCTGGGCGCACGCTGGTCAACGATCGCGCCATTTGCCCGAACGCCACATTCCCCGACTCTGAGATCCAGGAGCGGGTCCCGGACACGGAGACCATCCGCACGTTCCGGCTCTCGCTCAATCTCTTCGGGGACGGGCTGGTCGAAGCCGTCGCGGATCAGACGCTGCTCGAGCTGGCGCGGGAACAGCGCCGGGCCACGAGAGGACGGATCCACGGACAGGCGCTGTGGGTCCCAATCCTGGAAGCGCCGGGGCACACGGCGGTGGGGCGGTTCGGCTGGAAGGATCAGCACGCCAGCCTGCTGTCGTTCGCCGGTGACGCCTACGTGAACGAGATGGGGATCACGAGCCGCTTGTTCCCCGACGAAGTGACCGACCTCTGCAACACCGCGGACGAGCCCAACAACAAGCCGGACTCGACCGGGCTCGAGGACATCGACCGGTTCGCGCGCTTCATGCGCGCCACCAAGGCGCCCGCCCGTGACCGGGTGCTCGCGACGACCCCACAGGCGATGAGGGGGTCCGTGTTGTTCGACAGTATCGGGTGCGCCCTCTGCCACGTCCCGACCCTGACGACGGTCCCGGCCGGCAGCGCGATCAATGGCGGCACGTTTACGGTGCCGCCCGCGCTCGGCGACAAGGTGTTTCATCCCTTCGGAGACTTCCTGCTGCACGACGTCGGGACCGGGGACGGGATCGCCGTGGCGATGCAGGAGCACTACGGCCGCAGGGTCTATCAGACCGTGTGGCGGGAGTTCGTGTTGGACAGCCTCTCGCGGGGCCGCAACAGGATCCGTACCGCCCCACTGTGGGGGGTGCGGCTGCGCCCGCGGTTGATGCACGACGGGGCCTCCCTGACGTTCCGCGACGCGATCCTGCGCCACCGCGGCGAAGCCAGCGACGTAACGCGCCGGTTCCGGAGGCTGGCGGAGCGCGACAAGGCTGCCATCGCGGAGTTCTTGAAGTCGCTCTAAACCGTCCTCGAGAGGAGCGCGCGTGAAAAGTCGCACTCTGGGCCCCACCGGCTACCCTGTCAGTGAGCTCGGCTACGGCGGCTGGGGGCTCGGCGCCGACATGTGGCGTGGCGTCGACGACGCCCAGACACGTGAGGCACTGCGCGCGGCCGTGGACCAGGGCGTCACGTTCTTCGATACCGCGCTGGCGTACGGTACCGGACACAGCGAGCGCCTCATCGGCGAGGTGCTGCGCGACGACATCCGCGCCGGTCGCGTCCGGGTCGCCACCAAAGTGCCGCCGCTCAACAACGAATGGCCGGGGCGGGCGGATCGGCCGCTCGCCGCGGTATTCCCCGCTCGACACGTGGCGGCGAGCACGGAAACGTCGCTCACGAATCTCGGCGTCGAGGCCCTGTCGCTGCAACAGCTCCATGTCTGGCACGACGCCTGGCTGGACGATCCGGAGTGGACGGCGTGCTATGACCGGATGGTCCGCCTGAAACGCGAAGGGAAAGTGCTGCATTGGGGCATCTCGATCAACGACCATGCGCCCGAGACCGCGCTGCGCGTGCTCCAGAATCCGCTGTTCGAGACCGCTCAGGTCATTTACAACATCTACGATCGCTCGCCCGAGACGGCGCTGTTCGGGCTGGCACGGACCAAGCCGCTCGGGATCATCGCGCGGGTGCCGTTCGACGAGGGCGCGCTCACCGGGCAGATCCGGTCCACCACCGTGTTTCCTCCCGGCGACTGGCGCGGGGAGTACTTTAGCGGCGACCGGCGCGCCGAGGCGGAGCGCCGGGCGCAGGAGCTGGCGCAGCTGCTCGATGGGGAGGTCGAGACGCTGCCCGAGCTGGCCCTGCGGTTCTGTCTCTCGTCGCCCGCGGTGTCGACGGTGATTCCCGGAATGCGTCGCCCGGCTCACGTGCGCCAGAACGCGGCGGCGGCGGCGAAGGGTCCGTTGTCGCCCGGACTGCTTGCCAAGCTGCAGGCGCATGCCTGGAACAAGAACTGGTACCCGGCCTAGTGTCAGCTGCCGGGATGGTACTCTCGCTCCGTATGCCCCACCAGCTGCGGGCGGTAGAAGTACACGTTCCTCAAGTTGCCCGTGACGTAGCGCTCCGCCTCGTCGGAAAAGTGGACCGAGCGCGGGTCGCCGCTTTCGCCGCCCGCCGTGACCGCCTGGGCCCGCACGCTGTCGCCGAATTCGACCACGGCCACGAAGCTGTTGCCGCTCGCGCCATACCACCGCTTGGTGTTGGGGTAGGCGCGCGCGGCGAACGAGGCAAGCGATCCCCAGACCGACGAGGTGAACGGCACGGGGACGCTGGGCCGCGCATCGTCGAAGTGAGACGCGATCGCGTCGTCGAGCCGCTGGAACCGGTTGATTTCCCCCCACGGCGTCCGCCACGTCCCGAAGTCCGCGGTGAGGCGCGCTGTGGCCGCAGCGAGCGACGCGAGCAGCTCTGCGTCGGTGCTCCGGTTCGCGGCGTAGCTCACGGCGGACATGCCCGACTTGCGCGCTTCGTCCGCGACACGCCGCAGCAGGTCGCTGCCCCAGAACACGGCCAGGGACGTCGCCACGGAGCCGGCTTCCCAGCGATAATCCCAGCCGCGCAGCTCTGCGAGCTCGTCGGAGAGCCTCTCCCTGAGTGAGTCCGCGGCCGGGAGGCGGTCGTAGGCACGGACGAGCGGCGGCAGCATCCGCTCGAAGGCGGGGAGGTAGGAGTCGAATCCCGCGGCCACGAGCGCGTGCATGGTCCAGGACGTGGGGCGCGCGAGCAGCCGCAAGGCGTGGTAGCCGCGCGCCGTCTCTTCCGCGCCGGTCTCCACGTAGCGGGGGTAGTCCGCCCGCCTCGGGCTGTCGGGACCGGCGGCCGACCAGGGCCAGTTGTTCGAGTTGTACACCCACCCCACCGCGGGGTTGACCACGTTGGGCGTCTCCTCGAAGGAGAGAACGCCACGATAATCGGTGGCGGGGCTGCTGCCGTCCACCGGCTCGGTCCAATCGAACGCGGTGTCGCGTCGCGGGATGTAGTTCGAATGGAGGTAGGCGATGTTCCCTTGGGCGTCGGCGAAGACCGTGTTGTTGGACGAGTTGGTGTGCAGCTCCATGATCCTGCGGAACGCCGCGTAGTCTCGCGCCTTGGTGCGCGTGTAGGACTGAATCAGGGCGTTGACCGGGCTCTGCATCAGAGCGACGGTCACCCAGCGGTCGCCCTGGCGGCGGACGACGGGTCCGTGCGCGGTGTAGTAGACGGTGAAGCTCCGCCGCGCCAAGCCGCTGTCGGTCTTGAAGGGGACGGCGAGCGTGCGGGCGCGGACCGGCGGCTCGCGATCGCCGTGGCGGTAGTAGGTCCGGCCGCCGCGCTGCACCACCGTTTCCAGAAACTCGTCGATGTTGTCCACCCCGCTCGAGGTGTGCATCCAGCCGCAGGTCGGGTTGAACCCCTGATACACGAAGAACTGCCCCCACGTCACCGCGCCGTACGCATCGAGGCCCTGGTCGCTCGCCATCTGCAGCTCGGAGCGAAAGTAGAACGATGTGTGCGGATTGATCCACAGGAGCGCATGGTGGTCTCGCGTGAGCTTCGGCGCGATGGCGATGCCGTTGGACCCGCCCCCCTCGGGGGGTGGGGGTGATCCGTCGCCCCGCGGGAGCGGCGCCTCGGCCGGCGCGCCGCCGTAGAACGCCGCGAGGTCCGCGAGGTCCACGCGCTCGATGTCGCCCCCGATGCTCCCTTCGGTGAATGACAGCGCCATCCAGGGCTCGAAGCGCGTGATCACGCGCGGTTTCACCTCCGGGTGCTTGTAGAGAAAGAAGTTCAGCCCGTCGGCAAAGGCGTCCATCAGGCGCCGCAGCCAGGCCGGGCTGCGGCGGTACTGCGCCCGCAGGGAGTCGGGCTCGATGAAGAGCTTCATCCGCAGGTCGCTATAGATCGCGGCGGGGCCATCGGCCTCGGCCAGCCGGCCGAGCGCGTTCAGGTAGTTCGTCTCGATGCGGTTGAAGTCGTCCTCGGCCTGGGCGTACTCCATCCCGAACACGGCGTCGGCGTCGGTCTTCCCATAGACGTGCGCGATGCCCCAATCGTCGCGGATGATGGTGACGTTGCGTGCCTCGCGCTCCCAGCGGGCGACGTCCGTGCCCTGGCTCAACCAGGCGAGGCCGAGCGTGAGGAGTGCGGTGACGGTGTGCATGCGGCGGTGATGCTACGGCCGGGTCACCGTCAGCCCCGTCACCAGGCCCTCCGTGTTGTGCGCGAAGCGGATCCCGTAGATGCCGTCGGTGGACTTGAGCTTCCCCGGCGCCACAACGTCGGCCCTGGCGTAGGTGCCGACGACCGTGCCGTTGATGAGGCAGCTCACCTTGTCCCCTTTCACCGACAGCGCGATGTCCTGCGTGACGGGCTGGCCCGGGGCGGCCGCACGGTGCACGGCGGCGTTCGCCTCGCCCTCTCGCCCGTTCATCCTGAAGGCGTCAGGGCCGAACCCCCGAACGATGAAGGTCCCGTTCCCGTACGCCTCACAGTACAACAGGCTCTCGTGGTCGGTGCCCAGGTCGGTCCCGCCGATGAAGACGCCGTAGGGGTGCGGGTGATCGTTCAAGTTCATGTACTTGGGCTCGGTGAAGGTCGCCTTGACCGTATAGTCGCCCTGGGCCGTGTT
>Ga0209577_10003939_pt1 | contig 14002 bp, 12 predicted proteins | sample GraSoiAngelo_109_FD_185874 | JGI IMG/M metagenome (GOLD analysis project Ga0209577, IMG submission 185874) | Grasslands soil microbial communities from the Angelo Coastal Reserve, California, USA - 14_0903_12_20cm (SPAdes) (version 2) | ecosystem: Environmental > Terrestrial > Soil > Grasslands...
GAGCCGCGCGACCGAGTAGAAGACCCCGCCCACGAAGACGAGCGGCAGGATGAGGATGTTGTTCACGAACATGTGGTGGTCGAAGATCTCGGCGTAGATCCCGACCACGGTTCCGAGCGCGGCGAACAGCAACAGCCCGAGGGCGATCGCCGCCACCAGCACGATCGGCTCGCGTATCGGCGTGCCGGTGATGGGCACGGCGATCGCGCCTAGCCCCAGCCCGATCGCAACCGAGCGGACGATGCCGCCAACCTGGTAGCCGATGTTCATCTGCCAGGCGTGCATGGGCGCCGACAGCACGTCGTTGATGTAGCGGTCCGACCGCGCCTGGAACACCGACGACGAGTTGTTGCTGTACGCCGCCTGGACCATCGCCATCGTGATCAGCCCGGGCACGATGAACTCCCGGTACGGGAAGCCGTCGATGTGGCGGATCCGGCCGCTCAGGGAGAACCCGAAGACCACGATGAACAGCGCGGACGCGATGATCGGAGCGAGGACAGTCTGGGTCCACAGCTTGGAGACCCGAAGCGTCTCGCGCTTGAAGAGCCAGAGCAGCCCGCGGTTGCCGGTCACATCGCCCCCATGGCCTTCACGTAGACGTCGGCGAGGCTGTCCGCGCTGTATGCGTCGCGCAGGCGCTCCGAGGTGTCGCGGGCGATGAGCTCGCCGTGGCGGATCAGCGCGATCTCCTCGCACAGCACCTCCGCCTCCTCCAGGTAGTGCGTGGTGAGGAGGATCGTGGTGCCCTCCTCGTGGAGCCGGCGGATGTAGCGCCACAGCTCCTGCCGGAGCTCGAAGTCAACCCCCGCGGTCGGCTCGTCGAGGATCACGAGCCGCGGCCGGTGCATGAGCGCGCGGGCGAGCAGCAGGCGGCGGCGCATCCCGCCGGACAGCCGCGGCGTGCGCACGTCGGCCTTGGAGGCCAGGTCGAAGACGTTGATCATCTCGGCGGCGCGGCGGCAGGCGTCGTCCTTCGTCATCCCGAACCAGCCGCCGTGGTAGATGAGCGTCTCCTCCACGGTCAGGAAGCGGTCCAGGTTGATGTCCTGCTCCGCGAGGCCGATCCAGCTCCGGGCCAGCAGCGAGCCCGCCGGCTCGCCGAACACGAGTACCTCGCCCGAGGTGATCCGAATCAGGTTGCAGACCGCGCTGATCAGCGTGGTCTTGCCGGCCCCGTTCGGACCGAGCAGGCCGAAGAAGGTGCCCTCGGGGATCTCCAGGTTGAAGTCGCGGAGCGCGGTCGTGCCGTCGTCGTAGCGCTTTGTGAGGTTGCGGATGTCGAGGGCAGGCACGAACCCGAGGTTAGGGCCTTAGCTCCGCTCCCCCAGCCGCCTGCCGTACTGGCGCGCGTAATAGTCCAGGTACTCGCCCGAGCGGATCGGCGACCACCACCACTCGTTGTCGCGGTACCAGTCGACGGTCAGAGGCAGGCCCTCCTCCAGGTGCACGCGCGGCTCCCAGCCGAGCGCGCGGACCTTGTCGGATGCCAGCGAATAGCGCCTGTCGTGACCGGGCCGGTCGGTCACGTGCTCGATCAGCGACTCGTCGCGGCCGGCGAGCTCGAGCAGGCGGCGGACCAGCACAATGTTGGCCTCCTCGTCGGGCCCGCCCACGTTGTAGACCTCGCCCGGCTCGCCACGCAGGAGGACGAGGTCGATCGCCCGCGCGAAGTCCTCCATGAAGAGCCAGTTGCGCACCTGCATGCCGTCGCCGTAGACGGGGATGCGGTCGCCCGCCAGCGCGTTGAGCAAGCACAGCGGGATCAGCTTCTCGGGGTACTGGCGCGGTCCGTAGTTGTTCGAGCCGCGGCAGATGGAGGCGTGGGTGCCGTAGGTGTGCACGTGCGCCGAGACGAGCAGGTCGCCGGCGGTCTTCGTGGCGCTGTATGGCGACGACGGGTTGAGCGGCGACTCCTCGGTGAACGAGCCCGACGCGATCGACCCGTAGACCTCGTCCGTGGACACCTGCACGTAGCGGCCGACCCCCGCCTCGCGTGCGGCGTCGAGCAGCACGCCGGTGCCGATCACGTGCGTGCGTGCGAACGCCTCCTGGTCGGCGATCGAGCGGTCCACGTGGGACTCCGCCGCGAAGTTCACGATCGCGTCGCAGCCCTGGGCCAGCTCGCGCACCAGGTCGCGGTCCTCGATCGCGCCCTCCACGAACTCGATCCGGTCCTCCACGTCGGCCAGGTTCTCCCGCCGGCCGGCGTAGGTGAGCTTGTCGAGCACCACCACCTCGTCGCCGCGGTCCTCGAGCACCACCCGCACGTAGGCCGACCCGATGAAGCCGGCCGCCCCCGTCACGAGCAGCCTCATCGCGCCACGGCCCGCTCGGCCAGGTAGCTGCGCAGCCCGTTCTGCCAGTCGGGGAGGTAGAAGGCATAGTCGCGCTCGGTCCCGAGCACCGAGTACGCCGGCCGGCGCGCAGGCCGCGGAAACTCCTCGGTTGTGCACGAGAGCGTCCGGCACTCCACGCCGGCCTGCTCGAAGATCTCCACCGCGAACTCGAACCACGAGCACGCTCCTCCGGCGGCGATGTGGTGCAGCCCGTGGTCGTCGCCGTCTAGCAGGCGGACGAGCGCGTCGGCGAGGTGGCCCGTGTAGGTGGGGCAGCCCACCTGGTCCCGGACGACCACGACCTCCCCGAGCTCACGCCCCAGCCGGAGCATCGTCTCCACGAAGTTGCGCCCGTTCGCGCCGAACAGCCACGAGCTGCGCACCACGAAGTGCTGCGGGTTCGCCGCCGCCACCTGGTGCTCGCCCGCGAGCTTGGTCGCCCCGTAGACCGAGAGCGGGTGAGGCGTGTCCGACTCGATGTATGGGCGCCGGCTCTCGCCGTCGAACACGTAGTCGGTCGACGGGTGGACCACCGGCGCGCCGACGTAGGCGGCGGCGGCCGCCACAGTCCCCGCCGCGGTCGCGTTCAGTCGCTCAGCCGGGCGGGGATTGGCCTCGGCTCCGTCCACGTCGGTCCAGGCGGCGCAGTTGATGACAGCGTCCGGCGCGGCGCGTGTGACCGCCCGCTGCACGCGCGGCGCGTCCGTCACGTCGAGGTCGGAGTGCTCGAGCGCGATCACCTCGTGGTTCACGAACTCGGCCGCTCGCACCACGTCGCGACCGAGCATGCCGCCGGCTCCGGTTACCAGGATCCGCATGCGCTAAGGATGGCGGCTGAGCTAGAGAATCGCGATCTCGGCGTTGTCGCCTACCACGAAGCGGTAGGCGCGCGGCTGCGCCGGTCCGCGCGCGATCCGCACGTTGCGCCCGATCAGGCTGGCCTCGAGCCGGCCCTCCAGGTCGCGGATCGACGAGCCCTCCATCACGATCGAGTACTCGAGCTCGGCTCCGTCGATCGTCACGTCCTCCGCGATCGCGGTGTAGGGCCCGATGTAGGCGTTCGCGATCCGCGACCCGCGGCCGATGATCGCGGGGCCCCGGACGGTGGAGCGTTCGAGCGTCACCCCTGGCTCGATCACCACCCTGCCCTCCACGCGGGAGTCGATCAGCTCGCCCTCGATCCGCTCGTCGAGGTCGTCCAGGATCAGCCGGTTGGCGTCGAGCATGTCCTGCACCTGGCCGGTGTCCTTCCACCAGCCGCGCACGATGTGCGGGTCCACAGTCATGCCGGCGTCGATCAGGTGCTGGATCGCGTCGGTGATCTCGAGCTCCCCCCGCCACGATGGCTGGATGGCGCGTGCCGCCTCCAGGATCGGCGGGGTGAACATGTAGACCCCGACGAGCGCGAGGTCGGAGCTCGGGTCCTTCGGCTTCTCCACCAGCCGGGCCACGCGATCCCCGTCGAGCTCGGCAACCCCGTAGTTCTCGGGGTCCGGTACCTGGGTCAGCAGGATCAGCGCGTCGGGCTGCTGGGAGCGGAACTGCGTCACGAGCTCCACGATCCCGTCGCGGAGCAGGTTGTCTCCGAGGTACATCACGAACGGCGAGTCGCCCAGGAAGTCCTCCGCCGTGATCACCGCGTGCGCCAACCCGCGCGGCGCGTCCTGCTCGATGTAGGTGATCGAGACGCCGAACCGCTCTCCGTCGCCCGCGGCCTCGCGGATCTCGGCGCCCGTGGCGGGCGCGATGATGATCCCGATGTCGCGGATGCCGGCCTCGGCGAGCGACTCGATCCCGTAGAAGAGCACCGGCTTGTTGGCGACCGGCACGAGCTGCTTCGCGCTCGTGTGGGTGATGGGCCGCAGCCGCGTGCCCTTCCCGCCCGAGAGGATCAGTCCCTTGAGGTCGGCCACCTAATACTTACCGCCAAGCTTGTGGTGGTCCCAGCTGACCACCCGGGTGGGGACGAAGCGGAGGCCCACCCGCTTCGGTGCCTGGGCCTCGACCATCGCCCGGACCTCGGGCCCGAGCTCGCCGCCCGTGTACCGCTCGAACAGCGCCAGCCCGTACTCGGCGACGCGCGCGGGCTCGTGCTCCACCTCCACGTCGCACTCCAGCATCGTTCCCCGCAACTCGTGGTACTGGACGCCGTCCTCCACCTGCAGGGTGGCCCGCGGATCGCGTTCGAGGTTGCGCGCCTTCTGCGACCTCGCATACGTCCAGCCCCGTAGCTCCATCCCCTCGGCCACGTACCAGAGCGGCACCAGGTGGGCCCGGCCGTGCGGACCGATCGTCGCGCAGCTCACGATCATCTGCTCGGCGAGGAACGCGCGCAGCTCCTCGTTCGTCATACGGATCTGGTCGCGACGGGACGGCAAGGCCGCGAAAGCCTACGAAGGTTCAGGATTGGCGTCCGCTTCCCGGTGGTATACGCGGATGCGGTGAATTCGGGGGGAGGCACCGCGCGCTAGTCGCGGCGCTGGGTGCCGCGCTCGTCCCGGCGACCCGGCTCCCAGCAGCCGCGGCAGCGCTGCGCTCTACCGCTTTGCGGCGCCCGCCTAATGCTTCGCGGCGCCGGCGAGCTGCTCCGCCGCCTCCAGGACCGCAAGCCGGGCCTCCTCGGGCTCCATCACGACCGCGTCGCCGGCCTCTTTGAGGATCTCCCGCACGAGCCAGTCGTCGCCCGCGTAGTGGACCTCGACCACCACGGCGCCATCGCGCAGCTCCTCCACCACCCGGCGGTCCTCGCGCGCCCAGCGCGCCCGCTCGGGTGAGACCCAGACGCGGGCCGCCCGGGACGCCGGCACCTCGCCGGTGCGCGGCCAGCCGTGCACGTCGGGCTCGATCCCGGGGCGTGGATCGAATTCGTCATCGGTCATCGTGGCGGTCCGGATGCGGTCGAGCCGGAAGCTGCGAGGGGCGTCCTTGTCGGGATCGAACGCGTGCACGTACCAGCCCTCCTGGCCGTTGAGCAGCTGGTAGGGCTCCACCCTGCGGGTGGTGAACAGGTCCTCGTTCTCCTTGTAGTACTCGAGCTCGAGCAGCCGCTGCTCGGCGATCGCGCGGCTCACCACCTGGGCGACCTCGGAGTCGTCGCCGGTGGCGGTGGTGATCTGGAGGCCCTCGGTCGCAGGGTCCCGGCCCAGCGCCGCGACGATCTTCTCGCGCGCGGAGGCGAGCGAGCCCTCCGGAATGTGGTCGCCGAGCAGGTCGATGGCCGCGATCAGCGCCTTTGCCTCCAGCGGGAGCAGGCGGGCCGGCTTGGCGAAGTTGTCGCCGTAGGGCTCGGGATCCACCTCGATCTCGTCGCCGTGCACCTCCGCGTAAAGCACGTAGCTGCCGCCGCCGAAGTTCACGACGTTGAGCACGTCGATGTCCTCGCGCAGCTCGACGTCGGTCACCTGGAGGCTGTCGCGCACCGCGCCCACGTCCAGCCGCACGCCCTGCCGCGCAGCGTCGATGAGGATCCCGGCGAGGGTGACCAGCCGCGCGAACCGCTCGGGGCGGATCGGAGCCAGCTCCCGGCCGTTCGAGTCGGCGTCGGCTCGCCCATCCGCCTTCCGCGTGCGCCGCTTCGGCGGCGCCGGCTCGAGCGGCTCGGCGTGGCGCTCCACGATCAGCCGCACGCGCTCCGCGGCCTCCTCTGCGAGCTCGGGCGGATCCAGGATCCGTGCCCGCTCGCCGAGCCCGAGCACCCAGGACACGATCTGGCGGGATTCGGCGTATTCGGTCTCGAACACCACCCCCTCGTCCGGGGCGTCGTCGACCTCCGCGGCCGGCACGCTGGTGCCGGCGTGGCCGAAGTGCCGCTCCACAAGCCAGTCGATCCGGTTCGAGACCCAGATCCGCGCGGTGCCGGCGGGATCGCCCAGCTGCCAGTCGGTGCGGGTGGCGTAGACGCGCGGGTCGAAGTCCTCGGGCGGTGGGAAGTCGTGCTCGGCCTTCGATGCGTAGCCCACCTTGCCCCGAATTCGAGACAGGCGGAAGACCCGCACGTCGTCGCGCTCGTGCGAGTGGCCGACGAGGTAGAACTGCCCCCCGCGGAAGAGCAGGTGGTAGGGATCGACCTTCCGCTGCTCCTGGGCGTCCCGCCCCATCGTGTAGTAGCTGAACACGATCGTCTTGCGCCGGAAGATCGCCGTCTCGATCTTCGACAGCCGCTGGGACAGCTCGCGCCCGCCCGCGGCCGCGGTAACGCCGAGCGCCACCGAGCGGTGCTCGGGCGCGGCGAGCGGCGACGGCTTCCCCCAGGACAGCTGCTGGAGAGCCAGCCGCAGCGGCTCCGCATAGGCGAACTCGCCGTCCAGGAGCGATAGCGCCGTGCGCAGCGCACCGAGCTCGGAGTCTGAGAACTCGATCGCCGGGAGGTAGAAGTTCTGCGGCGGCAGCGAGTAGTTCTCCGCCTCGTAGTACCCCTCTGCCGGCTTGTCCACCTTCAGCTCGATGCCCAGCGACTCGAGCTCGGCCCGATCGGCGTAGAAGCGGCGAGCGAACGCGTCGTCGTTCATGCCCGAGTAGCCCTCCACCTCCTGCTTGATCTCGAGGGCCGTGACCGGCCGCCGTTCGGCCATGAGGAACGAGATCAGCGAGAGCTGGCGGATGAGCTTCTCGGTGTCCTTGGCCACGGGGAATCCAGAATACGAGCGAACCGCCGCCCGCTGGGCCGTGCCCTCCACGGGCGCCGGACCGATTCCCGCTGTTTGCGACCTTCGCCCTGTGCGAGCGTTAGTGACCTGAGTCGCTTAGGCCGCTTCGCCCAGCCCGCGCGTGGCGAAGTACGCGGGCCCGGCCAGCGCGCGGTCGAACTGCGACCAGCGCTCGCCGCCGGCGAGCCCCTTCTCGAGCCGGTCGAAGCTCCCGAGCCGCCCGCCGAGGTTGTCGATCATGTGCACGAGCGTGGCCTCGCGCGTGCACGGAACCACGGGGCTGCCGTGCTCGAGCTGTCCGTGGTGGGAGAGGATGATGTGCAGCAGGCCCTCAGCACGGGCGGGCGGGAAGCCGGACATGTCCTCGATCGCCCGGCGGACCGTGTAGTAGCCGAGCGGGATCTCGGCTTGAAGCTTCCCGGCGTCGGTGAGCTCGATGGCGCCGCCCTCCATGGCGTAGGCCTCGATCTTCCCGATGTCGTGGAGGAGCGCTCCCGTGACCGCCAGGTCGCGGTCGATCCCGGGGAAAGTGGCCGAGATCGCACTGACCGCCCTGGCCACCGTCAGGCAGTGCTCGAACAGCCCGTGGCGGTAGGCCTGGTGGTAGTGCTTGGCCGCCGGGGCGTCCTTCCACCGCTCCCACACCGGCGAGCCGTCCGACAGCAGCCGCTCCAGCAGCCCGCGCAGGTCCCGGTCCTGCACCGTGACGACGAGCTCACGCAGGTCGGCGACCATCTGGCCATAGGCCGAGGACGGGCCGTCGTGGAGGTCTGCCGGGTCGTACTCGCCGTCCAGGGCCGGCCGCAGCGACCGGATCGTGACACACGCGCCGTAGCGCGGATCGACGCTGAAGGTGCCGTCGGCGAACACGACCGATCCCGGCGCCGCGGCCTCGGCCGCCGCGTCGACGCCATCCCACACCACGGCCTCGACCGCGCCTGTCACGTCACCGAGCTGGAGCTTGAGGAAGGAGTCCCCGTTCTTCTTGCTGCGCCGTGCGACGTCGCGGACCACGAACGCCGACTCCACCCTGGCGCCGTCCGCGAGCTCGCGCACGAACAGCTTGGAGGGCTGCGCCCCGGTGCTGTCGAGGGTCGGCTGGGCTGCGCTCGGGGGGACCATGACGGAGGGCCACGGTAGATCGAGGCCCGGACGCATCCGGCCCGATAGGGTCCGCCGGGATGAGAGGCGTGCTGGTCGCGGGGGGCACCGGAGCGCTTGGTGCTGGGGTCCTCCGGGCGCTGCTCGAGGGCGGCTATCCGGTGACCGCCACCTGGGTCCTCGAGAAGGAGCAGGAGCGCGTTGAGAGGGAGTTCGCCGGCGCGGACGGGCTCACGCTCGTGCAGGCGGACCTGATGGAATCGGCCGGCGCGGAGGCGGCAGTGGCGGCGACGGGCGACGTCGGCGCGGTCGTGAACCTTGTCGGCGGCTTCGCCGCGGGGCCGGTCGCGCACGAGACCGAGCCCGAGGAATACGACCGGATGCTGCGCCTGAACCTGCGGCCCGGCTTCCTCCTCGTCCGCGCCGCGTTTCCCCGCCTGCTCGAGGCGGGCGGCGGCGCGTACGTGGGCGTCTCGGCGCGGCCGGCGCTGCGGCCCTTCCGCGGCGCCTCCGCGTACGTCACGGCCAAGGCGGCCGTGCTCGCGTTCGTCAAGGCCCTGGATGCCGACTACGGCGCCGACGGCATCCGCTGCAACGCCATCCTCCCGAGCGTGATCGACACGCCCGCGAACCGCGCCGCCACGCCGGACGCGGACTTCTCGAAATGGGTCCCGCCGGACGAGATCGGGCGCGTGGTGCGGTTCCTGGTCTCGGACGAGTCTGCGCCGACGAGTGGCGCGGGAATTCCGGTTTACGGGCGGGCCTGAGGCAGGCCCTATAAAACGCGACGGGCCGCCCGAGGGGGACGGCCCGTCACGCGCGCAGCCATGCGCCTAATTGCCCTTGTGCCATTCGTGGCGGACAAGCTTCTCCCCCTGCCAGATCGGCGAGCGTAGCGACATCCTCCGGCAGCGTCGACCCGCCCCGGAGACTGGCGCGGAGGCACAGATCGTCGGCCGTCAGCGTCCGGACGACCCGGCGAGCCAGCTCTGGAGGAACGGGAGCGGGTCGATCGGGTGCCCGCCGCCCTGCCAGTGCCCGTCCCAGACCTCGAAGTGGAGGTGCGGACCCTGGGCGTCGCCGGTGTGCCCCACGTGGCCGATCAGCAGGCCCGCCTTGACGTGATCGCCGGGCGCCGCGAGCGCGGTCTCGTGGAAGTGCATGTAGACGTAGTCGTAGCCGTCGCTGCCGCGGATCACGACGTAGTTGCCGGCGCCGCCGGCCTGATAGGAGCGCCAGTGGACCGTTCCCGCCGACACCGACACGACCGGCGTGTTCTCGGCAGCGAGCACGTCCTGGCCCTGGTGGGTGTGGTTGCCCCGCGGCGCACCGAAGCGGGCGCCCGGCCCGCCGAAGCTGAACGGGCCTTCCACGGGGAAGACGTGGACGCTCGCGGGCGGTGGAGGCGGAGGCTGAGGCGGCGGGTCGGGTGGCGGTGGATCCGACGGCGGGGGGTTCGAGCCCCCCGGAACTGGGGGTCCCTGCCCGCCTGTCGACGGGGGGTTGTCCTTCAGCATCGCGAGCGCCGCGTCCTTCAGGATCATCGCGGCCTCGCGGCGGCCGACGATCCCGTCGACGGCCATCTGGTGGCTCCGCTCGTAGCCGCGCACGGCGCCGTCCGTCTGCGGTCCGAAGTCCCCGTCGACGGAGATCCGGTAGCCGAGCTCCCGGAGCGCGCGCTGAAGCTGCTTCACGTCGCCGCCGTGGCTTCCGGTGCGAATCTGGCGCGTGCCGAGCTTGGCGGCATCGGCCGCCGGCGCGGAGGTGAGCAATAGCGCCGTCGCCAGCGCGATGAGGAGGGTGGATCGGCGCATGGAGGAACCCCGAGGGGGGTCCGATCGGTGGGACGGTCGTGACGCTCAAGTGGAGCCCCGCTTGGCCGGACGTTTGTCCAGAGGGCCCTCTTCTCGGGTTCGGCCGGGGTCAGGGCGTGGGCCGGCCGAACGAGACCTCGAGCCGTGCGCCCCCGCGCGGGTCGTTGGCCGCCTCGGCGTGTCCCCCGTGTGCCTCCACCGCCTGGCGCACGATGGCGAGCCCGAGCCCCGACCCGGGCTGGCGGCGCGCGTCGTCGGCGCGGTAGAAGCGGTCGAAGACGTGCGGTAGGTCGCGGTCCTTGAACCCCGGGCCCTGGTCGCGGACCGAGAGCACTCCCTCGCGGAGCGTCACCTCGATCTCCCCGTCCGGCGGGCTCCACTTGATGGCGTTGTCGAGCAGGTTGGTCACGGCGCGCTCGACCTGCTCCGGGGATGCGGTCACGAGAGTCGGCTCGAGCTTCTGCGTGAAGCGGACGGCGGGGGCGCGCCGGCGCGCGCTGTGCAGGGCGCTCTCGACGATCTGGTCGAGCGCCACGTCGTCGGCCATGGCCGGAGTACCGGCTCCGCGCGCCAGCTCGACCACATCCGCGACGAGCGCGGTGAGGCTGTCGAGCTCCTCGATGATGTCCGCCCGCAGGCCCTCCCTGTCCTCCGGCGACAGCCGGTCGGCCTGCTCGAGCGTCTGGATGTTCGCGCGCAGCGTGGCGATCGGGGTGCGCAGCTCGTGTGACGCGTCGGCAACGAGGTGGCGCTGCGCCTGCACCGACCGCTCGAGCGCGTCGAGGGTCGCGTTGAAACTGCCCGCCAGGCGAGCCAGCTCGTCGCGGCCCCTCACCTCGAGCCGGTGCGAGGGATCCGGGTCGGCCGTCAGCGCTTCGGTCCGGCGGGTGAAGCGCGACACCGGCGCAAGCGCCGCCCGCGCGACCAGCATCCCCAGGATCGCGGCCACGGCGATCCCGCCAAGGCCCACCACGATCAGCACCACCAGCAGCCGGTCGAGCGAACGGTCGACCTCTGTCAGAGGGCGAGCCACCTGGACCGCGCCGCCGTCGGCGTCCGTGGTGGCGAACACGCGCAGGTGGATGCCGTCGACGGTCGCGTCCCTGAAGAACGGCGGTCCGCCGTTCCGCGCCAGCTTCCGCGTCGCATTGTCGACGGGGAGCGCGCGTGACTCGTCGGGTGGGCGCCGCACCGTCCCATTGGGTTCGACGATCTGCACGTAGCCGGACGGCCCCCCGAACCGGCCGGGCGCGACCTTGGGCGGCACCCCGTCCCCGTCGTGCGGAGGTCTTCGAACCGGGCCCGGCCGCGGGCCACCGGGGAGCGGAGGTGCCAGCCGCCGGGTGGCGAAACCGCGCGCCACATCCCTGAGCGATCGGTCCACCTGCCCGCGCAGCTCGGACCGGTCCGCCACGTAGGAGGCGACGGCGATCGCGATCACGACGCCGGCCACGGCGAGCCCCGCGACCGCGCCGATCCGTGCTCTCAGGCTCATGGCTCGCGGAGCACGTAGCCGACGCCCCGCACGTTGTGGATGACGTCGGGGGCGTTCAGCTCCGCCAGCTTGCGCCGCAGGTAGCCGATGTAGACGCGCAGCGCGTTGGACGAGGGGCCGAAGTCGTAGCCCCACACGCGCTCGTAGATCAGGCCGTGCGGAAGGACCCGCCGCGGGTTGAGCATCAGGAGCTCGAGCAGCTGGTACTCCGTCCGGGTGAGCTCGACCAGCTGCTCGCCGGCACGCACGCCGTGGCGGTCAGGGTCGAGCTTCAAGTCGCCGAAGCTGAGCTGACCGTCGCCGGGGCTCTCGCTGCTCCGCCGGAGCAGCGCGCGCAGCCGCGCCTTCAGCTCCTCCACGTCGAACGGCTTCACCAGGTAGTCGTCGGCGCCGGCGTCGAGGCCCGCGATCCGGTCGTCCACCGCGTCGCGCGCGGTCAGCATCAGGATCGGCGTGCGGTCCCCGTCCAAGCGAAGCCGGCGGCACACCTGGAGCCCGTCGACGTCCGGCATGAGCACGTCCAGCACTATCGCGTCGGGGCGCGACTCCGCGACCTGAGCGAGACCCTCGTAGCCGCCGTCGGCGAGCCGGACCTCGTATCCGCCGAGGGTGAGGGCCCGCCGAAGCGCGTCGCGCAGCGCGCGATCGTCGTCGACGACGAGTATCCGCATGGGGCGATTATCGGCCGGGCTCGTAAGCGGAACGTAGGTCGAGTTTCTTACACGTTCCATACGCATCCCTGAAGGTGCTCTCACTCTCGTCGTGTGGACTCGCGGTGTGCCCATCGCGACGCGACATCGAGCCGGAGACCTCCCGCGCCAGCTCCGTTCATTCGTGGCCGTCGGCATCGCCTGCACCGCAGCGTTCGCGCTTCTCTATGCGGGGCTGCGGGACGCCGGCCTGCCGTCGCTGGCCGCGAATGCGCTCGCTCTGGCGGCGACGATGGGCATCAACTTCACCGCCAACCGGCGTCTCACGTTCGCCGCCAGCAACGGCGACCTGCGGCGCCAGCTCGCGAGCTACACGCTCGCCTACCTGCTGGGACTGGCCGCGTCGAGCGCCGCGCTCACCACGCTGCTCGCGCTGCTGGGCCATCCCCGCGGGCCCCTCGATACGGCGGCGGCCGTCGCCGCGGGATTCGTGGCGACGGCCGTGCGCTTCGTCCTCATGCGCGCCTGGGTCTTCGCCGAGCAGCCGAGGACCGCGTGAACGGCGCGGTCGCCGCGGCGCTGGCCCGGCCTCAGCGCGCGGTCCTCGGGCGCATAGCGCCGCGCCATCTGGCCCTCGGGGCCATCCTCGCCGGCTCGGCGGTCCTGAACGTCAACCGGCTCGCGCAGAACGGCTACGCGAACACCTACTACTCCGCGGCCGTCAAGTCGATGCTCGGTTCGCTCCACAACTTCTTCTTCGTGGCGTACGACCCGGGCGGGCTCGTGAGCGTCGACAAGCCGCCGCTCGCCCTCTGGGCGCAGGCCATCAGCGCGAAGGTCTTCGGCTTCGGCCCGATGAGCCTCCTGCTGCCGAGCGCGATCGCGGGCGTGCTCGCGGTGGCGGCCCTGTACAGGATCGTGGCGCCCCGTTTCGGCACGGTCGCCGGCCTTCTGAGCGCGGCCGCGCTCGCAGGGTTCCCGTCGCTCGTGGCCGTGGCCCGCGACAACAACCCCGACGCGATCCTCGTCCTGCTGATGGTCCTGGCGTGCGGAGCGGCGCTCAGGGCGGTGGAGACCGGGCGCCTGCGAAGCCTGGTCTGGTGCGCGGTCCTTGTCGGACTCGCCTTCAACACGAAGATGCTGGCGGCGTATCTGGTGGTGCCGGGCATCGCGGTCGCGTACGTCGTGTGCGCCCCGGGCTCGGTCCGCCGGCGGCTGGTGCATCTGACCGCGGCAGGGCTGGTGATGGTCGTCGTCTCCGGTGTCTGGATCACCGCGGTTGACCTGACCCCGGCCTCCGCGCGGCCCTGGGTCGGCAGCACCCGTGACAACTCGGAGCTCGGGCTCGCGCTCAACTACAACGGGCTCGGCCGCGTCGCTGGGCAGCAGGGCGGACCGGGGCGGACCGGCCGACCCTACGGCGGCTTCGGGCCGCTGGCCGGCGGGCGCGCAGCAGGCGGTCCGCTGCCGCCGCCCGGCGCGGGTCCGCCCCAGCAGGCGCCCGCCGGCGGTCCGCCGCCAGGGCTCCGCGGTGGGCCGCCCGGCGGTCCCGGCGGGTCGCGGAACGGGGCCTTCGGCGGCCCCACGGGCCCGCTGCGGCTGTTCACCGACAGCCTCGGCGGCCAGGGCGCATGGCTAATCCCGTTCGCCCTGCTCGGAGCCGGCGGCATCGCCCTCACGGCCAGGCGAAGGCGCGATCCCCGGTTCGCGGCCCTCATCGTGCTCGGCGGCTGGTTCCTCACGGAGGCGGTCATCCTGAGCGTCTCCGGCGGGATCGTGCACCCGTACTACGTCTCGGCAATGGGGCCGGGCCTGGCGGCGATGGTCGGGGCCGGGGCGGTGGCGCTCGCAGGGCTCGCGCGGCGCTCCGGGCGCGGAATCGCCCTGACCGCGGTCGCCATCGGCGCGACCGTGGCGGTCGAGATCGTCCTGATCGGTCAGCAGCGCTATATGAGCT
>Ga0209577_10003942_pt1 | contig 13996 bp, 10 predicted proteins | sample GraSoiAngelo_109_FD_185874 | JGI IMG/M metagenome (GOLD analysis project Ga0209577, IMG submission 185874) | Grasslands soil microbial communities from the Angelo Coastal Reserve, California, USA - 14_0903_12_20cm (SPAdes) (version 2) | ecosystem: Environmental > Terrestrial > Soil > Grasslands...
CAAGGCATTCCGTGTGTCGACCACGAGCCGCGCGGTGCGCGCGATCAACTGGTGATCGAACGCGTCGTGGTCGGCAAGGATCAAAACGCAGTCGGCGTCGGCGAGCGTGCGCTCGTCGAGGGGAACGGAGTCGAGCTCGATGCCTTCGTCGCGCAGCGACGGGACGTGGGGGTCCGAGTAGGTCACGACGGCACCGTGCTGCTGCAGTCCACCGATCGTCTCCTTCGCCGGTGACTCGCGGAAGTCACGAACGTTCTTCTTGTACGCGACCCCCAGCACGAGAACGTTCGCGCCGCGGAGAGCTTTCGCGTGATCGTTGAGCGCGTCTTGCACGCGCGAAACGACGACCTGAGGCATCCGCGAGTTGATCGCTTCGGCCAGCTCGACGAATCGTGTTCCTTCGCCCGTGACGCGCGCCGCCCACTGGAGGTAGAAGGGGTCGAGCGGGATGCAGTGTCCTCCCACGCCCGGCCCCGGATAGAACGGCATGAACCCGAACGGCTTCGTAGCAGCCGCGTCCACGACCTCCCAGATGTCCACGCCGATCGCGCGCGCGATCGTGCTCATCTCGTTCACCAGCGCGATGTTGACCCAGCGGAACGTGTTCTCGAGCAGCTTCGCCATCTCGGCCGTGCGCGCGCTCGAGACTGGGTGCACCTTCTCGATGAAGCGCCGGTAGACGAGCTCGGCGGCGGCGGTGCTTCGCAGCGTCGCGCCTCCGACGACGCGCGGGATGTTCGCCGTGCGGAACGAAGCGTTCGCCGGATCGACGCGCTCCGGCGCGTACGCGAGCAGGAAGTCGTCCTCCAGCTTCAGCCCGCTCTTCTCCAAGATCGGCAGCAGCGTGTCTTCGGTCGTCCCCGGATAGGTGGTCGATTCCAAGATGACGAGCTGCCCTCGCCTGAGGCTGGCGGCGATGGCCTCGCCGGCGCGCTCGATGTAGCTGATGTCGGGGAGCTTCCCCACGGCGAGAGGAGTCGGCACGCAGATGAAGATCACGTCGGCTTCCGAGAGCTTCGCCGGATCGGACGTGAAGCGTGCGTCGATCTCGGCGAGCTCGTCGTCGGCGATATCGTCGATGTGCGAGCGCCCGGCGTTCAACGAGTCGATCACGCTCTCTTTCACGTCGAAACCGGTGACCGGCACGCCGGCGCGCGCCTGCGTTACGACCAAGGGCAAGCCGACGTAGCCGAGGCCGACGACGGCCGACGACCACGTCCAATTCTCGAGCTTGGTGAACAACTCTTCGATCATGGCGCAGGTAGTCTACCTGGCGATGAAGGTCCTCCACGTGGCCGGAGCGCGGCCGAATTTCATGAAGGTTGCGCCGGTTCTCCGCGCGCTGGACGCGCGCGGAGTCGACAATGTTTTGGTTCACACCGGCCAGCATTACGACCGCACCATGTCGGACGCGTTCTTCGACGACCTCGGGTTGCCGGTTCCCGATGTTCACCTCGAAGTCGGATCGGGAACGCACGCGCAGCAAACGGCTCGGATCATGGAACGGATCGAGCCGGTGCTTGAGAACGAGCGGCCGGACCTGACGGTTGTGGTCGGCGACGTGAACTCGACGATCGCAGCGGCGCTCGTGTGCGCGAAGCTCGGCTTACCCGTTGCGCACGTCGAAGCGGGCCTCCGGTCGTTCGATCGCAGCATGCCGGAGGAGATCAACCGCATCCTGACCGATCAGCTGAGCGACTTGTTGTTCACGACCTCGCCCGAGGCGGAAGGGAACCTCGTTCATGAGGGGATCGACAGGGAGAGGATCCACTTCGTCGGGAACCCCATGATCGACTCGCTCGACCGCCACTTGCCGAAGGCGCGCGCATCGACGGTGCTCGAGCGGCTCGGCTTGACCGCCGATGCCTTTGCGCTTGTGACCCTGCACCGGCCGTCCAACGTCGACGAACCCGAGACGCTTCGCGGGATCCTCGAAGCGCTCCGCGACGTTGCCTCCGAGGTTCCCGTGCTGTTCCCGGCACATCCGAGGACCGTAAAGATGATGCGCGCGCACAATCTGGACGCGCTCGTCGACGTGGACGGGGGAGTTGGGAAGCCGGGTGCGATCGCCGTCGTCGAGCCCGTGGGCTACGTCGACTTCCTCCGCCTGATGGCCGACGCGCGCGGTGTGCTTACCGATTCCGGCGGCATCCAGGAGGAGACGACGATCCTGGGGACGCCGTGCATCACGATCCGCTGGAACACCGAGCGCCCCATCACCGTCGAGATGGGCACGAACCGGCTCGTGGGAACGGATCCGGCTGCGATCCGCTCGGCCGCGCTCGAGGTCTTGCGCGCGCAGCGTCCCGAGCCGAAGCGGCCGCCGCTGTGGGACGGCAAAGCCGGTGAGCGGATCGCCGAGGTGATCGTCTCGCGTTAGCGCTTGCGCGCGAGGAAGTTGAACTGGCCGGCCAGCTCGAGCTTCAACGCGTTCGCCCGAACGGGTTTCACTCCTTGCTTCGCGGCGCACTCGTCGATGAGGTCGTTCAACGGCGATGCGGTCGTCCCGAAGAAGGGTGCGAGGATCCTTGCCGCGTCGTCGTGCCTGAACTGTCGCGCCAAGCGGCGGATCGCGAGCGTCCATATGTCGATGCCGGGCGTCACCTCGAGGACGTCAAAGCCGGCGCCGCCGATCATCCGGACGAAGTTCTTCGGTGAATAACCGAATGTGCTCTCGCTGTGGAACGGCTCGTTGAACGAGGTCGACCCGAGGAGATAGCCGCCCGGGCGCACGATGCGTGCGATCTCCGCGAAGGTGGTGTGCGGCTCCGGCACGTGCTCGAAGACCTGGATCGACACAACGAGGTCGAAGCGCTCATCCGCGAACGGGACGGAGACGCCGCCGTAGAACGTCACGGCGGAGCGGTCCTCCCGAGCGGGCGACTCCATGGAGAAGGGGACGTCTAAACCGAACCACGTCAGACCCAGTGGGGCGGCGAGCGACCGCCGGTCGGATGCGCCGCACCCGAAGTCGAGCATGCGGCCGTCGCGTGGCACGGCGAGCCCCTTGATCATCTCGGTCCAGTCGCGCTGTCCGGGCTCTCGCGAGATCGCCGCACCGAACGCACCCGAGGGGGCGTCGGGGAAGCGCAAGCCGAGGTCGATCGATCCTGTGCTTCGTCCGAGCATCCGGTCGTTCAGCGCACCTTGTATCTGCGCGAAGACCTGCATCGAGTCCCTGCGCGGTGATGCAGGAGCCGGCGGCGGAAGGGGCTTCGATCGCACGGGCGCGCGCAGCTTCCGCGAGACGTACCGGGTCGCCTGCACCGGATGCGACGCCGCGTTCGCCAGGCGGCGGAACGTTCTACCCACGACGAGCAGGCGTGTCGAGTGCACCCATCGCGCGCGACTATAATGCGCGGCAAGCCTTCTGCGCGCATGGCGCTGCGGCGCCGGCGGCGGGAGAGTTCAATCACATGGACGAAATCGAGAACAGCGTCGCCGGAACCGGCGAACCCGTTTCTGAGATAGACCAGCTCCACCTGGCGAATCGCGACCTTCAAGATCAGCTGGCTGCGACGCGCCGGGAGTTGGAGTCTGCGCGCGCATCGGAGCGTTTGGTCCGCGAGTCGCGATGGTGGCGTCTCGGTCTTGCACTGAGGAACCGCCGGAACGTGCTGTTCGCGCTGCGGCATCCGATCTGGGCGGTGAAGACGCTCGCCGGGTTGCGCACCAGGCGCGGGCGACTCGGCCGCGGCGGGCGTACGTCGTCGGCAACGACGGCTCGACAGTGGCTCGCCGGCGTGAGCGCCGAGCCGCGGATCCCCGAAGACCTTTGGATCGCCGGGATCTTCGACGATGAGCTCGCGCGCGCGCTCGAGCCCGACTGCAACCTCATCACGTTCCGGCCCGACAACTGGCAAGCCAACCTCGAAGGGCGGCGTCCCCACATGCTGCTCGTCGAATCCGCGGAACGCGGCAACGACGGGTCGTGGGAGTACCGGATCGGCAGCGCGCCGCACGCCGACGCGGCCGGGTTACAAGACCTGCGCGAGCTGATCGACTGGTGCCGCGCCAACGGAACGCCGACCGTCTTCTGGTTCACCGCACCCATCGGTTCCGTCGAACGCTTCGCGGAAGCCGCGGCGCTCTTCGATCACGTCGTCGCGACCGAACCGAACGCCGCGCTGCGGTTGCAGCGGAGCGGAGAGCTGCGCGCGCCGACGGTGCTCGTGGTGCCGCCGGGGGCGCAGCCGGCCGTGAGCTCGCCGATCGGCGCCGCACTCGCGTCGGACACGTGCACGATCCTGCCGCTAACCGAAACGACGGAGGCGTTCGAGCAGCTGCTGGGCGCCGCGCAGACGTTCGGTCTGACGATCTATTCGGGCGAGGACAGCCATACACCGGAGAACGCGGCCGTCACGTTCGTCGATCCGCACGCGCTCGAGCACGTGTCCGCGAACCACGCGGTTTACGTGAACGGCGAAAGTGCCGGGCTTCCGGCGCACGTGTTGCAGGCGGCTGCGTCAGGCGCGGCGGTCGTTTCGGTGCCGAACCGGGTGTTGGAGGACGCGCTCGGAGCTGCCGTGACGGTCGCGCGCACGACCGAAGAGGCGAAGGAAGCGATCGAGGGGCTGCTGTCTGACGATGCACGCCGGGCGGCGATCCGCGGAGCGGGTTTTCGAGCGGTGCTGAGCAAACACACGATGCGGCATCGCATCGCAGCGCTCGCGCGCACGACAGGTTTCACCGTCGATGAAGGGTTCGACGTGCGGTTCGCGGCACTCGTGCTCGCGGCGAACGCGCGCGACGCGGAAGCGATAGGGCGCCGCCTCTCGTCTCAAACCAACGTGGCCGAGATCCTGGTCGGGATCCCCGATCCGGTTCCTCCGCAACAAGTCACCGAGGAGGAAGGGCTCCTTGTGCGTGTGGTCGAGCAGGACCCGTCGTCGAGCGAGAGCGACCGGTGGCGGGGACTGGCCGCGGTCGCCGCGAGCCCGTGGGTCGTTCCGATGGCCGCGGACGGTGACGCCGCGCCGGTGAACGATTTGCTGCTCGCGCAGCGGTTCGCGTGCGCAGACGTGCTCGGCCTCGGTGAGGCGTTCGCGTTCACCGATGCGGTCGATCCGGCGCCCGCCGTCGCACGCCGTGAAGTCGTCGCCGCGCGCGGCTGGCCGCCGTCTCCGGAGTGGTCGCGCGAAGGCGTTCGCTTCTTCACCGTTCCGCGATGAGCGCTCGCCCGATCCGCGTCCTGCTTTACGGGGACCTGAACCTCAACATCATCGACGGCTCGGCGATCTGGCTGCAGTCGCTCGCGGAAACGCTCGCGGTCGGAGAACGCGTCGACCTGACGGTTCTGCTCAAAGCCCCGGAAGAGCGCGGGTTGATCACCGACGCGCTGCACGCGATCCCGGGCGCCACGATCGTGTCGGGCCCGGAGCTGGCCGGCATCGCCGAGCCGCTTCCGGTCCCGGTCGTTCGGTCGGTGATCGAAAAGCTGGATCGCGAGCAGCCTTTCGACGTCGTCGTCCTTCGGGGTTATCCGCTGATGAAGGACCTGTCCAAGAGCAAGCAGCTGCACGGCCGCATGTGGGTCTACCTGACCGATATCCCGCAGTCGATCGACCGGTTAACCGCGGCCGACGAAGAGCACATCCCGCGCATCGTCGAGAGCGCGAAGCACATCCTGTGCCAGACCGAAGAGCTGCGCGCATTCATCGAGGGCGTATTCAAGGAGGCGGCGCCGAAGCTCATCTTGCTGCCGCCGATGATCCCGCCCGTCGAGGCCGAGGCGCGCGCGCGCGCCGCGGCGCGACGCATCGTCTATGCGGGGAAGTTCGCGCCGATGTGGGGCTTCCTCGAGATGGTCGACGTGTTCACGCGTCTGCACGCCGACATGCCCGACCTCGAGTTCCACGTCGTGGGCGACAAGATCCACACGCGCGAGAAGGCCGGCTACTACGAAGCCGTCACGGAAGCGCTCAACGCAACGCCGGGGCTGATCTGGCACGGCGGCGTCAGCCGCGCGCGCACGGCGGAGATCGTCTCATCGTGCGACATCGCGTTGTCGTACAGAGATGCTCGGATGGATCGGTCGCTTGAGCTTTCGACGAAGGTTTTGGAGTACGGATCGGCCGGCGTCCCCGTCCTGCTGAACCGGAACCCGATGCACGAGTCGCTGCTCGGTCACGACTACCCGCTGTTCGCCAACACGCTCGACGAAGCCGACCGGGCCTTGCGCGTTGCCCTGGACGACGACGAGCGGTACGCGCGCGCGTCTCGGACCTGTTTGACCGCGTCCAAGGCCTATACGTATCCGGCGGTCTTCGAGCGGCTGCGGCCCTACCTGGATCGTGCCGTCCCACCGCACGTCGCGGTCGGTGAGCAGCCGTTGCGGCTGCTCGTCGCCGGGCACGACATGAAGTTCTTCACCGCGATCGAGAACCACTTCAAGGCGCTCGACGGGGTCACCGTCGAAGAGGACCGCTGGAAAGGCGTGCTCGCACACGACGAAGACGTGTCGAAAGAGCTGGTCGCGCGCGCGGACGTGATCGTGTGCGAATGGTGTGCAGGCAACGCGGTTTGGTACAGCAATCACGTCAAGCCCGGCCAGCGGCTGCTCGTTCGCTTCCATCGGTTCGAGTTCGACACGCCGTACCCGGAGGACGTGCGGTTCGACGCGGTCGACACGATGATCTTCGTCGGCCCGCGCTACCGGCAGGAGGCGCTGGCGAAATTCGGCTGGCAAGCGGATCGCTCGACCGTGATCCCGAACTGGGTCGACACCGTTTCGCTCGACCGTCCGAAGATGCCCGGCGCGCCCTTCACGCTTGGGCTCCTTGGTTGGGTGCCGATGCGCAAGAGGCTGGACAGGGCGCTCGACATCTTGGAGCTGCTGCGGATCGACGACCCACGCTTCCGGCTGGTCGTGAAAGGCCTCACCCCGTGGGACTACGTCTGGGTGGCGAAACGGCCGCGCGAACGCGACTACTACGACGCGCTCGGCGACCGCATCCGCTCGTCCCCGCTGCTGCGCAACTCGGTTTCATTCGAGCCGCTCGGCCCGGACGTCGGGTCGTGGATGCGGAAGGTCGGGTGGGTCTTGTCGGTGTCCGAGGACGAGTCGTTCCACCTGGCGCCGGCAGAAGGGATGGCGTCGCGATCGGTCCCGGTGATCCTTCCGTGGCCGGGCTCGGACGACATGTACCCCGCCGAGTGGATACACCCGACGGTGTTCGATGCAGCGCGCGCGATCCGCACGGGCGTGCTCGAAGGAAGCTGGCGCGAGCAGGGCGCGCGCGCCCGCGACTACATCCAGCGGTACGCGGTCGAGGTGGCGCTGCCGATGTGGGACACGGTCGTGCTGGAAGGCTCGCGCGCGCCCAGTGTTAGCCGCCGCTGATCACGCCGGGATTCGGCGTCGCCGGCTTCGCTTCGAGGACCGGCAGGTTGCGGCTTGCGAGGTACTTGTTAACGACGTCGAGGGGTTCACCGATCGTCTGAACGTGGCCCTTGTCGAGCCACATCACGCGCTGACACATCTCGACGATGACGTCCATGTTGTGCTGGACCATGATCACGGTCGCACCCCGCATGAAGAGCTCGCGCATCTTCTCGGCGCAGCGCTGACGGAACGCAGCGTCGCCGACGACGAGCACCTCGTCGACGACCAGGATCTCCGGATCGACGTGGACGGCGACCGAGAATCCCAGGCGCGCGCGCATGCCGCTCGAATACGTCCGGACCGGCTCATGGATGAACTGGCCGAGGTCGGCGAAGTCGATGATCTGCTGACGTTTCCGTTCGATCTCTTGCTTGGTCAGCCCCAGGATGATGCCGTTGTAATAGATGTTGTCCATGCCGCTCAGCTCTTGGCGGAAGCCCGCGCCGAGGGTGATCAGCGAGGAGATCTTGCCTCGGATCTCGAGCTCGCCCTCATCCGGGAAGTAGATGCGTGCGAGCGCGCGCAACAAGGTCGATTTGCCCGACCCGTTTGCGCCGATGATGCCGAACACCTGCCCCTGCGGGATGTCCACCGTGATATTTCGAACGGCCCAGAACTCTCGGCGGGCGGGCTTGCGCTTGAGGAAGCGAACCATCCCGGAGTGCACCGTGGGATTCTCCGCGCCGCGAAGGTAGAACTTGATGCCGAGGTCTTTGGCTCGGATTGCGGGATAGCGCGCGCTCATATCTCTTTCCCGAACTGGGTTTCCTTACGGGTGAAATACCAGGCGCCGATGAGGAGCATGAAACAGCCGAGGATCAAGGTCCAGATCAGCGACGGATGCGGCGCGCCGGCGTAGTAGTGCGGGACCGAGGCGCACTTCGGGCACAGCTTGCTCGGCGTGAACCCCGCGAGCCTGAAGATGCGCCGGTAGGACTCGAACAGTCCGGTGAGGGGGTTCAGCTCCATGATGAACTTCACCGTTCCGTTCGAGAAACGGGTGAGCTCGTACAGCGCCGGTGACAGGTAGAACCACAAGCGGATGATGTTCCCCATGAGGTTCGGCAGGTTCCGGTAGCGGAGGCCCCACACGGCCATCGGGTACGCGGCGCCGAGGTTGAAGATCAGCTGCACGGCGACGATCACCGGAAGCCAGATCAGGTTCGGTGTCGGGCCGACGCCGAGGAACAGCATGAAGATCGGAACGATGCAGAGCCCGACACCGAAGTGGGCGAGCCCGATCATCGTCTCGGTGATCGGTAAGAGCGCGCGCGGGAAGTAGATGTCGGTCACCAAGCTCGCATTCCCGCGCACGGTGTTCATCGATTGGATCACCGATTGCTGGAACCACTTGAACGAGAGCAGCGAGATGAGCACGACCAAGATGTAGACGTGGTCCTGGCGCTTCGTCAGGACGGCGACCAGCACGTAGTACACGGCGGCCAGGGAGAGCGGTTCGGCCAGCCACCACGCGAAGCCGACGACGTTCAGCTCGTACTGGCTCTTGAGCTGCCGTCCGGCGAGCACCCGCACCAGCCCGCGCCGGTGCCACATCTCCTTGATGTACTCGCGGAAGCCGACGATCTTGCGCGCGTTCTCGACGAGCAGCGTGTCGAAGTCCAGCGCGCGCGGCGTATCGGTCGTGCGCGCGCGCAGGCGCGTGACCGGCTTCTTCTTGGGTTCTGAGCTCATCGGCCCCTCAGATTACTAGTGGCCAGGGTCGCCTGCGACGAGGCGGAGGAGAGCCGCTGCTTCGGTCGCGAAGCTGATCCGTCCTGCGGCAGTGCGCGCGCGTTCACCGCGTTCGGCCAGCGCGACGGGGTCGCCATTCGCCTCACGGATGCGACCGCACATCGCGTCGAGGTCTTCGGGCGCGTGGAAGAAGAGCTCATCCTTCGTGAACAGCTCCAGCAATGGCCGCGTCTCGCCTGCGACGACCGGAAGCCCGAGGAGACACCACTCGAGCACCTTCGTCGACAGGCTGTAGCGCATCAGCGGGTCGTCACGGTTGGGTTGTACCCCGATCCACGACTCCTGCACGATGCGCGGGATCGCCTCCAGAGGAACGGGGCCGTCGAACGAGACGCGATCCTCGAGGTGCTCGGCGCGCGCCATGGCGCGCAACTCCGGGACGAGATCGCCGTCGCCGACGACGCGGAGCCGTAGCGCGGGGATCTCGTCGCGAAGCAGCGCGAGCGCGCGCAAGGCGAGATCGACCCCGTACCGGCTCGCGACGGTCCCTGCATACAGCATCGTGCGGTCCGACGGATCGCGCTGCGCGTTGCCCTCGACGGCGAACACGCGAGGATCCGGAGCGTTCATCACGACGCCGATCTTTGCGGCGGGAACGCTCCGTTCGTAGAGCGTCGCCATCGTGTGGTGAACGGTGACCACCTGCGACGCGAATCGCGCGCTGATCCGTTCCTCTGCGAGCAGCCCTCGCACCAGCGGATCGGTTTCGCTCAAGCGGTACTTGGCTTCGAAGAACTCGGGCAACGGATCGCGCATGTCGAGCAAGACGCGTGCCCCCGCGAGCCGGGGAACGAGCGCCGAGAACACGAGGAAGTTCGGGATCCCGAGCACGTAGATCGCGCGGTGTCGGCGCCGGATCCATAGCCCGGTCACCTTCGCCAAGGCCATGAGGGTGAACGAGATGTACTCGAACGCATACCGACCCTTGCCGCCTCGTCGCCTGCGTGCCGGCAGCCTGTGGATCCGCACACCGTTCACCGTTTGCGCGCGCGCTTCTCCCTCGTCGCGCGCGCACACCACGTCGACGGTCCAGCCCGCGTCGGTCAGCGTGGCCGCGAGACGCCTCGGTCTGGTGTCGCGCACGAAATAGGAGTGAACGACGATGAGCGCACGCTTCGGTGCCATGCGCGTAGCGTAAAGGAGGGGCTTCGGCCCCGCTTTGTGGCCCGCATTGATACGCTCGCCGCGATGGCGAAGCGAGATCGTCCCGGCGACGTGTCGCGGTACTGGCCGCGGTTGCGTGAAGAGGCGCACGAGCTCTACCGCGAGGTCGGAACCCTTCGCGGCCGTGTGCGGCAGCTCGAGCGTGAGCTTGCTACGGCACAGAACACTGCGGATCGTCTGCGCGCCGCCAACGAGAGGCTGACGGCTTCGGTCGATCAGACGAAGGCCCGGTTGCGCGCCATCGAACGCAGCAAAGGGTGGCGGCTCATCATGAAGGTGCGCGGGACGGTGCGGCGCCGCAAGCCCGCGCCCTCCGCCGGCGAGGTGCCCGGCGTCCCCGAGGAAAACGGCCCGCCCTCCGCTGCGACGCTTGCCCCCGAGCCGACCTTTGCACAGCGGCGCGCGGCGGAAGCCGCCCGGCGCGCGGACGTGGCCGCCGAGCTGGCCTGGTGGATCGAAGACGCCACTCGCGCGCGCGGGTCCATCGTCGTGGTCCTCGCCGGCGATCGTTCGGCGGCCACGACCGGATCGTTCATCGGCGCGGCGAAAGAAGCCGGCGACCCCGTCCTGCTGCTCGACGCCGAGCCGCGCGACGGCGTCGGGGGGATACCTACCGGCATCAACCCAACGCTCGTTCCCGATCTGTTGGCAATGGATGTCCCGGGAAAGGAACGACTCCTCGTAGTGACTGCGCCGGGCCACGTGGGGATCCGATGGGTCGTGCCGGCTCAGCAGCAAGGCTGGTGGACGGCGGTCGTTCTCGACGGATCGATCTCGCCTGCGGCCGTCTACCTCGCGTCGCATTCCGATGTCGCCAGCGTGCCCGACGACGCGGCAGCTCGCGCGCTTGAAGCAGCGACAGGAGTGCGCCCGGTGATCCATGCAGCTCCGTCTGCGCGCGATCTGCTGCAGGGCGCGCGCGCGGGGTGGGACGCGCTTCCGCGAGCGGTGCTGGGGTCCGACTAATGCGTCCGCGCATCGTCTTCGCGTATCGCTACGCGTCACCGGGTGGTCCCGTTACGCAGCTGCTCGCGCGCCTCGAGCTCTTCGCATCTCACTTCGATGTTCGCATGCTGTTCGAGTGGGATCTCGGCGGCGTGTCGCTCTTCCCGCCGGATATCGTGACGGTTGCCCCGTCCTTCCAGTCGCAGGTCGACGCCATCGCGGAGCTGAAGCCCGACGTGTTCGTCGTGATCGACTCCGGATGGCGTGAGCCATGGATCCGTGCCGGTTCGCCGGGGAAGCTTGTGATGGAGGTGCACACGACGACGGCGAACCTGACCTTCCTGGATGAGCTCCGAGCCGCGCAACGCATCGACCTTTTCATCTGCGCAAGCAAGTACCTCGCGTCGCTGCTCGCCGAACGAGGGCTCGGAGACATCGCGCCGATCGCGGTGGTCCCGAACACGTTGCGCAGTGGCTGGGTCGAGAAGGCGGACCCGTGGGATGCTCCGGCGCCGATCCTGCTGTGGATCGGCCGGCTCGAGCCGCATAAAGGCGTGCGCCGGTTCATCGCGCTGTGCGATGCGCTCGACGAGCAGAACGTCCTGCCGATGTTGATCGGCGGCACGAACGACACCGACGAGGAAGTCATGGACACGGTCGAGCGGCTGTGCGGGTTGCCGCGGAAGCAGCGGCCGATCTGGCTGACGAAGGTGCCGCACGACCGGATGCGGCGGATCTACGCGTCTGCAGCTGCGTCCGGAGGGATGCTCGTCATGACGAGCGACAACGAGAACTTCCCCAATACCGTCGTCGAGGCGGCGATGATGGGCTGTCCCGTCGTTGCGCCTTCCGTCGGCGGCATCCCGGAGCTGCTTCCCCGCCAGGCCCTCTTCCCACAGGGAGACGACGATGCAGCGCGCGCGCTCATCTCGCGCGCCCTAGCCGACGACGCGTTCCGGACGTCGATCGCAGACGGCGCGCGCGCGATCATCGAACCGCTGGTTCGGCCCGAGGATGCGCTACCCGCGTACCTCGCCGCGCTCGAGCGCGCGCTCTGACACCCCGACCAACTCTGCCCACACCGGCAGGATCGTCTCGCTGTTGAAGCGCTCGGCCGCGAACCGCTTCGCGCGCGCGCCGCGATCCTCCCACCCCGCCGCCACGATGGCTGCTGAGGCCGTGTCGACGTCGTCGTGCACCCACTCCGCCGGATAGTCGGACGATCCGGGCCGCCGGAGAACGACCGGCACGGCGCCGGACGCCGCCCCCTCGGCAACCGAGACCTGGTTCCCCTCGTCGTCGGATACCGACAGGATGTGCCCGACCCCGCGGAGCCAGTCGTGCACGGGGCTGAACGGCTCGAACACCACGGCGTCGCGCAGGTGCGGCGCCCGTTCGATGCGCGCGAGCTCGTCGGCGATGAACCAGCGCTCGCGCTCGCGCCGCCAGATCCATGAGTGCTCCCACGGTGGCTTCCCTTTGACGAGCAGCCGGTACCGCGCATCTTTCGCCCGTACCGCTTCGAGCAGGTCGAGCGCCCGGTCGAGCCGCTTGCGCCGCGGTACCCACCCGAGGAGGCCCAGCGTGGTGCGCGCGCTCTCCAGCTTCGGCCTGTCGAAGGCGTGGACGTCGACGCCGTTCCATACGACGAGCTGCCGTGCGGCGCTCCAGCCGAAGCGCTCTCGTGCCGCGAGCATGATGTGGTCGGCGACGAACACCATCACGTCGACGGCGTCGATGTCCACCAGGCCCGGCATGTCGTTCTCGATCTCGAAGCGATGCAGACGGACGATGAGCCGTTGGCCCGGCCGTTTGTTGTGGCTGTACCAAACCGCGTTCGCCTGACACCATTCGCACACGACGACGTCCGCCCACTCCGCGAGCAATCTGCTTTCGGCTTCGTCGTGATCGCCGGGGCGGGTGCCGGTCCAGCGATCCTCTCGTATCTCCACGCCGGGCTGGGACGCGAGGTAGGCGTTGATGTCCTCGAAGAACTTGAAGTCGTGCGACGCGACGACGATCCGGCGTGTCTGGGCCATCAGGGAATCTGGGCCATCAGGGAACCGCGTACAGCCGGACGCCTTCGTGCGACCAACGCCGAACGGTCTCCGCGTCGTCCGGCCATCCTCGTTCGCCAACGAGCGCGCGCCGGACGACGGCCGGTGCCGCTTCGTCGGTCGTCGCGCGCGCGACGATGTCGGCGTCGGCGAACGGCGCGCGCAGGATGAGCTGCTCGAGCGAATCGGTATCGGCCGCGGCGGCCGGCAGGAACACCCACGGCGTCGAGGCGAGGCGCGCGAGCTCGCGGATGCGCTGCGGCCGCGCGTCCCCATCCTGTTTCACTACGCGAATACGCGCGCCGGTGCCCGCTCCCGCCTCGAGATCGGCCGGCCGCGCTTTGGTTCCGAGGATGACCTCGTCCGCCGGATGGGTCTGGGCGGCGATCGCGTGCAGGGCGAGCGCGGCGTCGTCCGGCTGGTCGGCCAGCACGAGCGCGGCCACCCGACGCTCGGCGTGCGCGTCCACCGCCATCCCGACGGCCGAGGCGATCGCCGCGAGCCGATCCATCGCCGTGTGCGAGCGCAGGGCGAAGAGCTCGCCGTTCGAAGCGAAGTGCTTGCGCGCGCCATCGTCGTCGAGCAGCCTGTTGATCGCGGCCGCCGCGTCCTCCGCTCCCACGAACGTCCTTACGACCGGTGCCAGGTGCAGCGAGACGTCCGGGCTTGCCGGGGCCGCGACGGCGACCCCGCT
>Ga0209577_10003943_pt1 | contig 13995 bp, 10 predicted proteins | sample GraSoiAngelo_109_FD_185874 | JGI IMG/M metagenome (GOLD analysis project Ga0209577, IMG submission 185874) | Grasslands soil microbial communities from the Angelo Coastal Reserve, California, USA - 14_0903_12_20cm (SPAdes) (version 2) | ecosystem: Environmental > Terrestrial > Soil > Grasslands...
GGCCAGGTCGAAGGCGGAGCGACCCTTTCTGCCGCGATGCGGACGTCGCCGAAGGTTTTTGATCCCTTGTACGTGAACATGGTCGAGGCGGGCGAGACCGGCGGTATTCTGGACACCATTCTGCAGCGCCTCTCGACCTACATCGAAAAGAACGTCAAGTTGCAGCGCGCCGTCAAGTCCGCGCTCGTCTATCCAGTAGGCGTTTTGACCGTTGCCGGCGGTGTTATCACCCTGCTGCTCTGGAAAGTCGTGCCGATTTTTGCCACCTTGTTTGCAGGTCTAGGCGTGGATCTCCCTCTGCCCACGAAAATTGTCATTGCCCTGAGTAATTTCATCGGCAGTATTTTTGGCCTGCTCATCCTGGTCGCTCTCGGCGGCGGTATCTTCGGATTAAAAGTCTGGTACGGAACTAAGCAGGGCCGTTTTGTGCTTGATTCCATAGTCCTGAAGCTTCCGGTTCTGGGCATTCTGATGAGAAAGATTGCCGTGGCGCGGTTTACACGAACGCTTGGCACTTTGATCTCCAGCGGCGTGCCCATCCTTGAAGGCCTGGACATCACGGCCAGGACAGCTGGCAACGCGGTCGTCGAGAAGGCTTTACAACGGGTGAGAAAATCCCTCGAGGAGGGCAAGTCGCTCACCGAGCCATTGAAAGAATCTGAAGTGTTTCCAGGTATGGTCACACAGATGATTGCCGTCGGCGAACAGACGGGTGCGATGGACGCCATGCTTCAGAAGATCGCTGATTTCTACGAAGAAGAGGTTGACGCGGCGGTGAAAGACTTGCTGACCGCTCTCGAGCCCATCATGATCGTTTTTCTCGGCGTGGTGGTCGGCGGCGTGGTCATTTCCATGTACTTGCCACTGTTCTCGCTCATTGGCAAGCTGAGCTCGATGCACTAATCGGGCTTCCGTCCGCTCGGCATTGTCCTATTTGCGGAGCACGGGGAAGTTTCTCTCCATGTCTTCCGCTATTCCTGCACTGGACTTGGGGATACCCGGATGCGGGGACGAAGGCGCGGGCGAGTAATGGATAAGAGCTTCGCAACAAGGGAATGGCTAGACTGGTTGACGCGTGTTCGTCTGCTGACGATCACGCTTATCCTCACCATTGGAGTGGTCTGGCCGCAGTATATTCCGGGCTTGAGCACCAATCGTTTTTTCCTGCCGCTTATCATCTTCTGGATCACCCTCGGAATCCTCCACCTCATCCTTCTGCGCTGGGTCCCGCAAGCGCGGTGGCATGGCGGATTGCAGGTCACCGGAGATGTTGTGATGATTTCGCTGCTGGTGTATTCGACCGGTCTGCAGGAGAGTTATTTCATCTCGCTCTATTTGCTAGTGATTATCGTCGCGAGCATCTTGTTCTCCCGGCGAATCGCTTTTCTAGCCGCGGCGACCTGCTTTCTCCTCCTTGCCGTCATGACATTGATGGCTTACGCGGAGAAGATTCCGCGCACCTTCTCCAGCCTGCCGACGACCGAGAGCCTTCGCACCTGGCTGGTCATGAATCTTCTGGGATTTCTTGCGGTGGCCTATCTCGCCAGCCTCTTGGCCCAGTCTCTGCGCAAGAAGGGCGTGGAGCTCGAAGAGAAGCGTGAGGAACTCCTTAGCCTTCAGGACTTCACCGAAGACATCATTCACTCGATGCGCGGTGGTTTGATCACCACGGACCTGAGCGGACGCATTCTGCTTCTGAATCGAACCGGAGAGGAAATCCTCGGACATCGCTTCGCTGAATTACGCGGCAGGAAGCTGCAGGAACTGAGTGATGATTTCTGGCTCCCCGATCAATATGAAAACAGCGAGAGGCTTTCGCTCAGAAAGGAGATTGACTTCCGGACGCCATCTGGGCAAGTCCGTTATCTAGGCATCAGTATTTCGCCGCTGCGTTCACGCGACTCTGAACGCGACGGTTACGTTTTCAACTTTCAGGACCTTACGGATCTCCGCAGGCTAGAGCAGGAAGTGGCAACCAAGGAGCGCATGGCGGCCCTTGGGCGCCTTTCCGCCGCCATCGCCCACGAAATTCGGCAGCCTTTGACGGCCATGGCAGGCGCGGTCAAAGAGTTGGCGCGTCTCGTACCGCTCGAAGAAGACGAGAAGCGTCTTGTCAATATCGTGAGCAGGGAATCCGAGCGGCTCAACAATATTATCACTGACTTCCTCAACTATTCTCGTGTGAAGACCTATGAATTTCAACAAGCCGACGTTCGCGGCCTCCTCGATGAAACGCTAATGCTCATGGAGAAGAAACCGGAGATAGGCTCCAAGTACCAAATTGTGCGCGCATTCAATGGAAGGGAATTACATGCACGCGTGGACGCCAACAAAATCAAGCAGGTCTTCTGGAATCTCTGCGATAACGCGCTCCGGGCGATGCCGGACGGCGGCACCCTGACCGTGAAGCTGGAACAACGCCCGTTCTGGCTGCGCATTGCCTTTCAAGACACCGGTATCGGCCTCGACCCAAAGCAAAGGGCTAAGATTTTTGAACCTCTGCAATCCGGTTTCGAGGGGGGCACCGGGTTGGGGCTGTCCATTGTCTATCAGATTGTGCAGGCACATAGTGGAAAGATCAGCGTGATATCGGAGAAAGACCGCGGTGCTGAGTTTATCGTCGAGCTGCCGCGAGTTGCGTGAGGCGCTATGCAGGGAACAAAAGCCGCAATCAAGGAAGCCGGGCGCGAGATGCCGCATATTCTCGTTGTCGACGACGAAAAATCCATCTGTGAACTTCTGGAAATTACCTTTCGCAAGGAAGGTCACCGCGTCGAAGTGGCACACAGCGTGGAAGCTGCCAAGCGCAAGCTCGAATCGCAGATCTTCGACATCATCATTTCGGATATCCGCATGCCGGGCGCGGGCGGCGTGGATCTTCTCAAGCTTGCCAAGGAAATAGCGCCGGGATCCTTTTTCCTGCTGATCACGGGCGTGCCAACCATTGAGACCGCGATTGCGGCCATCAACTCCGGGGCCGACCGCTACGTCATAAAAGATCACGAACTCGTGGACCAATTGCGCCGCGCCGTTCATGAAGTGTCCGAGAGTCTGAAATGGAAGAAGGAAGCTGGATATCTGCGCCGGGAGCTCCGACGGCTCACCGGGCTCGACAATATCATTGGACAGAGCCCCAAGATGCGTGCCATCTTCGACATGATTCAAACCGTCGCCCCTCAATCGAGCCGCGTTCTCATTACCGGGGAGAGCGGAACCGGTAAAGAGCTGGTAGCCCGCGCCATCCATGAAAACAGCGTTCGGGCTCAGGCCCCTTTTATAACCATTAACTGCGGTGCGTTCCCTGAGACCCTCCTGGAATCGGAGCTTTTTGGTTATATGAAGGGAGCTTTCACCGGCGCTAACGATAACCGCCAGGGTCTCTTCCAGGCGGCCCATGGCGGCACGCTCTTCATGGACGAAATCGGAAACATGAGCCTGACCATGCAGGTGAAGCTCTACCGGGTCCTCCAGGAAGGCAAAGTCCGCCCGATCGGGAGTACGGAAGAATCGGATGTGGATGTCCGTATCATTGCCGCTACGAACAAGGAGTTCGAAAAGGAGATTGCGGAAGGCCGTTTCCGTGAGGACCTTTATTATCGTCTGAGCGTGATTCCCATACAAGTGCCATCTCTCCGGGAACGCCGCGAGGACATCCCGCTGCTGGCGCGCCACTTCCTCGAGCGTTTTCGAAAGACGATGGAAAAACCGATTGAGGGCATCTTGCCGGAGGCCATGACGCGCCTGGAGTCCTACGACTGGCCGGGGAACGTCCGGGAGCTTGAGAACACGATGGAGCGTGCAGTGGCCCTCGAGATAGGCAGGGAGATCTCATTGCGAGTGCTGCCCGACCGTATTGCTGGCTACTCCGGCTCAACCTACAATGGTTCGGCGAGAGGCCCATTGGCCGAATTCCCCGCCGAGGGCATTGATTTCGAGAAGGAAATCGCGGAATCGGAACGACGTTATCTACAAGCAGCTCTGGCCAAAGCGGGGGGCGTTCGGACTCGTGCCTCCGAGTTGCTTAACATCAGCTATCGCTCCTTCCGCCACTACGCCAAGAAGCACAATCTATGAGTATCGTCACTCTGCCCCGTCATTCAAGTATGCAGCCTGCCTTCGGGGTGCTGACCTTTTCTGACTTGTCAAACAGACAAAAAAGGTCAATTCAAGGGTCAGACTTTCCCCTCAGAACTAAGATCTCGCGCTCTCGGAGTGACGCCTCTTCCATAACTTAGTTTTTTGCAATGAGTTACACTCTTGCGAACCCGCGTGATCTACCAGCGAGACTGGTCTTCGACTTGCTACTTTAAGCGTGCTCTGGCACTGTACAATCTATTAGTCAAGGAGACCCTGGCATCATGAAGAAGCAGAGAGGTTTCTCTCTTATCGAGTTGCTGATCGTCGTGGCGATCATTCTGATCATCGCGGCCATCGCAATTCCGAACCTACTCCGGTCCCGTATGGCCGCGAACGAGTCTTCGGCAGTGGGTTCTCTCCGCACCATCAACACGGCGGAGGTAACCTATGCCACCACGTACCCGACAGTTGGTTTTGGAAACCTGAGTACGCTCGGCGGTGCGGCAAGCAGCTGCGCAGGTGCGACGTTTGCATCTTCCTCTGCGGCTTGCTTGATTGACGACGTTCTCGCAAGCACGGCAATCAAGAGTGGTTATACGTTCACAGGTACGGCGGCCGGCGGCACACCGGCAGTTACCTATACCTCGCTTGCAGTTCCGACCGTGAATGGCCAGACCGGCCAGCGCGCGTTCTGCTCTGATCAGTCCGGCGTCATCCGCTACAATGCGGGCGGCACTGCCTGCACGAACGCGGACTCGGCGCTTTAATCAATCAGTACCGCTGCGGCCGGTTCTTGGTCACAGCCGCTATCGAAAAGCACGGGACGAGGGTCCCGTGTTTTTACTTTTGCCTCTCAAGCACCCAGGGTGAAAGAACGTGAAAATCCGCAGGGGTGGGGTTCGAATCCGGGCCGCGGAGCTCCTGAACATCAGGCTCCGCTCCTTCCGTCATTACGCCAAGAAACATGACCTAGTAGGCTCTACGGACTTCAAGACCCACAATCGTTGGGGCAGGTCCGTTATTCTAATGACGATAAATGCTACTAGAGATGGACAAAAAAGGTCGATCTCAAAAATGTTTGCCCACTGTTGGGCAGGGACGCATGCAGGTTCAGTCGAGGTATAATTCAGTAAAGCATTTGTTATCAATGTATTACAAAATATAGGACGAGGTGCAGTCAGCAGTCTCAGCATTGGTCTGTGGCTTGCGATAGGTATAGCATGCTCTGGCACCATAAAATTTCTCAAGGAGATCCAGCACCATGAAGAAGCAGAAGGGTTTTTCTCTTATCGAGTTGCTGATCGTCGTGGCGATCATTCTGATCATCGCGGCCATCGCAATTCCGAACCTACTCCGGTCCCGTATGGCCGCGAACGAGGCCTCGGCAGTGGGTTCTCTCCGCACCATCAACACGGCGGAGGTAACCTATGCCACCACGTACCCGACAGTTGGTTTTGGAAACCTGAGTACGCTCGGCGGTGCGGCAAGCAGCTGCGCAGGTGCGACGTTTGCATCTTCCTCTGCGGCTTGCTTGATTGACGACGTTCTCGCAAGCACGGCAATCAAGAGTGGTTATACGTTCACAGGTACGGCGGCCGGCGGCACACCGGCAGTTACCTATACCTCGCTTGCAGTTCCGACCGTGAATGGCCAGACCGGCCAGCGCGCGTTCTGCTCTGATCAGTCCGGCGTCATCCGCTACAATGCGGGCGGCACTGCCTGCACGAACGCGGACTCGGCGCTTTAATCAATCAGTACCGCTGCGGCCCGTTCTTGGTCACAGCCGCTATCGAAAAGCACGGGACAAAGGTCCCGTGCTTTTTCTTTTGCCTCTCAAGCACGTTAATCCCAGTTTAGCGGGACCCTTTTGAGTAGAAACATAGATCTTTCAGATTGCCGTTTACTGGCGCAAATCCATGTTCTTCGGCATTTTTTGTCATTAATGTTGATGATAACTTTTTCATGATGGACTTCTTGATCTTAAGATGTGTGTAATCAATGGATTATCTAGCTTCATTTCTCATTAGATTGGCCAATGAGATGCTCTCTTCAGTGGAGAGACCAGTTAGTTGGAAGTGAAAGTTACTCTATACAGGTGCAGTCGAGCGTCGTTCGGGGAAATGCTATGAAGAGGAGAAAACAATCTGGGTTCTCACTCATCGAACTTCTGATCGTCATAGCGGTCATTCTGATCATCGCTGCGATCGCTATCCCCAATCTCATGGCTTCGCGGATGGCGGCCAACGAATCGTCTGCGGTTCAGCAAACGAGGGCGATTACCACTGCAGAAGTGGTGTACAGCACGCAATACAACATTGGGTTTGCCTCTCAACTGTCCTATCTCGGCGACGGTGGGTCAATTTGCTCCACGAAGAGCGGATACATATTTAACTATACTGCCTTGAATCCAGACGTTTCCACTTACTACCAGAGCTTTACGCTGAACGCAAATCCTTCCAATCCGGGCTATAGCGGCCGCAAGTTCTTTTTTTCAGATCAGACGGGCGTGATTCGCGTCAACCTCACGGCTCCATCGACGGCGGCGGACCCGGCCATCTAATTCCGATTCGTTATTCTAGCGGGGTCCCATCCCAGAATAGCTGTTCCTCGTTGGGCCTCGACAATTTCCATTTCGAGGGCGCGGCATTCACCGGCCCACCTTTCTCGGGCGGCTGGAGCATTAGCTTAAGGACCTAGCCCGACTGTCTTTATCCATCTGGAAAAACAATTTCCATTCTATGAGGCAAATTTCAGACGCGGTCTGCCGCTGGTTCCGGCGTATTGTTGCGTTCATATGCAAAGCTGTGCCCGAGGGCTATCATGCGAGACTCGAACAACACCCATGATCCCTGGGCCAACAGAAGGGTAATGGCGGCCCCCAGCAAGATTGCGGCCCACATTTCGACCACCGACAAACGAAGAGCTAGCTGCAGGAGGTGTTCGATGACGACCAGCACATAGCCGTGTATCAGGTAGACACAATAGGAAATGGTTCCCAAACTCATGAGGGGCTTGTGGCGGAGGGCACGCGAAATGACGCCCTCAGGATTGACCAGAACCAGCATCATAACTGCTGCATAGAAGAGGCCGACGATTGTAAACCCCGTCGTGTGGAGAAAAATGTTTCTCCCCCAGAGATGATGATCCATGAAGAAGAAAACACAGCCCAAGACGATTGTCGCGGCGGCAAAAAGTCGTGGGTATTTCTGAAGGCGCGTAAATAAATTCCGGTTTCTCATCAACATGGCACAGGCAACACCGATGAAAAGGGAGTCAAAGCGATAGAACGGTAACACATACGATTGCATGGCATTGATGTAACCGTTCCAGTAGAGCACGGAACGCAGTACCCCAAAGAAGACCACCATTCCAACGGCCACCGCCAGAAGCTTGTCTCTGTTTACCTTGCGGACAAGCAGGGGAAGCGTCAGGTAGAACTGCTCCTCAACGGCCAGAGACCAGGTAATCTGGAGATAGCTGAGGACGTCGCTATGCCTGGCGAAGTAGAAGTTCTGGGTGAAGGTAAGGTAGTAGCGCCAGGGCGCCGGATGAGGCGAGATGCCGCTCATTGCTCCGCTGGCGTGTGCGCCAAGTTCTACGAGCAAGAAACCAAGCAGTACCAGAAGCAAATAGACGGGAAGAATCCGGAAGACCCTTCGAACGTAGAAGGTGCGGTAATAATTGACGGATTCTTTCGCATCTACCAGGATTCCCCCGATCAGGAATCCCGAGAGAATGAAAAATAGATCCACGCCAGACCAGCCCAGCTCCGCGACGGGAAACAATATGGCGGATAGCGCATCTGGCATGGAGGGGTGCATCTGATAGATGTAATGGTGCAGCAGAACGAGGCCGATAGCGATACCTCGCAGACCATCTAGTTGGGGGATCCTGGGCAAAGTCCAATCCGCTCGAGGATGAATTTTCTTCCACCTTTGTATGCTAACTCGAAATCTTTTCAATCCGTCCCGAATGAAAACGGCTGTTTCCAGCAGAACAAGGGAGCTTTTCTCTACGTAATAACGCCTCCGAGCCGGGAGAAGGCAGGCATTTCATTTTAGGTGTCCGTTTCAGGCTATTTTGTTCACCGAATCGGTAATCCGGTGCAACTCGAGGCGTTATTTCTTGCTAAACTATCGCCATGGTTCGTCTTGTTGCGCCTTCTGCAATCGGTCTTGTGCTGGCAGCGTCGTTTGTCGGCATCGTGGTCGCGTACGATGTCAGGCAAGACGTCAAACAAGTTGTGAATCGATTCGAATCCCGGTATCGCTCCGCAGGGACGCTGCAGGCCTCGTTTCTTGAGGGCTACAGCGAAAATGGCCATCTCGTTCGTGCGGAAGCGGGTACGGCTTATTTTCGCCGCCCCGGCAAGATGCGCTGGGAGTATGAAGCCCCCGAGAAGAATTTATTTCTCGTCGATGGCAAGACAGCGTGGTTTTATGTTCCCACTGATCACACGGCAACGCGCGTTCCCGCGAAAGTGAGCACGGATTGGCGGACTCCGCTGGCACTGCTCGCGGGGGAAATGAAAGTAGAGCGGGTGTGTGCCCGGGTGGAATTGGCGACTCACGAGAAGATCGAATCCCCCGGCGACGTGATGCTTTACTGCGAACCCCGCAGCGCCAGGAATAAATCAAAAGAACCAAACGCCTCGGAAACCATGACACCTGGTGGAGAGGCTGGTGAGGCCATATTTTTTGAGATTGTCAGGAAGACGGGAGAACTGGTTAAGGTAGCCGTTAGGGACGCCGGAGGCGTGGGCATCGAATTTCACTTCACCAACTGGCAGGTTGACCCCTCTGTCGACGACGCTCTCTTCCATTTCCATGTTCCTCCGGGCGTGGCGATCGTGAACGGAGAATTGCCCGGCGGTCAAGGTGGGGTAAATCGTTAGGCAGCCGGTATGCCGGTCCCCCTTTCCTGAGAGGAACAGCCAACCTCCCGGGCCTTCCCCGCATATCAACTAGATGAGGTAAACTAAATAGGCTATGGGTCAATTTCACTGCCGCGTGGCGGATGCCGATGGGCGTGTCTTTTCGCACGTCGAACCCGCGAGTTCACTGGAAGAAGCGCGCCAGAAGCTCGTTGAACGGGGATTGTACGTTTATTCGGTGGAATCGCGTGGCGGTCGCCTTGCTGGGCTGGTTCGCCAGAAGAGCGGACGGCAAATTGGCGGTTCGGAATTCCTCATTCTCAATCAGCAATTCAACACCCTGATCAAAGCAGGTTTGCCGATCTTGAAGTCTCTGGATCTTCTCGCCACCCGTGCCTCCTCTCCCAAACTCCGCCCAGTCATCGCCCAGATACGAGACCGGGTCCGGGAGGGAAAGTCGCTTTCCGAGGCGGTCACGGAAGCCGGCGTGTTTTCCAAAGTCTACTCGACGGCTATTCTTGCGGGAGAGAAGAGCGGGAATTTGCCGGGTGTCCTGGACTACTACATCGCTTATCAGCGAGTGAGCACGGGGGTTCGCAAAAAGATTCTCGCCACGCTGGTCTACCCCGTTTTGCTGATCAGCGTTGCGATCGTTATCGTGACCTATTTGGTTACCGCGGTGATTCCAAAGTTTGCTCTGCTCTACCGCGACCTAAACGTGGAGCTCCCCGCGCCCACGCGATTGTTGGTTGCCTTGACGGTTGACTATCGCTTCGTTGTTCTAGGAATGGTCGCCCTGATGGCGGTGACGGCAGCCGGCATTTTTCTTTGGTCCCGTACCGAGGAAGGCGGAACGGCTTTCGATCGTTTCAAGTTCCATCTGCCGGTGATTGGTGACACGCTCCTCAAATTTCAAGTTGCGCAGTTCTCCCGCACCCTTTCGACTCTGCTGACGGGGGGCACGCCGCTGGTGGCTGGACTCCAGACCGCAAGCGATGCCATCACCAGCAGATTGCTGCGCTCCACCGTCGGCCAGGCTACCCAGATGGTACGTGAAGGGGAATCTCTGCACGCCGCCCTGGCCTCCAAGGGTGTCGTGCCGGAAATGGCGCTGGATATGATTGAGGTAGGCGAATCGAGCGGTGCGCTTTCCCCCATGCTCAACAGCGTGGCGGAGTTTTATGAGGAAGAGGTCAACTTGCGCCTGTCCGCGCTCGTTTCTCTGATCGAGCCAATTCTATTAATTTTTATGGGTTTGTTAGTCGCGTTTATTCTGATTTCGCTGTATCTACCCATCTTTTCTTTTTCCATGATGGGGGCGACAAAGTAAGGGATCATGGCCACAATAGAACAACTTCCTCCTGCGCCCGGCCTGCCCGGTGACGGTAACGAACAGAACGAACGCGAGTTTGCCCGCAAACTCGCGGAAAGATACCGCTTCGCTTTCATTGATCTCCGGGAACAGCGGATCGATGCAGAATTGTTTCGCACCATCCCCGCAGACTTGATGTTCCGCTACAACTTCGTGCCGCTTGAACTGCATAACAACATCTTGGCCATCGCGGCGGCAGACCCCGGCCAGGTGCAAATGAGCGATGAGCTGCCGCTCCTGCTCGGCAAGAAACTTTTGATTCGCGTTGCTACCGCCCGCCAGATCGGCGATCTTCTCAAACGCACTGAGCAATCCCAGCGCGTGCTGGAGCAAGCCACGGAAGCCTTCACCCTTCAGACTTCCAAGGATGAAGAGGATAGCGACGAGACGATTTCCGGCGACCGTTTAACTCGCGATAGCACCGCCAGCCCGGTGGTGCGCCTCGTCGAAACTATTATCTTCACCGCACTCGAACGACGCGCCAGCGACGTCCACATCGAGGCGCGCGACACGGAAGTGGCCGTCAAGTACCGTATCGACGGCGTACTGCAGCATGCTATGCAGCCCATCGCCAAGGAATGGCATTCCACGGTGCTCTCACGCATTAAAGTGCTTAGCGATCTGGACATTGCCGAGCGCCGAGTTCCCCAGGACGGCCGCTTCCGTGTGAAATACAAAGGACGCTACATCGATCTGCGCGTCTCCATCATGCCCGCGAGTCACGGTGAAGACGCGGTTCTCCGCGTGCTCGACAAAGAAACGCTCTCGGAAAAATTCCAGAGCCTGACTCTGGACGTCGTTGGTTTCTCCGCGGAAGAAACCCGCCGCTTCCGGCGCTATATTCGCGAACCCTATGGCATGGTTCTGGTGACGGGTCCCACGGGTTCCGGCAAGACAACCACGCTCTACGCGGCCATCAACGAGATCAAGACCGACGAAGACAAAATCGTTACTATCGAAGATCCGGTCGAGTATCAGCTTCGCGGGATCACGCAGATTCCGGTGAACGAGAAGAAGGGTCTCACCTTCGCGCGTGGCTTGCGTTCCATCCTGCGCCACGACCCCGACAAGATCATGGTCGGCGAAATTCGCGACCAGGAAACCGCCCAAATCGCCATTCAGTCGGCACTTACCGGCCACCTCGTTTTTACCACCGTCCACGCCAACAACGTGACCGACGTCATCGGCCGATTCATCAACATGGGTGTCGAGCCGTACAATTTTGTCTCTGCTTTGAACTGCATCATGGCGCAGCGGCTGGTTCGCGTGATCTGTTTGAAATGCAAGAAGCCCAAAAGATATTCTGCCGAGGAATTGAAGGAAGCCGGTCTCGACCCTGCTGTGTGGGGAGACGTCACGTTTGCCGAAGGCGCCGGGTGCCTGGAATGTTCGGGTACTGGCCATCATGGACGGACGGCGATTTGCGAATTGCTCGACCTGACCGACCGCATCCGGGAAATGATTGTGGACCGCCGTCCGACTTCGGAGATCAAGCGCGTCGCTTGTGAAGAGGGCATGATCACTCTGCGCGAAAGCGGGCTGGCCAAGATTCGTGCGGGCATCACCACCGTGAAAGAGATCAACAAGGTGACTTTCGTTGAGTAGCGCGACTGCATTCCGGCAGGGAATTTACCAGTTCGAGTGGGCGCGCCGGATTGCGCGCTGGCTCGATGCCATGCCGAACGCCGCCTTGGCCATCGAAGTTGCGCCGGACCGCATAGCTGCGGCCCGCTGGAGCCGCACGGGTTCGCTGGATTGCTACGCTGTTGAATCTTTGCCCGTTGGAGCGCTAGCGCCATCGGCCGTCGAAGGCAACATCGTGAACAGCGCCGCCGTTAAGGCCGCTGTCACGAGTGTCTGCAGCCGTCTGAGCACCCGGGACGAAGAGGATGTCGCCATGATCATTCCCGACACGGTGATTCGCGTTTTCGTGCAGCACTTTGAGGATTTCCCGCGCTCGGCGGCCGAAGCCGAACCGATGTTGCGGTGGAAACTGAAAAAGAGCGTGCCCTTCGAAACTGATGAGACGCTCATCTCCTACATGCGCCAGGCACCGCGCGAGGTCGGCGTTGACGTCGTCACGGCGCTCGCCAGGCTCCGCATCATCAGGGAGTACGAATCCCTCATCGAGGGAATCGGGCTGCATCCCGGCGTAGTGTTGAGTTCTTCGCTTGCTGCCATCTCGCTAGTCGAGGATGGAGAGCCGACGCTCCTCGCACGCGTCTCGGGTTCCACTCTGACCACTGCGATCGTGCGCCGCGGTGTGTTGTGCGGCTACCGTTGCACTGAACTTCCGGCACACGGCGCGAATCTCAAACCGCAAATGCTTCTCGAAGAGATTTTTCCGGTGGCGGCGTATTATCAGGATACCTGGCATGAAACCATTCAATCCGTCCGCGTCGCCGGGCTTGGCACGCGCCTCCCTGAGTTTGCCAGGCCGCTCGAGGTCGAATTTCATTGCGAAGTGCGGTCGTTGTTGCACTCCGCAGTCTCTGATGGACGCATCAAGGAGGACGCCCGTCCGCTGGCGGATCGCGAATTGGAAGGTTTGATCGGTTGGATGCTGCAGCGAGGCTAGAATCGTTTTTTCGGGATTGAGGCAAGAGGGAGCATGAAGGTTCGGCTCAATTTGGCAACCAAGGCGCTGGAAACCCACCGGCGTTTCCTGGCCGGTGCCGGTCTCACCGCAGTCGTCGGGGGACTCATGTTTCTCGGGTTAGGTTGGCACGTGTATTCTGCCCGCAAAGTCGACGCTCAGAGGCGCGACCGTACCGAAAAAATGCGCCAGGAGATGGCCAAGCTCGAAGTGCAGCGCAAGGAGTTGGAGCGTTATTTCAGTCAAAAGGACATCGCCAATTTGCACGATCGCGCCGCTTTCATCAATACCATCCTCGACGCGCGCAGCTTCAATTGGACACTGATGTTCATGGATCTGGAGCGCGTCCTTCCGGATGGCGTGCGCGTCATCAGCATCGAGCCCAAGCAGGTTGCAGGACACGTCGAAGTAAAATTGACCGTGGGCACCACAAGTGACGAGGCAGAGCTCATATTTGAGCGCGCCCTCGAAGAATCGAAAGAATTTACCGGAGTTCAAGTGCTGAATGTTCACACCGCCAGTCCGAGCGGAAACCAAAGCGGCGATCAAAAGGTTGTCCAATTGACAACGATCTATTCGAGAATTTGATGCGGCGCGACTTCACTTTGCGGAAACGAATGATTCTCGGCGGTGTGATTCTTCTCGTCCTCGCGGATGTCGCGCTTGCCGCCTACAGTTGGCGGCTTTCCTCCGCCCCGCACGCGCCACAACAGCAGCTTGCAATGGAAACAAAGCAACACAATCTCCTGAAAGGAGAAATCAATCGCGCCCAGGGCATCCGCGAGAACATTCCCGCAATCCAGAAAGACTGCGATCAATTTGAAGCGTCGCTCTTTCCGGCAAGCTCAGGCGGTTCTTCCATCCGGTCTGAACTCGGCTCCACTGCCAAGAAGAATGGAATTCAGCTCGAGGATCTCACTTTCAGACGGACAGAGATTGCGAACCGTGGAATGACCGAAGTGGTCATCGACGCCACCGTTACCGGGGAATACAGGAACGTGGTCGGGTTTCTGAATGGCTTGCAGCGCTCCAGCAATCTCTACCAAGTGGATTCTTTGACCCTCGCTTCTGAAAACG
>Ga0209577_10003944_pt1 | contig 13995 bp, 10 predicted proteins | sample GraSoiAngelo_109_FD_185874 | JGI IMG/M metagenome (GOLD analysis project Ga0209577, IMG submission 185874) | Grasslands soil microbial communities from the Angelo Coastal Reserve, California, USA - 14_0903_12_20cm (SPAdes) (version 2) | ecosystem: Environmental > Terrestrial > Soil > Grasslands...
CGCTACCTCTGCATAAGTGCGTTCTGCGTGTCGCTCGGATGCGGCAAGGGCCACCAGTTCAAACCAGGGATGTCCCTGCAGCAGTTCGATGAAACGCTGCCCTACCATGCCGGTTGCGCCTAGAACGGCCACCGGGATACGTTGTCGTGAGTCGCTCATGATTCATGTCTCCTGGAAGTGAAAACCTGACAAACCGCGCAATGTCATGGTATGAGCGGCTATCAAGGGCTAGTATACATAGCCTCCAGTTGAGCACAGTGTTCCTCTTCGTGCTCAACTAGTGCTGTTATTATATGAAGCAATGAGATAGGTCCGCGCTCTTCGTGGATGCCGATTCGCTGCCAGTCTTCAAGTTTTATGTGGCGCAGCATGTGTACAAGTTCGGCCCGGCGTAGAGTGTACAAGGTGAGCGAAGCGCGGAAGTCGACCTGTGCATACCTGGCTACTTCGGCCCAGCGCCGATCATCATATACGATCAGTGGCGGATTAATTCGTGTCAACAACATATATGCACGCGTGGCAACGATATCATCGCTTGCCCGTAGGTGAGCAAAAATGTCAACTGCTGACCACTCGCTTTCTGCCGGTGCTGTGTGAAGCTCGATCTCATTGTGGTCCTGTACTGCACTGAAAATCCGTAATGGTATTTCCGATAGTCGAGAAAGTAAGCCGTCGACTTCTTTTATTTCTTGCATACAGACCTTCTCCCCGAAGCGAATTTCCCCGCCGATCTTCTAATGTCCCTCGCGACGTCTCTCCTATATAACCTGTCGTTCGCGAACCTCATGCCGCACAAGCGGAATGACGGGGGCGATCAAGTCACGGTGCAGGCAGCGCAAGGCGCGTTCGCTGTCTGCTTCTTCTACAATCAAGATGATGCCCGTGTCGGATGCCCCTTGGGTGATGACTGAGATACGTTCGCGGGCCAGAGCGGTAATGGCGCGGGCGGAACTCATCGGGTCAACGGTGAAGCCAGAGCCAATGCAGGCGCAGGCGGCAAGGCCACGTCGGCACCCGACACGCCAGCTTCCCATGTCATGTTGTAACAGGACGATAGCCGAATCAACCGCCTGTTCCTCGACGACGAAGGCGAGGTGATGCCCCGATGAGGAGCAAATGGCAACGGGTGCGGCGCCAGCGCGAGCGGCCAGGGCGAACACCTGCCCTGCGTTCTCAGGCGCGCCAAACAGGTCGGTATTTTCTACGGTGATCAAGGCAAGTTGGCGGCGCACTGAGATGGCGGCCGCCGCGCTGTGTGTTGTTTGTTCTGGTCCAACAACCGTTCCGCGCAGGTGTGGGCGGAAGGTATTGCGTACGTGCACAGGGATATTGCGGTGTGCCACCGGAATGAGCGTGCGGGGATGCAGCACTTTTGCTCCAAACCAGGAGAGCCGCGCGGCCTCCGCGTAGGTAAGGCGCGGCAGCAAACGTGTATTCGCCACGATGCGCGGATCCGCGCTTAAAACGCCATCGACATCGGTATAGATGGTGACCTCGACACAGTCCAAAGCCTCGCCGATGACGGTCGCGGAATAATCTGAGCCGTTGCGCCCCAGCGTGATCACGCGGCCTCGCGTTGTGCGACCGATGAAACCGGGTACAATAGGCACAATGTCGCGCTCGATTGCGGGATGGATGAGTCGTTGCGCGTTGACTCTTGTCTCTTGAGCCAGCGGGTCGGCCCCGCTAAGTGTGCCAAAGGATGGCAGCGCGTCACTCTGCGCATCGGTGGTAATAATGACTTCCTCGCGAACTGGCGTTGCCTCCCTGCCAAGATCGCGGATAGCCGCCGCGACCAGCAACACGGAAAAACGCTCGCCCCATGCGCCGATGGTAGGAGCATGCGCCGCCCAGGGGACTGCATAGTCTACATCCGTTTTCCCCGTGGTGATACGCCCCGTCTCTACCGCAATGACATCCTGCTCCAACATACTGAAGGCTAGTTGCAAGTCGTGTTCCAGGGATTGCCGACCCTCCGGCTTATGCACGGCCCTATCCACTGCTTCCAGGTGTCTATGCTTGAGCGCGACAAGTTCTCGCTGGCACAACTCGAGTTGGTCGCTGCAGGCATAACGTGCGATGCGCAGCAGCTGGTCGGTTATGCCGGACATGGCCGAGACAACCACAACGGGAAAGGCCTCTTCAGTATTGTGAAGATGGTGCGCGATAATGGCTGCTACGCGCCGGATACGTTCACCGCTGCCAACGGATGTTCCTCCAAATTTCAGAATTTGTATACTGCGTTCCATAAAATTGCTCCGATATGACAACCATCACTGCGTTCTCTACGGATATAGACGCTTGCGTCGTCCGTTTATTAGCCTCAAGTCAATGAACCTTCAAATGAGTTCTATGGCTATGTGCCGCACCGCATCCAGGACGGGAACAAGCCCCGCCTCTATCCCATACAATTGAACGTCTGATTCGTATAGGGTACGGGCGGGGCTTGCCCCCGCCCTGGATGCGGCTAGGGTCCGGGCGAGGACAAGCCCCCGCCCTGGATGCGGCTAGTAGGTGTTACGCTGTTGCTGGTTCGCCGGCTTTGAGGACCGCGGCCTTCAGCGCCTGGTCCAGGTCGTCGATCAAATCATCAATAGTTTCCAGGCCGACTGATAGGCGGATATAATCGGGCGTGGTGCCGGTTTCAAACTGCTCGTCGGGGGTCAATTGTGAATGCGTGGTGCTGGCGGGATGGATGATAAGCGACTTGGAATCGCCCACGTTTGCCAGGTGGGAGAACAGTTCGACGTGGCGAATCAACTGCTTACCAGCTTCCAGGCCGCCCTTGATGCCAAAGCCAAGAATTGCGCCATAGCCATGCGTATGATACTTCGCGGCTACCTCGTGCTGTGGGTGGCTCGTCAGCCCGGGATAGCTTACCCAACTCACGGCCTCGTGCCCTTCCAGGAATTCGGCAACGCGCTGGGCATTCTGGCTGTGCCGTTCCATACGCAGGGGCAGCGACTCTAATCCTTGCAGGAAGAGCCAGTCATTGAAAGGAGATGCTGCTGCGCCGATGTCGCGCATCAGTTGCACACGTGCTTTAATGATGTACGCCAGGGGGCCGAGGGCCTCGACGTAGCGCAGACCGTGATAGGAGGGGTCTGGTTCCACGAATCCTGGAAAACGTCCCTTTGTCCAGTCGAACTGACCTCCATCAACGATGACGCCGCCAATGGATGTGCCGTGACCGCCGATGAACTTGGTGGTGGAGTGAACAATTATATCGGCTCCATGCTTAAAGGGTTGCACCAGGTACGGTGTGGGCAGCGTATTATCGATCATGAGCGGAACGCCGTTTTCATGCGCAATATCGGCTACCGCGCGAATATCCAGGGTATCCAGGCGAGGATTGCCAACCGTCTCAGCAAAGACCGCTTTGGTGCGATCATTGATAGCGGACCGGAAGTTCTCAGGGTTGCGGCTGTCCACGAAACGCACAGTGATACCAATCTTCGGTAGGGTATAGTGGAACAGATTATAGGTGCCACCATACAGGCTGGCAGAGGTGACGATTTCGTCACCAGTCCCGGCGAGATTGAGAATTGCCAGCGTTTCCGCTGCCTGTCCGGATGCAGTTGCCAGCGCGCCAACGCCTCCTTCGAGTGCGGCAATACGACGCTCGAAGGCGTCCTGCGTGGGGTTCATGATGCGCGTATAGATATTTCCGAACTGTCGAAGTCCGAAGAGATCCGCGGCGTGCTCCGGGCTATCGAAAACAAATGAGGTTGTCTGATAGATGGGAACGGCGCGCGCATTGGTCGCGCTGTCAGCGGTCTCCTGGCCCGCGTGCAACGATAACGTTTCAAAACCATACTGACGATTACTGTTGAGTGCCATAGTTGAAGTTACTCCTTTATCGTATTCAACGCGTCGATCATCTGCTTCCACTCCTTGAGGAAGGCGTCGTGACCGTGCGGGGAATCGAGTTCCACATAGCTTGCATCCCCACCGGCGGCGCGCACTTGTTCCGCTAACCAGCGCACGCGCGCCGCCGGGAAAAGGAAGTCTGAACGAATTCCAATAAACAAGGTCTTGCTGCGTACACGACGCAGCGCTGCTTCTAGCGAGGGATATCCCTCGCTGACGTCATACAAATCCATTGCCCGGCTGATGTAGAGGTAGCTATTGGCATCGAAGCGCTTGACCAGCGATTGACCCTGGTAGTAGAGATAGCCCTCCACGTCGAAGCGTTTGCCGAAATCGGTGTGACCACTGGGAGCGACGATATCGGACTGCCGGGCAGTTTCCCGCGCAAAGCGCAGCTCCATCCCCTCCTCGCTCTGATAGGTAATCATGGCGAGCATACGGGCGATAGCGAGCCCCGCTTCGGGTCCCTGACCAGGCAGGTAATCACCGCCTTGCCAGCGCGGATCGGCCAGGATTGCCTGGCGTTGCACCTCGCTGAAAGCAATGGCCTGCGCGGTGAGCCATGCCGTTGCCGCTACCACAATCGCCTTCTGCACCAGCTCTGGATAGGCGACCGCCCACTCTAAGGCCTGCTGCCCGCCAATCGAGCCACCTGCGACCATCGCCAGTTGGCGCACGCCTAAATGCTCGATCAGCCTGCGTTGCGCCTCAACCATGTCGTGAATGGTGATGACCGGAAAACGTATCCCATAGGGGCGTCCCGAATCCGGGTCAATCGACGATGGGCCGGTGCTGCCGTAACAGCTTCCAACAATATTCGAGCAGATCACGAAGTAGCGCGAGGTGTCGAAGAAGCGTCCAGGGCCGATCAACGGATTCCACCATGCCACCTTGGTATCGTCGGGGCGTTCAGCATCATGCGCGTGAGAACTGCCTGTGAGCGCGTGGGCAATCAACACGGCATTATCTCCCGCCGCGTTCAAGCTGCCCCACGTCTCATATGCCACTGTCACGGGGCTAAGTTGACCGCCCAGTTGCAGCGGCAAGGTATCGAACGTGAACGTATTCAACCCTTGCGCAGGTGTAATCTGTGTGTCTGTCACGACATTGTGTTCAACGTGTGTCACCATTGCCGCTCCTTTCTTTCCTGCCATTCCACCTGAAAAAGAGAACAAAAAACCCTCACCCTGGCAGGGGCGAGGGGTCATCGTTCTCCGCGGTACCACCCTGGTTTATCGATGCCTCACAGCATCAACCTCGACGAGTGCTGCAAGGCCTATGCTTTCAACACTCTAGCCTGTAACGGAGCTGCCCGGCTTCGTCTACTAACCTTCGCAGGCATTCAACGTGCAACTCAGAGGTCATATTCAACGCTGGTGCGGCGCTGGCCTCGCATCATCGCCAACTCGCTGTAGCCGTCCGTGACGTTTACTCGTCCTCGTCACTGTTGTTATGTGTAGTTCTTCCACAACGGAGATGCCGGAGTGGTTGTACTTGTGCGCAGGCAATAAAAAACCCCTGCATCTCAGGGGTTACGGCTTCGTCGCTTCTCCCCTCATCTCGCGGAACTATCCCGCCGGAATTGGCACCCTTTCCTGCGACATTGCAGGTGGGTTGCCGGGCTTCATAGGGCCGTATCCCTCCACCTCTCTTGATGAGATCAGTTTTTGCTGCGCATATTTACTTATGAAAGTACTTTCAATTTGTTAGTAAGTAGTATACCGAATGGTGTCGAGGTATGTCAAGGTTTTAGCGGCATGATAACATTATTGCATTGGATTTGCCAATATCATTGCAATCTGGTTGCGCTTCTATTTCTCATAACCTGCGATAATACCAGAGAGATACCATGGAAAAACTCCCAGGGAGGCATTACATGCAACGTATTCGTCTTACACTCGTCGGCTTCGGAGTCGTTGGTCAGGGCTTCGCGGAATTACTCTCAAATAAACATGTGCTTCTCGAACAGAAGTACGATGTAGACCTTAAGCTAGTTGGTGTGGCCAATGCACGTCATGGCTTTATCTACCGGGAAGAGGGCCTGCATATTCCCACGCTGCTCGAACTTGCTGCGCAACAGCGTTCTTTCACCGAACATCCGGGGATCAGGTGCTGGAATAGCACCCTGGAAGGACTCCAGGCAACCGGCGCGGATATATTGGTAGAGGCCACTCCTACCAACCTGCGCAATGCTGAACCTGCTCTCAGCCATATGCGTACTGCGCTCAGTAAAGGAATGCACGTGGTCACGGCGAACAAAGGGCCAGGTGCATTAGCCGCGCACGAACTCTTCACACTGGCACGGCAACATGGCGTGCAGTTGCGCATGGAGTCGGCGGTGATGGCTGGCACACCCGCTATCAGCGCTATACGTGAAGGTATGGCCGGGGCATCCGTTACGGCGATACGTGGCATCCTCAACGGCACCACCAACTATATCCTGACGGCGATGGCCTCTGGTCGAGATTACGCCGGGGCGTTGGCCGACGCCCAGGCGAAGGGCTATGCTGAGACCGACCCGACCGCCGATGTGGAGGGCTACGATGCCGTCGCTAAAACGCTCATCCTGGCTGCGCTGATTTTTGAACAGCCGCTCACAGTGGAGCAGGTGGAGCGGCAAGGCATCACCACTATTACCGGGGAACAAATGCAGGCGGCTGCCGATGCCGGAAAACGTATCAAACTTATTGCATCATTGCGCCTGGTTGCCGGGCAGGAAGGGGAGAAAGGGCAGCCACAAAAGCTTGAAGCCAGTGTGAAGCCGCTCGTTTTGCCTCTAACCGATCCCCTGGCAAGGGTAGACGGCGCGATGAATGCGATCACAGTTCAGACAGATACGCTTTCTGAAGTGACCATTATTGGTCCTGGAGCTGGGCGTATCGAGACGGGCCAGGGGTTATTGGCGGATGTACTGGCGTGTGTGATACTATCGTAATGCGAGAGAATGTGAATCAGTTCAAGGGGAGCTTACTATGGATATTTATCGTGCACTCAATGCAGATGTGCCGCAGCTACTCTTTACCGTGCTGCACCAGTCCGGCCCTACCATTAGCGAAGAGGATTTCACTCGCACCGTTACCGCCCTACACATGGATATCCGCAAGCAGGCTGGGGAGGTTGGGGAGGCGTTACAGCAGTGGTTGCAGCAGCAGGCGCACGAGCATGCTGAAGAGACCGTGCGGAAGCTCCAGCGTCTAGGAGTTCTAGCGGAAACGGCTGATGTGGGAGAAGTGATGCATATTGTGGAGCGTGATTTGCGCCGCCTGGCAGGTCGCGTTGGTTCGGAGTCTTTGCTGGGTGTGCAAGGCTCGGGTGAAGAAGTCTACGCGGAGGAGACTCCGGGCGATCCCGACCTCGCGAAGCGCATCGCCGACGGGCGCGAGTACATGGTCTCGTTGGGGTTCAAACCCGGTCAGGGTCCATTGCACGAGGCCTGGCTGCTCTTCCGTGGTTCAATTCATTATGATGTCATGGAACACGTGGTGCGTGATCGCATGGGTATCTACAAGGGCAGTCACGGCGATCACATCCTTACAGTCGGGCGTACCTCCTTTGGTACCTACAATCTTATCTACCAGCTTGGCGAAGGACTGACCTCCGATCTCGCCAGCGATGTCTTTACCCAGGAAGTCACCTTTGCCTTCAGTAAAGGTCCCATCCAGTACAGCCCGTTCCGCCAGGAAGTCTCGGCCCTGCTGGAGCAAGTGGCCGGGCAGACGAACCTGATCCACGCCTCGTTCTGGCAGCGCAAACTCGGTCTGGGAACCGGCAAAGAGTTCGTGCTGCGCCTGCGCTTACCGGTCGGAGAAGAAGCCCTACGCGAAGTGATTGGAGCAATTGTTGACGCCGGACGCGTGGGAAAAGAGACGATTGTCAAACGCGGAAAGCTATTGCTAGGGAAACGGGTGTTGTAGAAATACCAGGAGAGTGAATAGGCGAATTTGACAAATTAAAAATAGCTGGATATATTTCTAATCATGAAGGAACACATGCATCAACCGAGCGTGGCTCAATTGGCTGAGAGAGAGGTAAGACAATGAAGGAACCAGGAGCGGCGTCCCCATCGGGGCCAGAGGGAGCCATAGCGCTGGTATCACCGGCCTGGCTCCGGCATGGGCCCAAGGGCATGTTCGGCAGTGTGGAGCCTGGACTCCTGATCGCCCGAGAAGGAGGAAGAATCAGCTTCGTGACTCAGAGAGAGAAGGTATTCGAAGCTGAAAGGCAAGAAATCGGTGTCAACTGGCCATGGTGGGAATTTGGGGCAGGTGTGCATCTCAAGGTGACGGGCAAGACTTACAGGCTTTCACTCGCCCGACCGCCTAACGCGCCAGACATCGATTTGGGCGAGAGAGGTGGGCTAGTCTCGGCGCTCGTTGCTCTCGGCTTCATGGACCGCACCGGGATCAGTTCTCTCGGCAGGGCTTTCGCCAGCGGCAAGGCGTGGAAGAGCTACCTAAAAGCTTAAAAGAACCAGGTGGACTCACTGCCATTCCAGCGAACCATTTCAATGCCGCCATATGACTTCCAGGGCGACCGCGAGGGTCGCCCTGCTAGTAATCTCTACGAAACATCCCGTTTCAATAGCTCGTCGCTTTCTATTTCTGATGGTTCCTCTTCCAGGTGGCTTCTCCGCTGGCTATAGACGAAGTAGATGACCAGCCCTATGACCAGCCAGACGACGAAGCGCACAAGCGTTACCCACGGCAGGCTTACGATCAGCACCAGCGAGGCGATGATTGAAAGGATGGGAATCAGTGGGACCAGCGGCGTGCGGAACCCGCGGCGCAGGTTGGGCTGAGTTCTGCGCAGGATCAGCACAGCAGCCGAGACGAGTACGAATGCGGAAAGCGTGCCGATATTGGTCAGTTCCGCTACAACGTCAATCGGCGTCAGAGCGGCTACCAGGGCAACGACTATGCCAACAAGCAGGCTCGACAGGTACGGCGTGCGGAAGCGCCGGTGAATCCGCGAGAAAAAGCCGGGTAGGAGGCCGTCACGGGCCATTGAGAAGAAGATGCGGCTTTGTCCATAGAGCAGCACAATCAACACCGTCGTCAGGCCGCAGATTGCTCCAATCGAGATGACCGACCCGGCTGCGTTCAGACCAAGTAGTATGAGCGCGTGTGATACTGGTGAGGGGACATCAAGTTTGGTATACGAGACCACTCCGGTGAGTACTGCTGTCACTAGAATGTAGAGTACCGTACAGATCAGCAGGCTTGCAATGATACCTACTGGCAGGTCTTTCGAGGGGTTGCGTGCCTCCTCTGCCGAGGTCGAGATCTGGTCAAAGCCAATATAGGCGAAGAAGATAATGCTGGCGCCACGCAAGATGCCCCCGGCGCCAAAAGGCAGAAATGGACTCCAATTGGCTGGATTCACATGGCCGAAGCCCACTACGAGGAAGAACAGGATCACCACGAGCTTTATGACCACGATGACGTTATTGACCTTGCTGCTTTCAGAGGTGCCAAGAATCAGCAGCGCGGTGACCAGCAGGATAATGAGAAATGCAGGTAGGTTGATGATCCCTCCGGAAAAGGGTGATGCAGTCAGCGCATTGGGCAGCGTGATCCCAAAAGCGCCTTTGAGGAGATCGACGACATACCCCGACCAGCCAATACTGACAGCCGCCGCACCTACCGCGTATTCCAGGATCAGGTCCCAGCCGATAATCCAGGCGACCAACTCACCAAGCGTCGCGTAAGAGTAGGTATAAGCGCTGCCGGCAATTGGTACGGTACTGGCGAATTCGGCATAGCAAATGGCGGCGAGTCCACTCACAATGCCCGCTACCACGAACGAAAGTATGAGTCCAGGCCCTGCGTATTTTGCTGCCGCGACTCCGGTTAGGACGAAGATGCCGGTGCCGACAATGGCGCCGATGCCCAGCAGTGTGATACTAACCGCCCCTAATGTGCGCTTGAGTCCATGCTCCTGGTTCTCACTTTGTTTCAAAATGAGGTCAACCGGCTTGACCCGCAAAAGAGCGTTTCTTCGCATACTTGCCATAGATGTCTCCTGTTCGTGTCTTTGAGCGAAATAGAAAGGTCTCCCCTACGAGGACAACGAATTGCTGCTCGAAAGAAGCCGCGCGGATATAATCCTCGGCTTCTCTATACAAGTACAAGAGTGACACGTTCGGTGAACCACAAACGATTACTGATCTATTAAGTCGTCAATATGTGCAAGCGCTGTCACGTTTTCTGATGGTGATACGTACAATATACGTACAATACATGTCTGGGCTTCTTCTCTCATTGTTACCTGTCCAAAAGAGAAAGGAGGCGCGCAAAGCTTGATAGGTGAGAAAATGCTCACTGATTGGCAACGTGAGCAAGTCTTTCACTTTGTTTCAGACAGTGACACCGATAAATAGGTTAAAAGAAATGGAGGAAGATCGATGGCAACGAAAACAACACAACAGCATTCGGTTACTGAGAAGGTCAAGAATGCCACTCCAGAAGAGATAAAGTTTATCGAGCGGTATGCCGATCAATTGTCTGCCAGTACGAAGCGTGCAAAGTGGATTCATTCGCCCCAGGAGCATGAAGATAGGCCAGGCCAAACCCTTGCAACACGTAACCCGGAGGTCATCAAGCACTGGGCACAGGAGCGCCAGGCCGTCCCGGCAACTGTTCCTGGGACAGAACATGGTGATCATTTAGGTGTGCTGCGCTTCAATTTCCCTGGCTATGGCGGAAGAAAGCTGCAAGAGGTGAATTGGGATCAGTGGTTGAAAACCTTTAAAGACAGGAACCTTGTGTTTCTTTTTCAAGAGCACAAGAAAAGCGGTGAGATGAGCAACTTTTTCCGCTTTGATAATCCATCAAGAGAAGATGCCTGACATCTTTGCTCATGCTCACGATAGCAGTCAATCTTGATTTGGATGGATAAAATGGAGGGGCGCAACTCATTGTGCCCCTCTTTTCGTGTTGATTCACTGGCCCATACGCGCAACTCGCTCTGTTTACTGATCTTAAGAAGACGAGGAAGACATGGTTGGTAGTGATTTTTCCCGTGTGGCATTGTATACTAAAAGCCCTTACAGTAACGACAACGTGAGAAGAGGTGTTTTTTCATGGCACGACAGGAATTTCCCATTGAACAACAATTGCGTAAGGATATCCAGGATGCGCAACGCGCCCGCGACCAGCTCAAGCTCGATACGCTGCGTATGGCGTTGGGGGCTATCCATAACCTTGAGGTGGCCCGCACCGACCGGAAAAACCCGGAGTTCGGGCAGCCACTGACCGAAGCCGATACCTTGAAGGTGTTGGAGCAAGAGGTCAAGAAGCGCAGCCAGGCCATTCCACTGTACCAGCAAGGTGGGCGTAACGACCTTGCCGAAAAAGAACAGCAAGAGATGGCGATCTTGCAGAGCTATCTGCAAGGCACTCAACTCAGCGATGATGAGCTTCGCGCAATCGTGGAAAAGCTGATCGGCGAGAACGGTAAAGAGTTCCGGAAAGTGATGCCGCTCGCTGCCAAGGAAACCAAAGGACGAGCCGAGGGCGCGCGCGTGCAACAGATCGTGCGAGAAATGACGGCGTAAAACTTGCCCACTTACCTGTTTTTGTCCTCTCAAGCGTCAAAATTCTGCATTACTCATCCAGAAAAGACTGCGCTACGTACAATGAGTGAGGCGCGTGTTTAAAATAGCTATGTGAGCGTGAAAGCCTTTATCTTCGCGAAGGACCGATGTCGAGCGGAATAGTTTACCTGAACGCGCTGTTTGATTTGATAAGGGCAGGTTCAACTTGACAAAGGAAGACAGACGCTCGTACCATGTAATACTGAAAGTTTGTTCGTATACATGATAGGGGTATCGTTAGCGAATACCTGATGTCTATGTGAACGCCTGAGAGGTTGTTCCGCTGTGCCACCCGTTGAGGACAAGACACCGGCATGAAGATTTATAATACCCTGACCCGACGCGTTGAAGAGATTGTGCCCTTGCAGGCGGGCAAAGTCAAGATGTATTCATGTGGCCCCACCGTCTACCGCTTTATCCACATTGGGAATTTACGCACCTTCACGATGGCCGACTGGATCAGGCGCGCCTTCGAATATCGCGGCTTCGAGGTATTCCATGTGAAGAATATTACCGATGTTGGTCATATGCGGCAGGAGATGGTGGACCGGGGTGAGGATAAAATGCTGGCGCAGGCGCGCAAAGAGGGCAAAACGTCGTTACAGATTGCGCAGTTCTATACCGAGGCGTTTCATGAGGATGAGCGGAAACTCAATATAGAACCCGCGACGGTCTTTCCGCGTGCCACAGAACACATTCCTGAAATGATCGCCATTGTTCAGGAGCTAGAGTCAAAGGGCGTGGCCTACGAAGTCAACGGCAACGTCTATTTTGATATTAAGCGTTTTCCCGGCTATGGAAAGCTCTCTGGCAATCAACTGGAAAACATGCTGGCGGGGGTGCGTGAAGGTGTGGATGTTGACCGGCGTAATCCGGAAGATTTCCCATTGTGGAAAGTGGCTGAACCTGGCCGTGAAATGGCGTGGGATAGTCCATGGGGTCGTGGTTTCCCCGGTTGGCATATCGAATGCAGCGCCATGTCGATGAAGTACCTGGGACGGCATTTTGACTTACATACTGGCGGCGTGGATAATATCTTTCCTCATCATGAAGATGAGATCGCGCAGAGCGAAGCGTTTACCGGGGAGCCTTTCGCCAACTACTGGGTCCATGCCCAGCATTTACTCGCCGACGGGCAGAAGATGGCGAAATCGACGGGCAATGCCTATACCTGCTCTGAAATTGAGACGCGCGGCTTCGACCCCCTATCTTTGCGCTACTTTTACACTACCGCGCTCTATCGCAGCCGCCTCAACTTCACCTTCCGTGCGCTAGAAGCAGCCCAGACCTCCCTTGAACGCTTGCGCGACCATGCCTACCAGTTGTTTTTACAGGCGGATCAAGATGCGGTGTTGCGTGACGAGCCTATTGAGGAAAACCCGTGGCAAGAGCGATTTCTGCGCGAAGTTGAAAATGATCTGAATATCCCGCGAGCCATGGCTGTTGTATGGACGATGCTGCGCGCCCAGGAGGAATCGCCGACGAACAGGGTACGTTTACTCCTCGATTTTGATCGCATTCTTGGCTTTGGACTGAAGGATTACATCCAGAGTGATCTACCCCGACGCAAGGCTAATCCCCGCACCTATCTGGAGAAGGTGCCGACAAATATCGCTGAGCGTGTCCAGGAATATGAAGCGCTGCGCCAGCAAAAGGATTACGTGCAGGCCGATCAACTGCGGGAAGAACTGGCTGCTGATGGGTATACCGTCAGGGATACTAGGAATGGAGCGCTCGTGCTGCCGCGCCGCCTGGAGGACGAATTTACCGTGCTTTCCAGTTCCAGCGATGCTCCAGACAACACCAATAGCCCCGATCTTTACGAATTTTCGGTGAACTTACTCTCGCATAACAGTCGTGATGATCTGGATCGCTGTATACGCAGCATCTGCCGTCATGCCAATGGGCGCGCTATAGAACTGGTGATTGTGGATAACGGGTCTACCGATGAGACGCTGGCATATCTCCAACAACTGGCCCGTAACGGTGATCTTCAGGCTGACAATGGAGAGCGCATAGGCCTGCAGGTACTCTTTGCCGACCACAATATGGGCTTCGCAGCAGGGCGTAACGCCACTATGCGCGCCAGTCGGGGTCGCTACATTATGCTGATGGATACCTCGATCGAGGTCAACGGCCTTATCTGGGAGCCGTTAGCACAAACGCTGACCGATCGCAATATGGGCGTGGTTGGCCCGTATGGGCTGGTGACCGATGACCTGCGTGAATTTCGCGAATCTGCCGGACCCGAAGTCGATGCCATCGAAGGCTATCTCATGGCATTTCGCAGAGCGCTTCTGCCGGAGGTTGGCTGGATTGACGAGCGGTTCCGTTTCTATCGCTTGATGGACATCCACTACAGCTTCTTCTTCAAAACCTCTGGCTATCGCATACTGACCACTCCCCAGGTTGGGGAACGCATTATCAAGCATCCCCATCGCGAATGGTTTAGTTTAAGCGAAGATGAGCAGGCAACCAAAAGTAAGAAGAACTATGATATCTTTCGTGATCGCTGGCATCACGGGGAAAGT
>Ga0209577_10003946_pt1 | contig 13993 bp, 11 predicted proteins | sample GraSoiAngelo_109_FD_185874 | JGI IMG/M metagenome (GOLD analysis project Ga0209577, IMG submission 185874) | Grasslands soil microbial communities from the Angelo Coastal Reserve, California, USA - 14_0903_12_20cm (SPAdes) (version 2) | ecosystem: Environmental > Terrestrial > Soil > Grasslands...
GAGCGCGGTCGAGCTCTACCTCCGCCTGGCGGGGGCAACGGCGGCGCTGCTCCTCCCGGGCGCGCTCCTGGCGCAAGGCCTCGGGCTCGGGGGACTGTCCCCGGCGCTCGTCCTCGCGCTCGCCGGCTTCGCGGTCTCGCTCGCCTTCACGTTCCTGGTCCACGGCTCGCTCTGGCTCGCGCTCGCGCTGTACGGCCTCTTCGGCCTCGGCTCGCTCGCGCTCGCGGTCGCGCGGCGGAGGGGCCGGCCGCGCGGCGGGCAGGTCGAGCTCCTCGTCGTCGCGGCGGGGGTCGCCTTCGGCATCGCCCTCTGGCACGTCGCCGGTGACGTGCAGGGCGACGGGCTCTTCCACCTCGCGCGGATCCGCAAGCTCGAGGCCTTCGACAGCCTCCGGCTCCGCACCGTGGACGAGTTTCGCGACGGCGGCCTGCATCCCGGATACGCGTTCCCGCTCTGGCACGGCTTCCTCGCCGGCGTGGCGAGGATCGCCAGCGTCGACCCGGAACAGGTCGTGCGGCACGAGTCCAGCCTGCTCGTGCCGCTCGCCTTCGGCGTCGCCTACGAGGCGGGCTACGCCCTCTTCCGCTCCGCGTGGACGGGAATCGCCGTCGTGCTCGCGACCGTCGCGCCGATCGCGCTCGCTCCCGGCGGCGGCGGCGCCTACCCCGTGCTCGCGCTCCCCGCGACGAGCGCTCGGCAGCTCCTCGTGCCGGCCACGCTCGCGCTCGTCTTCGCGTTCGTGGAGGCGCCGCGGGTCGCCCTCGTGGTCGCGATCGCCTGCGCCGGCCTCGTCCTCGCGTTCGTGCACGTGACCTACGCGGTCTTCCTGCTCCTGCCGCTCGCCGGTTTCTTCGTCGCGCGCGCGGCGCTCGAGCGCCGCGACCTGCGCTGGATCGCCGCTGCGCTCGCCGCGGTCGCCGTCCCGACTGGCGCGGTGCTGCTGTGGCTCCTCCCGGTCGCGCGGGAGACGGTCTCGTACGGCCCCTCGGAGCAGGTGCGCTGCGGCTTCGCGCACGGGATCAAGCGCTACCCGGGCCAGTTCGACGTGTGGAGCTGCAACCGCTTCCGCCTCGCGCCGGAGGTGCTCGGGCGGACGGGCGCGGTCGCGGTGGCCGCGCTCGTCCTCGTGCCGCTCGCGGCGCTCGCATGGCGCCGGCGCTTCGCCGCGGTCGTGCTCGGCGGGACGGTGCTCCTCCTCGCCGTCCTGCTCGTGCCGACGCTGTTCGTCCGCTTCGTCGACGCCGTCTCGGTCTCGCAGGCGCGGCGCGCGGCGGGGTTCGTGCCGCTCCCGTTCGCCTTCGCAGGCGGGATCGCGGTGCTGACGCGCCTCGCCCGTTGGCTCGTCCTGCCGCTCGCGCTCGGCGCGGGAATCGCGCTCCAGCTCGCGTGGCCCGGCGACTTCGGCTACCTCTTCGGCGGCGGCGGGCCGGCGATCGCAACCTGGATCGCGGCGGTCGGCGGCGCCGCGGCCCTCGTCGCGGTCGCGCTGCTGCGCCGGCCGCGGCTCGAGGAGAGCCGGGGGCCGCTCGTCGCGCTCGCTGCGGCGCTCTTCGTCGTCCCGGTCGCCTGGCACGGGCTCGCGCGGCTCGACCCGCCACAGCAGGGGAGGCAGCTCCCCGCGGGGCTCGTCCGCGTCCTCCGGAGCGAGGTGCTCCGGGGGGACGTCGTCTTCGGCGACACGGAGACGAGCGCCCTCGTCGCCGCCGAGGCACCGGTCTACGTCGCCGCCGCGCCGCCGCCGCACGTCGCCGACACGACGAGCAACCGCCCGTACGACCGCGCGCGGGACATGCACCGCTTCCTGCGCCACGGCGACCTCGCGATCCCGCGGAGCTACGGCGCGCACTGGATCCTCCTCGACCGGCACCGGACACATGTGCATCTCCGCCTGCCGAAGATCTGGGCGGACCCGCGCTACACGCTGTACCGCTTGTAAATCGGGTCCGAAGTGCGTTAGAACCCGGAAAATGCAGGCTGGCGGGCGTCAAGCGCAGTCGAGAGACTGCCGATGAGTGTCGCGATGGAAGCGACCGTCGCGCCCGCCGTTCCCGCGCCCGCGGACGACCAGCCGCTCCGCGTCGTCCACCTCACCACCTCGTACCCGCGGCACGAAGGGGACTTCGCCGGCCGGTTCGTCGCCGATCTCGTGCGCGGGCTCGCCGGCCACGTCGACGTTTCGGTGCTCGCGCCGGGCGGCTACCGCGACTTCGGCCTTGCCTACGGCCGAGGCCTCGTCGGGAACGTCCGCCGGCGGCCCTGGCTCGCGCCGCTCCTCGTCGTCTCGATGATCCTCGCCGTGCGCCGGGCCGCGGGCCGCCGCGACCTCGTGCACGCGCACTGGCTCGCCGCCGGCGCAATCTGCGTCTTCGCGCGACGCCGCTTCGTGCTCACGCTGCACGGGTCGGGCACCGCCGGCCGCTTCGCCGACCTCGAGCTGGCACGCCGCCACCCGCGGCTCGTCCGCTTCGTCGTCCGCCGCGCCGCGGTCGTGATCTGCGTCTCCGAGGCCCTCGCCGAGGCTGCGCGCCGCTGCGGCGGGCGCGACGTGCGCACGATCCCGAACGGCGTCGAGCTCCCGGCTTCGACCGGCGTCGAGGCCGAGCCGGCGGAGGTGCTCTTCGTCGGGCGGCTCTCGCCGGAGAAGGGGATCGGGGAGCTCGTGGCCGCGACCGAAGGCATGAACCTCGTCGTCGCCGGCGACGGCCCGCTCCGGCACCTCGTCCGGGATGCGCTCGGCTTCGTCCCGCACGAGGAGCTCGGCGACCTGTACGACCGCGCGGCCGTCGTCGTCTGTCCCTCGTACCGCGAGGGGCTCCCGCTCTGCGTGCTCGAGGCGATGGCGCACGAGCGGCCGGTCGTGGCGAGCGCCGTCGGCGGGATCCCGGAGCTCGTCGAGGACGGCGTCACCGGCTACCTCGTCGAGCCCGGCGACGTGGGCGGCCTGCGGGCGGCGATCGAGCGGCTTTTGGCCGATCCGGCGCTGCGGCGGCGCCTCGGCAGCGCGGCGCGGGCCCGCGTCGCCGAGCGGTGCTCGTGGGAGCACGTGACCGCGGCGACGCTCGAGTCTTACGGCATCTCGGCCGGACGCGACCAGACGACGATGCCGTCGCTCCAGTACGGCGCGAGCCGCCCCGCCGCGCCGAGAGTCGCGCGCGCGAGGTTGGCCGCGTGGCCGGCGAGGAACGGACGGAGGCCGTCGGCCCGTCCGACCCGCCGCCGCGGGTTGCGGTAGTAGGCGACCTCGTCCACCGCCCAGCCGTTCCGCTCCAGCAGCGTCCGCAGCGTGCGCGGGCTGTGCCACGCCGTGTGGTCGGGATGGACGAGCTCGGCGCCCGAGACCGGGGCGAGGAAGTTCAGCAGCCGGTACGCGTTCGGGGTCGTCAGGACGAGCCGGCCGTCCGGGCGGGTCAGCACGCGCATCGCCCGTAGGAACGGGCCCGGCGAGTCGAGGTGCTCGATCACCTCGCCGGCGACGACGAGGTCGGCCGACTCGAGCCCGAGCGCGGCGACTGCCTCCGCCGACTGTGCGTCGACGACGTGCGCCTCGAACCCCTCGCTCCGCGCCCACGCCACGCCGTCCTCGTCGGCGTCGAGGCCGACGAGCGAGGCCGCCGCGTCCGCGAGCCGCGAGTGGAGCCAGACGCCCTGCGCGAGCTTCGAGGCGGCGAGCTCGTCCACGAAGCCGACGTGGACGACGCGCCGCCTGCGCGCCGCTTCGAGCAGCGCGGCGTGGCGGTCGACGGGGCCGTGCCGCGGCAGGCGGTGGCGCCAGCGAATCCGCTGCTCCCGCTCCGTCCCGAGCGAGGTCACCGCCGCTCGTTCGCGATCGTGAACGGAAGCGTCCCGTAGCCGCTGTTCCCGCGCGTGTCCCACGCGCCCACGACGAGCCGGTACGACCCGTTCCGGAGCTTCGCGCTCGACCAGCCCGCCCTGAGGTAGAAGACGTAGCGGCCGGGCCGGTTCGCGCGGTTCTGCTTCGTCCCCGGCGCGTAGACGAGGTTGAACAGGCCGTTCGGGAGCAGCGCGAAGCGGAAGTCGACCGCGGTCTTCCACCTCGTCGCCTGCTGCCCGTCGGCGCGCAGGATCCTCCACCGGACGAGCGCGGGCGTCACCCGCGTCCCCTGCCAGGGCGACGGGGGCGCGATCTCGGGCTCGTCGTACGCGTCGCACGTGAGGTCGACGACGCCGGACACCTTCGCCGGGTCGACGGGCTTTCCGCCTCGCACGATCGTGACCGCGGCCACGGTGGGAGCCGTCGTGTCGACGTAGGGCGCGAGGCCCCCGCGCCGGAGCGGGTTCACGTAGACGCCGTTCAGGTTCTCGGCGAAGTGGACGTGGCCCCAGCCACGCTGGACGTTGCCGAGGAGGTCGCCCCGCCTGACCGGCTGCCGGTTGTAGACGACCGGGGTCACGTGCCAGTAGCCGAAGTCGCGGCCGCCGGTCGTCAGGACGTCGACGTAGTCGGGATGGCGCGACGCGATCCCGGCCGCGACGGCGTAGACGGGGGCGAAGTCGGGGGCCGAGATGTCGACGCCGAAGTGGAAGTTGCTGGTGATCTCGTCCCCGACGAAGTCGACGCGCGGGTCGTCGAGGTTGCCGCGGATCGCGTGCTGCCGGTCGAAGGGCTTGACCGGCCACGGGTACGAGGTGAAGTGCCGCACGCGGGCGTGGCTGCCACCGGCGGCCGGGAGGGCGAGCGCGACGACGGCGCAGAGGAAGAGGAGGGCGCGACGCACGGCGCGCCAAGTATCGCGGACGCGCCGTACGCTTCCCGAGGCACCGCTTGCGGTGCCGTTCTCAGGGGACACGGGCTTTGCCGGTGTGCCCGTCTGAGATGACCGGTCGATGCGCGGGACGACATACCCTCCGCGGTGAGATGAAGGTGTTGCTCGTGTCGCTCTACTTTCCGCCCGCGGGCGGGGGCGGGGTCCAGCGGACGCTGAAGTTCGCGACGCACCTCCCCGCGCTCGGGATCGAGACGCACGTGCTCGCGCCGGACGACTCGAAGTGGGTGCACACGGACGCCGAGCTCCAGCCGCCGACGCAGGCGTGGGTGCACCGCGCCCGCTACCTCGGGCCGCGCGGCCGCAAGCCGGCCGAGGAGCTCTACGGCCGGAGCGGCCTCGACCTCGTCCAGCGCCACGCGCGGCTCGCGTTCCGCCGGGTCCTCGTCCCCGACGAGAACGTGAGCTGGAACCTGACCGCGATCCCGGCCGCCCTGCGGATCATCCGGCGGGAGGGGATCGACGTCGTCGTCACGACCTCGCCCCCGAGCTCCGTCCACCTCGTCGGCGCGGCGGCGAAGCGCGCGGGGGTCCACTGGGTAGCCGACCTCCGCGACTCGCTCGGCGCCCATCCGCACCGGCGGGCGGAGAGCCGCCTCGTGCGCGTGAAGGAGAGCGGCGAGCGCGCGGTGGCGCGGGCGGTGGCGCGGTCGGCAGACGTGATCGTCGCCGTCTCGGACGCGATCGCCGAGGAGGCGCGCGCGCTCGAGCCGAAGGGCCGCGTCGTGACGATCGCGAACGGCTGCGACTTCGACGACTTCGCCGGCCTCGAGTACCGGGCGGCCGAGCGCTTCCGGATCACCCACACCGGCAGCTTCTTCGGCAAGCGCAGCCCGCGGCCGTTCCTGGAGGCGCTCGCAGCGACCGACCTCGACGTCGTCGCGCGCTTCGTCGGCGACTTCCGCTCGTCGGATCGGGACTGGGCCGAGAGCCTCGGGCTCGGCGACCGCCTCGAGCTCCACCCCTACGTGCCGCGGCGCCGCTCGCTCGAGCTCCAGCGCGACTCGGAGGCGCTGCTCCTGCTCGTCCCCGGGGCCGGCGGTCGCGGGCGCGGCGTCCTCTCCGGCAAGGTCTTCGAGTACCTCGCCGCCGAGCGGCCGATCCTCGCGGCGGTGCCGCCTGACGGCGCCGCGGCCGACCTCCTCCGCGAGACCGGAGCCGCGATCGTCACGCCGCCGGACGACGTCGAGGCGATCCGCGCCGGGCTCGTCGAGCTCGTCGGCCGCTGGCGCGCCGGTCGGCTGAACGGGTCGCCGCTGTCTGAGGAGCTGCGCGAGCGCCTGTCCCGCGAGGCGCGGTCGGAAGAGCTCGCCGACCTGCTCCGGAGCCTCGCGTGACGTCCGTCGGCCGCCGGACCGAGATCCTCTTCCTCGCGTGCGCCTTCTCGATCACGTGGGAGAAGATCCACTGGTCGTTCGGCGGGAACGTGGCCCTCGAGGACATCCTCGCGGGGCTCTTCGTCGTCTCGTTCGCGCTCGACCGGCTCGCCTCGGGGGACCGGCGCTTGCAGCGGACGGCGGCGATCGTCCTCCTCTTCCTCGCCGTATTCCTGCTCGTCTACCTCCTCGGCTTCTACAACCTGGACACGAAGCAGTCGCTCGACCAGTTCGTGAAGGGGCTCGTGAAGTTCTTCCTCCATTTCGGCCTCCTCGCCTGCGGGGTCGCGTACCTCGCGCGCCGCTCGGTCGGCTTCTACTGGAAGACGCTGACCGTCTTCACGCTCGGCCTGGCGGCGAACGCGGCCTACGGCGTGCTCCAACTGCTCGTGGCGCGCGCGGGGCACAACCTCGACCACATCGTCCTCGGCCCGCTCACCGGCGGCGCCAGCTCGATCAACATCTACGGCGCGGTCAACGGCGCGAGCGTCTACCGGCCGAACGCCCTCACCGGCGACCCGAACCACCTCGGGATCATGCTGCTCGTCCCGCTGCTCGCCCTGACCCCGCTCTACCTGCGCCTGGAGCGCGACCACCGGCTGCGGCTGCCGCTCGTCCTGCTCCTCGCCTTCCTCCTCCTGGTGGAGCTGGCGACCCTCTCCCGAAGCGGCCTCCTCGGGCTCGCCGTCGGCCTGCTCGTGCTCGCGCTCCCGTACTACCGCCTGCTCGTCTCGCGGGCCGTCCTCGTCCCGCTCGGCGGGGTCGCGCTCGTCCTCGCCGCGGTCGTCGCCCGCCGCGCCCACTTCTTCGAGACCGTCGTGCGCTCGCGCGTCCAGACCGGCGGCCGGTCGACCTCGGCGCACTTCGGCGTCTACGACTTCGTCCCGCAGGTGCTGCACTCGCACCCGCTCTTCGGGCTCGGCCTGAACAACTTCTCCGTCTACTACGAGTTCGTCACCGGCAAGACGAACTGGGGGCCGCACTCCTTCTACGTGGCGCTGATCGTGGAGACCGGCCTCGTTGGGACGCTCGTCTTCGCGCTCTTCCTGCGCTACCTCTTCGTGCGCCTGCGGGCGGCGCGCCGGCTCGGACGCGCCCTCGCGGCGGCCCGCGACCCGATGGCCGCCCGCCTACGGCCGCTGTCGTGGGGGTTGACCGCTACCCTCGCCGGCACGATGGCCGCGAACGCCTTCTACCTCACGATGCAGTTCTACTACTTCTACTTCGTGGCCGTTCTCGTGCTCGCGCTCCCGGTCGTCTTCGGGACGGCGGCCAAGGCGAGGGCTCGCTGATGCAACCGAACGGCGCGCTGGCGGGATCGAGGCCGGCCCGGGAAGTCGGCTGGCTCTCGGCGCTCGAGGAGCGCGTCGCGGCCTTGGAGCCGCGAGCCGTCCTCGTGCCGATCCTCGTCATCCAGTGGCTGACGCTCGTCGCCTTCGTCCTCGTCGTCCGGCACAACGGCTGGGTCTTCTACCAGGGCGGCGACGAGACCTTCTACTACAGCGACGCCTGGTCGATCGCCCACAGGCACATCCCCGAGTCGGAGATCGGCTTCGCCTGGTCGTACCTCCTCTCCCCCGTCGCGTTGGTCGCCGGCTCGAACTTCTTCAGCGCGCTCCCCGCGCTGATCGTCCTCCAGACCGTCGTCCTGATGCCGGTCGCGCTCTTCTGCGTCTACGGGATCGCGGCGCGGATCGGCGGCCGCCTCCTCGGGTACCTGGCGGCGGCGCTCTGGGTGCTGGGCCCGTACGCGGCGATTCCGCTCTGGGACCACCGCTACCACCCGAAGTACGTCGAGCAGTTCCTGCCGCAGGCGCTGGGCCTCACAGGCCTCGCCGACTACGCGTCGATGGTCTGCGTGCTCTGCGCCGCGTATCTCTGCATGCGCGTCCTCGACGAAGGCGCGTGGGTCGACGGCGCCCTCGCCGGTGTCGCCGCCGGCTTCGCGATCGCGATCAAGCCGGCGAACGCCCTCTTCCTCGCCGGGCCGCTGCTCGCCTTCGCCGCCGCCCGCCGCTTCCGCTCGGGTGCCGTCTTCGGCGCGGCGATTGCGCCGGCCCTCGCGGCGCTCGCGCTCTGGAAGCTGAAGGGGCTCGGGCACCTGCCGTTCCTCACGCCCGCGCCGAAGGCGCTGGCCGCTGGCGCCGGAGCCTTCGGAGCCGGCGATCTCCCGCTCGGCCTCGTGGTGAACCGTTACTTCCACTTCGACTGGTGGCGGATGCACCGGAACTACCTCGAGCTGCGGGAGTTCTTCTGGAGCACGCGGCTGCTCCAGTGGCTGCCGCTCGCCGGCTTCCTCGCGGCCGCGCGGCGCTCGTGGCCGAAGGCGCTCCTGCTCGCCGGCTGGATGGGCGCGTTCGTCCTCGTCAAGGGAAGCTCCAACCAGGCGAGCGTCGAGAGCGGGATCCTCCTCCGCCTCTTCCTCCCGGGCTTCCCACCCTTCCTCGTCTTCACCGCGTTGATCCCGCTCCTCCTGCCGACGGTGGGGCCGCGCCTCTGGCAGCGCTTCCCCGTCCGCACGAGGGCGATTCGCTGGCGGGCGCCGTGGGTCCTCGGCACCGGGGCGGTGTTCGCCGCGATCCCGGTCGCGCTCTTCCTGGCGCTCCCGCCGCTGCGCGCGCACGCCGTCGTCAAGTACTTCGACGAGAACGTCGTCGTGCCGGTCGACGACGGCTTCGCCGTGCACGTCGGCCGGGGCGGCGGCGGCGAGCTCGTGCGCTGGAACCCGCCCGCGTCGGCCGCCGGCACGCACGTCTTCTACCGCGTCTACCGCTCTCGACCGACCGTCCAGGCGCCCGACCCGACCCTCCCGCCCGGGCGCGAGGGCATCCGCTGTCTTCCGCTGACGACCTACGGGCGCGCCGGCGCGGTCGACTGTCGCGTGGAGATGACGTACCTCGGCTCGACGCGAGCGCACAGCTTCGTCGACAAGCCGCCGGCCGGCCCCTGGACGTACCGGATCGGGCTGGCGTCGAATTGGCTGAACGACACGAGCCTCGGGGACGTGGTCTTGTTCAGCGGGCCCGGCCGCCTGAGCCGCTTCCACTAAGGAGCCGCTCGGCTAGCACCGGGAGGAAGATCCCGGCGAGGACGATTGGCGGCGTCACGTAGCGGTACGCCGAGGCGACGAGGCGAAACGCGCCTTCCGGATCGGCCCACGAGATCCAGACGAAGAAGACGTAGCCGAAGCCGAGGAACGCGGCGGGGGCAAGCCAGGCGATGCGCCGCTCCCGGACGAGGCCGACCAGGCCGAGCGCGATCGCGAGCGGGACGATCAGCGACCACTCGCGGATCGAGGTGAGGTGGTCGCCCAGGATGCGCAGCCCGCCGTGCAGGAGGTTCGTGTGCTGGCGCAGGTACGACGGCGAGAGCGCGTTCCGGAGGCTGAAGACGTTCGAGACACCGTTCGCGGAGCGCCACGCGTACCAGGGGACGCTCGTCGCGACCGCGGCGGCCGCGGCGCCCCAGAGCGGCAGGAGCGCGCGCCGGGCGCGCCACGCCGCGACGCTGACGATCGCGAGGTCGAGGACGAGCTCGAGCACGCCCTCGGACTTGACCGCGATCGCCGTCGCCGCGAAGACGACGAAGAGCGCGAGCGCGAAGCGGCTCCGCAACGCGAGCCAGCCGACCGCGCAGAGGATCGCGAGCGCGAGGTAGATCGCGAGCGGGACGTCCGCGTCGCCGCCCTGCGCCTGGCGGAGGAACTCCGGGGCGGAGAGCAGCACGAGCAGGGCGGGCAGGAGGATCGAGAGGCGGACGCGACCCCAGAGCAGCCGTGCGGCGGCGCCGACGAAACCCATCATGAGGAACGCGAGCTCGCCGTTCACCGCCCGCATGTCGATCGAGCCGACGAAGCGCATGTCGAGGTTCAGGAGGATCGACCACCACAGCGGGTTGTCGGGCCGGATGAACCAGAGGCTCTCGTAGTCGTTGCCGAACAGCACGTGCAGATGCGGGTTCGGCGACCAGAGGCGCGGGTCGAGGCCGACGAGGTCGAGCGCGCGCCCCTTCGGCAGCCAGAAGTACCAGGTGTCGTCCAGCCATGGGGACGAGCGAAAGCCGCCCACGAGCACGATCCCGAGGACGGCGACGATCCCGAACGCGGCGACGGTGACGACGGCGTCTTCGAGGCGGCCGGCGGGGGGCACGGCGCGGCGCGGATCGGCGTCGAGCCGGAAGACCCGCCCGGCGACGAGGCCGACCGCGGCGAGCACGGCCGCGACGACGGCGAATGCGGGAAGCCCGATGTGCAGGCCGGTCGGCGCCAGCATCGAGAGCACGAGCGGGACGAGCCCGGCTCCCATGAGCAGGGCGACGCCCGCATAGGACGCGTAGGTCAAGGCGCTCCGCCCGCGAAGGGCCGGGTAGAGGACGCAGTAGCCGACGGCGGCGAGCAGCGCGTTCAGGGCGACGACGCCGGCGACGAGCCCCATCAGCCCTGCCGCACGCGGATCAGGTAGATCCGTTCGCCGACCCTGTACGTCTTCTCGGCGCGCACGCCTTTCGGGAGCAACGTGGGCGCGTCGTAGCTCAGGACCCACTGCGCCTCGCGCGGGCTCGGCACCGGGACGGCCGGGAGGAAGAAGAGCAGGCCGGCGCCGATCAGGTCGTGGCCGAGCTGCGGCACGGGCCGCGTGTGGATGTAGTACGTGACGCCGCGGGAGTCGGGGAGGATCGCGCCGGCCCGCCGGATCGCCCGCCCGTCGATGGGGGCGTTGTAGATCGGGTCGCGCGTGTCCGCGCGGTAGTTCGCGAGGCGACGGATCGGCCCCGAGAGCCTTCCCGGGGCGAACGCCACGGCGACGGTCAGGAGCGCGAGCAGGGCCACGAGCCCGAGGCGCACGCGGAGGGGAAGCGGCCCGAACACGCGGTCAAGTATGAGCCGAGGGGCTACAGTCGCCCGCGTGGAACGTGCCGCCGACTGGGAGGCGCACTGGCGGATCGAGCCGCTCGATCCGGCCGCCGCCGACGCGGAGGAGCGGACGCCGCGCTGGCGGGCCCAGGAGCGGATCGTGCGCGAGCGGTTCGGCTGTTTCGAGGGCCTGCGGGCGATCGAGATCGGCGCAGGGCGCGGCCTGAACGGGCTCCTCTACGCGCGTCGCGGCGCGGATGTGACGCTGCTGGACGAGTCGCCGCTCCCGCTCGAGCAGGCGCGGGCGCTCTACGAGGCGCACGGCGTCGGCTTCGAGCGGGTCGAGGCGGACGTCTTCGACCTCCCGGGCGAGCTCAGCGGCGCTTTCGACACCTCGATGTCGTTCGGGCTCTGCGAGCACTTCCTCGACGAGCGGCGGCGGGCCGTCGTGGCCGCGCACCTCGAGCTCCTGCGGCCCGGCGGGATCGCGTTCCTCGGCGTCCCGAATCGCCTCGCTCCGGCCTATCGCCTCTGGATGGCCGTCCTGAAGCGCCGCGGGACGTGGCCCCTCGGGACGGAGGAGCCGTTTTCCGCCGCGGAGCTCGCGGGCCTCGCCCGGGCCGCGGGCGGCCGGCCGCTCGGCCCCGTCCACGGCAGCTTCCTCGGCTCGCTCGTCAACCACGGCCTGAACCAGGCGCTCTTCAAGCTGGGGCGGCGCGGGCTCCAGGTCCCGCAGCTCCGGCTGCCGCTCCTCGATCGCTTCGCGTACGAGCTGCTGCTGCCCGTCGAGCGGCCGTGAAGGTCGCCGTCCTGGCGACGTCGTACCCCCGCTTTCCGGGGGACGCGGCGGGGCACTTCGTGGGAGCAGCCGTGGAGCGGCTCCGCGGGCGCGGGCTCGAGATGGAGGTCGTCTCTCCGCTGCGCTTCCGCCACTACGGGATCGCGTACGGCGACGGCGTCGTCGGCAACCTCCGCCGGCACCCGCAGCGGGCGTTGCTCGCCCCAGCGATGGTGGCGTCGTTCAGGCGCGCCGCCGCGCGCGCCGCGCGTGACGCCGACCTCGTCCACGCGCACTGGCTCCCGGCGGGCGCGATCGCGCTGTCGCTGCGGAAGCCGTACGTCGTCCAGGTCTGGGGGACGGACGTGGAGCTCGCCCGCCGAGCGCCGTGGCTCGCGCGGCCGATCCTGCGCCGCGCGCGGCGGGTCGTCGCGGCCTCGTCGTGGCTCGCGGACGCGGCGCGGCAACTCGGCGCACGGGACGTCGCGATCGTGCCGAGCGGCGTCGACGTGCCCGAGTCCCTGGAGCCCGAGGCGGAGTCGCCGGAGGTGCTCTACGCGGGGCGGCTGTCGCGGGAGAAGGGCGTCGAGGAGCTCCTCGTCGCGACGCGGGGGATGCGGCTCGTCGTCGCCGGCGACGGGCCGCTCCGAGACCGCGTGCCGGGGGCGCTCGGCTTCGTTCCCCACGCCGAGCTGGAGCGGCTGTACGGCCGGGCCGCGGTCGTCGCCTGCCCGTCCCGGCGCGAGGGCTTCGGCGTCGTCTGCGCGGAGGCGATGGCGCACGCGCGGACGGTGGTGGCGAGCGCGGTCGGCGGGCTCCTCGACCTCGTCGTCGACGGGGAGACGGGCCTGCTCGTCCCGCCGCGCGACCCGGCGGCGCTGCGGTCGGCGCTCGAGCGGGTGCTGGGTGACGCCGACCTTCGCCGCCGGCTCGGAGGGGCCGCGCGCGAGCGGGTCCGGCAGCGCTTCTCGTGGGATGCGGTTCTCGACGCGACGATCGAGCTCTATCGAGAGGCGGCGGCCTGACCTCGGTCGTCTTCCACGCGCCGCGTCACGTCGGGCGCACGATCGGATACCAGAAGTACTACCTCCTCGGCTTCGAGGAGGCCGCGCGGCTTCGCATCCGGGGCCTGCCGCCCGTGCCCGGTGCGCGCGCGAAGGTCAGCCTCGCGTACCGCCTCGGCCGCGGCCGGGGCGAGGCGTGGGTTGGCCGCTACGTCTGCGAGGGCGTGCGCTTCGCGATTGACGCGCACGACCGGCGCGAGGTCAAGGATCCGGAGGCGCTCGAATGGGCCGACGTCTACTTCAAGGCAAACCGCTGGCCGGAAGACTCGCTCGATCCCAAGGTCCTCCCGATCGTGAACGGGAACGGCCTCCTCGATCGCGGCAAGATCGCGCACCTGCGCTCGCTGCGCGCCGCGCCGAAGGAGGTCGACCTCGCGTACGTCTCGAACGTGTGGGGCGGGCGGGAGCACTCGCTGCGGGTGTTCGAGCGGCTGGCCGAGCTCGACTGCTCCAAGGACCTCCTCGCGATCTTCCCCGAGGGGTTCCCGCCGGATGAGGACGCGGAGAACATGGAGCGGCTGCGGGCCCGCGGAATCGCAGTTACGCGCGATCCCGTTCCTCCGCGCGAGCTCTGGCGGCGGCTCGCGCGTGCTCGGCTCGTGCCGATGCGGGCCGGCAAGCACCTCTGCTGGTCGTGGCGGACGATCGACCTGCTGGCGATGGGTGCGTGCATCGTCTTCGACGCGCTGCCGCCGCCGCGCTGGCCGGTCCCGATCGAGCCCGGCGTCCACGTGACGGACTGCGGAATCGCCCGCCCGGACGACACCGAGGCCGCGCCGGAGGCGGAGTACGACAAGGTGCCGGCCACGATCGAGGCGCTGATCGCCGCGCCCGACGAGCAGCAGGCGCTCCGGGCGGCCGCGGCGCGCTACTTCGACGTCTGCGCTGCGCCGGGCGCCGTCGCTCGATACGTGCTGGAGACGCTCGAGAGGAACGGTCGGGCGTCGACCGTTACGAGCTCGCCGACTCGGTAGTGCCCCTTGTAGGAGCCGCGCGGCGGACGGCCGATCGCCTCGCGAAGGGCGCGCCAGGCGCGGACGGGCGCGCGCCTCGGCGCCAGCCGGTCCGGGATGTTGATCCGCCCGCCGCCGGAACGCTGCCGGCTGCTGCGGCGGAGGAAGCAGACGTGGAGCGCGCGG
>Ga0209577_10003951_pt1 | contig 13990 bp, 9 predicted proteins | sample GraSoiAngelo_109_FD_185874 | JGI IMG/M metagenome (GOLD analysis project Ga0209577, IMG submission 185874) | Grasslands soil microbial communities from the Angelo Coastal Reserve, California, USA - 14_0903_12_20cm (SPAdes) (version 2) | ecosystem: Environmental > Terrestrial > Soil > Grasslands ...
TGCTCACGGTCGCTCGCCTCAACAGGGCGCGCTACGATATCACGTTGGCCAGCGGGCCGTCTGATGGGCCGGAAGGCAGCATGGAGGATCGGATCCCTGGCGATGTACCCTTTGTACGGATACCCGAACTGGTCCGCGATCCGCATCCCGTCAAGGACCTGCTCGCGGCGTTCCGGCTATATGCGCTGATGCGGCGGGGACGTTACCACATTGTTCATACCCACACAACCAAAGCCGGATTACTCGGACGCATGGCGGCAAGACTGGCGCGCGTTCCCATTGTGGTGCACACTCCTCACGGCCATTCCTTCCACGATTACTTGAACGCTCTCGAGTCAGGTGCTCTGAAATGTGCCGAGCGGTGGTCCGCCCGCTGGACCAACCGGATCATCTGCCTGACAGAGATCGAGCGTCAGGACCATCTGCGTTTTCGCATCGGCCCACCGGAAAAGTTTGAAGTCATTCACAGCGGCGTTGACATCGACCGCTTCAGGCAAGCCTGCATAACACAAGGGATGACACGACAGGCCCTGGGGCTCCCCGCAGAGGGGCCACTTGTGGGATGTGTGGCCCGGCTCGTGCCGGTCAAGGGCATAAACTTCCTGCTTGAGGCTCTCCCCCTCATCCGAGCTGTCGTGCCTCGCGCGTCAGTCGTTCTCGTGGGCGATGGGCCGCTGCGGGATGATTTGGTGCGTCGCACGTCGGCCTTGGGGCTCGACGGGGCGGTCACGTTCCTCGGACTCCGGAGGAATGTTGCCGAGATCATGCCCTTGTTTGATGTGGTAGCCGTCCCGTCACTGAGCGAGGGGATGGGGCGGGTCGCGGTGGAAGCGGTTGCGGCCGGCAAGCCTGTCATCGGCACACGAGTAGATGGGCTGCAACACGTCATCGCGGATGGGGAAACCGGGTTCCTCGTCCCTCCTGCCGATCCTGGCGCGCTCGCCCATGCGGTCATCCGCTGTCTCACCGATCATAGCCTCTCCGCTGCCATGAGTGCCAAAGCAGGGGCCAAAGTCGATGCGTTCGATATCGAACACATGATCGACAAAATCACCCGCGTGTACGATCAGTTAGCCCAGGGTGCGCAGGTTGGCTCTCCATCAAAAGAGCGGACCAATTCCCTCCCTTAGGAGGGTGGAGTGCCTGTGACTGGGATGCTAGCGTAGAATCGAGCCCTCGAGAGGGCTCAGTAGGAGGATGTCGGTGCGGGCATTCGTAACGGGGGGCGCTGGTTTTGTGGGATCCAATCTCGTCGATCATCTTCTAGGGCGCGGGGATGAGGTTTGCGTCCTCGACGATCTGTCCACAGGGCGGATCGAGAACATCCGCCATCACCTGGGAGAGCCCGGCTTCCGATTCATAAACGACAGTATTCTCAACGCCTCGGTTGTCCAAAGCTTGGTCGAGGAATGCGACGTTGTCTTTCATCTGGCCGCTGCAGTCGGTGTCCGGTATATAGTGGAGGACCCTCTCCGCGCCATAAGCGCAAACGTTGCGGGAACAGAGACCGTCCTGCGCGCCGCCTTTCGGTCCTGGAAAAAGGTTATCATCGCATCTTCTTCGGAGGTGTACGGTAAATCGACGAAGGCTCCTCTCAGCGAGGAGGACGACCGCGTCCTTGGTTCCACCGCCGTCACGCGGTGGTCCTATTCTTCTTCCAAGGCGATCGACGAACACTTTGCGTATGCCTACGCGGGCCGCGGCCTTCCCGTCGTGATCTTGCGTTTCTTCAATGTCTACGGCCCCCGTATCCATGCGAACGGGTATGGGACCGTCGTTGCGCGGTTTATCCAGCAGAGCCTGGCCCAGAAGCCGCTGACCGTACATGGCGATGGTCGACAAGGCCGCTGCTTCTGCTATATCGAGGACACGGTGCGCGGCATCATCCTGGCGGCTCAGACCAAGGAGGCAGAGGGGCAGGTTTTCAACATTGGGAGCGATGCCGAGATCAGGATTTCTGATTTGGCCCTGTTGATCAAACAGCTCACCGGGTCCTCGTCGGAGATTCTTCTTGTCCCATATGAAGACTATTACGGCTTGCGTTTCGAGGACACAATGCGCCGGGTGCCCGATCTGACGAAAGCCCAGTTATGTCTAGGGTATCTGCCCCAGGTGGGTCTGGTAGACGGATTGCGACGGACCATTGATTGGTGCCAGCGCCACAATTTCGTTGAATCCCGGGCTCCCAAGGTCGCTGTGGGGGCGGGAGGATCATGATCGTAGGGATCCACCAACCCCATTACTTGCCCTGGTTGCGTTACCTGGATAAGATCGCCCGGAGCGATGTGTTTGTCCTTTTGGACACCGTTCAGTACACCAAAAATGGTTGGCAGAACAGGAACAAAATCAAGAGCGCACAGTGCTGGATGTACCTTACTGTGCCTGCCCTCGACGCCTTTGGCCGGCCAATCACCGGGGTTCGCATCAACAGCCAGACGCGCTGGCGGGAGAAGCACTGGGCGGCTCTGGTCACGAACTACTCCCGGGCTCCGTTTTTTGGTCGCTACCGGGAACTGCTCGAGCCAACTTACCGGCAGCAGTGGGAATTGCTGCACGACTTGAGCGTCCACACTCTTGAACTGCTCCTCTCCGCCCTTGGGATTCGCACTCCCCTTGTTCGCAGTTCTACTCTTGGAGTTTCCGGCAGTGGGACAGAACTACTCGCCAATATCTGTGCCAAGCTCGGAGCGACAACCTACCTTAGCGGGGATTACGCTGCGGGGAACCACCTGGACAACCGAGTATTCAAAGAGCGCGGCATCGACGTCCAAGTCCAGGGGTGGCAGTGCAAGGAGTATCGTCAGCAGCACCTACAGGCCGGTTTCGTTCCCGATCTTTCCATCGTCGATCTGCTCTTCAACGAAGGAGAGGAGAGCCTTGCCGTGCTCAGGCGCTGTCGTCGGGAGGCTTTCTCACCCGTTTCAATCTAAGCTCGGGATCACTGAACCGCGTACACGTGCACGCCCATCGGGGCAAATGAGTCAGTGATCACGCTTCCGGCGAAACCTACAGTACCGGACTCAAGCACCTTCGTGGCTGAGTGGATGGGAAATCCAACGTCGATGGTCGCGCTGGTCAGCCCGGTCTCGACATTGGTGACCTGATTGAGGTTCACCGCGATAACGTAGGTTGTCCCCCCAGCGGTCTTCTTTACTCCATAGATGCCCCGATAGTCTATAATGTTGTTTTGGGAAGGGGTTATAAAAAATCCAGGACTCGTAAGCACTGGCTGCCATGAGCCGGAGGCGAGGATGACGGGTTCTAGAGACTTGACCTGCGCGATGGCTGCACCCGTCCAGTTCCACGCATTAAGATATCCGGGGGGGAGCCCGGAGTCGCCGGTGTTCCGATACGTCGTGCCGTCACGCTGATTAGGACCCCACAACACCTCGAAGGCGCGGGCATCCATCGCCACAGAGAGCAGGAATGCCCGCCGAATGTAGGGCCAGAAGTCACTGGTGATGGACGACGCACTAAACGGCGGCATGAGTTCCTGGAGGGGAGTAATCGAAATCCCCGCGACGAACTGCTTACCCGCTTGACGGGCATCCTGCATGGCCTTCAGCGTGCCATAGAGATGCTGGATCCCGGGGGCACCGCCGGGATTGACCTCCGCGAGCACGTTTTGCATGAGGGTCGGACCGACGCCATTCGTAAACGAAGTGTTAGTGAGCGCTACGGCTACATCGCCGACAAGACGGGCAGGATCGGCCGTGTGGATGGTCGCGGCCGCCGCCGCATAGTTCGCGAGGTTGACATTATCTGCGTTGAGTTCCCCCGCCACCCACCACCGGAGCAGGTTGGGGCGGTTCTTATACCGGTTCACGATGGTGGTAGTGATGGCGTTTCCCGTCGGTGTCCCATACGTCCCTTGTGCGTTTCCTCCCGCGGTGAGGTCTAGCGTCGCGCTGCCGATCCAGTAGAACCCATGCAACGTCCACGCCTGTTGATCCTGGTAGACACCGGGGGCACCACCAGTTTGAATCCAGTTGCCCTCTCCTAGCGCATTGAATCCCCAGGATTGCATCTGGCTCATGTGCGCGTCCGCTTGGGCAACCGTGTATCCCGCTCCGCTAAACCACGCATAGTCTAGTTTCTCTCCCGCAATCAGGAGAAAGGGCTTCCCATTGACGACCAGGTTCCCGTTTGCATCGACAGACACTGATTGGATGGCTGGCGGATCCGCCGCGGGCGACGCCCCCGCGCCCCCTCCACTGGGAGTATAGCCGCCACCACTGGGGGCGCTGGGGGTGCTCCCACCGCTGGGTGTGGCTCCACCGCTAGGAGCGCTGCCGCTAGCCGTGCTTCCAGCGCTGGGGTCGCTCCCACCATTGGGGGGACATTCGCCGCTGGGCGCGGTGCCACTACTGGGGGGGCATCCGCCGGTGGGGTTACCACCAGCCCCACTAGGGGAAGATCCGCTCGTTCCGTTTCCGCTTCTGGCCGTGTGGGTGCTACCGCTCCCAGCGCCGGCGCCGCCCCCACCACCGCCGCCCCCGCCTCCCCCACCGGCGCCGCCACCTATCCCGCCACCACTGCTGCCCCCACCACCGCCTCCGGGTCCACCGCTGTAACTGGTTCCCCCGCCCCCGGACGCGCTGCCACCACCCCCACCACCGCCGGCCCCGGGGTTCGTGCCAACGATGCTTAGAGTGTTCGGGATGGAAGCCTGTCGAAGTCCTGGCACGTTGGGGGGGTTCAAGTCAAGGCGCGGCTCCACCAACACGGCAACAGCGTGGCCCCCCCGGAACACGAACCCTATGCCCTGGAAGGGATAGGTGACGGTCCGGTAGGCGCCGGAGGTAGTGCGGACGGTATTCTCGTCGCCGATGAGGCGTGTGGCACCACTTGGCGACACCCCTATTCCGGCGCCGGCATTCGTTCGGAACATCTTGCTCGTCGTCTTGATCTGTACGGCGACGCCCTTCTCGAAGACTACGGTTAGCCCAAAGCGGGAGAAATACATCCGCCCCCCGTGGCTCGCGCTGGGCTGGCCTAATAGGCCGATGACTTGTTGTACGGGCATCCCCAGGCTTACAGGGCCTATCCCCACTCCTGGGGTGATGACCAAGGGAGTAGTGACATCGCCGGCCTTTACGGGCCCAATGACGACCAGCAGGATGCACATGACCGCCGCGGTGAGCGAGCGGATCATTGGCGGTCTTGGTATCCCTGTCCAGTGGGTTCCCATTGGCCGCACTCCTGCCTCGTATCCGTAGACGGCCGGAAAAGAAGTGGCGAGAGGAGGGTTGGCTAACAAAAAAACCCTCCGGATATCACGGAAGGTTTTCCCTTACCGCTCCGGTAACCCGGCCGGCTTGCCAGCATTGCTGGCCTGCCCCGTGGCTTTGCGTCCCCAGATCTCTCTGGGTTTGCCCCTACGGAAGCGCGACTGATTGATCTATGCTCGACAAGCGAACACAGTACACCAAATCCATGCTCGAATGTCAATGAAACAACGCCGGAAGGTTCCATTGGCGGATCACCTGGAATTCTGACGTCAACTTCCAAGAGATCTCAAGCCGAACTACCCCGGTCCCCCTAATCGCCGAGCCTGGTCAGGGTGCGGCGTGCGTCATCGATCCCCTCGAACTCCTGCTTGGGTGCCAGCGCAGTGTGCAGTTCGCGTTTCGCCATCTCGCTGTTCCCAGATTGATAATAGGCGAGCCCGAGATGGTAGTGGACGATGGGGGCCTTCGTCAGCACTTGGGCGGACTCTTCAAGGAGGGGAAGAGCCTGCTTCACCAGGCCCTTCTTATAGTATACCCACCCCAGGGTGTCGGCCACGTACGCGCTGTTCGGCATCCATTTTCTAGCTGTTTGCGCGAGCGTAAGCGCCCTATTGAGATCGCCCCCGTGGACGGCATATGACCATGCCAGGTTGTTCGCGGCAAGGGCGAAATTGGGATTCACCTTCAACGCCTGCTCATAGAGTTCCCGGGCCCTCGTAATGTTGCCCTGGCGGTCATTGATGGTGCCCAGCACAATATACGTGGGCAGATACCGCGGGTTGAGACGGAGCGCTTCCTCGTACTTGCGGGTCGCCATCTCGTTCGCGTTCTCCCTCGCGTAGAGGTCTCCGAGGCGGAGGTACGGGAGAATATCGTTGGGGTCGGTGGAAATCGCATGATAATACGCTTCTTCCGCCTTAGCAGTCTGCCCGACCGCGGCGTAGGTGGCGCCGAGGAGCATCTGCAGGCGTGAATTCTTGGGAGAACGTTCGATTTGGGATTCCGCGCGGCGGATCGCGGCGGCCACGTCTCTCTTATCGAGGTAGATCTGGATCTCCTGAGCGAGCGCGTCCACGAAGTCGGGCGACAGGGTCAGGGCGGCCTCGAACTCGGGGAGGGCATTGTCGACTCGGCCGGCGGCCCGGTACGCGAGGCCCAGGTGCATGTGGGCGGTGGGGTCCTTGGGATTGACGGCGATCGCGCGCTGGTAGATATCGAACGCCTGGGGGAAGGCTTTTTGGCCGGCATAGAAATCGCCAAGCAGGAGATAGGCGCCGGAGCTGCCCGGCTCAAGGGTGACCAGCGTCCTCAGTTGCCGTTCGGCCGCCTTGGGGTCACCCGATTGCACCTGCAGTTGCGCGAGGGCGACGCGCGCCTCGGCGAAACGTGGGGCGAGCTTCAGAGCCTCCGCGAGCTGTTCTTTGGCGGAGGAGATGTCCGGCCGGACCAGGTAGGCGCGGGCGAGGAAATAGCGCGCCGCCGCATCGCCGGGCCGCCCCCTGGCAACGGTCTGGAACTCCTCGATGGCGACCTTGGCGTCACCTTTGGCGAGGTACACTTTGCCTCGGATGAAGTGCGCCGTGACATCCTGAGGGGCCTTGGCCAGGATGTCTTCGATCACGACTCTGGCGTCGTCCAGCTTCCCCTGCGCGACCAGCAGGTCCGCCACCTTCAAGCTGGGCACGGGTGAGCGGGGGGTGATTCCCTGCGCGGTCCGATACTGGGCCAGCGCCTCAACGGGTTTCCCTTCGGCGGCGTAGAGGTCCCCCAGGGCGAGGGGGATTTCCGCCCGCCGCGGCATGGCGCCTGCGGCCTCCTTGAGCACCTGCTCCGCGGCGTCCCGCCGCCCCTGCCGCATCAGGAGATTGGCGAGGGCGATGCGGGGCTCAGGAACGGCCGGCGCGGCAGCAATACCCTGCCGGAGCGTCTTCTCCGCCAGCGCAGCGTCGCCCTTGGCCGCTTGAATGCCGGCCAGAAGCGTGTACGCCGGGGCGCTATTGGGTGCCGTCCGAAGGGCTGCGCCAACTTCTCGGAGGGCGCCGTCGAGATCCCTGGTCGCCGCCATGCTCCGAGCGAGGAGGACATGGGCGTCCGCGTTCGATGGATCCTTACCGAGAACGAACTTGGCCTGATCCCGAGCCTGTGAGTATTGGCCGGCGAGGAGGACGATCTCTCCCAGCTTGAGGTGCGCGTCGAGGATCTTGCCGTCCAGTTCCAGGCTCTTGGTCAGTTCCCGATAGCTCAGGGCGGGTTCCCCCATCCGAAGATAGGCGACGCCCAGCTTGTAGTGGGCCTGCGCAGACTGGGGGGCGATCTGGAGGATGTTTCTGAAGGCCAGCGCTGCCTCGCCATATCGCTCCGCGGCGAGGAAGCCGTCTCCGCTCCTCGTGTATCTCAGAACCCGGCCCTGGGGGCTTCTCAGCGCCATGACGCCCAAGACGGCAATCAGGGTCAGGGCGCCCAGCAGCACCAGTCCGACGGTAAAGCGCTTAGAGATCCGAGCTGAAGCCATTCGCGACCCCTCGCAACGACATGAGAGGCCAGCGCATTTCTGCTCCGGCCTCCCTCCCCGCATCTTTCATAGTGGCAACCAGATCATACGACGGCTCCTGGGCCGGCTGCTTCCATCGTTCGGAGGATTTCCATGGATCAAACGATTTGAGGGCCTGCTACCATCCCGCGGCTACCTCGGCAGGAGGCGGTCGAGGTGGGGAAAAGCCGCCTGGAGGAAGGCGGCCTCGCTTCGAAGGGTATCCTGGGACGGGCCAACGGCGGGTGCGGTGATGCGGACCAGGGCCTCGTCGTCCCTATGCTGGGTCAAGGAGGTCCAGGCCAGGAAGGTGACCGCCGACAGCTCTTTTGCGACCACCGTGCCCTTGATCTGATACCAGTACAGCACCACCTGCTTAGCCTCGCCTTTCTGGACCTCGGCGCGGTTGACGATGATCGTCCGGTCGGCAAGTTGGATCGGCATGTTCTGGACGTACGCGATGATCCATCCCGCGCCCGGGAGGCACACAATCGGAGAATGCAGGCGGTTGACGCCGGGACGCTGCGAGCCCCAGTAACCGACGTACAGCCACAACTCGTTGCCCGCCGGCGCGCGGTAGCGGCGCAGGAGGTAATCGTCGACCTGCAAGGTCTGCAGGATTCCCGGCTCGAGAAACTCCGTCCGGCCTTCCCATCCCTCCAGCCTCAGCGGGAACGCGTTGAGAGGCTCGCGGGTCGGGATGGTATTCTCGTGGGTGACGGCCTTGAGCGGGAAGATTGCCAGGACGATGGTGACCAGAGCGATGAGATAGGATGTTCGCGCGATCATCTTCTTGCCCCCTGTCCGGTCACACGCGAGAGGGCCAGGCCTTCGAGGGCCAGGAGGCCGAAGGCCAGGCCGAAGATCACCACGCCGGAGAAGGTATGGTAGAACCCCAGCGCCACCCGTGGGTCCACGGTCTCTACCAGCACACCCGTGAGCGTCACCCGCGCGGCATTCGCCACCAGCGCGATTGGAATCGCGGAGAGCGCCAGGACCAGCCGGGGGCCCCATTTCGTCTGGGCGAAGTACGCGTAGATCACCGCCAGGGCCAGGAGGGAGATGAGCGATCGGATACCGCTGCACGCCTCGGCCACCTCGAGGCGCATCGAAGGCAGATCGATGATGTTCCCCTCGCGGAGCACCGGCACGTTGAGGAGGTCCAGGGTCCCCGTGGCGAGGCGCGCGGCCTGGAGTTGCAGCGGGAAGGCGATCTGGTTCAATGCCGGCGCCGGCAGCGGGATCATGAAGAGCAGATAGGCGAGGGGAAAGGCGACCAGCCCCAGCACCTTTGGTCCGCCCAAGAAGAGGGTTAGTCCGGTGAACACCACCAGGAGGGAAAACCGCGCGGGATACCCGAAGGTCCCGGCCTGGCTGACGATGAGAAGGATCAGGCCCACCAGGAGCACCGGGTAGCCCCACGCGGATCCCTTTACCGGGACGTGCTGCAGGCGCTCCCGGCGCTGCCAGATCAGATAGGCGCTGACGAGGGGGATGAGGAAGCCGTGCGAGTAATTCTCGTCGGCCCTCCACTGGCTCACCAGATCGACCAGCACGGGGTAGTAGAGGTAGACGACGGCCGCTCCCAGGGCCACCATCGGAATCGCCGGGGTGAGAGGCGCGAGGGCGGTGCGCCTCTTCGAGATGAGGTCAGGGACTACTGCCGCAAGAGCCACAGGCCGAGCGCACTCCTCCAACGTGTGTTCCTCACATCTCCATACGGACCGGCGGGCTGCCCCGCCTTCGTTCGGAAGGAGGAACTGGGCGGATCATTCGAACGAGCGGATCATTCCCCGCTGTGACCGGCGCCGCTATGATCTCTTCGCAAGGGCTCGGCAGAACGGGACAGAATCCCAACTGGGGACCCGCCGGTTTCCGCAGCGGCGGTAGACAGCGCTCGAGACGCGTGGTTATACTTATTAAATGAGGCTTTAATGAAGCGTAAATGAAGCTTTAATGCGGCGCTCACGCGTCTCATTATTGCGCGCTACCGCTCTTGATCAGCCCGAGTACCTGGAGACGGATTCGATCCCACCGAGGGGGCTAGACCGGTGACCCCGGAGACGGGCCTTGTGAAGGTCCTGGTCGTCGACCCGTCCCCCATCATGTTGGCGGGGCTCCGCGGCGTACTGCAGTCCGACCCGGAGATCGAACTGGTGGGCGCCTGCGGCACCGGCGCGGAGGCGCTTGAGGTCTGCTCGCGCGCCCATCCAACCGTGGTGATCACCGATGTGACTCTGCCGGACATGACCGGCGTCGAGCTCTGCCGCGCGGTCCAACAGCGCCTGGAGAACGTGAACGTGCTCTTCCTCACCGCGAACGACGATAACGCCAGTATCTTTGGCGCGATCGGCGCCGGCGCCTCGGGGTACGTGCTCAAGGATATCACCCCCGAGAATTTCCTGCGCGCGATCCACGCGGTCCGGAAGGGGCAGTCCATGGTCCATCCCGGGATCACCCGGCGCGTGTTGGATAAGCTCTCGGTGGTCACGCGCGACGGCAACGGCGGACTGCTGTTCGATCAAAAGCTGACCGAGCGAGAGGGCCAGATCCTTGCCGAGGTCGCCCGCGGCCTGACGAACAAGCAGATCGCGCACAAACTCTATGTCTCCGAAAGCACCGTGAAGAGCCGCCTGAGGGGCATCTTCAGCAAGATCGGCGCGCACGACCGCACCCAGGCCACCGCCATCGCTATTCGGGAAGGGTACGCGGAGTAGCCGCCCCGGATCTCCGCCGTGAGCCGGTCGCCCGGAAGACGCCGTCGTGCGCCGGGCCGCTACGGCCGGCGATCGACGACATAGTCCTGCCGAATATCCTGCGTTCCGCACCCCCCATCGCAATCCAGCGACCAGGTCGAGGCGAAGATGAGCCTGAGCCCGTCCCCGCTCGGCACCGGGTGTGCCTCGCATCGATAACAGTTGGTCGTATCCGTATGGAGGTGCGCCCACCGCTCCACGGTCTTGCTGCCGTCGAGCGGGACGGCGATGACTTCCTGATTGAACCGCCGTCCATCCTGGCCCTCGTAGTAGGACACGTACGCCCAGCCGGGACGCCGGGTCGCGCGCAGCGAGACATGGTACGCGTATGCTTCGTTCGTCGGATCCGTTAGCGACATGATCGCGCCGTCCCGCAGGCGGACCATGATCACGTGCCCGAGCAATTGTCCGTTCACGATCTGACCGGCGTTGCCGCAGTGTTCCTGACCCACCATGACGTCTTCGTTGTTGTCGAACGGGTTCTGCCCGACGTCCTGGTGGGCGACGTCGTACACGAAGCCGTCCGCGGCCGCCCCGTGGCAGATCGGACCGCTCTCCGGGTGCGGCGTCAGGGCGAGTGTCAGGGGGTTCACGTCGAAGATCCGGTTGTAATCACCGCTGTAATGGACCCAGACGTACTTCCCGCTCGCTGACATGCCCATGCCGGTCGCCGCCCACCCGTTATACGCGTAGCTGGCGATGGGGCCAATGAGGTCGGCCTGCATGTCGACCACGAACATGTTGCCCGCCTGGTCGGCCAGCGCCACGAACCGGCCGTCGGCCGAGGCATTGCCGTTCGTCAGGCCGAGGAAGGACACCGGGATGGGCAGGGTCCAGGACCGGACCTGCCGGCACTGGACGACGTCGAACCACTCGAGCAGGATGCCGTCGGCGTTGATGCGCACAGACGGCTGGGTCGGATGCCAGCGATCGTCCCGGCGATCGTAGTTGGCGCATTGCGACGCGGCGGGCAGGTAGGAGCTGCCGTCGAGGAAGAGCAGACTTGGGGTCCCCCCCGGCTGATCCATCGCGATGAGCGTTTGATCCGCGTTCCACGCCTCGTCGGTGGAGTAGTGGTGACGGGCGTCCGCGCCCCACTGCCAGGATCCGGCGGCGGCGGGCGCGATCGGCGTTCCAGGATCGCCCGAGATCCGCGTGACGATCGTGCCGAACGGCGGGAGGGCCGCCGGTGCAAGGTACGGAGGCTTGGGCACCGGGCCGACCGGGAGCAGGGCCGAGACATCCGTCACGATGCCCGCCAGACTCATCGGCGCCCCCTGCCCCGAGAGCAGGACCACCGCCGTGACCAGGATGATCGTCGCCGCGCGCGCCCCAATGCGGTTCCCGCCCATGCGTATCTCAGCCTCCTCGGTTCAGATGGCATCCCACACGAGCGCTTTCACACGCCGGACGACCTCCTCCAGCGGGACGCTCGCGTCGAGCGGCACGACCCGGGTCCGCGGAGAATAGCGCAAACGCCGGCTGATCCGATCGCGCTTCCGGATCTCCGCGAGGTCCATGTCCGGCTTCCGTTGTGAGGCGACCTCCGGCGCCACATCGAGGCGGACGACCAGATCGGGCGGGTGCGCCTCGGCCCAGTCGTATGGCGCGCGTTCCCACCGCGCCAGGGCGCGCAGCAGGCGGGAGCGGCTCTCCCGCCACTCCGAGAGCAGCGGCCCGTCCATGCACCCCATCGTCTGGTTCTGGGGAAACCGGTCGCAGACCACGATCATGCCCCGCTCGTGCGCTCGCCAGGCGCGGCGCAGCCGCTGGGCTTTCTCGGCGCGGAGGATCAACGCCCACAGCGCTCGGGCGATCCGCATCCCCGCCGGGGGCGTGCCCGGCACGCCGCCGTCCCTCGCGCGCGCCGGGGCGGATCGGGCGCGCGCCTCCGCCTTCCGCCGGTGCCACCATCGACCGGCGACCTGCAGGGGCCAGCGGATCGGCGACACGGGGCCGTCTCCGCTGCCGAAATAGATGGGCAGCACGTCGACGTGCTCCGACAGCCACGCCACGATCTCGTTGACCACGGTGGACTTCCCCGACCCATCCGGACCAACGACCGCGATCAATCGCCCTCCGGTGGCCGGAGTCAGCCGCAGCGGCACCGGCGGAAAGAGCCGCCTGAGAGGCGACGCGCGCCACACCGCGCAGGCCTCTTTGAGCCATCGGTGCCACACGGCCGCGCTCGGGCCATACCGGCGGTGGGGATGGAGGGCGGTCACCACGCTGCGGCGAAACGCCAGCAGCCCGCGCATCGACGGCCGGCCCTCCAATAGCTCCGACACCCGCCGCGCGGCGCCGTCGTCCAGCAACTTGCGGCCCCATTCGGCGACCCGTGGGGCGGCCGCACGGGTCTCGAGCCAGCGAAACTTCGTCAGGACGCGGCCGCGAAAGCACGGCGCCGTCCGAGGCCGGCCCAGCCGCTCGTATGTCCGCAGCTTCAACGCCGCCCGCACAAGGAACAGGATCATGTCGACGTTGGGATCCGCCGTGTAGATGCCGTGCTCGGCGTCCAGCCGCCGGCTCGCCAGCACCGCGTCCTCCCAGGGGAGGTGATAGCCCTTGAGGTGCCCCTCGCCCGTGATCAGGCGATAGTACACGTGGACGTGGGTGAGACGGGCGGTCTGGCGATCCAGCGCCAGAAAATGGCCGATCGCGGGATACGCAAACCAGCCGCAGGGGACACACGGCTTGAATCCGACCTCGGCCAGGATCCGGTTCAGCAGGGGCGCCGCCGTCCCCTCGACGAGCAGATCGACGTCGAGCGCGCCCTGCAACGACGCGGTCAGCGTGTCGTTGTCTTTCCAGTGACAGTAGAAGACATCTTCCTCATGCAGCCGGCCGGTCAATCTGCCGAGGACGCTCAACGTGGTGGATGGTGCAGGCCGTTCGGTCGCCCCGCCCGTCCCGGTGGTCCGCGCCGCGGCGACGCTGCCGGGCGGGGATCCACGCAGCGCTCCGCGCACCTCTCTCATGATCCCGCGGGCGTGCGGGCAGGCTGGAGGGCATCGGCCGCGAGCAGATCCCTCGGCGTGGAAGGAGGCAGGAGGGCATCGGCCACGAGCAGATCCCGCACGAGGATGAACGCCTCGGCGGCCTGCATCCCCACCGCAATCCCCCGCTGCTGGGCATACACGCGCAGCGCTTCCGGCGACCGTGGGTGGGGATAGGGCTTGACCTCGCTGATGAAGGTGTTGCGATACGCCTCAAAGGCCCTGAGCTTTTCGTCGAGCGTTGTGCTGATGTCCACGTACACCGTGGGGAGAAACGCCCAGTCCGCGAACGGCGGCCCCCACTCCGTCGACGACGCCACCTCGTAACACAGAAGCCTCCGCACCGGGTTCTCGCCAAACGGGCGCGCGGCGACCAGCGTGGCCGCAAACGCGGCGCGGTGGTCCTGGTTCGCGTCGCCGTGATGATGCGTGTAGACGACCTGGGGGCGCAGGTCCCGGATCGCGTCGGAGATGGGC
>Ga0209577_10003952_pt1 | contig 13986 bp, 12 predicted proteins | sample GraSoiAngelo_109_FD_185874 | JGI IMG/M metagenome (GOLD analysis project Ga0209577, IMG submission 185874) | Grasslands soil microbial communities from the Angelo Coastal Reserve, California, USA - 14_0903_12_20cm (SPAdes) (version 2) | ecosystem: Environmental > Terrestrial > Soil > Grasslands...
CCTCAACTTTGCCAACGCTGAGCACGGTATGCCCGAGAGGCCTAACTTCACCGCGGCCGAACTCAATGCCATGGGTTGGAAGATCCTGAATCATCCTTCCGGGATAACTCTCTTGTATTACAAGACGATTAAGGACGCGCTTTCGCGACTCAAGGAGAACGGCAGCTTGGGCATGGATCCGAGCGTCTATGCTCCCATCTATAAAGAGGTCTATCAAACGATCGGGCTTAACACCTACTATGTGATCGAGTATTGGACCAGTCGACTCGGTTCTCGCGGAGCTCCAGGCACCTACGATCCTGAATTCCAGCCCAAGTAGCGGAGAACCCAGTCCTGTCAGGAGAAACATGAGAAGAGTCCTTTTCACGCTTTGGGTAACTTTCGCTCTGTTCGGGATCTCAACATGTTGCCTGGCCGTTGGGGAACCGATGACTTTGATCCAGACGATTCCCTTACCCGATCTTCACGAGGGTGATTTCGATCATTTCGCGGTGGACCTCACGGGACACCGATTGTTCCTGGCGGTGGAGCAAGGAGTCGTTGAGGTCTTCGACCTGCGTACGAATAAACTCATCCATAGCATCACGGATCTCGATGAGCCTCATTCGCTGGTATACCGGGCCGACATCAAGAAGCTGTTTATAGTCGATGGCGGCGCTGGGGAACTCAAGCTCTACGATTCAGGTAGCTATCAGTCGACTGGATCAGTGAAGCTCCAAGTGGACTGTGATTCTATGGCCTACGACTCCGCGACGAAACACATGTATATCGTCAATGGGGGCCGGGCGGCCCATACGCCATACTCTTTCATTAGCGTTGTTGATACCACCGCTACCAAAAAAATGGCAGATATTAAGGTCGACACAAATCGCGTCGAGGCCCTCGTCCTCGAAAAACCAGGATCGCGACTCTTCGCCAGCTTGACCGGTCTAAACGCCATCGGTGTGTTTGACCGAAATACCCAAAAGCTGCTGACCACCTGGCCGGTGGTTCTGGAAGGCGAGCTGAATGTGACTTTGGCTTTTGATCAGCACCATCATCGCTTGTTCACGGTCACGGGAAAGCCGGCCAAATTGGTCGTCCTCGATTCCAACTCTGGCAAGATTGTGACCGCTGTCCCCACGATTGAGATGGTGGATGACATCATCTACGACTTGCGGAACAAGCGAATCTACGCTTCAGGGAATGAATTCGTGGACGTGTTTCAACAAGATGCTGCGGATCACTATACTCGAATCGGACACGTCTCCGGAGGCTTCCGCGCGAAGACTTCATTTCTCCTTTCTGAAACGAACCGTTTCTATCTAGCGGTTCCCCGCCACGGAGACAAGGTGGCGGAACTGCGAGTCTACAAAATCGTGCCGTAGACATTATTACCGTGTGCAGATCCGAACATCATCGTATGACCTCGAATGCTACAAGGTGCTTGCCTGCATGGGCCGCGGCAGGTTTGTGGCTCGCTTTTGTGCTTGGGATTTCATCTCCAATTCCCCTGAATGCGCAGGCGAGACCAGCGAAGTTTGAGGTTGATCCATCTTGGCCCAAACCGCTGCCTGACCGGTGGGTCACTGGGGCAGTTGGTGGCGTATGTGTGGATGCCCAAGATCACGTCTTCATCCTAAACCGGGGAGGTTTGACCGAGAACGAGCTGGACTCTGGACGCCAGGCGCCTCCCGTGATCGAATTTGAACCGCAAGGTAACGTGGTCAATTCATGGGGTAACCGCGGAATGCTTCCTGAGGCGCTTCACGGCTGCTTCGTAGACTACGAGAACAATCTTTGGATTTCGGGCAGCGGCAGCGGTTTCGTGCAGAAATACACGCACGACGGGAAAGGACTGCTACTGGAAATCGGCACGCCGGGCGTAGTGGACTCGTCCGACGGCACTCTTGGCGGCTTGCCCCTAAATGCGAGTCGCACCTATCTCTTCCGACCTTCGGCTATCGCGGTAGATTCGAGTAATGGTGACGTTTTTGTCGCCGATGGCGAAGAGCCTGGAAGCAATCATCGGGTGGTCGTATTTGATCGAAACGGGCACTTCTTGCGCCAATGGGCCCTATACGCTGAGCCCGAGAAGGCCGCAGCCGAGGCGTTCACGCAAGTCCCACACTGCGTGGCAATAAGCAACGACGGCTTGGTTTACGTGTGTGATCGGCGTGGCGATCGGATCCAGGTCTTCGACAAGGTGGGAAAGTTTCAAAAAAATGTCTCTATCCCATATGAGCAGCGAAGCCAACGCCAAAAGCTGGGGCCCGGGCACGCGACTCGCGTGTGGGGCACGGCTGACTGGATAGGCTTTTCCCCTGATCGAGCCCAGACGTTGATGTATGTCTTAAATGAAGATAACGAGCAGGTCGAAATTCTCGATCGCGCCAGCGGCAACGTCCTCTCGAAGTTCGGGCGGGCGGGCCATCAAGTCGGGGAATTCACCTTTGCGGAGATGCTGGCCGTCGATTCTAAGGGCAACATCTACGTCGCTGAGCTGGGTGCGGATGAGGCCGGCAATAGAGTTCAGAAATTTAAAGCGGCGGGCGACCAGTGAGGTTGGAATCGAGACATCTTAGGCACAGACTGCATCGAGACTAAAGTGAACTTGAAGATTGCGGCAATGATGGCTGTGGAGCTCGTGTTGGCTATTGCGTGTGGAGCGCTTCCGGCCACCTTGGACGCGCAGGTTGCCCCGCCCAAGTACGAGGTCGATCCGTTCTGGCCCAAGCCCTTGCCGAACGGGTGGGTAACCGGCTCGGTCGGCGGCGTTTGTACAGATAGCCGGGATCACGTTTTCGTTGTCAACCGCCAGAATCTGACCGATAACGAGCTCGATGCCGCCTTCCAGGCACCTGCCATCATTGAGTTTAATCCCGAAGGTAATGTCGTTAACACCTGGGGAGATCCCAAAGTGCTAGGCGCCGGCCGCCACGCTTGCTACGTGGATAGCGATAACAACGTGTGGCTTCCAAGCAATCAGGACGGAATCGTGCAGAAATTTTCTCACGATGGGAGCAAGCTCCTGCTGCAGATCGGGACCAAAGGTGTTGTCGATTCTTCCGATGGCACTGTCGGGGGAATCGCACTGAATTCAAGCCATACAGGATTCTTTCGACCTGGAGGAATCGCCGTCGACCCAACCAACGGCGACGTTTACGTTTCCGATGGCGAAGAACCTGGTAGTAACCACCGTTTAGTGGTCTTCGACCGCAACGGTCATTTCCTGCGGCAATGGGTTCTGAAGCGTACGAAGACTGAAGAGGAATCCGGCGCTGGCGACGAATTTATGCAAGTCCCACACTGCGTTTCAATAGGCAACGACGCCTTGGTATACGTGTGCGACCGGCGTGGGGATCGAGTTCAGGTGTTCGACAAAATGGGCAACTTCAAAAAGAACATCCTGGTTCCGTATGAAGAGATGAGCCGTTTGCGCATGAATTACGGCGAGCGAACCCAGCCTCCCGGACCTGGCTATCTGCCTCGTGCGTGGGGCACGTCCGGATGGATAGGCTTCTCTCCTGATCAGGGGCAGACGTTCATGTTTGTTCTAAATGAAGAAAACGAGCAGGTGGAAATTTTTGATCACGCCAGTGGGAAGCTCCTGTCGAGTTTTGGCCGGCCAGGACACCAGGCCGGTGAATTTTCTCATGGCCATACCATGGCGATCGACTCGAAAGGTAACATCTTCGTCGCCGAAGTAGGAGTAGGCAACGAGGCCGGACACCGAGTTCAGAAGTTTAGGATTGTCAGCAGCCGGTAAGGGCGATATCGGGAGAGCGACGGGACTTTGATCCGACGTGGGGGCCAGAGTTGTGAAGCGTATTCCTTGCTGTGGTATTTTTCCGCGTAATTTAATTTGTATCAATCGATCGCGACTGTGTGGGGAACCACTAAGTCGACGCTTTTTGCCTTAACAAACAGCGAAGGAAGAGTTCCGGTGGCACATGTGGAGGACCCTGAAATCAAAGTCAATATTGAGCATGTCGTCCGCAAAGAGGCCTTTGAGCAGATACGCCATGCGAACGAAAAAATGCGTCTGCAGGGGTCTCGGTCCGGACATTGAAGAGGAAAAAATGAAGAAAGTCGCGTTCGCTTTTGCCTTGGCTGTAATTTTCGCGCCGCAGTCCCCGGCTCAAGAGAAGGTGCCGCTTCGACTGCTGCAGACCATCTCCGTGCCCGGCGTAACCCGCAAGTGGGATCATTTCGGGGTAGATCTTAAGGGCCAGCGGCTCTTCGTCACCTCGGAGGAAGATCCAGCTGTTGAGGTTTTTGATCTCAAGACCAACAAGCACATCCGTGCCCTCACGGATTTCAAGGAACCTCACAATGTTCTGGTTTTTCCGGAGATGAACGAACTCTTTGTCGTAGATGGCGAGGCCTCTGAGATCAAGATACTCAAGTACGACTCCTACGCATTGACTGGCCGCGTCGCGTTGACCGTCGATGCGGATCCCGTGGCTTACGATCCTGCCAGCAAGTATCTGTATGTCGTCAACGGCGGCCGCGAAGCTCATACGCCCTATTGCCTGATCAGTATTGTGGATACCAAGATCGGTAAGAAGATCGCCGATATGAAACTCGATACCAATCGGCTCGAGTCCATGGCTATTGAAACTTCCGGATCGCGGCTGTTTGTCAACATGACCGGCGCAAATGAAATTGGTGTAGTGGATCGCAACAAGAGGGCAGTAGTGGCGACTTGGCCCATTACGGCAGGCGAGCAAAACGTTCCCATGCAATACGATGAGGCCCGGCGTCGTTTGTTCGTAGTTACACGCAAGCCATCCAAGCTGGTGGTCGTCAACACGGACACGGGCAAGGAAGTCACCAGTCTTTCCGTGGCCGAGTATGCCGACGATCTGGCCTACGATGCCGCTCATCATCGCCTCTATGTGGCTTGCGGAGGCTTACAGGGCTCGCCGGGCGCAATCAGCGTGGTAGAGCAGCGCGACGCCGATAATTACCAGGTCATCGCGACAATTCCGACAAAGCCGGGCGCTAAAACGGCCCGGTTGGTGCCCGAACTGAACCGATATTATGTAGGCGTTCCGGGAAACGCCCAGAACGCGCCGCAGATTCTAGCTTTTGAGGTGGTCCCCTGAAGGCTTTGTAGGCTGAGGAGACTCCAGATATCTCACTGGTCACTCGCCGACAAAGAGAAGAGGTCCCAAGGTTTGCAAGCCGGGAAACTGTAGGCGTAAGATGCCTTGCAGGCCTTAGACTGAAGCATTCTCGTAACCCACAACAATGGTGAATCAGCACGGATGCATCGCCGCTTTGGTTGGCGCCTTCATTTTGCTGGTGGGATGCCCAGCCATTGGCCAGAATGGGGAATCGTTCAAAGCACGTCTCTCAACGGTCCCAGTGGACGCGACCATGCTGTCTACCGTGGCCGGCTCAGGTTCGTTGAAGGCGGTCTTGGTAGGTAACAAGCTAACGATCGCAGGGACGTTTGAGGGAATGCGGTCACCTGCGATTCGCGCGAGCGTCCACATCGGACCGCAAAAGGGTATTCGGGGGCCCGCGGTCTACGATCTCACGGTCATCAAAGAGAGGGCCGGAAGCATCAGTGGGTCGGCCGATTTGACATCTTCAGAAGTCGAGGATCTCAGGAATGGCCGCCTCTACGTGCAAATTGACTCCGAACAAGCTTCCGAGGGGAACCTGTGGGGATGGGTGTTGCGTTAAAGAGGAGCTAACATGACCAGAACCAGAGCACGCCTGTTGATGGCCGTGGTCGCCGTGATTTTTGTTGGCGCGATGAGCGCTCGCGGACAACAACCGGCGAAGTCGGACTCCTATACTGCCGAACAGTCGAGCGCCGGTCGAGCGGCCTACCTGGCCAATTGCGCCATGTGCCACATGCCCGATCTCAAGGGCAGCAACGAGGCGCTCCCGCTGGCTGGACCGAATTTCCTGAGCGCGTGGCGTAGCCGCACAACGCGAGATTTGTTCGAGCGGATTTCAACGAGCATGCCGCCCGGCCAGGCGGGCTCGATCGGGGAACAGGGCGTGGTCGCCCTGGTTGCCTTCATCCTTCAGTCTAATGGCGCGACTGCGGGCAGCAAGCCGCTGACGGCAATAAGCGCGTTAGGAATCGGCGAAATCGCCAACGGCGAAATGCCTGCCGCCGCACAGCAGGAAGCTCCCACACAATTAGCCGCGCCGACAGCCCGTACCAGACAAGCTGGCCCGCCCGCAGGTCTCACATTCAGCCGCGAAGTGAAGGACTATGTCCCGGTTACCGACGAAATGCTGCGTCGCCCCGATGCCAACGACTGGCTGATGATCCGTGGTAACTATCAGGCATGGAATCACACATCCCTGACCCAGGTCACGCGCGAGAACGTGCACGATCTGCGCCTCGCCTGGGTGTGGGCGATGAATGAGGGCGGCGCGAACGAGCCTTCGCCTTTGGTGCATAACGGCATTATCTATGTGCCGAATACGAACAACATCGTTCAAGCGCTCGATGCCCGCACCGGCGACTTGATTTGGGAAAACCGCGTGAGTTCAGGAGGACAGCAGAGTGGCGGCACCGGTGCCATGCGGAACATCGCTATTTATCAGGACAAGGTGTTCGTCGCAACGACTAACGCACATCTCGCCGCACTCAACGCACGTACAGGCGAGACGGTTTGGGATGTCGTGATTGCCGACAATGCAAAGGGCTATGGCAATAGCAGCGGTCCGACGGTGATCGATGGCAAGATTGTGCAGGGGCTCGGGGGCTGCGATCGCTATAAGGCTAAAGATAGCGAGCAGGGCTGCTTCATCACTGCGTTCGACCCCGCGAACGGAAAAGTGCTCTGGCGGTTCAACACGGAGGCGCGATCCGGCGAGCCCGGCGGTGATACCTGGGGCAATGTTCCCAACATGCTGCGGGTTGGCGCCGAGACTTGGATCACGGGAAGCTACGACCCAGAGTTGAACCTCACTTACTGGGGCGTGGCACAGGCCAAGCCATGGGTGCAGGCAAGCCGGGGAACCGGCGGGGCGGCAGCACTGTACTCGAGTGCGACACTAGCTTTGCGTCCAAATGATGGAACTCTCGCCTGGTATTTCCAGCATATTCCCGGTGAGTCGCTCGACCTCGACGAAGTCTATGAGCGAGTCTTAGTTGACATCGGCGATCGAAAAGTCGCCTTCACCATCGGCAAGGCTGGCATTCTGTGGAAGCTCGATCGGAAAACCGGCGAGTTCATAGACGCGAAGGAAACGATCTTTCAGAACGTCTTCACCTGGCTGGATCGGAAAAGGGGACTGCTTGCCTATCGGCCGGACATCATTGCATCCAAAACCGGTCAGTGGATTCCGTCGTGTCCTAGCACCGAGGGCGGGCACAACTGGCAGGCAATGAGCTACGACCCTGGAACCAAGGTGCTGATCATTCCTCTAAGCCAGAGCTGTATGGAGATGTCCGGACGCAAGGTCGAGTTCGTCGAAGGCTCCGGCGGCACCTCGGGCGACCGGCGTTTTTATGAGATGCCCGGTTCTGACGGCAATGTTGGCAAAGTCGCTGCGTTCGACGTGAAGACGATGAAAGAGGTTTGGACACATAATCAAAGGCCCGCGTTCTTGACGTCGGTATTGTCAACTGGCAGCGGCCTCGCGTTCGTCGGCGATCTGGATCGGAACTTCCGAGCCTTGGACGTAAATACAGGGGAGGTTCTCTGGCAGGTTCGACTCGGCACGTCCGTACAAGGCTTTCCGGTGTCGTTCAGTGTCGGAGGGAGACAATACATCGCCGTCACTACTGGCTTAGGCGGCGGGAGTCCGCGCAACGTTCCCCGGATGATAGAACCTGACGTGCACCATCCTCAGACTGGCAATGCGCTTTATGTCTTCGCATTGCCTGAAAAGAATACAAGCAAAGCGCCTACAATCTCGCGCAATCTAGCCACTCAGCCGGCTAACCACTAATTTAGCACCTGATTTGGCATAGAATCTCTGGGCATGGAACAGCGGCTGGTCCCGGTATTACTTTCTCTGGTGTCCGTTCTCACCGCCTCTGCTCAGAATCAAGAGAAACCCCATACGCTGAACCGTGCTCAGCGATCGTTTACCGTCGTAGAAGCCACTATCCCTGAGATGCAAGCAGCAATGCGGGCGGGGCAGGTCACGTCGCGAGAGTTGGTCCTACAGTATCTGACCCGAATCGCGCTCTATGAAGACAAGCTGCATGCGGTCATTACCGTGAATCCGAACGCACTGAAAGAGGCCGAGACGCTTGATCGGGAACGCGCCCGCGGCAGAATGCGTGGTCCGCTTCATGGAATTCCTATCGCGCTCAAAGACAACATCCAAACGACCAACATGCCCACAACGGGCGGAGCCCTCGCCTTCGATGGTTTCGTACCGCCTTACGAGGCGACGCTTACAACAAATCTTCGGCGCGCGGGAGCCGTGATTATTGCCAAGACGAGCATGACCGAATTGGCGAATTGGGTCGCAGGCGCACCCACGCCCATGCCTGGTAACTACAACGCCATTGCCGGATATGGGATGAATCCCTACGACCCGAGGCGTGATCCACGGGAAGCCAGCGATGGCCGCCCCGCGCTGGGGGCCGGGGGATCGAGCTCGGGTGTTGGCACAGCGGCGAATTTCTGGGCAGCCAATGTCGGGACGGAGACCTCTGGCTCGATTCTGAATCCGGCAAATCAAAATATGCTGGCAGCAATCAAGCCAACCGTGGGACGCATCAGCCGGCGCGGCGTCATCCCGATCACGGCTGATCAGGACACCCCTGGTCCTCTGGCCAAAACTGTGACGGATGCTGCGATCCTGCTGGGAGCCATGGAGGGTGCCGCGCCTGATCCAAATGATGCAGCCACGAGCGCCTGCAAACGTCCGCCCAATCATGACTACAGACCTTTTCTCAAAGCGAATGGCTTGCGGGGTGCACGCATCGGCATTCCACGAGCTTTCTACTACGACGAAGTGGTGCCGCCGGACACGCTCTTTCCGAGCGGGGGCCTCAAGCCGGAACAGAAAATAGTCATGGCCGAGGCAGTTGAGATTCTCAAGAAACTGGGAGCAAAGATCGTCGATCCGGCTGACATTGCGAGCATCATCTCACCGGACTCGCAGGCCAATCTGCTTTTGTGGAACTACTGCTCAGGTGATCAGAACGGCAAGGGAAAAGATGAGAATTGCTCGACGGTTTTCAAATACGGGATGAAACGCGATTTCAACAACTGGCTGCGAAGCCTGGGGCCAACCGCACCGGTAAAATCGCTCACCGATCTTCGTCAGTTCAATCTCGCTCACCAAGCCGCCGGCGCCATTAAGTACGGGCAGTCTCAGCTCGACATCTCAGATGAAATGGACGTGGACGCGGATCGCGCCCGATATGAAGCCGACCGTGCTAAGGACATTGTGTTGGCGGGTACCCACGGCATTGACGCGGCACTCAAGGAGAATCATCTGGATGCTTTGGTATTTCCCGGCGCGACTGGCGCGGCCATTGCAGCAAAACCAGGTTATCCCACCGTAATTGTTCCGTTCGGAAGGATTCCCAATGAGCCGACACCGCCCTTTCCCGACGGATTCGATGCCAAACCAGCACCCTTCGGGGTCAGCTTCACGGGAACGGCATGCAGCGAGCCGAGGCTAATTGAGCTTGCTTATGCTTTTGAGCATGCGACCAAACGCCGCATGGCTCCGCCTTCTTTCCCCTGACTCACAACTCACTCCTATTGGAGTCATCCGTTGGAGTGCCCTTTGGACCCTTCCGAAGGTATCTTATGTTGATTCCGGAACTAGACATCTGTTTACTATAGCTTGAATACAACAGGCTGCCGCCACCAGAAACGGAGTAAGTCGGGAATATTGAGTGCTCAGTCCATAGGTGCCTGGTCCGGTGGCTTGGTCTTCTTGAGCATCGTTCCCTACGCCATCAGGACGTACGAAGGCAAGATTCAACCCGTCCCAACTACTTGGTCGCTTTGGTCCCTCATCGGTCTCGCCGTGCTGCTTACCTACCGAAGCTCAGGCGCGGAAGCTAACGTTTGGCCAGCGATCTTCGGCTTCGCAAATCCGACCCTGATCACGATCCTGAGTGTCTGGAGAGGCAGCAAATGGAAGAAACCAAGACTCTTCGAACGTTTCTGTTTCTTGTTTGGCGTGGTGTCGCTGGCGATGTGGATGTTGATGCGGCGAGATCCCAATCTTGCGCAATACGCCTTATACGTTGCGATCGCCGCTGATATTTGTGCGGCCATCCCTACGATCATTTTTGTCTGGTCAGAGCCGGATCGCGACCGACCGCTCGCCTGGGTCATCTTCGCCATTGGTTACTTCCTGGCAGTATTTGCCATTCCACAAAACACTTTGGCGAACTGGATTGTGCCGCTATACATGACTCTAGTGGCGCTGCTTGTGGCTTTCCCTCTTGCTCTACACCGTCTCCGCCGCCGCGTGCCGCTGAAACACTGGGCCTGATCGCCCTCATACAGCAGAGGCAGGCGTGCCGCTAAGGTTCGGTTGAAGCGATGGCCTTCGGCCGCCTGCTTTTCGACTTTTGCCACACGTTCAGCGACTGATTCGAGCAACCCGCCCTAAGCGCCACGCATCTTTGCAGCAATCTGGAGGTGTCATGGGACCGTACCTCCTGGCCATGCTGTTTTTGGCCACCCCGCCTCAGCTTCTGTGTTCGTCGTTCGAGAGTAATGCCCGATTTCGATTGGACACGGATCGAGCGGCACAGCCGATAGAGGGTGTTATCCGTGAAATCCGATTTATCGGGCTCAAGCGTATTTTTTCCGAGGCCCTCCAACAGCACATAAATTCGCATGTGGGCGATCCAATCGACCAACGGGTGGTTGAGCGAGACGTACGCGCGCTCGCGAGTTTGGGCTGGTTCGATTCTGTCAGGGCCGAAGCTGTGCGCATGAAGGACTCGGCTGTCGTAGGCGGATACTCTGACCTACGCCTGGTGTTTGAAGTGGGAGAGCGGCCTTATCTTAGTCAAGTTGAGTTTCACGGCTCAGAACTTCTCTCCGGCGAACGCATCATGCGATTGTTAGCGCAAAGAAAGATCACGTTGAAAGTCTCCGCGCCGCTGGATCGCGTTGAGCTTTGGCGCGCTTCGCGCGTCATCAAGGGCGAGCTACAAGAGCTGGGGCATCCGCAAGCTGATGTGCGCGTACTCCTAGAGCAAGAATCGACGGCCACGGTCCAAGCTCGTTTTGAAATCCAGGACGGACCACGAGTCGCCATAACTGAGCTGACCTTTTCTGGCAACCAAGTTTTCCCTCAGAAAGTGCTACAGCGCCAAATGGCACACGTCGCACCGAAAGCCAGTTTTGCAAGCCTTCGCCACAAGGACATCTACACACAAGAGTGGCTGGACGAAGACCTGGATCGGGTAGCCGAATACTATCGTAATCACGGCTATCCGACAGCACGCATTGGCAAGCCCACCGTCGACACGGCTTATCATTTAGAACCGCGCTGGTTTCCCTTCCGACGTCGTCGCATGGTTTCTCAATTCCATATTTCCGTGCCTGTCAGCGAGGGGGTTTTCTACCAACTTGGCGCCGTCGAGGTCCACGATGAACCGGCCGCCGCGAGATTCCGTGAGCGCGCGGAAGCCCTGGTTGTACGTTCGGGAGTAAAACCGGGCACTTCTTACTCGCAGCAAAAGATCATGAGTTTGCGCGACAAGCTTTCCCACCTGCCATTATCTTTCTCGAGAGCCGACCCCCTTGCGCCGGGCGTTGCTGTTAGCCAGCAACTCGATCCCGCAAGCGGAACAGCCAGAGCCATTTTTTTGATTCGCCCACCCGATCTATACACTCTTCGTCGGCTGAACTTTTCAGGCGAGCGGCGATTCAGCGACAGTTACTATCGGCGGCACATTCCCCTTCGAGAAGGTGAGCCCTTCGACCCCGAAAAACTGCGCACAGGTCTCGAGCGTTTGGCCCGAACCGGCTATGTAAGCTCGTTTAAACCCGAAGATGTCCATGTCCAATTTGACGATGCACACCGCAGCGTGGAGGTCTCCATCCGCGTCAGCGAAGTCGGCCAACAGAAGATCTCACTCATCGGCGGGTGGAACAATCTCGGCGGTACGATCGGTGCCGCATACACCATCTTCAATTTGCTCGGTGGCGAGGAACTGATCGATTCTCATATCGAGGGCGGCCCAGACAGCTTGCACCTGGCTGTGCGGATCGCTGAGGAAGGTATATTTGGCAGTCGGGTGTCAGCTTCACTTACAGTGTTTCAAGATGTGCTTCGTCCGCATCTCCCTGGGGTCTTAGGCAATCGGCGTTTCCTGAGCACGCGCAGTTCAGGATTCGGGGTTGGCTGGGGTTATCCGGTGGCTCCGAATGAAACTTTAATTACGAATTACGCGATCTCGCGTCAAAATACGCAATATGCGGTGGAATTGCCTCCGAGTCTAACCGGTTTGGCGAGTAACCAAACTGGATCGAGCACAGCGATTCATTCATTTGGCTTCGACTGGGCGGGTGAAAACAGCTCCCAACACTGGGACATAGGTCCGTCAGTTTCCGGCGGGCGGCTCGGTGGCGACGAAAATTTTGTACGTTCATCAGTGGAGTACGACCGTCTGGGGCGCGACCCCCTAACGAACGGACGAAATAGCTGGGCTTTCCGGAGCTACGCCGCCGCAGTTTCGAGTTTCCATGGCAACTTGTTGTTCCCGAATCGCTACTTCAGCGGAAACGAGCTGTTGCGAGGGTTTCGACAGGGAGAAATGGCTCCCTACGCTGTCGAAGATTTGACTGATACGTCTGGCAAAGAGAGCTTTCAAGCGATTCCCACCGGTGCAAATCTCATTGCTGCGATGAACGTAGAGTATCGCGTTCCGCTAGCGCCACGCACTCAGGTCGTAGGGTTCTATGACACTGGATCTGGCTGGTTGCTTCCGAATTGGCTGGGACCAGATCGCCCCGTCCTTCTCACCGGCACGAACGGAATTCTCCGCGCTTCGAGTGGCTTGGAATTACGCTGGCAAGTCCCCATGGTCGAACAGCCGTTACGGCTCGACCTTGCCGTGAATCCACTCCGACTGGCGAAATCGTTCCTGCTGCCGGACCGATCGCACTTCCGTGCGCCTGATCGCCTATTGGGATGGAGTTGGGCTCTCGGTCCTCTCTTCTGAGGGTCGTGTCCTAGGCGTACCCGGCCGTTGCTGAGAGGATTAAGGACGTGCTCTGTTCCACTCCGGGTGGACCGTCTGTACGAAGCAGCGACGCACCGAGAGGCTACTTCCTTTCATGGATGCCCGTCCGAGCACTGTACGCCCTCAAGGCTGGCGGAGGTCGGACTGTTAACCAACTCTAAAACTGGGTAGCGGCCGCCGCCAGGTTCCCACGCGCGTGATCACAATCTTCCCGCCGACAACCTTCACGGTGCGCCGGACCAAGATACAAGCCGCGATGCCGTTCAGGCCGTTGCGTACCTTGTGAGCCTCTTCGGCCGCGTCGCCGTCACACTCGAGAACGATGCTCTCGCCTTCCTGGAGCTGCGCGACGCGCTCGCCGAGGCTTCCCCATTTTGTCGTGCGTTTCACAGTGTTGTCTCCGCGTCAGGTCGCTTTATCTCACCCTCTTATCGCCTGGAGTTTCAAGCCTTGGAGCCAGCCTTCTCGTCTTCACGCAAGAACTGGTAACGTTCAATCTCGGCCACCACTCCTACACGGTGGGCCTGCTCGATTTCCGTCCGTCGCACGCGTCCCTGACAGCGGACGCGAACAGGCTCGGCTAGGGTTATTTCGTGTGGCATAACAAAGACCAACTCGATGGGCGAACCGTTCTCAAGTTCTGTCGGCAGGAAGAAGTAAACGCCTCGAGACGCGATGTCCTCGGACTCCGCTTGCGCTTCGCCGTTTCCCGATTGGTTCGTCCAGCGGACCGTCATCGGCAGCTTCATTCGGAAGCGTCGGGTTGCGCGACGTTCCATAACAACCACCCCCTGGGCCGGGAAGCTCTCTTTAGGTCATGCCAATTCGCACTGGCCAGTGGG
>Ga0209577_10003953_pt1 | contig 13986 bp, 14 predicted proteins | sample GraSoiAngelo_109_FD_185874 | JGI IMG/M metagenome (GOLD analysis project Ga0209577, IMG submission 185874) | Grasslands soil microbial communities from the Angelo Coastal Reserve, California, USA - 14_0903_12_20cm (SPAdes) (version 2) | ecosystem: Environmental > Terrestrial > Soil > Grasslands...
CGAGCGCGACGACCAGATCAACGGCTCGGTCGGGTTCAAGTTCCTCACCGGCTCGGGGATCACGCTGGTGGCCAACACGCTGTGGCCGCTGAACCGCGGCGGGCTCCGGCCCAACGTGCTCTGGACTGCCGGCCTCGAATACAACTTCTGAGCCCAGCCTAGCGCACGGAGCGGATCGCGGTGAGATGCCAGCCGGTCGAATCCTGCAGCAGGGTCGCCCGGAACGTCGTGGTGTCCCGCCGACTGCGGCCGGTCTTGGTGTCGCGGTACTCGTACACGCCGCTCACGAACGCGTCGGCCGAGCCGCCCGCGATGATCAGCCGGTTGATGGTCAGGTCGGCCTTGAGATCGGTCACCGACCCGAAAAACTGGCTGAACGTCCCCTGCTCCGCAGACGTCAGGCCCGGATACACGCGGCGAATCTCAGCCAGGTCGCGCGACTCGAGCGCGTGCCCGTAGTCCGCGATCAACGACTTGATCTCGACCCGCGGGTCGGCCGGGGGATGCGCCACCGGCGGCGCAGCCGCGGGCGGAAGCGCGACCGGCGCCCGGGAGCGCGACACGCGCTCCGCCTCGGCCCAGAGCGACGCGGCGGTGGCGAGCTGCACCATCGCGTCGGATGCCTGGCCCCGCGCGGCGAGCGAGTCCGCCCCCTTGAACACGCTGTCTCCCCTCGCCAGGTCCACAGGCGTGGCACCCGCCTCGAGCGCGCGACTCATCGCGGCGAGCGCCCGGCCCCGCAACATGCGCACCAGTGTGTCCTGGCGCTCGACGGCGGGCGCGGGCTGCGCCGGCGCCCGCACGGACGGCGGTTCCCGACGCCGGGGCGTCGCGGGGGGAGGGAGGGTGGAGGGGGGGGCGGACACCGGCGCACGAGCGGCCGTGTCGGGCCGGGGCTCGATAGCGGCGACGCGGGGAGCCGTGTCGCGCTGAGCCGGGGAGACCGGGGAGGTCGGAGTCGTGGTCGGGCGCCACGCCCGCCAAGGCGCGAGCCACCACAGGCCCGCGGCCAGCGCCGCGGCCCCCACCAGGCCCCACCACACTTTGGGGACGCGGCGGGGGCGCGACCGTGCGGCGGTGCGGCGGGAATGGGCCCGCGACAAGACGATCGGGCTGGTCGGCGTGTTGATCTGCGCCAGCAGGTGCGCGCTGGCGCCCGCCTTGGCGAGCGTGATCATCTCGCGCCGTACGGGATCGTCGTGGCGGAGCGACGGCCGGCCGCACACGGCGACGACGTCGTCCATGCTGGGCCAGCGCCGGGACGGCTCTTTTTCCAGCATCCGCATGACGCCCGCGCCCAGGTTGGGCGGACAGTCGGGGCGCAGCTCGGTCACCGGACGCGGTGGCTCGTTGAAGTGTGCGTACATGACCGACATCGTCGAGTCGCCCTTGAAGGGCAGCTGCCCGGTGAGCATCTCGTAGGCGACCACGCCGAGCGAATACTGGTCCGAGGCCCCGGTGACTTCGCGCATGTCGCACTGCTCGGGACTCATGTACGTGGGCGTGCCGACCGTCACCCCCGTCAGCGTCAGCCCCTCGGCCTGCACCACCTTGGCGATGCCGAAGTCGGTCACCACCGCCCAGCCGTCTTCGTCCAACATGATGTTGGCCGATTTGACGTCGCGGTGGATGACCCCGTGGCGATGCGCGTAGCCGAGCGCGTCGCTCACCTGGGCGAGGATGGCCTGCACCATCGCGATCGGCAGCTGGCCGACGTCGCGGATGACCGCGTCGAGGGCGCGCCCGCGCACGTACTTCATCACGAAGTACAGCACGTCCTGGCTTTCCTTGACGGCATAGATGGGGATGATGTGCGGGTGGCTCAACGCGGCGGCGGTGCGCGCCTCGCGCTTGAACCGCTCCACCATCCCTTCCCCCATGAGCAGCAGGGCTGGCGCCAGCACTTTGATCGCCACCTTGCGATCGAGGGCAAGGTCATGGCCCAGGTAGACCGTCGCCATCCCGCCGTGCCCCAGCTCGGCCAGCACCTCGTATTCGCCGAGCGCTGCCTCACGCAGGGCGTCGAGTTGGGCATTGCGCCCGCCGTCGGGCGGCGGGCCGGACGCCGCGGCGAGCGTGGTGCGGGCGCCCTCCGGGACCGGAATCCCGGTCCCGCACCGCGGGCAATAGAACACCCCCGGCCCGATGGCCGTACCGCACTGCGGGCACGCCGAGTCGCTCGGAGGCATCATCACCCAATAACACTCCCGATCCCGGCGGGCAACTGCTAGGCCACGACCGGGGTCAACGGCGGGTCTCCCCGGAGCACCGCCTGCACGTTGGCGACCGCGATCGCGGCCATCTGACGGCGGGTTTCGCGCGTCGCGCTGCCGATATGGGGCAGCAGCACGGTGCGCGGGGCGGCCCGCAGGCGGGGATGGACGGCCGGTTCGTCGAGGTAGACGTCGAGCCCGGCCGCGCCCAGCCGGCCCTCCTCCAAGGCGGCGGCCAGGGCTTCTTCCCGTACCAGGTCGCCGCGCGCGGTGTTGATGAGGATCGCGCCCGGTTTCATGAGCCGCAGCGTCTCGGCGCCGATCAAGCCTTTCGTCGCCGGCGCCGAGGGCAGGTGCAGCGACAGCACGTCGCTCTCCCGGAACAGGCGCGACTGCTCGACCCGGACCGCTCCGGTGGCCTGCTCGAATTCGGGCCGTGGATTACGCGCCGCGTAGAGGATCCGCATGCCGAACGGCACCGCCCGGCGTCCCACGGCCTGGCCGATCCGCCCCGCGCCGAGCAACCCGAGCGTGCGACCGCGCAGCTCCGTCCCCAGCAACAGCTCCGGATGCCACCCGGTCCAGGCGCCGCTCTTGATCAGCTCGGTGCCTTCGACCACGCGGCGCGCGCAGGCGAGGATCAGGGCCCAGGCAAGATCGGCGGTGGCATCGGTGAGCACGTCGGGGGTGTTGGTGACGACGACGCCCCGCATCTCGGCCGCGACGACGTCTACGTTGTCGTGTCCGACGGCGCAGTTCGCGATGATCTTGAGCTTGGGGAGGTGCTTCAGCTCCGTCCCGCCGACCCAGCGCGACAGGAGCGGCACGATCGCCACGTAGTCGCCTTTCGGGGTCGGCTGGCCGGACGTGAGCCAGGTGATGTCGAGCCCCGCCAACTCGGCGGGCTCGAGGAGCGGTTGCAGCTCGGCGGCGATGAGGACGCGGTGCCCCACTACCTCCTCTTCATCTTCGCCCGAGCGATGGAGTCGTCCACGGCGAGGGCGCGCTCGGGGCTCCACTTATAGTAGAGTTGGAGGCACGCACCCGGCTGCATTTTGCGCTGGACCACGCAGGTCGTGAGCTCGTTCTTGTGCTTCGCGGCGTTGTGACGCCACAGCGAGTCGGCGGCCGCTGCGGCGCGGGGGTCGGCCCAACCGTAGCCCACCAGACAGCGCGCCACCTCGCCGGAGGGATCCTTGGCGCAGTCCGTGAGCTCTCTAGCGTGTCGCCCCGCGTCGGCGCGCCACGACGAGTCGGCCCGCGACTGATTGAGCGAGTCCTGCTGGCGCTGGTAGGCGGTGGCCGCCGTGAGCGCCTCGGTCTGGCTCCATTTGTGTTGCAGCACCAGGCACTGCGCCGCGCCCTTCGCGTCCATCGTGATGGCGCTGCATTCCCGCACCTCGGCGGCCTTCTTCGCCACCGACTTGCCGCAGGCGAGCAGGGCGAGGGTGAGTGCGGCAGTGAACCGGCTCCTGGTGCAGCGCGTCCATCGCGTCCATCCCATCCATCCCATCATGGGCCTCCGGGTGCGGGCTGGCCGACAAAATGCCCCACACTCTAGTGAAGCGAGTCCCTGTTGTGCAAGAGCACCGCGGCCCCGCATTTTCAGTAGTGGTGGCTCACCATACCGGTACGCGCTCATGCCGATCACCCGGATAAACGAGTTCCAAGCCAACCCGGACAACGCGACGGCGCTGCGCGAATTCTTGCGCTCCGTCATTGGCCGCATCATCGACGCCCCGGGGTGTCGTTCGTGCGAGCTGCTGGTCCAGCGCGACGATCCCACTCGGCTGGCGATCATCGAGGTGTGGGACAGCGTGGAAGCGCATCAAGCGTCGGTGTCCCGGATTCCGCCCGGCCTACTCGAGCAAGCGCGGGCCCTGTTCGCGGTGCCGGCGCGGGGCGCCTACTATGAGCCGTTGTGGAAGGGGACCGGTGGGACAGCGGCCTGACACGCAACGGACAGGGTGGGATTCGAACCCACGGTACCCTTGCGGGCACACCGGTTTTCGAGACCGGCCGTTTCAACCGCTCACGCACCTGTCCAAACTGCTAGACGCCTAGACGCACAGACGCCTAGACGCCTAGGTCATGCACCCTGCCTCCTCGACCCTGGACCCCGCTGGGCGTCTAGACGTCTAGGCGTCTGGGATTAACGGATAGGGTGGGATTCGAACCCACGAAACGGTTACCCGTTTACGCGCTCTCCAGGCGCGTGCCTTCAGCCGCTCGGCCACCTATCCGGACTGCTAGACGCGCAGACGCCTAGACGCGCAGACGCGTAGTAAATACCAAGACCGTACCGGTTTCGCTACGGGCGGGGCGGCCCGCGGCACCGTCAGTCAGACCGGCACGAGTGGAAACGCTTTACGGACGCTTCGGGGATCGTGGTCCAGGTAGTGTCATTGGGCACGCGGCCACGCAGCTGCAGGCGCTGGACTAACGAAAACCAGACGGTCACAAACGCGTTGGGCAGGTTCGCGGGGACTGCCCGCTGATCATCGGGCACGATGGCAATGCAGCCGTTGAGATCCATCACCCGGCCCTCGGCCCAGGTCGTATCGCCCGGCATCTGGTACCGCACTCGCGTTTCAGGAGGAGGCTCTGACGCTCGCGCTATGGAGTCCGCCACCGCCATCGACCCAGTGTCTGGTTGTACCCAACAGTGGTTGCCCTCCGGATTCACGGAAGCGAGCGCAGGATGCTCCCGATGAACCAGTCGCTCGAAACGTTCGCACACGCGAGCATCGCTGAGATTGAGGCTTGGAGCCTCGTTGTAGAAGCTGCGACGATTGATATAGATGTCCATGGTGTCCGCGGACCAGAATTGGACGCCGTACCGGTTGTGCAGCGGTTCTCCGTAGCTCGCTTTGACGAGCTCGAGCAGTCGATTGTATGCCGGCGCCCGGCCTTCGTCAGGCCAGAAAATGTGCGCATTGCCGACGACCGAATCGGAGAGCGTGACAACGGCCGTCGCGTTCAGTTCCAGCGTTTCTCCTACACAAACGGTGAATGAATCGAGCGCGGCGAGGACAGCTGCCGTATCTTCGTGTTCGTGGGGCGGCTCAAACAGAACATCATCGGTGACAATCGAATAGGGTCCGCGCCGATAGGCGAAATCCCGCGCCCTCACGCAGCTGTGACGAGTGAAGGCGAGGGGATTGAACGACTTTCGGAGCACGATGCCGAAGAGGCTATCGGGCGCAGAGCGCGTAGCGGTGGTTCGACTCCGATCGGGCGTCACCTCGGAGCTCGCCGGGATGCGCCCGCCCCCGCAACCGATCAGCAGGAGCACGACCAAGTGAGTCGAACGAACGTGCCTGTTTCGCACGGTCCTACCGAGGCCCACTGGGCAGGCGGGGCATACCCGAGGCGATCACGATCTGCAGCGCCTGCTCCTTGGTGAACCCCTTGCGGATCAGCGCATCGTAGTAGTTGCGGGTGAAAGTCGCGAGGCGCTCAGCATTCTCCGGCTTCTCCATGACCTTGAGCATCCCCTCCATCATTGCCTCCATCATCTGACCCATCATCGGGCCCATCATGGCGGAGGTCTGCTCCATCTGGGCTCGCATCGAGTCCGCCTTCGTCGGTTGCTGGCCAGACGCGAGGCGAGGAGCAAACACGAGGGTGACGGCGAAGATTACGAGCAGCAACGGTACGGAACGTGGATGGTGGGCGACGTTCATGGAAATAGAACCTCCATTGAAGGACTATCGAGACTGGGAATTCTACTATTATGTCCGGCGTGACCAACACGATCGGCGGTCCGGCGCCCGCCTGGTGGCTCCGTCTGAATTCCGAGCTCGATGCGGCGGATCAGCGAGCGACCGCGGTCGCGCATGGCCTCACTCCACACCAGCTCAACTGGAGACGCAGTCCCGCCCAGTGGAGTGTGGGCCAATGCCTTGAGCACCTCGCGATTGCGAATGAGGTGTACCTGCGGGCGATGTCGGGGTCGCTGGAAGGACGGCGTGCGGGTCTCGTTGCGGAGATCGCGCCGGGGTGGTTCGGTCGCTTGTTCATTCGCACGGTCATCGAACCATCACCCAAGATGCGGCGCTGGCGGGCTCCCAAGAAGATCCGACCTGGCGCCCAAGTCCCGCCGACCGTGCTCGACCGGTTCCACGGGAGCAACCGCGCGATCCGCGAGTTCATGCAGCGCGCGCGTCACTACGACGTCAACCGAATCCGCTTCCAGAACCCGTTTGTCGGGATGATCCGCTTCACGGTGGGCACGGGACTCGAAATCCTGTCGAGGCACGAACGCCGCCACCTGCTGCAGGCGGAAGGGATCAGGGCCGCTCTCGCTGCTACGGTCAGGGCCCCGTGACATTCACGTGTACCGTCTCGGGCGCCGCAGGAGGGATGTGCAGCGTAACTCCGTTCGTGTCGGTAAACAACGCATCCGAATAGGCCACGCGCAGACAGGCCGCGGCACTGCCTCCGCCGGCTCGAGTCGCATCACGTACACACCCGCTCGACCGAGCCTCCGATTGCATCCTGGCTCATGATATCCCTCTACCCAGCGTCGGTCCACCTCCATAAGTGTACCGACGGGCGACGGTTAACGCCGTAGAACCGCCCCCCGCGGCGCGGCCGCGAAACCCCGGCCCCAGCCCGCCCCGTATACTTCGCCGGTGCGGACGCCACCCATCCTCACGAGGAGCAACATGAACACCCTGCCCACCAAAAAGCCCGGTGACCCCGACGTGAATACCATCCCGACCTGGCGTGAGCTGGCCGAGCGCTTCCGCGACCTGGTGAAAGACTTCTTGAAGGAAGGAAAGGAGCTGGAGCGCGAGCTCGAGCCAAAGCTGCTCCCGGCCTTGAAGCGCTTCAAGCTGGAGATCGAAAAACTGATCGCGAAGCTCGAGCAGCGCGCTAAATAGGCTCGAACCGCGCCGTGAAGTGGCGCAGCCAGGGCGCCTGCTCCACGATACGGTAGCCCCGCACCTGCGCCTTGCGGCGGGCCACCTCGGCGATCACCTCGGCGACGTAATCGATGTGACTCTGCGTGTAGGTGCGCCGCGGCACCGCCAGCCGAACCAGCTCGAGTGGCGCCGGCGTCTCGCTGCCGTCGGCCTGGGGCCGCCCGAACATCACCGAGCCGATCTCCACCCCCCGCACACCGCCCAGGCGGTAGAGCTCCACCGCGAGCGCCTGCGCCGGATACTGTGCCGGCGGCACGTGCGGCAGCAACGCCCGCGCGTCCAGGTACACCGCGTGCCCTCCCGGAGGCTGGACCACCGGCACGCCCGCCTGCTCGGCCTTTTCGGCGAGATAGGCCGTGGAGCGTAGGCGGTATTTCAAGTAGTCCTCGTCCAACGCTTCCTCGAGCCCCGTGGCGACCGCCTCCAGGTCGTAGCCCGCGAGCCCGCCGTAGGTCGGGAAGCCTTCCGTGAGGATCAACAGGTTGCGGCACTGGCGCGCCACGTCGGGATCGTTCATCGCCAGAAATCCGCCGATATTCGCGAGCCCGTCCTTCTTGGCGGACATGGTGCAGCCGTCGGCGAGGGCGAACAGCTCGCGCGCGATGGCGCGCGGGGTTTTGTCCGCGTAACCCGGCTCGCGCAGCTTGATGAAGTAGGCGTTCTCCGCGAAGCGGCAGGCGTCCAGATAGAGGGGGATGCCATACCGGTCGCACACCGCCCGCACCGCCTTCACGTTCGCGATGCTCACCGGCTGCCCCCCGCCCGAGTTGTTGGTCACGGTGACCATGACGAGCGGGATGCGCCCCCGCCCGATCTCCTGGATGGTGGCCTCGAGCGCCGCGACATCCATGTTTCCCTTGAACGGGTGCTTCGCGGCGGGTACGCGCCCTTCCGGGATCACCAGGTCGCGTGCCTCCGCCCCGCAGAACTCGATGTTGGCGCGGGTGGTGTCGAAGTGATTGTTGTTGGGAACGACCTGGCCCCGCTTGACCAGCACCGAAAACAGAATCCGCTCGGCCGCCCGGCCCTGATGTGTGGGAATGACCTCCTTCAGTCCCGTGATGCCGGAGATGACGTCCTGGAACCGGTAGAACGACCGGCTGCCGGCATACGACTCGTCCGCGTCCATCATGGCCGCCCATTGGCGCGAGGACATGGCGCCGGTGCCCGAGTCCGTGAGCAGGTCGATTAGGACCTCGTCGCCGTGCAGGCCGAACAGGTTGTAGCCTACGCGCTTGAGCGCTGATTCGCGCTGCTCGGGCGTCGTGTGCGTGATGGCCTGGGTCGAGTGAATCCGGAATGGTTCGATGATGGTGCGGAAGGGCATGGGCAATTCCGGGTACCGGGTGTGGGACCTACTATCGCTGGACACCCAACGGTGCGCCGCTTGCGGGGGATATCTGCATGCTCAAACCTACACGCACTGACGGTAAACGCCCGCCCGGTCACACGCATCTCATGGACAGGCGGCGCCACTCCGGAGAGCGGTTGAGCGATACCACGCAGCTAGACGACGCGGTGGCCCCGCTGGTACGGCGAGCGCAGAGCGGCGACGCTGGCGCGCGTGACGAGCTGCTCCGCTGCTGCCACGCAACCGTGTACCGCTGGGCGTTGGTGTACACGGGCGACCCGGACGACGCGGATGACGTCGCCCAAGATGTGCTGGTCCTGCTGGCGACGCGTCTCGACCGCTACGCCGGGCGGTCGCGCTTCACGACCTGGCTGTACCAGGTCACACGCAATGCGGCGCTCGGGCTCCGTCGCCGGCTCGCGAGCAAGTTCCGGCTCGCGGGGAGCGCGGCGGGCCAACAGACAGAGTGGGCCGTACGGGAGGATGCCGTGGGGCGATTACAGGACTCCCAGGTGCGCGGCATCGTAATGACGCTGTTTCAGGAGCTGCCGGTGCGCCAGCGAGAGGTGTTTCACCTCGTGGAGGTGGAGGGGCTCACCGCGGTGGAAGTGGCCGAGCGACTGGGTATGAATCCCATAACGGTACGCGCGCATCTGTTCCGCGCCCGTCGCGCGTTGCGGGCCGGGATCCTGGCGCGCCACCCTGAACTGGCCGAGGACCGAGAGTCATGACCTGCGTCGAAGCGCAAGGACGGATGCTCGAGGCCGATCGCAACGATCTCGCAGGCGCGACCGACTCCGAGCTGAGCCTGCACCTGCGCGGCTGCGCCGGATGCCGAACGGCCGCAGACAGGATTCTCGAGGCAGAGCGTGAGCTCGGGCGGGCGCTGGCCGGTGCAGCGCCGCAGCGGGTGGCGGACGAAGCGGTGCTCACCGCCACGCGACGCGGCGTGCGCCGCCGCTGGGCATGGCGTACCGCACCGCTCGCGGCGGCAGCGGTGTTCGCCGCAGTGCTGCTCGGACGGCGCCGGGCAATGGAACAGGCGTGGCCATCCGCGCGGCGGCCTCTCGCCCCCGCCGACATCGCGGTCGAGGCCCCCCTGGGGGGAAGTGTCGCGGTGTTTCGCACCGACAATCCTGATGTGGTGATCATCTGGTTCTTCCGAGGGGATCTGCCATGAAAGCATGCCTGTCGTTCGCGACCGCCATCGCCGCCCTGCTCATCGCTTGCTCGCCCGGAGGCCCGAGCCTCGACACGCGAACCTTCGCGCTCAAGTACTTGCATGGTCAAGACGCCATCCCGATCGTCGCGCCGTACGTCTACGCCGACCGGCCCAACGCCAAGGGCGTGTTTACCGTGTCGGACAATGCGATTACGGTGCGGGAGACGCCGGACAACCTCGACAAAATCGCCCGCGTGTTGGCCCAATACGATCGGCCCAGGCCGTTCATCCGGCTCACATTCCACTTGATTGAAGCGGACGGCCCAGCGATTGCCGATCCGGCCATCCGGGACGTGGAAGCAACCCTGCGGCAGCTGTTCCGGTTCCGTGGCTACCGCCTCGTGGGGGAAGGCGTGGTGAGCGCCACAGAGAAGGGCGAGGTGACGCAGATGCTCGCCGCGGAGCCCGAGCACTACGCACTATCCACGAGCGTTCAACGCCTCGCCGGCGCCGCGGACAGCGCGACCGTAGAGCTGGGCGTCCATTTGGAGGGCCGCGCGGGTAGCTTCCGTACGACCGTGACCATCCCGGTCGGTAAGACCGCGGTGCTCGGAAACGTCCAGGCGCAGTCGAAGGGCCGCACGCTGATCCTGACCGTGCGTCCCGAGGTCCTCACCGCTTCGCCCTGAAGAAATCGGCCAGCAGCTGGCCGCACTCCTCTTCGTCTACCCCGCCGACGACCTCGACCCGGTGATTGAGCGCGGGGTGGCGCAGCACATCCCCCACGCTCCCCGCCATACCCGCCTTGTCGTCGTAGGCGCCGAACACCAGTCTGCCGAGCTTGGCCAGCACGATCGCTCCCGCGCACTGGGCGCACGGCTCGAGCGTCACGTACAGGGTACCGTCGGTGAGCCGGTCCGTGTGCAGCAAGGCGAGTGCCCGCTGCACGGCAAGCAGCTCGGCGTGGGCCGTGGGATCGCGGCGAGCGACCGTCTCGTTGTGCGCCCGAGCGACGACGACGCCGTCCCGAAACAGCGCGGCGCCCACCGGAACTTCTCCGCTGGACGCCGCCGTTCGGGCCTGCTCGAGCGCCGCCTCCATTCCCTCGCGATCGGAGGCGGCAACGGGACGCCCACGCATCCCGCTTCCCGCATCCCGCATCCCGGCTTTTCTAGGCACGCGCGGGCTCGGGCACTCCCCCGGCGACGCGCTCGAAGGTGAGGTGACTGCCGTCCTTCGACCGGTTGACCCGGATGCGGTCTCCCTCCGCGTATTTGCCCTCGAGCACCGCCAGCGCGAGCGGGTTCTGCAGCAGCCGCTGGATCGTCCGCTTGAGCGGCCGGGCGCCGTATACCGGATCGTACCCCTCGGCGACGAACAGCTGCTTGGCCGCGGGCGTCACCTCGAGCTGCAGCTTGCGTTCGGCCACGAGCCGCTCCACCCGCGTGATCTGGATGTCCACGATCTTCGCGATATCCTCGGTCGAGAGCGGCCGGAAGATGATCGTGTCGTCCACCCGGTTCAGGAACTCCGGCCGGAACGTCTGCCGCAACAGCTCCATCACCTTGGTCTCGACCTGCTCCCAATTCTGCGTGCCCATCTCGAGGATATACTGCGACCCGATGTTGGACGTCATGATGAGCACGGTGTTGCGGAAGTCGACGGTACGCCCCTGCGAATCGGTGAGCCGTCCGTCGTCCAGGATCTGCAGCAGCACATTGAACACGTCGGGGTGCGCTTTCTCGATCTCGTCGAACAGCACCACCGAGTAGGGACGGCGGCGGATGGCCTCGGTGAGCTGGCCTCCCTCCTCGTAGCCGACGTAGCCCGGGGGCGCGCCAATCATGCGCGCCACGGCGTGCTTCTCCATGTACTCGGACATGTCGAGCCGTACCAGCGCTTTCTCGTCGTCGAACAAGAACTCGGCCAGCGCGCGGGCGGTCTCGGTCTTGCCCACGCCGGTGGGGCCGAGGAAGATGAAGGAGCCGGTGGGACGGTTGGGGTCCTGCAAGCCGGCGCGGGCGCGCCGCACGGCGTTGGACACGGCGGCGAGCGCCTCCGGCTGCCCGATCACGCGCCGGGCGAGCTCATCCTCGAGATGCGTCAGGCGCGCACGCTCCGACTCGAGCATCTTCGACACCGGGATGCCGGTCCACTTGGAGACGATCTCGGCGATGTCGTCCGCATCGACCTCCTGCTTCAGGTATTTCGCGTTCTTCTGGACCTCGGCGAGCCGCTTCTCGGTCTCGGCGATCTCGCGCTCGAGCGCCGGGATGCGGCCGTAGGTGATCTCGGCCGCTTTTTGGAGATCTCCCCGGCGGGTAGCCTGCTCCGCCTCAGTGCGCAGCTGCTCGAGCTGGGCCTTCTTGCCCTGCAGCCCGCCGATCGTCTCCTTCTCCGCCTGCCACTGCGCCTTCATCACCTTGGAGCGCTCCCGCAGCTCCGCCACCTCGGCCGCGACCTTGGCGCGCCGCTCCTTGGACGCTTTGTCCTTCTCCTTGGCCAGGGCGGCGAGCTCGATCTCGCGCTGCACGATCTGACGCTCGACTTCGTCGATCTCTTGCGGCAGCGAGTCGATTTCGATCCGCAGCCGGCTCGCCGCCTCGTCCACCAGGTCGATCGCCTTGTCGGGAAGAAAACGGTCGCCGATGTAGCGGTGCGACAGGGTCGCCGCGGCCACCAGTGCGCTGTCCGTGATGCGCACGCCGTGGTGCACTTCGTAGCGTTCCTTCAGGCCGCGCAGAATCGCGATCGTGTCCTCGACCGACGGCTCACCCACGAACACCGGCTGGAAGCGGCGCTCCAACGCCGCGTCCTTCTCGATGTGCTTGCGGTATTCATCGAGCGTCGTAGCGCCCACCACGTGCAGCTCGCCGCGGGCCAGCGCCGGTTTCAGCATGTTGGACGCGTCCATGGCGCCCTCGGCGGCGCCCGCGCCCACCAGCGTGTGCAGTTCGTCGATGAAGACGATGTAGCGGCCTTCGGCGCTCGTGATCTCCTTGAGCACGGCCTTGAGCCGATCCTCGAACTCGCCGCGATACTTGGTGCCCGCGATCAGCGAGCCGAGATCGAGCGCGACAACATGCTTGTTGCGCAGCGAGTCGGGAACGTCTCCGTTCACGATGCGCTGGGCCAGCCCCTCCACGATCGCGGTCTTGCCCACTCCGGGCTCGCCGATCAGGACCGGATTGTTCTTGGTGCGGCGCGACAGCACCTGCATGACGCGGCGGATCTCCTCGTCTCGTCCGATCACCGGGTCGAGCTTGCCCTTGCGAGCCTGCTCGGTGAGATCGCGGGTGTAGCGCTCGAGCGCCTGATACTTCTGCTCCGGTGCTTGATCGGTCACGCGCTGCGACCCGCGCACGCCCTCGAGCGCCGCCAACAGCGCGGCGCGGTCGACACCCGCCGCGCCGAGCAGCTGCTTCGCCGTCGTGCCCTTCTCCTCCACCAGGCCCAGCAGGACGTGCTCGGTGGAGACGTAGGCGTCGCCCAGTGCCTTCGCCTCGTCGTCCGCCCGATCGAGCACCCGCGATACCTCGCGCGACAGCGTCGGCTCGGCGGCCGTGCCGGATTGCTGCGGGAAGCGCGCGATTTCGCGCTCGGTCTCGGCCTTGAGCTGGGTAACGTTGAGTCCGGACTTCTGGAGCAGCGGAACGACGATCCCGTCGTCCTGCGCGAGCAACGCCTGGAAGAGATGCGCGTCGTTGACGACGGGGTTGCCCCGCGCGCGCGCCAGCGCGCCGGCCTGTTGGAGGGCCTCTGCGGCCTTCACGGTCAAACGTTCGGGATTGATCATAGCCACCGGGGCCCGGGGCAACCTCTGTGCCGACTGTAAGATGCCGAATCGGCAGGAGCGGCGCCAAAATTAGGGGCTGATAGACCGGTGCAGCTGCCTCGTTGGGGGTGCGACGGCTAAATCATTGCGGCGGCTGCTTTACAACCTTCTTGTACACCCGCTGACCGTCCACGACGAGCTGATAGATGTACACGCCGGAGGCAGCCGGCTTTCCCGTGTTCGCGACGAAGCCGTCCCAATAGGCGCTATACGCGCAGCCCAGTTGCGTGGGACAGGTGAGCGCGAGGCTGTCCAGCGCTTTGCCCGTGCCGCGCAGCACAGGAATCGCCACCAGCTGGGCGAGGACGTTATAGATCCGCAGCGACACGACGGGCCGGTGACCCTTGAGGAACAACTGCCCGCTCAGCTTGAACGGGATCGTGGTCACCGGATTGAAACGATTGTGCTGAAGCTCAATCGTGGGTTGGGGATCCTGTCCCGCGGCCGGCTCGACCCCCCCCTCCAACACCCACAGCCCGAGCCCCAGCATCGCC
>Ga0209577_10003954_pt1 | contig 13984 bp, 10 predicted proteins | sample GraSoiAngelo_109_FD_185874 | JGI IMG/M metagenome (GOLD analysis project Ga0209577, IMG submission 185874) | Grasslands soil microbial communities from the Angelo Coastal Reserve, California, USA - 14_0903_12_20cm (SPAdes) (version 2) | ecosystem: Environmental > Terrestrial > Soil > Grasslands...
CGGCTATACACACCGGAACAGGAAGTGGATGGCAAGCCGGTCGCGCGGATGGTTGTCTACGAGGCAGTTGGAGATCGCTAATTGCTGTGCGCGACTTGGGAGGAGAGGAAGAAGGCTTCCGTTGGCGAGTTCGCTGTCGATAAGGGATCTTATACCGGCTTCGCTCCGCACGTTGCCGAGGGATGGTGTACTCCTGTTCGTTTCCCGGTTTACGCGGCTCTTCGCGTACGGCGCGCTGTCGGTCATCCTGGTCTTCTATCTGGTCAGTCTTGGCCTAAGCGAAGCCCAGGTGGGAGTGCTGCTGACGCTGACGCTCGCTGGCGACATGGCGATTTCTCTTCTGCTCACGACTCAAGCCGACCGAATTGGACGGCGGCGCATGCTGATCGTCGGAGCCATTCTCATGGCCGGCGCGGGCGTCGCATTCGCATCAACAAAGAATCTTCTCTTCTTGATCGTCGCGGGGACCATCGGCGTGATCAGTCCGAGCGGTCACGAAGTCGGGCCGTTCCTTTCGATCGAACAAGCCGCCCTGTCCCACGTGGTTCCTGCCCGCAGCCGCACGGAAGTATTCGCGTGGTACACGCTGGCAGGTTCGTTTGCAACGGCTCTCGGCGCCTTCTGCGGCGGCGCAGCTGCGGGGGTTGTGCAGAAGGCATCCCTCTCTACTTCCGACAGCTACCGTGTAGTAGTCCTTCTCTACGCCGCCCTTGGAGTGGCGCTGGCGTTCTTATTCACACGCTTGTCGTCCTCCGCGGAAGCCGATATGTCTGCGACGCCAGCCAGTGGAGTATCCGCAAGGGATTTTCTCGGTGTTGGTCGTTCCCGCTCGATTGTTTTGAAGTTATCGAGCTTGTTCGCCCTCGACTCCTTCGGTGGTGGTTTTGTAGTGCAAAGCTTTGCCGCATATTGGTTCTATCTGCGATTCGGGGTTCCTCCGTTGAAGCTCGGCCTCATTTTCTTCTGGGCCAATGTGTTGGCGGGAATCTCGGCGCTGCTCGCATCGCGCTTGGCGACGCGTATCGGGCTCGTGCGGACGATGGTGGTGACGCATTTGCCGTCGAATGTTTTGCTCATTCTTGTGCCGCTTATGCCGAACCTCAGTCTCGCGGTGCTGGTGCTGCTTGTCCGATTCAGCATCAGCCATATGGACGTGCCGACCAGACAGTCCTATACGATGGCCGTAGTCCGGCCTGAAGAACGCTCGGCGGCCGGTGGAATCACAGGCGTAGCGAGGACAGCAGGAGCCGCGATCAGCCCTATTTTTGCTGGCTTCCTGTTCTCTCGTCCTGCGCTGATTGATATTCCGTTCCTCATTGCCGGGACGCTCAAAATCGCCTATGACCTTGTGCTGTACAGGGAGTTCGCGGCGATCCGGCCACCGGAAGAGGCAGATTAATGGCTGGACATGATCATTCGCGGGTCGCACTTTCGGACACGGCGATGAGCACCGTGCGAAGGTCTCTTGTCGCAATTCTGGTCTTGGCGGCCTCTTTGCCCGGCCAAACCCTCAAGCAGATTGCGACGATTGATCTCCCCGGTCCCAAAGGCCAGCGCTTCGACTATCTGACCACAGACGATGAGGATCAATTTCTGCTTTCGGCTCATTTGGGTCCAGGGATTCTGTACGTGATCGACATGAAGACAAACAAGGTGGTCAAAGCGATTCCCGGCGTTCCCGGTATCACTGGCCTCGAATTCGTTCCTGAAACACGCAAGGTTTACACATCCGATTGGGGCGAAGAGAAGATCGGTATTGTCGATCTGCACTCGATGACAGTGGTCAAGCGCTTGGCAACCGCGGCCAAGCCCAACGGGAGCACATATGCCGCTCCTTTTCACAAGGTTTATGTCTCGAATACTTTGGGGAAGGCCGTGGCGGTCGTGGACGTCGACAAAGATGAGATTGTCAAAAATATAGAATTCCCGAGCGAAACGGGCATGCCGCAATATGATTCATTGGCCCGCAAGGTTTACGTAAATCTCCGAAGCACAAATGAAATCGCCGAGATCGATCCGTCAACAGACACGTTGTTACGGAAATATCTCGTGGATGGCTGCCAATTCAATCATGGCATGGCCGTTGATTCGGAACATCATCGTGCATTCATCCTCTGCAGTGGGGATCGAACGTTTACGGTCTTTGCGCTAGACACGCACAAATCGATCGCTCACCTTCCCATGCCGGCGGGTGCCGACGTTGTAAAATTCGATCCCAGTCTCTCCAGAATCTACGTCGCTTGCTCCAGCGGATTCATCTCGGTCTTTCACGCGCAGGACGCGGAACACTATCGAAAGCTTGAAGACTTCCCGGTGCAGAAGATGGTGCACAGTCTTGCAGTCGATTCAACAACACATCGTGTCTATGCGCCCGAGCAACAGGAAAATGGCCAGCCCGTTGCACGCATGATCGTATACGAAGCTACTACGTCAGATCGGAGCAAGCGATGAGGAGAAAAATAATCGTTGGAATTTTACCATTTCTGTTCGCGGCACTCGTAAATGCACAAACAAACAAACCGCTGAAACTGGAGAAGACGATCCAACTGCCCGACGTGCAAGGGCGAATCGACCACATGTCGATTGACGTTAAGGGTCAGAGGCTGTTTGTTTCCGCCCTTGGCAACAATACGGTTGAGGTCATCGATCTCAAGGCAGGTAAACGCGCGAATACAATCTCTGGGCTTAAAGAGCCGCAAGGTGTCCTTTATGTCCCGGGCAGTGACCGGCTGTATGTCGCAAGCTCGAAAGACGGGACGGTGAAGATATTTGACGCGACTCAGCTGAAGCTTCTCAAAACTGTCGAATATAGTGACGACGCCGACAACCTTCGATACGATTCCTCGCGCGAACGAATCTATGTCGGATTTGGAGACGGTGCTTTGGGAGAGCTAGACAGCGACGGGAAAAAGATCGGCGAAATTAAGCTCGATTCACACCCAGAGTCCTTCCAGCTCGAAAAGAATAGCGCTCGAATTTATGTGAACTTGCCGAAATCGAGAAAAATTGCAGTGTTGGATCGAGAAAAAGGCACCGTCCTAACGACTTGGGGCACCGGAATGTCATTCAATAACTATCCGATGGCGCTAGACGAACAGAATCACCGCCTGTTCGTGGTCACGCGCCTCCCGGCGCGACTGCTGGTAATGGATACGAGTAGCGGAAAAACCGTTCAAACCCTCTCGGCCGTAGGCGATTGCGACGACGTTTTCTACGATCAATCACGCAAACGCATTTATGCTTCAGGAGGGGAAGGCGCGATTTCCGTTTTTGAGCAACAAGACGCCGACCACTACAAAGAGGTGGGTCGAATCGCCACCGTGAAAGGGGCACGCACCAGCTTCTTCTCGCTCGACCTTAGCAGGTTATATCTCGCCGTCAGGCGGCAAGGCTCCTCGACAGCGATGATTCAGGTTTTCGAAGCGAGCCGATAGTTGAAGCCGGCGCCCAGCCCAATACGATTGGCGTATGGCACTTCGCGCTTGTTGCTGCTCGGCTTATTGTCGGCAGGAACTCTTTCGGGTCAATCTCAGACACCCGTGAACTCGCCGCCACTTCGCATCGCGAATGCGGTGCGAGTGGATCATTCGCCAAGAATGGATGGCACGATTGATGATCCGCTGTGGAGACTTGCTGAGCCAATCACTAACTTCGCGCAGCGAGAACCCTACGAAGGACAGCAACCCACGGAACGCACCGAAGTGCGCGTCCTCTATACGAAAGGCGAGATCTACTTCGGAATCTCCTGCCGCGATTCCGAACCGGGGAAAGTTGTCGCCACGCAATTACGCCGAGATGTGAGCCAGGAACTCGATGATTATTTTGAAATTGTGATTGATTCTTCCCGCAATCGGCGAAACGCCTACGTGTTTCAGTTCAATCCGCTCGGCACGCAGCGCGACGCATTAATTACTGACGAACAGTCTCCGCAAGATGACGGCAGCGACGGTGACTCCGGATGGGACGGCGTGTGGATTTCCGAGGGGCGCGTCACTTCGCAGGGCTGGACCGCCACCGTCGCCATTCCTTTTTCAACACTGAACTTCATGCAGACAAACGAAGTGGTGTGGGGCATCAACTTCAAGCGCTTCATTCGTCGAAAGAACGAACAAGACCTGTGGTCAGCGTGGCGCAGGTCTTTTGGCATGAACAAGATCAGCCAGGCCGGCGAGTTGCACGGAATCTCTGAAATTGGCAGTGGCCGTTTGTTCATCGTGAAGCCCTACGGCCTAACCGGATTTAATCATTTACCGCCAGCCGGGACCTCAGCAGGCCTGACGCCTGGTACAGAAGCCCTTTATACGGGAGGCTTGGACGTGAAAGTCGGCCTCCGTTCGAACTTGGTTGCCAATTTGACTGCAAATACCGATTTTGCAGACGCGGACGTAGACACGCAGCAGTTCAACTTGACGCCCTACAAGCTCTTCTTTCCAGAAAAGCGCCAGTTCTTCCTCGAGAATGCGGGAATCTTCAACTTCGCTATGGGAGGGTCCGGCGACTTGCTGTTTTTCAGCCGCCAGATCGGCATCGATCCCGTTACGGGACAGCAAGTACCCATGAATGGCGGTGGAAAGGTCACCGGTTCGCTTGCCGGTTTCGATCTAGGCGTTATGGAAGCAAGTACCCGGTCGAGTGGGCCTAACCCCTATGCCAATTACGCCGTTTTCCGGCTGAAACGCTCACTTCCGGGAGGGTCTTACGTTGGCTTCATGGGGATCGACAAACGTGCCGGAAACACGGCCCCTCCTTTCAACCAGAGCGGAGGAGTGGACATGCGGATTGTGCTGATGAAAGACCTTGTGTTGACGGGTTACGCGGCTCAGACTCGCTCACCCCTTGTCTCCGGCGGGCAGACCAATCTAGGCGCTGGCCTACACTACAAGAATAGTTGGCTCGAATTTCTCGCCGAACGGCGCAAGATCGGTCCGAATTTCAATCCCGAGGTCGGTTTTCTTGAACGCACTGATTGTGTCTGTGACTACGCTGATCTCACTCTGAAGCCGCGACCGAAGATTCGAGGCGTCCGGGAGCTCAACTTCGAGGGCTTCGTTTTTCATGCCCCTGATACTCATGGCGTCCTGCAGACCCAGGAATGGCAAGGTACGTTCCGCGCCGAATTCCACAATGGTGCCTATACCGATGACGACATCGTGGATGTGTTCACTCAGCGAATCCTCACGCCGTTCAACATTTACAAAAACATCGTTATTCCCAATGGCCTCTATCATTGGACGAGGCACCAACTGACGTATGGCACGGCTCAAGATCGCCGCTGGGTCCTTCGCTTCTTCGAGCGGTTTGGAACTTACTACAACGGCCATTTGAACGAGGCCCGCGTTCGGGCCTCATATCGTCCCAGCGAGAGACTATCGTTCGATTTTTCTCAACAGTGGGATCGGTTCCGCTTGCCAGTGACTGGAGGGGATTTCTCAGTCGCGGTTGGCAGCTTCCAGACGAATTATGCTTTCTCGCGCTTCCTCACGTTATCGACGATTCTGCAACTGAACACGTCGAACACCCAAGCTGCAAGTGCCAACATTCGTCTTCGTTGGAACTACCGCCCGGACAGCGATTTGTTTGTTATCTACACTGTTGGGCAGCAATTCGCCAGCCTTGTAGCTGCGAACCCTGCCCAATTCACGCAGAATCGTTTTGCGATCAAATGGACGTATTCGTTCGCCCCGTGAAACGCCTCACTTAATCCAGATATCGCGAAACGCCATTGGCGAGCTGGGATAAGACTGAATGCCGATGAACCCAACAGGCTGACCGCCTAAGGTTGCTATGCCACGCGCGGTATCCGGGTTGTCGAAGATTGTGGTGACTTGTGTCGCGCCGGACTGCGTGTTCGTCAGAGTCACCTCGTAGTGCTTGCCGGTGACGACGATGTCGTACTGGAACCACACGCCCGGAACTACGGGCGGGCCCGGCGTGTACTGTTGCAAGCGATCATCATTTCGGCCGAGATGATAGATGAAGTCGCCAGCAGGAATCTTGTAGACGGCCCCAGTGCGATTTTTCCAAAGGCCATCCGGCTCCGGTTTGCGACCGTAGAAGTCCTTATTCACGTCGCCGCGGGCGTTGTCGTCGATCTGCACTTCAAAGCCGGAGATTAGGGGGCCCCATGCGGGATTGCCTCCGACTTTCTCCGCATCCGCTCGTGATGCGAGTTCCGCGGGAAGGCGCAAACGCGGATCGCGGAACCGTACGAACACGCCGCTATTATTGTTGTTCAGATCGAAACATTTGAACTGCAGCCGCAGGTGGAAATCGGCAAACGCCTTGGTGGCGAAGTACAACAAAGCGAAATCCGCCGATCCGTGCGTTACGATCTCTCCATCGATGAGAGCAAAGCCTTGCCCATTTTTCGCGTCCGCACTCTTCCAGGAATTGAAGGTACTTGCCTTGCCATCGAAAAGAGCCGTGAAGCCCGGGTCAATGACGCGGGCCAGCGGCTGAGGCAAAACATTCGCCGTGAGCATGTCCGACGTGCGGTGGGCTAAGGCGATGCCGGTCAGCATGGGATTGGGCGAACCGAGCGCAGGAAAAATGGCGGGACTTGCAACGTAGCAGTTCGTGGTGTCGTGGATTCTCCCGAACTCATTGGTCACGGATGTGGCAGGGTCGGTGCCCATGAACAGGGTTCCAGCGTCGTGGTGTGTGGTGCCGAGGCGGTCTCGGCGACCCGGATATGGATATGCAGCCTTGATCTGCGCTGCGGTGGTGTTGGCGGGCATGTTGATGGTGGTTCCATCGTTCGCGAGGATGTCGAACGGCAGTTTGTTCGCAAACGCTACCGCAACTTGATCGGCGAGCGCGTCCATCGCATCCCACACCTGCTTGTCAATTTGGGATTGTGGAGTGGTGCTGCTGCCGTCGCGGACATCCGCCATCGTCACTTCGGCTGCGGGGCGACCGAAGTCGGTGAGTGTCGGGGACAGTCGAACAAAACTATCCGGATTGTGAGTGGACATTTCGCCGATGCCGCGCACGGTGATCACGACGTGCGTGTCCGTGGCATTGAGGAGCCCTTCCAAGTGTTCAATGTCCGGAACCTTCTGGAACAACTCCGCTTCAGAGTTGTCTCCGAGCTTGCCGAGGCCAGAGGCCGTAATCTGCAGATGGGAAAAATGATCCACGCCATTGATGGTGGTCTTGCCTTTCACGAAAAGGGCAGAAACCTCCAGCGACTTGCGGTCGGATGGCGCGAGAAACGATAGCGCAGCGATTGGAATGCGGATTGTGAGGTTGGAGCGAAGATGGGCGACCAGGTTCGTTCCCATCCGTTGAGCCGCGCGCCCGGCAAGGGAGTCCTTGAAAGTGCTAAGTGCGAGGCGTGTGCTTTCAATTGTTCCTAGGGCGATGATGATGGATCCTTGGTGACCGTCCGTACGCGGTTGCGTAAGGGAGATAACTTGTTCGGCACCGGTTGCATCCTGCACTCGAACACCGGTCGCGCGCACCCAATTGTCACTCTGCGTTTCGGTAATAATGTCGAGCACGTGGCACTTGGGGACCACCATCAGCCGCTTCCGCGCATCGGCTTCGGTTCCGATTCCGCCTGTTTCGCCAGCAGCGATGCGCGACGCCTTGGTTAGCGTAGGCACGGAGCTGTACTTGTTATTTGGAAATTCACCGGGAGCCGTGCGTGCTTGAACGGCAAGCGGAGCTTCGAGCTTTAGCAGATTCAAAAGCTCGGCACGAGGCGTTGTATCGCTCAGGTCAAAACCCAACCATTCGCGCAACTGGCTATCGGGTGGGACCGGTGGAGGCGGGATAGTAGTTACTGTGCCTCCCGCTGCGCCGGCCGCCGCCGCGAGTGTCGCGCTCTGGTTAAAGTAGCGCACGGCCGGATGGTCCGGCAGCGCCGCGAGCGGGACCGCGCCCGGAACATTGGCCGCGGTTTTCATTGCTTGAAAGAGCTGTTTTCGGAGCGCGTCGTGAAGCCGCCCGAAGATGAAATCATTCGAATCGGTCGCGCCGATCTGGTCGCTTGAGATTTCGAAGTACTTATTGACCAAATCTGTCGCGACGCTCGCGGGCCAAGAGCTGATTTCCCCTGGTAACATCTGCGGCGACCAGCCGCCCCAGGCTAGCGAGCGTCCGCCCACGGCGAATAGCAGACCTGGATACGCGAGTGCCGGGTGCGAGTCCCACGGTTTGCGAAAGTCGGGCGTCGCGCCCTGGTACGGCATGTTCTGATTGTGTTCGGGCAGCGCGAAGGGACCGGCTTCCAAAACAAGAATGCGACGGCTGTGCGTCGAGTCCGCGAATAACAAGGACGCGGCTATGGCCGCGCCGAATGTACCGCCTCCGATGACAATGGTGTCAAAGTCTCGCAGTTTGCCTGCGACTTGGACGCCGGCGCTGTCCCGCGCCTCCTGCAATGTGTTGCAGAGGAAACGGCCCATGTTGTCGAGACTAAAGGCGGTTTCCTGGACGTTGACCGGATTCGGACCTTCCTGGAGATTGCGAATCATGGAGACCTCCTGCACTGCGGTAGAACGACAGAGCCAGCCAAACAGTTGGGCGGCATCCTCTTGGGCGAAGAACTTACGGCCAGCGTCTGCCGGGGACCGTGTTCCGACACGACCTCATCACATAGTGCACGAGGGGAGGGGATCGTTTCAGGAAGGGAAGCGTAAATCGCCGGGGACAACATCTTCATTGCTTAGCTGCTCTATCAGAACGCCGCCCAGTAACTGGGGAACGGCCGTTCGCTTGCCGGATTCTACGCCGAAGTCGGGCCGATTGATATGCCGATAACTCAGTCGGCCTTACAATGAGCCGCTCGAATCACCAGATAACGCTGCAAGCCGGAAATTATTTTCCGAATACCGGGTACAACGTTGCTGCCGCAAAGCAATTCACTCCCACGGTCTGCCGACGTCCCGGTTTTGGACTCACTGCGTAAGAATTCTTCCGCATCGCAACTGCGATGCTGGAGGCAGGAATGCAACAGGGGAGTCTAATCAGAAGGCATCGAAAGCGCGGTCCAGATGTTTGGCAGTTCCGGTGGGCGGATAGGGGGCCTTTCGGTAAACGCATCTATCGCAGAAGAGTGATCGGCACAGTCTGCCAATATCCTGACGCAGATTCTGCCCGCAAGTCGGTCGCGGGATTGCTGACGGAAATCAACACGAATGGAGTCAAGCGATGCGCTCTCCCGATGACCATTGCGGAAGTCTGCGATCACTTTATTCAGCGCGAATTGACTAACGACAATCTCTGGCGCAGTTATTCCACAAAGAGATCCTACAAGGCCTATTTAAAGAGATGGATCGTCCCACATTGGGGAAACGTCCGTCTTTCAGAAGTGAGAACAATGGAAGTGGAGTCATGGCTGCGTGGTCTGCCACTCGCTAAGAGCAGTTGCGCGAAAATCCGAAATATACTCTCGGTCCTTTTCAATCATGCGTGCCGTCATGAACTGTTCAACGGAAATCCTATCCGTTTGGTTCGCCAGGGTGCAAAGCGGCGAACCACGCCTAGTGTGCTGACGCCGCTTGAAATAAAGGCTCTAATCAATAATCTGGGCACGCGAGAACGAACTCTGGTGCTCGTCGTAGGCTCCACGGGATTGCGGCAGAGCGAGCTGTTCGGATTGAAATGGGGAGACATCAATTTTGATCAAGGGACAATGAGCGTCACGCGCTCGATCGTGTGTGGAGTGGTAGGTCCGTGCAAGACAGAATCCTCGCAGAAGCCTGTGCCGGTTCATCCAACTGTTTTGGAGGCACTCGTGAAATGGAAAGAGGCTTGTCATTACATCGGAGCCGACGACTGGGTTTTCGCGAGCAGACGGCACCGAGGTCGGAAACCGATATGGGGCCAGGCGATCTTACGCAAGTACATTCGTCCAGTTGCGCAGCGCGTAGGGATTCAGAAACGGTTTGGATGGCATACGTTCCGGCACACATTCTCGACTCTGCTGCGAAGCGTCGGTACAGAGTTCAAGGTGATGCAGGAACTGTTGCGACATTCCTCGTTACGATCCACGTTGGATGTTTACACGCAAGCGATCTCGCCCGCAAAACATGCGGCGCAGGCAGCAGTACTCGCCCTAGTATTCGCTTCTGAAACGACCCCGAGCGCACTCGCGTAAAAGCTGTCAAATCCTGAAAGCCGCCCACCTGAAAACAGCTCCAATTGACGAAAAGGGGTGCAAAAGGGGTGCAAAAATGCACCCTTTTGCACCCTGGTTGGTTTCATTGAAATTCGTTCAACTCTTTTGAAATGAATGGCGGGGACGACGAGACTCGAACTCGCGACCTCTGCCGTGACAGCAAATATTGGACCATGAAAGGACCAAGAAATGGAATCTGCCACTGCAACTCATTTTCACGCGATTAAGGACGGCGGCTGATCCAGTTCTGGTGCTTAAGTCCGGGGACGCGCTTGAACTCGCGTTCATTGTTGGTGACGAGAGTGAGCCCCGCGGATTTGGCGTGAGCAGCAATCCAGAGATCGTTGCCACCGATCATCTCACCGCGGGCCTCCAACGCAGCGCGAATCTCGCCGTAGGCTGTCGCCGCTTCCCCCGGCAAGGGAATCACAGGTAAAAGAGATACAAGACGCCCGAGAGATTCCAGAGCACGTGTGCGTTGCTGGCTTCTCTCTGCGCCATAATGTAGCTCGCCATAGGTAACCACCGATATAACGGCGTCGCCATGCTGCATTTGGCGGAATCGCGTGGTCACTTCTGGGGGCCGGTTCTGCCGCAAATAGATGCAGATATTGGTGTCGAGCATGTAGCGGGCGCTCATCAGAGACCTTTGCGGCGCTGTGGATGAGGGTCTTTGCGCTTCTTTGGAAACATGTCCGCTGGCAACTCGGCTAGCAAATCCAGTACGCGGACCATTCCGCCGGCTTTCTCTCGTAATACGATTTCGTCTCCGCGCCGGAAAATTTCAACTTCCGAGCTTTTCACGCGAAACTTTTTTGGCAGCCTCACGGCTTGGCTGTTCCCGGACTTAAATACGCGAGCGATGGCCATGATTTGCCTCCCAGATATATATACACTAATGTATATACATTTGCAAGCGCCAATTCCCGAGGTTTGGGCCGAGCAGACGTCGAGAAGGGATACGATGGGTTCAGTGGAATTGGGGGAATTCTTTTAGAAAGAATGGCGGGGACGACGAGACTCGAACTCGCGACCTCTGCCGTGACAGCGCTGCGTGGATAGGTTTTACAACAACATACAACAACGCGGGGACTGCCAAACTACCCGTAAGCCGCACAAGACTACACGAATTGTGGGTTGGGTTGTGGGTTGGAAAATCGTGTCGCTGGCCTCGGGCACGCCGCACCGGAAATCCATTGCCTAACGGTTTGGTTTCCTCTTGCACGCCGCCAGTCGATCTGCTATATACTGAACCACATGGTTCAGTATAACGAAACCCACCTCGACGCTTCGTTCGCCGCGCTGTCGGACGCGACCCGGCGCGGCGTGCTGGAGCAGCTCAGCCGCGCCGACGCTTCAATCACGGACCTCGCCGGAAAGTTCCATATGACCCTCACGGGCATGAAGAAGCATGTTGGCGTGTTGGAGCGGGCAGCGCTCGTCACTACTGAAAAGGCCGGGCGCGTCAGAACCTGCAGGCTTGGCATGCGCGCGCTGGAAGAAGAGGCCGCCTGGATCGAGCGGCACCGCCAACTCTGGAGCGCACGCTTCGACGCGCTGGACAAGATTGTCGAGCACTTGAAATCAAAGGAGAAGGCAGATGCCCGAAGGAAAAGAAGGTAGTCCCGCCGCCATGAACCGGACCGCCGTGGAACGCAAGTCCGACCGCGAACTCGTCGTGACGCGGACGTTCAATGCCCCGGCGCACATCGTCTTCGAAGCGTGGAGCAAACCCGAATTGTTCAAGCGTTGGTGGGTTCCGAAGTCGGTGGGCATGTCGCTGCTCTCGTGCGACATGGATGTGCGCACCGGGGGCGCGTATCGCTTCGTCTTCAGTCATCCGGCCTTCGACCAACCGATGGCGTTCTTCGGCACGTACAGAGAAGTGACGCCGAACAAGCGCCTCGTCTGGACGAACGAAGAAAGCGATCAGGGCGCCGTGACCACGGTGACGTTCGAAGAAAATGCCGGCAAGACGCTGGTCACCCTACACGAACTCTACCCCACAACGGCGGCCCTCGACGAAGCCCTCGCCGGTTCGGCGGAAGGCCTGCCCGAACAGTTCGCGCAGCTGGAGGAGTTGCTCGCAGGCAGATCGTGACCACACCGCCGCCACCGGCGTATGGAAGGGATAACGATGACATACACGAACAGACGCGATTTCCTAAAGACTGTCACAGCGACCGCAGTGCTGACTGCAATCCCTCCCGTTCAAGCCAAGGAGACCCCCACTATGTCAAAAGAGAATTTTGCCGACGTCAATGGCCAGCATATCTTTTACAGCGTGCATGGCGCCGGCAAGCCGCTCATTCTTCTTCACGGGGGCATCAACCCAGACAGCTTCGGGAGCAATCTGGCCGAACTGGCCAAGGGCCGGCAGGTGATCGCCGTCCATCTTCAGGCGCATGGGCGCACGCCAGACACCGACAGGCCACTGCGCTGTGAAACGATGGGCGACGACGTTGCCGCTCTGATCGGCCATCTGAAACTCGGCAAGGCCGACGTGATGGGCTACTCGCTGGGCTCCTTCGTCGCGCTGCAGACCGCCATCCGCCATCCGGACGCGGTCGACCGGCTCGTGCTCATGGCCGCGAGGATGAGGCAGGACGACGCTTATCCGGAGGTGGTGGCGGCTTTCAATCAGTTGGAGGCCAACGCTGCCATGCTCGGCGGCAGCGTCAAGGCATCGCCGTTAGGGCAGGCCTATCCCGATGTCGATTGGACGAACCTCTTCCGCAAGGTCGGGGACCTGACCAAGCGCCCCTTTGACTGGAGCGCCGACGTCGCCAAGCTTCAGGCTCGCACACTGCTGGTCTTTGCCGACGCTGACTACCTCCGGCCCGAACACATGGTCGAGTTCTGGAAGGCGTTGGGAGGCGGCCAGCGCGATGCCGGGATTGATGGCTCACTGCGGCCCGCAAACCAGTTCGCAATCGTGCCGAACACCACTCACTACGCGCTCGCGGTCGAGCCGATGCTGCCGGAGATCGTCGAGCGCTTCCTGGGAACCGCATAGAAGGCAGTCGGTCGCGGCGAGGCCCGGAATTTGTCGGACGCCCAAAACAACTAGCCATGGCGGTCGGTCACGCCAAGGCGATGGAAAATCGTAGAGGTTAAGATCATGTCGCAGGACTGCCGCTGCAAGGCAATTCACTCGACTGATTGCACCCTCCTGCCCTTCCATTCGCCTCCATGCCTGAAGATTCTTCTGCTCCGCCACGGCGGTGCAGGAGGAAAAGATGAAACGCGGATGTATGCAACGAAATAGTCGCAAAGAAGGCCCTGATGTCTGGCAGTTTCGCTGGTCTGAGACCAGACTTGACGGCAAGCGTCTTTACCACAAGAAAATTGTCGGCACAGTCGAGCAATATCCTGATGAAGATGCTGCACGGCGCTCCGTAGTGGGGCTGCTCTCAGAACTCAGCACCGATGGCCGACCAACGAATTCCGGCACAATGACCGTTGCTCAACTTTGTGATCACTTCGAGCAACGCGAACTCCCAAAGGAAAACACTTGGCGCAGTCACGCGACCAAGAAAATCTATAAGGCGTACTTGACTCGCTGGATTCGCCCTCACTGGCAGAAATACGGACTTGCCGAGGTTAGAACCATACAAGTCGAGTCCTGGCTTCGCGGATTGCCATTAGCAAAAAGCAGTTGTGCCAAAATCCGAAACCTGATGTCCGTCCTCTTTAATCACGCCTGCCGATATGAGCTGTTTGACCGCAACCCAATCTACCTCGTTCGTCAGAGCGCCAAACGCCGAACACCGCCGGCCACTCTGGTGCCCGCCGAAATCAAGGCGCTAATCGACGGCCTGGCACTTCGAGAACGCACATTAGTCCTTCTTGCCGCAT
>Ga0209577_10003955_pt1 | contig 13984 bp, 11 predicted proteins | sample GraSoiAngelo_109_FD_185874 | JGI IMG/M metagenome (GOLD analysis project Ga0209577, IMG submission 185874) | Grasslands soil microbial communities from the Angelo Coastal Reserve, California, USA - 14_0903_12_20cm (SPAdes) (version 2) | ecosystem: Environmental > Terrestrial > Soil > Grasslands...
AGCCGACCCCGCCGACGTCGACGGTCGCTTGCGTCGGCAGCGCATGCGCGAGTCGGCCATGAAGAAAAGTGATCACTTTCGCAATCCCTAATCGCCGCGCGGCAATCTGCAAAGCACCTTTTCGCAGTCGTCACCGGGCATCCTTCGGCTCCGCTCGGGATGACTATTGCATTTTCAAAACCATCATCAGATCAACCCGCTGACCCTTTGCTACGTTAAATCCCTTCACGTGGTAAGTCCGCCACGAGCCGTCGCTATGAGGAAGAATTTCTGTGGCTGATCTTGTCGGCAACACCAAAAATCGCGCGCCATCGCGACTCATGAATTCCTCAGCCTCTTTGCGTTTCAACGGCATCATGAATCCGTGGATGCGGTTGCGAAAGTACCAGACCAGACTCGGCTCGGTGAATTCCACCGCACCAAATTCCATTTCGGGCTTGAGGTTGGGCCAGCTGTCTCGGACGAGGGCATAGCTTGGAAACAGTTTGGCCAGCGCCGGTGTGACAAAAAGAGCGACTGCCAAATAGATCGCGCCCACCGCGATCGAGATTGATTTCGAAAAGCGCAGAGAATCAAACTGTCGCGCGGCCAGCAGCGCCAGCAGTGGAAACGCTGGCAGAGTGTAATGCGGCAGCTTGGTTTGCACGAAGGTGAAAATTCCAAAAACAATGACCGCACCGGTTAACAAAAATCGGTCTGTGCCATCGCGATTCACTCGGAGAGTCTTCCACAGCGCCGGCAGTTTGATCGACCAAGGAAAGAAACTCACAAAGACCGTCACGAAATAAAACGGCAGCAGCGCAAGGTACATCCAAATGGATGAGGCGCCGTGCCCTTCCATGGTCACAATCGAACGCCCGACCACGTGTTTCCCGATGCCGACCAAAAAAAATTCTCCATGGGTCTGAACGAGCGCCGGAATTCCCCAAAGGCAGATCAGGGCCAGCATCAACAAGACGCCGCGGACAAATTTGAAACGCGTCGCAAAGCCTTCCTGACGAACAAACCTTTGCGCAATCGCAACGGTTAAAAGAGGCGTCCACCCAATCGGCCCCTTGGCCAAAAAGGCCAAAGCTAACGAAATATAGAATAGCGCCCACCAGAACGCCGTTGGACGTTGGGCGTTGGACGTTGGACGTTGGGCGTTGAAATCCAGCAGTTCCCATCCCGCCCGGTGCGCTAGCGTGACAAACAGCACCAGCCACATATCCGCCACCGCCGCTTTCCCGTGAATGAACGTTTGCAGCGAAAGGGTGAAAATAATTGCCGCCCACCAACCGACGCGCTCTCCGCCGATCCGCTTTCCCCATCCCAATAGCGCCAGCGCGGCCAGGGCTGCCGCGACCGCGGTCGGAAACCGCGCGGCAAAATCGTTTTCACCAAAGACGCGATAGCTAGCGACTTGAAACCAGTAGGTCAGCGGCGGTTTGTCGAATCGGAATTGGTTGTTGAAATATGGAACGATGAAGTCTCCGCGTTCCCGCATTTCGCGAGACGCTTCGGCAAAACGCGGCTCGTCTCGGTCGATCAGCGGCAGACTCCAGGTGCCCGCGACATGAAACAGCAGGCACCCGAGGAAGAGAACCATGTAATTGCGCATTGCCGGTGGCACGATTGAACCGGAGACTAGCAGCCGTTCCAGTGAAAACCGAAACTGAAATCAGGCGAATAATTTGGGTCGCGCTAATCGTAATAGCACTCCTGGCACTGATCGCCGCTTTCTTCCTCGATCAGACGATCGCAACTTGGATCAGCGCGCATTCTTCTCCCAAATTAAAACGCGCGATGGAAATCGTGAGCAGAATGGGGGATTGGCCGGCGCATTTCATCGCCGGTCTGATTGGCATTGCAGTCGCCTTTGCCGCGAAGAGCAAAAAATGGATCCGAATTTTTCTCGCAATGCTCATTGCCCTTGCGCTTGCCGGTGTCACCGGGCGAGCGATCAAATTCGCGACTGGCCGGGCGCGTCCGTCAGTTAGAACCGAAGAGCACTGGAATGGCCCCCGATTCAGTTCCAAATATCACGCTTTCCCATCCGGCCACGTGGCCGCCTCTACCGCGTTTTTTGCCACCTTCTTCCTCGCCCGGAAAAAAATCGGCGGCCCATTATTGCTGATCCCGATCCTGATCGGCGTGTCGCGTGTGGTCGTCGGCGCCCATTATCTCTCTGACGTAACCTTCGCCGCGATCCTGGGCGTGATCTGCGCCTTTCTCGCCGCGCATTGGCTTTCAATCCGCAATCCGCACTCAGCAATCCGCAATTAGAAGAGCGGAGGGGGTGGGATTCGAACCCACGAGGGCTTGCGCCCTGCCGGTTTTCAAGACCGGAGCCATCAACCACTCGACCACCCCTCCGGAGATTCCGTTCGGCAAGGACACAACTGTAGTCGCGGTCGCTGACCGCGGCAAAATAGACCGCCCTCTGAGCCGGCCGCGGTCAACGACCGCAGCTCCAATGAGCTGGACAAATGTAAATGTTCAGGTGAACATAACGGATGAAGCGTTTGCCAGATGCAAAAAAACTCTGGCAAAACGTGCGCGAAATTCCTACCGCCGCACGTACCGTTCACCCGCGGGAATTCCACGCCAGGGGGGCTTCGATCAATCCTGCGAATCGCTTTGAGGCGCTCCATTTTGAAGAAGATCCGCACGATGAAATCGAGGAAGACTCGCGGCCGCGGAAGACGATCTATTATCGCGACGGGACAAAGTCAATCATTGCCCGCAACAACAGTCCCGATGTCGGGTTCGAGACGAGCGTGAACCCGTATCGCGGCTGCGAGCACGGTTGCGTTTATTGTTACGCCCGGCCGACCCATGAATATCTCGGCTTCTCGGCAGGCACCGATTTCGAGTCGCGCATCATGGTTAAAATGGACGCGCCGAAATTGCTGGAAGCGGAATTGTCTTCGCGAAAATGGCGACCGCAGGTGATCGCAATCAGTGGGGTGACGGACCCGTATCAACCGATCGAGCGGAAACTGGAGATCACACGCGGCTGCTTGCGCGTGCTGGCGAAGTTTCGAAACCCGGTTGGCATCATCACCAAAAATCGATTGGTAACGCGCGACGCCGATTTATTGGGCGAGTTGGCGGAATTTTCTTGTACCGCCGTCAACATCTCGGTTACTTCATTGGACGAAAAGTTACAGCGGGTATTGGAGCCGCGAACGTCGCCGCCCCAGGCACGATTGGAGGCGGTCCGGCACCTGCGCGCCGCCGGCATTCCGGTTGGAGTGATGGTCGCACCAATAATTCCGGGTTTGACTGATCATGACATGCCTAAAATTCTTGCGGCCTGTGCCGATGCCGGCGCGCAATGGGCAGGTTATACGATCATGCGACTACCCTTTGCAGTGGCACCGTTGTTCGAGCGCTGGCTCGACGAACACTTCCCTGAGCGAAAAGAGAAAATTCTCTCGCGTATCCGTGCGATTCGTGGAGGCGACCGGTTGAGCGACCCTCGTTGGGGGACACGGATCAAGGGAGAAGGCATTTTCGCTGAGCAAATCGCGATATTATTTCAGATGAGTTGTCGCAAAGTAGGAATTGGTCCAAGGCCGGAGTTATCGACAGAGCATTTTCGCAGACCGCGAGAACAATTGACGCTGCTCTGAATGTTATGCTTTGGCGGGGCTTCGTTGTTCTGCGATGAACTTTCGCGTCGCGGCCGGCAGCTCATGCCAGATTTTCGCGGAGATCACCCCGCCGGCAAGGGCAAAGGGCATAAGAAAAATCGGCCACCATTGCCAGCTAAGTCCAACCAGATAGCCGACGCTGACGGATTGAACGGTGCTGCCAAGATAAACGCAGCCGTCAACGACGCCGGAACAGGTGGCCGTTGCTTTACGGCCGCCGAAATCCGCCGCTGCGGTGCCGGACATTAGAGAGTGCACACCAGTGACCGAAGCGACGATAAGCAACGCTGCGACGCCGACAATGAACGGTCGGGAAAACAATGTCATCGCCATCACAGCCGCGAGCATGAGCATAGATGCGCAGAAAATTGCGGTTGGCGGACCACGTCGCGATTGAAAAAATTTGTCCGAGATGAGACCACCGGCGAAGCCACCGGTGATGCCGAACAAACAGAGCAGAAGGCCCCATTGTTGAATGATGCCTTCGGCGCCGGGCTGGGGCACTTGGTGCGCGAAGATGGTGTACCATTGCATGATGCCGTTTCGCAAGACTCCAGCTGTCAATTCCACGCCGCCGAGCATGAGCATCAGCGGATTCAGAAAAACTTTCTTCAGCAAATCGAGCGTTGTGTAGGTCTCGTGCATAAGGCCATGTGATGCGTCGTGCGTTTCGAGATAAGGAAAACCGGCATGCTCCGGCGTTTCACGAATCAACCAAAGATCGACAATCGCCCACGCGATCAGGATCGCCGCCGGCATCAAGAAAACCGCCCAGGTCGCGTCGATGGTCTGCCCCGGTCGAACGAACACATTGTGCAACGTGTGTGCGAGCCAGCCGGCGTTCGCCGACGGGTGAACCTTTGTCATGTCAACCACCGCCGGTCCCCATTCGAAAGCAAAGTAAACGCCAAAGGAAATGAGTGTGCCGAAAATTGCGCCGAAGACGCCGCGTTCGCGCACATGAAACCAGTTCGCTTTCACCTTGATGATCGAGACCGCGCCGTAGCTTTGGAAATACATGTTGAGCGCGTAACCGAGGACAAACGGCCAGAACAGCGCCACGCTCGTACGTTTTGTTAGCACGAGCCAGGTGATGACGCCGAGGATGATGTTGGCCGCGGCCGCGCCAAGGGCAGCGATCAGAATGCCGGCTTTCCCGCCGATGCGATCAACGAGCGGGCCGTTGATTAAAAACGAAAATGCGTAGAGACCGGTGCCGGCGGCAAAAATTAGCCCGAAAGCGTCGTTCGACATCAAATCGCCGAACGCATTTTTTGCGACGGTGAGGTTGTAGCGTCCCATATAAAGAAACGCATAGGTCATCCCGAGCGGGAACCAATTGATGAATCGCCGGCTCAAAAACCACGGCCCGTGGCGCATCGGATTGTTGTAGAAATAAATCCAGGTGACGATCGCGAGACAGATCGCGACTATACTGAGCGACGACATTCCGGCTCAACATGCCCGGAGAGCGTTACGATCGACAACTAAAAACGAGCTGAGTTTTACCGATGGTCGATCGATCGTGGCCTGATTCGATGTGACCCGAGAGAGCACTAACTGGAAGCAGCGATTTCGAAGCCGGCGAGGTTTGCGTGCGACGTGATGGGGCGGACTTGATAGTCGCCCTGCCAATCAAGGCATGCCTTTGCTGCGCGTCTTTGCACTCACGAAATCCAAATCGTTTTGATATTCGTGAACTCACGAATGCCTTCCGCGCCCAACTCGCGTCCGTAGCCGGACCGTTTCACACCGCCGAAGGGCACGCGCGGATCTGATGCAACCATGGCATTGACGAAGACCATTCCGCTTTCCAGTTCACGCGAGAAAAATTCCTGCTCGGCGGCGCTATTCGTCCAGACGCTCGCTCCGAGTCCGAAACTGGAGTCATTGGCAATGGCAACAGCTTCGTCGCGATCTTGCACGCGAAAAAACAGCGCCACCGGTCCGAAAACTTCCTCCCGATATGCGGGCGCATTCTTCGGAATTTCTGTCAGCACCGTTGGCTCGTAAAAATAGCCGGTGCGCGCTGCCCGTTTCCCGCCACATAAGATCTTTGCGCCAGCAGCGACCGATTTTTGCACCTGCTCGTCGACCCCGCGCAAAATATTTTGCGATGAAAGCGGCGCCACGTCGGTCGTTTCCGCCATCGGATCGCCTGATTTCAGCGATTTCATCTTCTCGACGAATTGTGCGACGTACTTGTCGTAAATTGCATCGGCAATAATGAAGCGCTTTGCTGCGATGCAGGACTGACCGGAATTCACCATCCGCGATTTCACCCCAGTCGAGAGCGCGTCCTCGAGTTTTGCGCTCGGCATCACGATAAACGGATCGCTGCCGCCGAGCTCGAGCACGCTCTTTTTCAGTTCGCGTCCAGCGGCGCTCGCTACCGCACTACCGGCGCGCTCGCTTCCAGTAAGCGTGACCGCTTTCACTCGCGGATCCCGGATGACTTTTTCGACGGCCTCATTCTCGATCAGCAAGGCTTGAAAAACTCCGTCTTCAAATCCGGCATCACGAAAAATATTTTCAATAGCGAGGGCGCACTGCGGGACGTTGGACGCGTGCTTGAGCAGGCCGACATTGCCGGCCATCAAAGCCGGAGCGGCAAATCGGAAGACCTGCCAGAAGGGAAAATTCCATGGCATAATCGCGAGAATGATCCCGAGCGGCTCGTAGCGGATGAGGCTTCGCGCAGCATCAGAGGAGACGCTTTGTTCGGTCAAAAATTTCTCGCCGTGCTCTGCATAATAGCGGCAACCACGCGCGCATTTCTCAATTTCCTCGATTGATCCGCGAAAAAGTTTTCCCATTTCACTGGTGATAATGCGTGCGAACTGTTCGCGATCTTTTTCCAGAATCTCCGCGACGCGCTGCAAGTTCGCGGCACGCGAGGCGAAGGGAACGCGCCGGTTTTTTTCGAATGCCGAAGCCGCGCGATTCAGTGCGCTCTCGATTTCTGTGTCGCTGTGCGTCTCAAAACGCTTGCTCACTTCGCCGGTTGCGGGGTTGATCGATGCAATGGCCATGAAATTAGATATACGCGCGCATGTAGCTCTGTCATCCCGACGGCAGTCGAGGGATGACGTGATTTGCTGTGCTACAGCCGCAGACCCCGTGGAATCAGAATGCGATCGAGCAAATCGAAAAGGAATTGCACCAGCAACGCCAGTAGCGCCGCCGGAATTGCGCCTTCCAGAATCGTGACGTGATCATTCAAGTTCAGTCCGCTGATGATCGGTTCGCCCAAACCACCAGCGCCGATCAACGCGGCCAGCGTCGCCGTGCCAATGTTAATCACGGCGCTGGTTTTGATTCCGCCGAGAATTGAGCGGGACGCCAGCGGCAAAAAGATTTTTCGCAATCGCTGCCCCGCAGTCAACCCAAGCGCAATGGCAGACTCACGCAGTGGTTTAGGGATATCCTGCAATCCGCTTGCCGTGTTGCGGACGATTGGAAGCAGGCCGTACAGAAACAGCGCGACGATAGCCGTGCGTGCGCTGATTCCAAAAAACGGCAACGGCACCAGCAGCGCCAAAAGGGCGAGTGACGGAATCGTCTGAATTACTCCGGCAATCCCGAGAATCGTGTGCCCGATCGGGCCGCCGCGACTGGCGATGATCCCAAACGGTAGTCCAATTACGACCGCGAGAAGAAGCGAGATGCCGGCGAGTTCGAGGTGTCGGGTGATCCAGCGCAAGAGTTTGCTGCGCAAAGTTTCAGAAACGAAGGGACTCGCGCGCTCCGTTGTCCCAAAGAATTGTTGCGCTGCTGCGGCGTAATTTTTGGTCCGTTCGGCTTCGGAATTGAGACGAATCATCCGTGCTTCATCGATCGAATTGGAAAGATCGTTCAACGCGTGTGCCGCCTGAGATGACAACGTTTTGCGATACAGAAAGACCGCCTTGTATTGTGGAAAAAACTTCAGGTCATCGATCAATGTAACGAGTCCGTAATCACCGATTTTCGCGTCGGTCGAATAAGCGTCTTTGACGTCAATCTGACCTTTAGCCAGCGCACTGTAACCGAGCGCGTGATCGATGCCGATAATCTGAGCCGGCGCCAGTTGATACCGCGCACTTAGTGGCCGCCATCCGTCGTGACGCTCCAGGAATTCATGGGTTAACCCAAATTTCAATTCCGGATGTGCGTGCAAATCGCTAATGGTTTTAAGGGCGAGCTGATCGGCACGATCGCGCCGCATGACCAGGGTATAAGTGTTGTTAAACCCAAGATCGTCGGTTATGCCAATACCCTGGGCCGACAATGCGCTCCGAATCTGCGTCGTCGATGCTCCCGGTTGCTTCAAAATCTCTTCTGCGATCGTGCCGGTGTACTCGGGGTAAACATCGATGCCGCCGCCGCGCAAGGCCTCCCAGAGAATGATGGTGCCGCCCATTCCTTGGCGGTGATCCGCCTTGATGCCGGCGTTTTCGAGCGAACGTTTTGCGATCTCCGCCAGGACGTACGATTCGGTGAATTTTTTGGAGCCGATGATGATGGGATCAGCAGCTGATGAGAAGGCCGAAGCAAGCAGGATCAAAATTACGAGGGCGCCACGTCCTGCCATGAGCATCCCGAGCGAAGTCGAGGGGTCCCGTGACGGAACCTTTAAGCTGACATAGTGGCATCCCTCGACTCTGCTCGGGATCACGTTCATACAAGCACAGCGCTCCGTTGCGCATTGATGAATTCGCGAGCGAATTCGTTCGCCGGTCTCGCACGCAAGTCTGCAATTGATCCGCGCTGAACAATGCGGCCTTCGTTTATGAGGACAATGTCGTCGGCAAGAAAGGCGGCTTCCGGCAGGTCGTGAGTAACGACCAACACCGTTTGCCGAAGTTGCGCGCAAATTTCCTTCAGATCGCGTTGCAGATTCAGCCGCACAAGCGGGTCCAGCGCCGCGAACGGTTCATCGAGCAAAAGCAATTCCGGCGACAACATCAATGCCCGCATCAAACTGACGCGCTGGCGTTGCCCGCCGGAAAGTTCTAGCGGATAACGATCGATTCCGTTGCTCGGAAATTTGGTGAGCTCGCAAAGCTCGGCGATGCGTTTTTCGATTTCGTCGCGGTTTTTGCCGAACAAAGTCGATTGCAGCGCGAGATTGCGCCGCGCGGTGAGATGAGGGAACAAGCCACCGTCCTGAATGACATAGCCGAGCCGGCGCCGGATTTTCATGATTGTGTCGGGCTCGATCCGCTCGCCATCAAATTGAATTTCGCCCGTGTCAGGGCTAACGAGGCCAACAATCAAGCGCAGGAGGGTGGACTTGCCACAACCGCTTGGACCGATTAGCGCGGTGATGCCAACGCGTGCGATTTCGAGATTCATATCCCGAACCGCGAAGTCGTTTCCAAAAGATTTACCGACCGCGCGAAAGTGGACGAGAGCGTTCACAAGAAAGCTGACGTGTCTCGTATGCTGGAGTCAGGCAAGCTGCCTAACTTCCACTGACTTCCGCGGCGCCGCGCCGAAAGGCTGAACCGGACGGGCGCCAGCACGCGAGGACGCCTGCACTTCCGGAAAAAAACCGCTCCATGCCTGCTATACCGTGAACAAAAAGAGCCCAAACAACTTTTGTTCATCGGTCCAAATTTTCTCAAAGCCAAGTCCAGCCGTAGCCGCCATTGCAATCATTTCCGCGGGCGAATATTTGTAGGAAAACTCGGTGACGATGTGTTCGCCGGCCGCGAACTTAAAGGCGGCATCAGCAATGGTCACGGTTTGCGGCACCTTACTGATCAGGTGCATCTCAATGCGCCCGATCTTCTCATTGTAAATGGCTCGGTGACACCATTGTCGCAGGTAGAAATCGGCGCCGAGCTCGCGATTGATCCGCGCGAGCAAGTTTAAATTGAAGTCGGAAGTCACGCCCGCGCTATCGTTGTAAGCGCGTTCCAGGATAATCTTCGATTTTTTCAGATCGACACCAATGAGGGCACGACCGTTTGGGCCGGCAATGCCCGCGATCTTGAACAAAAAATCAGCTGCGTCATCGGGTTCGAGATTGCCAATGGTTGAGCCGGGAAAATAAACGACGGTTCGAGTCGGTTTGCGGTTGCGCCGGGGCAGATCGAACGGCTGGAGGTAATCGGCACAAACGGGCAGCACTTCCAGTCCCGGAAATCTCTTACGAAACACAATGCTCGATTGCGTCAATTGTTCGCGCGAAATATCAACCGGGACGTAAACTACCGGCGCGTCCAGGTGCTGCAGGAGAATTTGCGTTTTTGTTCCCGCACCGGTGCCGAGGCCAATCAATTCGATACCACGGCCCAGCGCATCGCCAATTTCGCGACCGCATTCGCGCAAAATCCGCATCTCCGTGCGAGTGATGTAATACTCTGGCAGCTCGCAGATTTTTGAAAAAAGAGCGGAGCCGGTTTCATCGTAGAAGAATTTGCACGGCAGTGTCCGCGGCTGCTGCGACAGCCCGTGAATGACTTGTTCGCAAAACTCTTCATCGGCCGGCGCGAAATCGAGCACGGCGATTTGCCCGGCATGCTGGTTCATGTGGCGTCGCGAGCGAGCCGAATCCCTGTGAACTGCCAGCGTTTCTCCGGTTGAAAAAAGTTTCGGTAGGTGACGCGAACGTGTGATTGCGACGTTGCGCAGGACCCGCCGCGCAAGACGTATTGATTGCACATGAATTTCCCGTTGTATTCGCCGAGTGCCCCGGGCACGGCCCGGTAACCGGGGTAGGGGGAATAAGCGCTGCGCGTCCATTCCCAGACGTCGCCAAACATCTGCGTCAAACCGTTTGCCTCGGTCGCTGGTGCCGGATGAAATCGTTCCGATTCCACGAAATTACCCTCGATCGTTTCATTTTGCGCCACTCGTTCCCATTCGAATTCCGTCGGCAGCCGTGCGCCGGAGAAATTCGCGAAGGCATCGGCTTCGAAATAACTCACGTGCGTGACCGGTTCATTTTCATTGATGGGGCGAAAGCCGGAGAGGGTGAAATGCCACCAGATTCCGTCGCGTTTTTCCCAATAGAGCGGCGCTTCCCAATGCTGTTCGTTTACGGTCATCCAACCGAGCGACAACCAGAATTCCGGTCGCTGATATCCACCGGCTTCGATGAAACACTGATATTCGCCGCAGGTGATCAAACGTGATCCCAGAGAGAACTTTGGAACAAAAACTCGATGCTGTGGCCCCTCGTTGTCATAAGAGAAACCGTTGCCATGAAACCCAATATTCGCCATGGTCTCATCGAAATCGATAAAACTCATCTGCGGTGGCGATTGCGTGTTTTCTTCCGTGCGTTTTCGGAAAACTGGATGGAGCGGATTCTGCGCGAACACGTGCTTGATGTCGGTCACGAGCAATTCCTGGTGCTGCTGTTCGTGATGAATTCCCAACGTGATGATGGATTCAATTTCATCCAGCAAGTCGTCCGACGCCGAGCCAATAAGATCTTCGATCTGCCGATCGATGTTTTCGCGATAGCGGGATGATTCCGCTACCGTTGGCCGCGAGATTAAACCGCGCAGATCGCGCCGATGCATCGTGCCGGCGGCATTGTAATACGAATTGAAAAGAAAGGCGTATTCCGGAATCGCCGGCACGTAGCCGGCAACGAATTTCTTGAGTACGAATGTTTCGAAAAACCACGTCGTATGCGCGAGATGCCATTTCGTCGGACTGACGTCCGGCATCGATTGCACCACGCAATCTTCCGCTTCCAGGTCGCGCGTGAGCAGTTTCGAAAAATCGCGCACGTCACGATAACGCGCGCCTAACGATTCTGCGCGTGATATTGCCCGCGTTGGAACGGGCTTCTCCCCGATCGCCGGCATCGCTCAGGTCTCGTCGGTCTCGTGCTCTTCCCGACGCGCCTCCAGCATTTGATCGTGCGCGGCTTCTTCCAAGCCCCCGCTGACCAATGATTGCCCAAGCGTTTCGTCATCCTCATCAAACCCCGGACGCGGGGCGCGGTGGGCCAGCGATTCGGGAACAATCTCGTGCTCGTCCTCGGAAACCTCGAGCCCGCCGCCGATTTCTTCGGGCGCGCTGGTGTGCGAAACGCCCATTAACTCCTGACGAGCCTGTTCCCAATCGGCATCAGTGAAATCGTCAGGGCCGCGTTCGTCGATCAAAGCGATCTCACGGGCGCGTCGTTCGATCATCTCCGGCGTTGGAGCGCCGACACCATCGCCATGCACGGAAATTTTTCCCAAGCTCGGTTGTGAGTTTTCATTCATGTACATAAATGAATCGGATTTCAGTAAACGATTGTGCGCACCACGGGAATTGTCGAGCGATCAATTCGCATACATTAAAATAGGCACGTTAGAATGATTAGCCAATGATTCCGTTACGGGATGAAATTTTTATTCGCGGGAATGGCGACCGGGTTGCCTTCAGCGAATACGGTGACGTTAATGGCGAGCCGGTGATGTTTTGTCATGGCTGGCCTAGTTCGCGCATCATGGCGCAATTTATCGACGACGCCGCCCGCGAATTGGGGGTGCGCATTATTTCGCCCGACCGGCCCGGCATTGCTGATTCGAGTTTTGCAGTGAACCGCAAGCTACTCGATTGGCCGTCTCTCGTTGCCGAACTGGCAGATTTTTTGCATCTGGAAAGATTTCGCGTGCTGGGGATTTCCGGCGGCGGACCATATGCTTACGCTCTGGCGTGGGCGCTGCCGGAGCGGGTGCGCGCGGTCGCCGTGGTGAGCGGCGCGCCCGACATTGCTGAATTGAGTGATCACAGCGGTCTTCTCCCGCTTTACCGCTGGCTGATGTGGGCCGAAAAAAGGCTGCCGGCGCCGCTCTGCCGCTTCGGGTTTCGTTTGGCGCGGCCTTTTCTCTCGTTACGACCGCCGCGGCGCAGTCGGCCATGGCTCCTGAAATTTCTGCAGCCTTTCGATGCCGATTCGCTGCGCGACGAGAAAGCGTTCGAAGCGTGTTTCGAAAGTCAGCGCCAGGCTTGGAAAAATTCTGCTGAAGGGGTGATGGCAGATGCGCAGTTATTTGCTCAACCCTGGGGATTTTCTCTGACTGAATTGCGGATGCCGGTTCGTTTGTGGCACGGCGATTCCGATCGCAGTTTTTCGCTTGGAACTGCGCGCGAAATGGCGAAGAAAATTTCGAATTGTGAATTTCGTGTCATCGAACGCGCGGGGCATTATTCAGTGCCCATCCGCCACATTCGCGAAATCCTGGAAGACTTGATCGCGGTCTAAGATCATTCCACTCCCACCTCATCCCGAGCGAAGTCGAGGGATCCGGTTGCGAAAGCTTTAAGGTAACGCCACGGCGGTATCCCTCGGCTAGGCTTAGGATGACCGAGAAGCAGCGCCCGTTTTTGTGCGATCGCGCGATAAATTTTCCATGCGCAAGGCACAACTCACGCTACGAATTTCGTGTGGAAGATTTCACTGCCGGCACCATCAGCGGTCAGCCCGCCCGTAGACAACTTACTCTCGGCGGCGAATGGGATGCGCGTGTGCATAAGCTCGTGCGCGAATTCGGCGCCGAGCAGTCGCCCGAGCTGATTGAGGAGATGATTGTGACCGCGTTAAGGATAGCGCGGGAAAAAATGAGCGTGGCCGATCTCAAACTGATTTCGCGCTCGATGAAGGAAATGCGTTACGCGGCGAAAATCTTCGCCAATTATCAGGCGTTCCGCAAAGTTGGTATCTTTGGTTCAGCGCGCGTTGCCCAGGATTCGCCGGAAGCCAAAGTCGCGGAGGAATTCTGTCACCAGATAGTGGCGAAAAAATTCATGATCATCACCGGTGGAGGCGATGGAATCATGGGTGCAGCCCAACGCGGCGCGGGACGGGACATGAGCTTCGGACTAAATATCCGGCTGCCTTTCGAGCAACGTGCCAATTTGACGATCGAAGGGGATAAAAAGCTCATCAATTTCAATTACTTTTTCACCCGCAAACTGAATTTCGTTAAGGAAACACACGCGCTCGCGTTGTTCCCCGGCGGCCTTGGCACGCTCGACGAATCGTTCGAGGTCCTTACTCTCATGCAAACCGGAAAAGCTCGGATCATTCCCGTGGTGATGCTCGATAAGACGGACGGCGATTACTGGGAAACGTGGCTCACATTTGTGACCGAACACCTTTACAAAATCGGTTTTGTTTCAGAGGAGGACTTTCATCTTTTCAAGATTTTTCACGATGTGAACGCCGCGGTGAACGAGATCACGGGATTTTATCGCGTCTACCATTCTGTTCGCTGGGTGGGACCAAAACTTGTTATTCGCCTGGTGCGCCCCCTTACTTCCACAGCTGTTGCTCAGTTGAACGATGAATTCAGCGATCTGCTACTTCGTGGAGCGATCGTACAGGGCAAAGCACTGCCACAGGAACGAAA
>Ga0209577_10003956_pt1 | contig 13977 bp, 11 predicted proteins | sample GraSoiAngelo_109_FD_185874 | JGI IMG/M metagenome (GOLD analysis project Ga0209577, IMG submission 185874) | Grasslands soil microbial communities from the Angelo Coastal Reserve, California, USA - 14_0903_12_20cm (SPAdes) (version 2) | ecosystem: Environmental > Terrestrial > Soil > Grasslands...
CGTCCCCACCGCGCTCCACTTCGAAGACGTCGATCCCGGCAGGCTGGAGCAGGTGGGCGGCGTGAGAATTCCGCCCCAGCGTCACGACGGGAGGGTGCTCGAGCAGCAACAACACATCGTGTGACAGGCGGCCCGCAATGCGATCTTCGGCGAGCTCGCGCTGCCACGCGAGCGCGACCTCATATGGCACAATGCCTGCTTGAATGACCTCGAGCGTTGTCATGCCGTTCCCGTCCCGCTCCCCTCTTCCCCCTTGCCCCGCATCGCCCAGCGGGTAGCAAGAATTCCGAAGGCGACGTTGAGCAGCAGCCAGACGATCATGCCCAGGAGTCCAAAGAACCGGTCGAGCGGGGCCGCGAGAAACCCGATCAAGATCGCGCCGACGGCCGCCAGCACGGCGATCACCCCGCGCTGCCAGATGTTGTCGAGCGCGGCACTCCGGTACCAGCCGCACGCGCCGCCCACGCCGATCGCCGCGATCAGTCCGGCGAGCAGCGGATCTGCAGCCGTTTCCCGGAAGGCATTGGGCTCGAGATCTCCGCGGAGAATCGAGGCGAGGATCTGCGCCGCAGTGAGGCACGCGCCGCCGAATCCTACGCCCGACGCGAGGGAGCCGAGCCCGAGGGCGAGCGGGTCCTTGACCGGTTCGTTGCTCAAATGTGCAGGACGCGGCCGAGCGAATCGAGCGCCGCCTCGCCGATCGCTTCCGACATCGTGGGATGGGCGTGAATCGCGAGATCGATTTCTTCGACGGTGTATTCGTTCTCGCGCGCCACTGCCAACTCGTGAATCATCTCGGACGCATGCGCGCCCACAATGTGCGCGCCGAGGATCTCGCCATATCTCTTGTCGCGCAGGATCTTCACGAAGCCTTCGGTCTCACCCGTGCCGCGGGCCCGGCCGTTGGCCGAGAAAGGGAACTTGCCCGCGACGTAGTCGAGCTTCTTCTCCTTGCACTGATCTTCCGTCAGGCCGATACTCGCAACCTCGGGATGGCAGTAGGTCACGCTCGGCACGTTGTCGTACTTGATGGGGTGGGGCTTCTGGCCGGCGATGATCTCGGCGACCACCGCTCCTTCACGGAATCCCTTGTGCGCCAGCATGGGGGGGCCCGCTACGTCGCCGATCGCGTAGTAGCCGGGCGCCGTCGTCTGCAGGTTCTTGTCCACCTTGATGAACCCGCGCTCGGTCAGCTGAATGCCGCATTCCTTGAGCCCGATGTTTTCGGTGTTCACCGCGCGGCCCGCGGCCATGAGCACCGCCGCCGCCGTTACCTGCTTCTTCTCGCCCCCCCCCCCAGCCTCCAGATCGAGCGTGACCTTGTCCTTGCCCACGGCCGCTTTCGTGACCTTGGCGCCGGCGATGACGTCGATGCCGCGCTTGCGGTAGCTCTTGGCGAGCACATCCGACGACTCCGCGTCCTCGATGGGAAGAATGCGCGGCAGGGCTTCGATGATCGTGATCTTCACGCCGAACGCCTGGAAGATGTCGGCGAACTCCATTCCGACGGCGCCCGCGCCGATGATGGCGAGCGAGTCTGGGACCCGCTCGAGCAGCAGCGCCTCATCCGAGGAGATCACCGTCGTCTTGTTGATTTCGAGGCCGATCTGCGGAATGCCTTTCACGCGCGATCCCGTGGCGATGACTACCGCTTTCTTCGCGTCGTGTACGTCGCTGCCGACCTTCACCTTCTTGCCGGGCTGCACCACGCCCGTGCCCTTGATGACGGTGATCTTGTGCTTCTTCATCAGGAATTCGACGCCCTTGGAGTTCTGATCACTCACGCGGCGCGAACGCTTCATCGCGACGCCGTAGTCGGTTTTGACGCCGCTGGCCTCGACGCCGAAGTCCTTCGATTCCTTCAGCAGGCTGGCGATGTACGCGGAATGCAGCAGGGCCTTGGTGGGAATGCAGCCGATATTGACGCACACGCCGCCCAACTTGTCCTGTTCCACGACCGCCGTGCTGAGGCCGAGCTGGGCGCTCCGAATCGCGCAGATGTAGCCTGCGGGGCCACCGCCGAGAATGATCACATCAAAACTTGCCACAGGTGCTCCTTAGAGCAGCATTGCCAGGGGGTTTTCCAGCATCTGTTTCAGCGTCTTGAGGAACGCCGCGCCCGTCGCTCCGTCGATCACGCGGTGATCGCAGCTCATCGTCAAGCGCAGCCGCCGCCGCACCGTGACGCGATCGCCATCGGGTACGGCCTTCGCGACGATGCTACCGATCGCGACGATGCCGGCCTCGGGCGGGTTGATGACCGCGGTGAACTGATCGATGTCGAACATGCCGAGGTTCGAGACGCTGAACGTGGCGCCCGTGTATTCCTCGGGCTTCAGGCGGCGATTGCGTGCCCGCCCCGCGAGCTCGCGCGACTCAGTGCCGATTTCCCGCAGACTCTTCTGGTCTGCGTTCCGGATCACGGGAGTGATGAGCCCGTCCTCGATGGCGACGGCCATGCCGATGTGGACCTCGTTCCAGTACCGGATATGATCCTCCTGGAACCAGGCGTTGCAGGCCCGGTGCTGCGCCAGGGCAAGCGCCACGGCTTTGATGATGATGTCGTTGAAGGAGATCTTCCCGCCTTCTTCGCCGAGCTGCTTGTTGAGGGCTTCGCGCGCTTCGGCGGCGCGCTCCATGTCGATCTCGGTCGTCAGGAAGAAGTGTGGAATCGGCCCGATCGAGGCGGCGAGCCGCTTCGCGATTGTCTTTCGGATCTGGGTGAGCGGCACGTCTTGGTAGGGAGCACCGGTCCGTGCGGGAGACGGGACACGGGAAACGGGAAACGTCGTGGCCGCAGTGTGCGCGATGGTCGCCTCGCGTCCCGGCGCGCCCTCAACGTCCCGTTTCACTACCCTGCCACCAGGCCCCGAGCCAGTAACGAGCTTGAGATCGACGCCAGATTCTGTGGCGATGCGTCGCGCAAGAGGAGAAGCTTTCACCCGTGTGGCGTCCGCAGGAGCGGCTGGCGGAGCTTGCCGAGTGGGTGCGGGTTGCGGGGCAGCGGCGGGTGCGGGTTTGGATACCGGGGCCGGTTGTGATGCCACGTTTCCCGTTTCCCGTTTCTCGTTTCCCGCTCTCGCCGGCGCTGCGGGCTCCGCGCCGTCAACCTTCTCCCCAGGCTTCCCGATCCAGGCGACGATGTTCCCCACCGGTACGGTCGTGCCCTCGGGCACCAACACCTTGAGGAGCTGCCCGTCCGCGCGGGCCACCAGCTCCATGACGGCCTTATCGGTCTCCACCTCGGCGAGTGTGTCGCCCGACTTCACCGGATCGCCCTCGTGCTTCGTCCACTTCACGAGACGCCCTTCTTCCATCGTGGGCGACAGTGCCTCCATGTGAACTTTGGTGGCCATGGGCGGGGACTATTCGAGGTACAACACGCGGCGCGCGGCGGCCACGACTTTCTCGGGTGACGCCTTCGCGGCGCGCTCGAGAAACTTGTTATAGGGCATCGGTACGTCGGCCTGCGTCACGCGCTGCACCGGTGCATCGAGATCGTCGAACGCGTCCCGCTGAATGAGATCCACGACCTGCGCGCCGATCCCGGCGTGCGGCCACCCTTCTTCGACCACGACCGCGCGGTTGGTCTTCTTGATCGATTCGAGAATCGCCGCTTCGTCCAGCGGGCGGAGCGAGCGCAGGTCGAGCACTTCCGCCGAGATGTTTTGCTCTGCGAGCTGATCCGCCGCCTTCTGGGCTACGGTGAGGGTCTTGGAGTGGCAGACCAGCGTCACATCGCTGCCCTCACGTTTGATTTCCGCCTTGCCGATCGGGACGATATGCTCCCCGTCGGGGACGTCGCCCTTGAGGTTGTAGAGCATCTCTCCCTCGAGTACGATGACGGGATTGTTGTCGCGGACCGCGGACTTGAGGAGCCCTTTGGCATCGGCCGGCGTCGCGGGCGCCACGACCTTGAGGCCGGGGATATGGGCGATCCAGCTCTCCCACGCCTGCGAGTGCTGCGAACCCAGCTGGAGTGCAGCGCCGCTCGGCCCACGAAACACGATCGGGATCCGAATCTGCCCGCCCGACATGTACAGCATCTTTGCCGCCGAATTCACGATCTGATCGAGCGCCAGCAGCGCGAAGTTCCAGGTCATGAATTCGACCACCGGGCGGAGCCCGCCCATCGCGGCGCCGACGCCGATCCCCGCGAATCCGAGCTCGGCAATGGGCGTATCGACCACGCGCTTGGGGCCGAACTCTTCCAGCAGTCCGCGGCTCACCTTGTAAGCGCCTTGATACACGCCGACTTCCTCACCCATCAGCAGCACGTTGGGATCGCGCTGCATCTCTTCGCGCAGCGCCTGGTTCAGGGCATCTCGATACGTGAGGGTGGGCATGCTCAGTCTGCCAGCACGTCCCGGTACAGCTCGTCGGGATCGGGTTCCGGGCTCTCGTCCGCGAATTTCACGGCTGCGTCGACTTCCGCATGAATTTCCGCGTCAATCGCGTCGAGTGCGGCCTGATCGATGACGCCGTCTTCTTTGAGTTTTCCGGCGAGGTGGGTGATAGGATCGCGGGCCTTCTGCTCTTCGACTTCGTCCTTGGTCCGGTATACTCCGTGCAGCGGGTCGGACATCGAGTGGCCCATGAACCGATAGGTGCGCACCTCGAGCAGGGTGGGATGGCTGTTCTTCCGTGCGCGCTCGACGGCTCGGCGGGTCGCGTCGTACACCGTTAGTGCGTTCATGCCGTCCACCAGCTCGGCGGCCATATCGTAACTACACGCGTGCTCGACGATGTCGGTCACTGCCGCGACGCGCTCGAACGCCGTGCCCATGCCGTAACGGTTGTTTTCGCAGAGGAAAATCACGGGCAGCTTCCAGACCGACGCCATGTTCAGCGTCTCATGGAAGGCGCCGATGTTGACTGCGGCTTCCCCAAAGAAGCACACGCACACCTGATCGCTGCCTTTGTATTTGCTGGCGAACGCGAGGCCGGCGCCGAGGGGAACGTGACCGCCGACGATGCCGTGGCCGCCCATGAATCCTTTCTTGGCATCGAACAGGTGCATCGAGCCACCCTTGCCCTTCGAGCACCCCGTCGCCTTCCCAAACAGCTCCGCCATCACCGCGTTGGGCGAAATCCCCTTGATCAACGCCTGGCCGTGCTCGCGATACGAGCAGATGACGTAGTCATCGTCCTTCAGTGCCGCGAGCGCACCCACCGCCACCGCTTCCTGCCCAATGTACAAGTGGCAGAAGCCGCCGATCTTGCCGAGGGCATACGCCTCGGCCGCTTTTTCCTCGAAGCGGCGAATGAGCAGCATCTGCCGCAGCATCTTCAGGTGCAGTTCCGTCTGGGGAGCGGCGGTGTCTTTCGGGGATCTGGCGGTGGCCGTCATGCGGTCGCTGCCTCTACTTGCTCCCACGCGTGATAGCTCGACCGCACCAGCGGTCCGGATTCGACATGCCGGAAGCCGAGCGACATCCCGTAACGCCTCAGCTCGGCGAATTCGTCGGGGGTGTACCAGCGCGCGATGGGCAAGTGCTGGTCCGACGGGCGCAGATACTGGCCAATGGTGACGATGTCGACCCGAGCCGCACGCAGGTCGCGCAACGCGACGAGCAGCTCGTCCCAGTCCTCGCCCAGCCCACAGATGATGCCCGACTTCGTCAGCAGCTCGCGATTCATGTCTTTGGCGCGGTCCAGGAGCTCCAACGCGCGGGTGTAGCGACCGCCGGGCCGCGCGATACGGTATAGACGGGCGATCGTCTCGAGATTGTGGTTGAGGATGGCGGGGCGAGCTTCGACGATGCAGCGCAGCGCTTCGGGATTGCCTTTGAAATCGGGGATCAGAACTTCGACAGACGTCTGAGGCAGGCGGCGGCGAATCTCCGTGATACAGGACGCAAAGACTTCTGCACCTCCGTTCGGCAAATCGTCGCGATCCACGCTGGTGATGACGACATGCTTGAGTCCCATCTGCGCGACGGCGTCGGCCAGGCGGTGCGGCTCATCGAGATCGAGCGGGCCGGGCGTCCCATGCGCGACAGCGCAGTATGTGCAGTTGCGGGTGCACACGTCCCCCAGGATCATGAACGTCGCGGCCTTGTGCTCCCAGCACTCACCGATATTGGGGCAGTGCGCTTCCTCGCAGACGGTGTGGAGCTTGAGGTCGCGCATCATGTGCTTGAGCGCGACGTAGTTCGGGCCGCCTGGTGCCTTCACCTTCAGCCATGAGGGTTTGCGAGACGGGTCCGTCGCAGGCGAGGGGGAAGGCTGGATCTGAACAAGGGGGGCGGGGGAGGCCATGGAAACTCGAAGATAAGCACAGCTTCCGGGACGGGGTAGCCCGTTTTTCAACCAGACGGTTGATGGCCGCCTCTGTTCTTGAGGCGCCGCAGCTCGTTCTCGATGTCGGTCGACGTCCCGAGCGTCCCGTCCGCAATCTCCGCGATTTCCTCGGCCTCCTTCCATTGACGCTCGAGCTCTTCGACCTCCGCCCGTTCGTCCACGGCCATTTCAAGCGCGAGGCCACGCTCCGGTCGCAGCGAGCGCAATGTCAGCTCGCGTCGCGCGATGTCGCGCACTAGGCGATCAGCGCCGCCGACCTGGTCAACCTCGCGCGCGGCGTCCTCGGCCCGGCGCCGCCCGCCGCGCGCGACGTTCAAGTACGCGAGGCCCTGACGCAGGACCTGAATCGCGTCTGTGCCCGTCAACTGAGTCCCTTCCTGCTTGCACTTCGGGCAACTCAATAGCACCGCCATATCCGCCTGCCGATCGGGGACGATGCGCGCATGCTGGACGTGTTTCGCGCGAAGGTGCATGACGCTGCCGCAATGCGCGCAGATGGGTGGCTCGTCCAGCGAGACTTTGCGGCGACCCATCATGCCCAGGTAGATCCCATCGATCAGCCGATGCACGTTCCAGACGATCACTCCGAAACCGCCGCCCGCAGCCACGTTTGCGGCAATGCCGAGTCCGATCGCGGCGACGGTGAGGGGCACGACGACCTTCATGCGCTCGCGCTGTCGATTGCGTAGCCGCTCACCGTACCGCCAGGTCGCGAGCTCCACCCGCGGCGGCTTGCCGACGCGCACGAGGTCATAGCGCTCCCAGCGAATCAGCGCGACCTGTTGGGTAGATGCGGCGACGCGCCCCTGACTCGCGGCGCGAGCCACGGCCTCGATCTTTTCGAGCCGATCATCGAAGGGTGTGAGATTCCAGCGACTGCACCGCGGGCAGACGACCCACAACCGCCCCTTCCATTCATCGAAGGCGATTCGCCGTCCGACACCAAGGCCTGATGGGCCGCCATCACCGTCAAATGCCGCGTTGCAGAACCCACAACTGCTGAACATCCTAGGAAGTAAATCGCTCTGGTGCGAGCGAAGCAATCTCTATCTCGGATTCCCCTGTGGCGACGAGGCTTGCGATGATCTCACCGGTGAGACCGGCCAGCAAAACCCCGTTCCGTCCGTGACCCGTCGCATACCACAACCCCCGCACGTCGGGATCCGCTCCGACAATGGGGCGTCCATCCGGGGTCAGCGGCCGCAGTCCCGCCCACGTCCGCGTTGGAGTCGCGGGCAGGTGCGGCAGCAAGCGTTTTGCCGCCGCAACAATCTCGACTATTCCTGCCTGTGTGACGGCGCCGTCGAATCCGACGCGTTCCATGGTGCTGCCGAAGATTGCTTCGCCGCTGCGGGCGAGGACGTACCCGTGATCATAGTAGAGGACCGTGCGAGGCATGGCGGGCGGCCACGGTGCGGCCGCCATTTGTCCACGAACGGGCTCGACGGGTAACCGGCGCGGCAAGTGTTCGATCTGGGTCGACCACGCCCCGGCCGCGACGATGACGTGCTCTGCCTTGATCTTACCGGCCGTCGTCTCGACGCCCGTGACGCGACCCAGAATCGTGTTGAGGCGCGTTACCCGAGCGTTGAGGGTGTGCGCGCCGCAGCGTTGGGCATCGGCGCGTAAGGCCCGAGCCAGCGCGGGCGCGTCCACCGCACCGTCCTCGGGGGCAAACATGGCGCCCAGACAGGGGGCGGTAGCGGGGAATCGCTCTGCGACGTCCGCAGGCTCGAGCCAATCGCAGCGCAGTCCCGCCTGGCGCTGGGTGGCGACGGCGTCGCGCAGTCGCTCGGCTTCGGCCTCTTCGAAGGCCAGGGATGCGATGCCCTCGCGCCACAGCCCGATATCGATGCTGGTGGTTTCGGATAGCGCCGCTGCCAGGGTGTCGTACAGGTCACGGGCGCGCAGACCGAGGGCCCGCAAGGCCTCGTCAGTCCGTTCGATTTGCGGTCCCAGGATGCCCGCCGACGCTGCCGATGCGGCAGCCGGCTCGGGGCCAGGCTCACAGATCAGAACCCGCAGGCCGCGCAGTGCGAGTGTACGGGCGCAGGCGGCCCCGATGATGCCGCCACCCGCAACCAACACTTCACAGGACGAAACTTTGTGCGACATTTAGGCGTACGCTGCGAACGCACCGGACACCACGGAGGTAATCATGTTCCGGAGCATTTTGGGTTTCGCCGTTCTCGCGATTCTCGCATGGCTGGGTCTCAAGTTGATCTTCGGGATTCTTGGAAGCCTGGTCGGCCTCGCGATGACCGTGCTGTGGCTCGCCTTCATTGGCTTCGTCGTCTATCTCGCGCTGCGGCTCGTCAGCCCGCGGACCGCGGATCGCATCCGTGACATGATCAAGGGTCGTCCCGCAGACGCTTCTTAGGACGGTTCCCGACCAAGGTTTAGATGTAGGGGCGCAGGATGCTGCGCCCCTATTTCATTTCCAGTCGCGACAACACCGCCCACGCAATCAGCGGCACCAGAATCTCATGATGCCCCGTGAGCTGAATGCCGCGGCCACCCGCAAGCGTCGGTCGCTCCACGACGTTTACCCGTGGTCGATACTGACGCTGCATGTCGCAGTCGCACGCCGTGAAATTCTTCGGGCGCCCGGCATTCAGGTTGCGCGCGATCGTAAGGGCCTTGAGAAACACCTCAGGCATCATGACCGCGCTACCGAGGTTCAGGACGACGCCGCCGTCGTCGAGATCCGGCAGGACACCGGCGAGGCGCTTGAAGTCGCGATGGCTCGTCGCACCAATCACGGCACCATCTGCGGTCGGATGCTGATGCACGATCTCCGCCCCGATCGCCGCATGCACCGTGACCGGAACACCGAGCTCGGCGCAGGCCAGGAGCACCGAGACTTCCCGACCGGGGAGGTCCTTACGCGTGCGCAGGTATTCGGCGAGCGCCTCACCCGCGCCCTGCTGCGTCCTGGCGCCGCGGGCCAGCGCGGCGTTCATCTCGCGTCCGGTCTCCTCTGCCATGCCGAAGGTTCCGTCGCCGAGGCCGGCCGCGACGTCTTCGCTCGTCCCACCATAGGACGCCAGCTCAAAGTCGTGGATGGCCGCGCTGCCGTTCATCGCGACGGCCGTGATGGCGTGCTGTCGCATCAAAGCGATCAGCAGCGGTCCCAGGCCCACCTTGATGACGTGCCCGCCCAGCATGGCGACGATGGCGCGGCGCCCTGCGGCCGCCACGATTTGATCGACGACATAGCGAAAGTCCTGCGCGGCAAGAATCGACGGCAGCGCGTCGACGAAGGCGGTGAACGAACGATCAGATGTGAGCGGTGCGTGGGCGACGAGTGAGGAGTCGACTTTGTTGGGGCGTTTGGCAACCGGAACGGTCTTCAGGCGGGAGAAGTCGGCTTCGCGGTAATCGGGAGGGGGAGGGGTCATGGCTGAGTAACTCCTGGGACGACATACTCCTTGAGCTTCAGCGTCACCTGGCCGAACGAGAAGTTGGATTGGATCGCGAGCACGAGGCGCTGCGGATCGTCGGAGAGCCAGATACGCGTCTCCGACTTCTCCGCGAAGATGCCGCGGCCCTGGGGAATCCTGGGGCGGACCACGAGCGCCCGCCACTTCTTCCCTGCGACGCTTACCTTCTCGCGACCGAGCACCTCGATGATGACCGGATTGCGATCGGGGCGAAAATACCGCGCGTACTCGTAGCGCTTTCCCACCTCGAGCGTCACCGTCCGGATCCAATACAGGAAGGCCGCATCATCGAGCGGCTCGAGCACGGTCGCGAAGGTCGTGTCGCGCCCTTCCTCTCTATAGAATCCCGAATCGGGAAAGATGTCGTACCGCGACTCGCGATGCTTGTCGCGCTCGTCCTGAATGGACGAAAAGCGGCGCGACCGGAAGTCATAGCGTCCCACCCACGATTCGATGGTCTGGTCGAGGTGGTACCAGAGGGCGCCCCCGGAAATGCGAAATCGAATATGCACCGTCTCGACGTTGTGCACGGTGTCGATCCCCATGACCTCCATCGTGGCGCTGCCCACGTTGAAGATCCCGTACTTCGCGCTGAACGTGAGCCGCTCACCGACCCGGAACGGCACGGCCGGCGGCACGCGCAGCACGGGATGGGAGGACGAAGCAGTCGTACCGGACGAGTTGGAGCCGGAGGACCCGACGATCTTGCCGGTGCAGACGCTGTCCTGCGCCTTGAGAGATCCTCCCCCAGTAAGCAGGGCGAGCAGCACCAGGGCGGAGCCTTTGCGCGCGGCACTGATCCGGGCACGCGATCGCCAGGCGGCGAGCAGCTGCTGCCAGGGGCTGGATCGTGACGGCCGCTGTTTGAGATCGTAACGGGCGGCGCTGGACACGACCTCGACCCGGCGAGCGTGAGCGCCCAGACGCGCCAACAGCTCCGCGTTGGCGGCCCATCCTTCGGTCGTCAGCAGGGGAGCGTCGCCCGCGCGGGTTGCCTGCCGCAGCACGATCAGGCGCAACGCGGTGAATCCCGAGATCGAGTCCTTCACGCCGCCACCGACCCGCAGCAAACGCGGCGCCCACTGTCGCGCCCAGCGTTCCGGCCAGGGCCGGTAGCCGAGCGTACGGTACTGTTCCGCCACGACCAGGTCGGCGCCGGACTCGAGCCGCTTGACCATCTCCTCCATCGTCTCCGGCGCGTGCACGAAGTCGGCATGCAGCGTGATCGCGCAGTCGCGCTTGGGCCGATCGGTGCGCTGCAGTGCAAGCCGCAGCAGCTCCTCGAGGCTGTGCGCGTAGCCCTGACGCGTCTGGTGTTTGATCACGGTCAGCGGCAGAACGCGCGCGTACGACATCAGGACGTCCGCGGTGCCGTCGGTCGAGGCATCGTCGCACGCGATGATCTGGTATTCGCGCTCGAACGCGGTGAATACCTGTCGGACTTTCCAGAGCACGAGCCCGACCGTGCTCACCTCATTGTGCACCGGCACACAGACGTAGATCATGGCCCTGCAATCTAGAGAAGGCCCCTATAGACATCCAAGACTCCTTGCGCCATCGGACCAGCCGACAAGCCAGGCGGGAAGGGGACCGGGGTCGGGTGATCGAGCACGTCCACCACCTTTTGTGCCAATGCTTCCGCCGCCTCGACCGCCACCAGCGCCTCAGGCGGAAGGATTTCGGGAATTCCGCCTGCTGCCGTCGCGACGACGGGGCGGCCCAGCGCCAACGCGTTCAACACGACGCTGCCCAGCCCTTCGCTCTTGGATGAGAGCACGAACACGTCAGCCGCGGCAATCAGGGCGTCCACGCGATCGACTTGTCCGATCAGGTGCACGCGATCGCCAAGCCCCAGTCGTTGGATTTCGGCAATGATGGATTCGCGCAGTTTGCCCTCTCCCGCGATCACCCAATGGAGATCCGGCAGCTTGACGCGAGCGTACTGCGCGGCGCGAATCAGGGTGTGGTGGTCCTTCTCGCCGGTGAGAGCGGCGGCATTGACGGCGACCGGAGCGGCCGCCGGAATCCCCGCCTCGCGGCGAATATCGAGCGGGACGGCGCCAGCCCGGCGCACCTCCTCGACGTCGATGCCGTCATGGACCACGACGACGGCATCGCTCGCGATGCCGTCGGCGATCAGCACTTTCTTGACAGCGTCGGATATCGCGATGATGCGGTCGGGACGACGCCAGGAGCCGAAACGTCCGATATGGAATTCGACGCGACGGGTCGCGACGATCTTGCGGCCGACGGCGACGGTCGCCACGAGTGTCAACGCATGGCTGTCGTGGACGTGGATCACGTCCGGCTGGAACGCAGCTATCGTGCGGCGCAGGTGCCACCAGGCGCGGGGATCCAGGCCGATGTCCCACGCGCTGCCGAGCACGCTGACGCCGCCGGCGGCGGCGCGCTGCGCCAGCTCGCTGCCCTGCTTGGTGACGAGGGCCTGCTCGATCCCGGCCTCGCGGCTCAGCTCGCGGCACAGGAGCCGGACCTGATTCTGACCGCCGCGCCAGGCGCGACCCGAGTCGACCTGCAGGATCCGCATCAGTCCCCGCGCGTCGTTAGGCGGGGACTTTCACGACTCCGGCGAGTACGCGGCGCAGTGCATCGAGTTTGAAGGGCTTCTGGAGGAATGGTCGGCCCAGCTCTTCGAGAAATTGCAGCGTGTCGCCGCGGACCGTGTCGCCCGTGGCAAAGATGATGCGAGCGGCCACGGTCGGGTGCATGCGCGCGAGCGTGTGGAACATCTCGCGCCCGCCCAGCCGGGGCATACGCAAATCGCAGATGATCAAATCGAATGGCTGCATGAGCGCGCGCTTCAACGCTTGACTGCCGTCGTGGGCTAACACCACCTCGTGACCCCAGCTTTCGAGCGTCGCCTGCATATAGTGGAGAATGTGAGGCTCGTCATCAACAACGAGTACCCGGAGGTGTTCATGCCGTTCGGCAGGAGCCGGTTCGCTCTCCGTACCTCGCGCGAGGGGGCTTAGCTCCGCGTGGACGCCCGTCGGCAGCTCGACCGTGAAGGTCGCGCCGCGGCCGCTGCCCGCACCCCCTGGATCCACCGAGATGTTACCGCCGTGTTCCTTGACGATGCCGAGGGAAATGGAGAGCCCGAGGCCCGTCCCTTCCCCTTCCGACTTGGTGCTGAAGAACGGCTCGAACACGCGCTGCGCCACGGCCTCGGGTATCCCGGGCCCGTTGTCCGAAATGTTGACGGAGAGTCCGTCCGGCTCGCACCTGGTGGCGATTTCGATCCGTCCGCCGCGTTCCCTGGCGCGCGTGCTGGAGATTGCCTGGGCGGCGTTGTTGATGATGTTCACGAACACCTGCTTGATCTGATTCGCGTGCACCTCGACTTCCGGGAGCCCAGGCTCGAAGGTGAGCGTGAGCTCGATGCGCGCTGCAAGGAGCTGGTTCTTCAAGAGCTGATGCGTGGACTCGAGAATCGGGCGGATCGATTGCAGCTGGCGCTCGCCTTCCTGGCGGCGCGCGAACGACAGCAGGTTGCGCACGATCGCCGAGGCGCGCTCGGCTTCCTGGCGAATCACCGCGAGCGGCTCGGCCAGGCGCGGCGGCACGTCGGCGGCCTCGGCAAGCAGGTCACTGAAGCCGACCACCGAGGCGAGAGGGTTGTTGAGATCATGCGCCACCCCCGCAATCAGCTGGCCGATCGCCGACATCTTCTCGGATTGCAGCAGCTGCTCCTGCAGGCGGCGTTTCTCGCTTTGATCCTCGAAGAGGAGCACGGCGGCACCGGGCTCACCCGCGGGAATGGCGGTCACCAGCAGCGTCCGTTCGCCCGCTCGCACCTCGACCGGTGCGGCCGCGCCTTCCGGCCTGATCAAGCGGGCGACCGAATCGACCCACGATGGCGGGAGCAGCGTCATCCAGGGTCTTCCCGGCAGCGCCGTGACGGGCAGCTTGATCAGCTCCGCGAACATGCGGTTGGCGCGCCGCACGGCACCCTGGGGATCCACATAGCAAATGGCCTGGTTGAACGCGTCCACCGTCTGCTCCCACTCGCGTTTGCCGCTCGACAACAACTCCACCAGCCGCGCGTTTTCGAGGGCGATGCCCGCCTGGGCCAGGACGGCGCGGGTGAACATCAGCGCGGCGTCATCCAGGGCGTTCGGGCCCTCTCCTTCCATCGCCACCGCTCCGATCGTCCGCGATACCGCGACAATCGGGACGCCGAGCCAGCTCGCCGGCGCCGGCTTATCCACCT